>Ga0247806_10000314_pt1 | contig 32745 bp, 35 predicted proteins | sample UWRJL059202B1_FD_179935 | JGI IMG/M metagenome (GOLD analysis project Ga0247806, IMG submission 179935) | Plant litter microbial communities from Arlington Agricultural Research Station in Wisconsin, United States - UWRJ-L059-202B-1 | ecosystem: Environmental > Terrestrial > Plant litter >... | reverse complement strand
ATATGCCTATATGCTCTTTACCTACCAGTTTCTCCATTTCTTTAAGAACAGTAAGCGCTTTAATTTCGGTACGTTCAAAACGGGTACCGTCCGGCAAACGCATACGCAGCTGGAACTGGCTGGAGTTTATCCTTGGAAAAACATCCTGGCCTATAACATTTATAAGTATGGCGGCAAGGCTTGTAATTACAACAAGGTAGGTTATGGCAATAAAACCACGTCTTGGCAGTAACCTGTCTAAAAGGCGCATAAACGCCATCCTGAATCTTTCAAATTTACCCATTTTGCCGTTATTATCATAATCTGCCCTTTCTGCAAATGCCTGCTTGGTTAATTCCTCATGGCCTTCGGCAACGCTAAACTGGTCTTTGTGGGCGCCCGCATGGTCTTTCATCAGCCAGTTGGCCATTACAGGAACGAATGTTTGCGATAGCAGGAATGATATTATCATTGAGAAGCCAATTGCTAATGCTAATGGAAGGAATAATGATCCCGGTATACCGCCCATGGTAAATGCCGGTGCAAATACCGCAAGTATACATAGCAAAATAAGCAATTTAGGCAGGGCTATCTCTTTACAGGCATCCCAAATGGCGAGTGCCTTTGGTTTGCCCATATCTAAATGCTGGTGAATGTTCTCTATGGTTACGGTACTTTCATCTACAAGGATACCAATGGCAAGTGCCAGTCCGCTCAGGGACATAAGGTTAATGGTTTGCCCAAATAATTTAAGGAATAATACGCCCGATATGATGGAGATAGGGATGGTAAGGATAACAATAAGCGCAGCACGCCTGTCTCCCAGAAACAGCATTACCATAAGGCCTGTAAGTACAGCCCCAATAACCCCCTCTGTAATAAGGCTTTTTACCGAGTTAATTACATAAACCGACTGGTCAAATTCATACGATATTTTAACGTCTTCGGGTAGTGTGCTTTGTATTTTTGGTAGGTTCTCCTTAAGGTTCTTTACAACATCCCAGGTAGAGGCATCGCCGGCTTTGGCAATACTAATGTATACCGATCGTTTTCCGTTGATCAAAGCATAACCGGTACTAATATCGGCACCATCTTTTACGGTGGCAACATCGCCCAGGTAAAGGTTTTGTACACCGCCTTTAAACAGCGGGATATCTTTAAAATCTTTAACTTCCCTGATGGTATTGTTGGTAGGGGTAATGTAGCTTTTATCACCTACACGCACGTTGCCCGATGGTGCCGTTTGGTTATTAACCCTAATGGCTTCCACGATCTGGTCTGGCGTAAGGTTATTGGCGGCAAGTTGTGCAGGGTCTACGTTAACCTCTATTGTCCTTGGGCTACCACCAAAGGGTGGCGGCGAAAGCAACCCGGGAATGGAGGTAAAGGAGGCGCGCACATAGACGTTTGCCAAATCCTGAAGCTCATTATTGCTGCGGGTTTTACTGCTTAATACCAACTGGCCTACGGGTAGGGAAGAGGCATCAAAACGGATGATGAACGGCGGTTGCGACCCCGGCGGGAAGGCAGCCTGTATCCTGTTAGCCAGCGCACTTAATTCGGCGGCTGCCTGTGCCATGTTAGTTCCTTCATAGTAGCTAACTTTCATTAGCGTAAGGCCCTGTATATTTTTAGTCTCTATAGATTTTACGCCATTGGCAAACAACATTATATTAATGTAGTTTTTTGCAAAGTACGATTCCATCTGGTCCGGAGTATATCCGCCGAAAGGGTGTGCCAGGTAAATAACCGGCAGGTTCATTTGCGGCAGGATGTCTACCTTAATTGTTCTAACGGCACTGATACCGAAAAAGAAAAGTCCGGCGACCAGTACCAATATAGAAATAGGCTTGCGGAGTGCAAAACGTATTAAATTCATTATTTAATGATAATTAAAATTCGTTGATAAAAAGGTTAAAGTCGCCCACGGCGGCTGCCTTCATAAGCAATGCCTGCCATACGTTAGTGTAAATAACATCGCGGTCGGTCTCGGCACGGTTAAGGGTATACAGCGCCTGTGTAACGTCTACCAGGTTTGTAAGCCCGTTATTGTAAAGTGTTGTGCGTTGCAGGTAAGCCTGCTGTGCGGCGCGAACCTGGCGGGGCGCTTCCTTATAATTTTGCAATGCAAAACCCATACGTGCATTAGCAGCATCGTCGTTAGCTTTAAGCTGCTGATCTACTGCTTTATATTCCTGCTCTAAACCTTCGGTAATTAATTTTTGGGCGCTTACCTTTTTGCTCGATCGTGCAATTGTGGTAAGGTTCCATACCATTCCCACACCCATAAGGTAGTTTTGGCGCACGGGGTCTATACCGTCAAAATAGTTTTTGGTATACGAATTTTGGTTAGATGCATAATCGGCATTAAAGCCAGATCCCCTTGTCTGGAACACTCCAAAAAGGTTAAATGTAGGCCAGTACTCGCGGCGGAAAAGTTTTTCCTGCTCATTGCTGTATTGTATACGGCTTTGGTAAAATTGCCTTATAGGGTTTAAAGAGTCATTCTTTATATCGGCAGTTATCATGGTTTTAGGTATGCGTGCCACGAGGGTAGTGTCGGCTGTAAAATCTTTAGGTTCTACACCCATAAGGCGCACAAGCTCATTATTTTGCAGTTTTACCTGTTCCTTTAACTGGTTAAGTGAAATTTTTGCCCTCGATACCTCGGCAGATGCCAGAGTACTGTCTACACCCGGCAGTAAACCTGTAGTAACACGGGTAGCGGCATTTTTAAGCACCACTTCTGTGCGGTCGAGGTTTTTTTGCTGGGAACGCAATAATCGCTGGCTTGCAAGCAGGTTAAGGTAAGCCCCCGCAATGCGTACTTTTTGTTGAAATTGCTCCTGCTCAAAGTCTTTTTGCTGGCGGTTGGCATCGGCTTTAGCCAGAGTTATGCGCTGCTTCATACGCCCGAAGGTAAAAAAGTCCCAGTTAAAGTTAACCAGGTACAGCGCACCAAAAGCAGCATTCCAGTTTTGGCTTGGCAATGGTAAGCCCGAAGAGGCAACACCCAGGCCACCAAGGCCATAAAGCGGTCCGTTTTGGCCGTTAACAGTACCATAGTCCTGTTGTGCAGAGAGGTTAAGATTGGGCAGGTAATCGCGCCTTGTTTGTTTTACAGTCTCGTTAGCAGCCTGGGCATATTTGCCTTTAGCCAGTACAAGTCCATAATTTGCCGTACCGGTGTCTACTGCCTCTTTGAGTGTGAGGTTTTGGCCGTTGCCATGCAATGAGTACAACAATAACAGCAGCAGTAATTTTTTAAAGTGCATGTAACAAGTATTTTTAAGTAGTAAGTGTAGTGCAAATTTACGAACGTTATAATATTAAACGCCCGTTTAAAATGACGAGTTTAATTCGTCATGCATTTATATCATTTATGCATTATATAGCGTTACTTTGTATTGAATAGTGATTATATGAACAGGAAATTTAAATATTTTATTGAGAACAAATGGTGGCAGGAGTTATTTATCCTTGTCTTTTCGTTTGTTTTATTTACCCTTAACGACTGGATACTTATAAAGTCGTGGAAAGGTATATGGTCTGGCTGCCTGTATTTTTTATTGCTTTACAGCCATGCACAGCTTAACCGTTTTTTCCTGCTGCCCATACTTTTAAAAAAACATAAACCACTATTGTATGCGCTGGCGAGTTTGGTTTTAGTAGGTGTATATTCTGTAATTATGTACCAGGTAACCACCTTATGGATATACAAGAATTGTTTTCTTTATAAATCATCGCAACAGCAAAGCTATATATTTCAGGCAGCTACTTTAGTCGCAACATTAATATGTATACTATCGGTAATACTGATCTTTAAATTTTACCGCGACCGTAAAAACCTCGATAGCGAGAAAATACTGTACAACCAGGCTCAGATAAATTCGCTTAAAGAACAGTTAAATCCGCACTTTCTTTTCAACACTTTCAATACCTTATATGGAATCAGCCTTCAATTTCCTGAGCGTACGCCCGAGCTAATTATGCATGTATCGCAGCTTATGCGTTACCAGCTTGAGAGTAACGAACACAAATGTGTACCGCTGGAAGACGAAATTAACTTTATTAGCAGCTACATTCAGCTCGAAAAAGAGCGCGTGGGCTACCGTTGCGACATAAACCTGAATATTGACGTGGATGATGAGAGGGCATATAAAATTCCGCCCATGCTATTGATAAGCTTTATTGAAAATGCCTTTAAGCACGGCACCTGTTCTATAGAAAAATGTTTTGTAGAGGTAAATGTTACAGTAAGGGAGGGCAAGCTTGATATGGTAGTACGAAACTCAATTCCTGAAAAGAAAAATGAAGTAGTCTCTACCAAAATTGGAATTAAAAATACCACCGAGAGGCTTAACCTGCAATACGGCAGTAACTATACACTTGATATTAAAGAAGACCGTATATTTACTGTAAACCTTAAACTTCAGCTCAAGACAAAATGACACAGGAAATTACAAAAAAATGCGTCATTATAGATGACGAGCCTGCTGCCCATTATGTGCTTGCTAATTACATTAAGCAGGACCCACGGCTGGAACTTGTTTTTGAAGGTTATAACGGGGTAGAAGCAATGGCATATTTAAAAGATAATGCGGTCGACCTGATGTTCCTGGATATTGATATGCCCGAGATTACAGGAATTGAAATGCTTAAAAAATTGGACAATCCGCCACGTACGATCCTTACTACTGCCTACAGCGAATATGCCCTTGAAAGTTATGATTATGGTGTGCTTGATTACCTGCTTAAGCCCATTTTTTACCCTCGCTTTGTAAAGGCAATTAATCGATTTTTTGAACTTAATGCACCATTTGCAATTGCCGACGAAGAGATTAAAGATACCATAAATGTAAAGGTTGACAGCGATACCATACCAATAGAAGTAAATAGCATACTGTATGCCCAGAGCTATGGCAACTACGTAAAGATATTTACCACGAAGCGCAATTACCTGGCAACTATTACTACCAATGACTTGGAGAAATGCCTGCCACCCTCGCTATTTATGCGGGCTCATAAATCGTATATTATTGCTCTTAATAAAGTGGACGAAATTAATAAAGACCACGTGGTTATAAAGCGTAACCTGATACCCATAGGTATAACGTACAGGCGGGAACTGGCAGATAAACTTAAGAAATAGATTTTTAAATTATAGATATTAGAAAAGAAAAAAACACAAATATTATGATTGAAGTTAAAGCGTTTGCAGCTTATGATGCAGAGACACCATTAAGGCCATTTGAATTTGAGCGTAAAGACCTTGCACCTCACCAAATACAGATAGATATTTTATACAGTGGCGTTTGCCATAGCGATATCCATACAGCACGAAGCGAATGGGGTAAGGCTAACTATCCGGTTGTTCCCGGGCACGAAATTGTAGGCAGGATTGTAAACGTAGGTAGCGAAGTTACTGCATTTAAAGTGGGCGAACTTGCCGGAGTAGGCTGTTTTGTAGACTCGTGCCGCCATTGTGCAAGCTGTAAAGAAGGCGAGGAGCAATACTGCGAAGAAGGTATGACGGGTACTTACAACAGTTTTGAGCGCGGAACAGATATACCTACTTATGGTGGATATTCTACAAGCATTAGTGTAGACGAGAAATATGCACTGCACATATCAGATAATCTTGACCTTGCCGGTGTTGCACCATTATTATGTGCAGGTATTACAACATACTCGCCACTACGCCATCTTAATGTGGGTAAAGGGCATAAAGTTGCTGTATTGGGCCTTGGTGGTTTAGGCCACATGGCGGTAAAATTTGCTGCTTCTTTTGGTGCAGAAGTTACAATGCTTAGCACATCACCAAGTAAAGAAGCCGATGCTAAAAAACTGGGTGCACATAACTTTGCACTAACTACAGATCCTGAAGTTATGGCGTCGCTTGCCAATAGTTTCGACTTTATTGTAAATACTATTTCGGCTAAGCATGAGTATGATACCTACCTTAACCTGCTTAACAAAAACGGAACAATGATAGTGCTTGGTGTTCCTGAGATACCATCGGTTGCGCCTGCAATGAGCCTTATCTGGAAACGCCGCAGCATTATGGGAAGCCTTATTGGCGGTATTAAAGAAACTCAGGAAATGCTGGATTACTGTGCAGAGCACAACATAACATCTGACGTAGAGGTTATTGATATGCAGTATATTAACGAAGCTTATAACCGCATGGAAAAAAGCGACGTTAAATACCGCTTTGTTATTGACATGGCCTCGATGAAAAATTGATCAATTGGCAATTAACAATTTGCAATAAGCAAAAAAGGACAGACCGTAATGGCTGTCCTTTTTTTTGTGAAGCGAAATAGAAGAAATATTTATATTTACAAATTAGATCATAATCTAAAATTCATATGGATAATAACAATGCAGATTTACTAACCGATAAAAAATACCGGCTGGAACGTATGCCCGGCAAGGGTGGATGGACGTATATTTCCCTACCTGAAATTAAAAAGGATAAAGATGCACCTTTTGGGTTAGTAAAAGTGCGCGGTACCATAGATGGTTACGAAATAAAAAACTATAGTTTAATGCCTTATGGCAACGGTAATTTATTAATAGCAGTTAAGGCAGATATAAGGAAAGCAATAGGTAAAGAGGAGGGAGATAATGTACACCTTATACTTTATAAAGATACCACAGGATTTGAAATTCCTGAAGAATTTAGAGTACTACTGCAAAATGAACCCGGAGCTTATGAAGCTTTTGTGCGCCATAAAAAATGGGAACAAAAAATGTGCGTGACCTGGATTTATAGTGCTAAAAGAGAAGAAACCCGTAACGAAAGGGTTAAGAAAACGTTATATAAGCTAAAAAATCGTGAAAAAATTCTGTAGTAATTGTTGAATAATTCTCACATTATTCAGTGTTACCACGATTTTGCTGACTAATTTGAGGTGTTTTATATGTTAAAATAATTATTATTGCTTTAAATGTGTTAAAATTTTTAAATCCGTTTGTTTTTTATAATTTATTTATGTTATATTTGGCATATAATTAATTCATAATTAACACTGCCTATATAAAAAACTACTTTTTAGAACCCGTACCAACGGGGTTTATCGACCAAATTCAAAAAACGCTAAAAAGTATTGTTATGGCTAATGTTGTAATCCCTGACGCTGCTCTTGTAAGAGATTATATGGGTGGAGATGAAAATTCTCTGTCTATCTTAATAAAGAGGCACCAATCTAAAATTTACGGTTTTATTTATTCTAAAGTAACCGATAGGGATATCGCAGATGATATCTTTCAGGATACTTTTATTAAAGTGATTAAAACACTAAAGTCTAATTCGTATAACGAAGAGGGCAAGTTCCTGCCGTGGGTAATGCGTATTTCGCATAACCTTATTATAGACCACTTTAGGCGTAACAAAAAAATGCCTATGTACCGCGAAACAGAGGAATTCTCTATTTTTTCTATCATGACAGATAATAGTCCTAACATAGAAAACAGGATTATTACAGACCAAGTGGAGAATGATTTGCAACGTATTATAGAGCAACTGCCTGATGATCAAAAAGAAGTACTGCAAATGCGTATTTATCAGGATCTTAGCTTTAAAGAAATAGCAGATCTTACCGGTGTTAGCATTAATACTGCCTTGGGCAGGATGCGTTATGCGCTTATGAACTTAAGAAAGGTAATAGAGAAAAATAAAATTATTTTGACTAATTAGGCAATAAAAGGTTTTGCTTAGCGTTGTAGTGTAAACAACAACAAATAATTAAGCTAAATGGCAAAACTTTACTCTAAAAAACCAGTAACAGCGCCTAAAATGTTACCAAAAAAAGAAACAATAGATTTTTTACTTAACTATTCTAAAGCACTTAAAATAGTTAAGACTGAGAATGGTACGTACGAATGCCTTGCTAACTAATTTAAAAACACGTCCTGCTATTTTTTTAGCGGGACGTGTTTTTTATAATACTCTTCAAGCACTGATTTTCGACCTATCGTGGCAGTAATAATATCTTTATTGATATCCCACCCACGCGCCGGCGAGTATTGCCTGCCATACCAAATTATTTGCAAATGCAGGTCGTTCCATAATTTTTTAGGGAACAGTTTTTTTGCGTCTGCCTCTGTTTGCACCACATTTTTACCATTAGTAAGTCCCCAGCGGTACATAAGCCTGTGTATGTGTGTATCTACAGGAAAAGCAGGAACACCAAAAGCCTGGCTCATTACTACACTTGCTGTTTTATGGCCCACTCCCGGCAATGCCTCAAGATCTTCAAAAGTTGCAGGAACCTGGCCACCATGCTTGGCAATCAGTATTTCCGACAGTCCGTGAATCGCCTTGGCTTTAGCCGGAGATAATCCTACCGGGCGTATAATATCGCGTATATCTTCAACTAAAAGTTTAACCATGCTGTACGGGTTATCGGCACGTTCAAACAATAATGGCGTAATCATGTTTACACGAACATCGGTACTCTGGGCACTCATTAATACTGCAATTAGCAGCGTGTAAGGGTCTTTATGATCCAAAGGTAAAGGTATAGTTGGGTATAGTTCTGCTAAGGTTTTAATAACAAATTTGGCCTTTTCTGCTTTGGTCATTTTGCGTATATTTATAAAAACAAATATAACATTATGACCACACTTACCAAAGGAGATAAAGCCCCTAATTTTGAAGCAGTAGACCAGGAAGGAAAAACACACAAATTAACTGATTATATCGGTAAAAAACTTGTCGTTTATTTTTACCCTAAAGCTGATACTCCCGGATGTACTGCCGAAGCCTGCGACCTGCGCGATAATTACCACCGTTTTATTGCCCAAAATTATGAGGTACTTGGCGTAAGTGCCGATAGCCAGAAGAAGCTACTTAAGTTTAAAGACAAATATGAATTGCCTTTCCCGTTAATTTCTGATGAAGATAAAACGGTAATCAATGCTTTTGGTGTATGGGGGCCGAAAAAATTTATGGGCAAGTTGTTTGACGGTATAAACCGTACAACATTTGTTATAGATGAGAACGGAATTATAGAAGATGTTATAACTGCTGTTAAAACAAAAGATCATAGTGCGCAGATACTTAAATAAAATGATAATGTTTTATTAATTTATGTTAAAATTATGTACTTTAGCTTTGTTGACTAACAAGCTAAGAGTATGAATGTATCTGATGAATTGCGTGGCATTTGGGACAGGATAAGTAAAAGTGAACATATATGTGATCGTAACTTTGACCTGAAGTTGCATAAAAAGCTACTTGATGTTTTTCAGGTAGGCGATTATTTTTACTTTGTAGTTAACGTTAGGAAATCATTGTTTGAAATGGTTAGTCCCGAAATGAGCAAAGTTTTGGGTTATCCGTTAGAAGAGATTACCCTTGATTTTTATGTAAACCAGATGCATCCTGACGATCTACCTTTCTTTTTAAACTTTGAAGTAGCAGTAGGCGATTTCTTCATTAATTTTTCGGGAGAGCAGCTTTTCAAATATAAAGTACAATATGACTTTAGGGTAAAAAAGGCAAATGGGCACTATATAAGAATATTGCACCAATACATTATAGTGCAGCACGACCCCGAAAATGTTAAGACATTTGCTATAGATACAGATATTACAAATTTAAAAACAGACCTAACACCGCAACTTTCATTTATTGGCCTTGAAGGCGAACCATCATATTTTAATGTAGATGTAAACAATATTTTTACGCCTACAAAACATATTTTTACAAAGCGCGAGCGCGAAATATTAAGGGCACTTGCAAACGGAATGAACAGTGCAGAGATAAGCGACTCGTTAAACATAAGCCGCTTTACTGTAGATGTGCACCGCAAGAACATGCTTAAAAAAACTGAGGCAAAATCTACCTACGAGATTATACAGAAAGCGTATAACAATGGGTGGGTGTAGATAATTATGGTTTACAGTAATTCGTAAATCTGTTTGATTATTGCCACCGAATATTTACTGGAAACCTTTTTAATAAATGCAGGGAAATCTATGTGCGAATTATCATCTGCACTATCAGATATGGTGCGTATAACGGTAAACGGAATAGTATACTCGTAACAAACCTGCGCTACAGCTGCGCCTTCCATCTCTACACAAAGTACGTGGGGCAGGGCTACAAGTAAATTATCCTTATCCTTATTGCTTGCAAAAAACTTATCGCCACTGGCAATATCACCGGTGTACAATTTAGGCTGCGATATCCCGAATGTTGTCGCTACCTCATTGTCTACTAAATTTGTAAGAGCATCACTTTCTAATAGAATAGTAATAGCATTCTGCGCAATAGTAAGTTGTCTATTTTCGGTCTCAAAATAAGTTTTGCCAAGTAGCGGAATTTCAAATTGAGGCATAAGTGGCCTGGCATCCATATCGTGCTGAATGAGCCTGGAAGCAATAACAATATCTCCTATCTGCAATTCATGGTTAATAGCCCCTGCAACACCCGCAAAAATTAGCTGGGTAATATTAAAATGATGTATAAGTGCCGATACTGTTGCTGTAGCAGCAACCTTGCCCCAACGCGAAAATACCACTACAGTATCAACACCGTTAATAGTTCCTGTAGTATAAATACGCCTGCCTATAGTTATTGACTGAGGGTTATCAAGTAGTGCTATTACGCCGGTAATTTCCTCGGGCATGGCACCCATGATGCCTATTGTTATTTTGCTCATCTTTAATAACCTGTATATGATACAGGTGTTTCATTATCAACTTTTCTGATCGTTAAAATGTCTTTTTCCACTTCAATTGTAACTTTTTCACCAATTTTAAATCCTGCTTTTTCCAGCCAGTTTCCTGATAAAGTTAGTTTAGGATTTACGATTTTTGTCCAGCGATTTTTTACAAATTGTGGTGCAATTGTAAGAAGCCTTTTGTTTGTAATTCTTTTCATGATATTTGTTATTAATTTTAAATCAATAACACATGAAAATCAAAAATCCTCGTTGAGGAGGATTTAAATATCTTATTTTAAAGTAAATACTACTGATTTTGCTCTGCCAATACTTTCTTAGGGTCATAGCCAAAGAGGTGGTTTAGCTTAATAACTTCCGGGATGCCCGGTGGTAACATTTCTTCCCATCCTGTTTTACCCTTGTTTATCATTTTAAGCACTTCGCGCGAGAAGATATCGAGGTTATTAGTGTCAACATCGCTAATATCGATTACTTTACCATTAAACTTAAAGAATTTGTAAAGTTCCTTCATCCTTGGGTGTACCTTAAGGTTTTCAGAATCTATAACCTCGCCATGCTCATCTTTCATAGGGTATAGATATACCTTAAGGTCGCGGTAAAACAGTTTGCCAAATGCCTCAAGAATACCACCGCTCAGGTGACGATAATACTTTTCGTCGAAAATATCTATAAGATTACTTACCCCCATAGCAAGCCCCATGCGCGCTTTGGTATAGCTCGAGAAGTATTCTACAACCTTATAGTATTCCTGAAAGTTGGAAATCATAACGTGCTGACCAAGAGAGCAAAGGAGTTCGGCTCGATCCATAAAGTCACGTTCGTCAATCTCTCCTTCAGAGCGCAGGTTAGATAGGGTAATTTCAAAAACAACAAGGGTTTTTTCCCGGTCTACTTTATTCTCTTCAAGAAACATCTGATATGATTTTTCATACATATCCATGTTTACTTTAGTAACCGGCCTAAAGCTACCTCTTAAAGCAAGAATGTTCTTTTTGTAAAGTATAGCAGCCGGTAGTACGTTATGCCCGGTAGGGTCGAACATTACCGCATCGGTCATGCCATTTTTAACCAACTGCAGGCTCATAAGCCTGTTATCTACATCGGCAAAGCGTGGCCCACTAAAATTAATTGTGTCTATTTCAAGCTGGTCTTTATCAAGGTGGTCATAAAGATAACGCAGTAATTTCTTAGGGTCGTTGTATTTGTAAAAAGCGCCATAAATTAGGTTTACACCCAGTGTACCAAGTGTTTCCTGTTGCAAACGGGCATCATTTTCTTTAAAGCGAATGTGTAGTGTAATCTCGTTATAATCTTCATCGGGCTCTACCTGGTAGCGAATACCTACCCAACCGTGGCCTTTAAACTGTTTGGCAAAATCGATTGTAGCAACTGTATTGGCATAGCTAAAAAACACTTTACTTGGGTGTTTGTCGCGGTTAAGCCTTTGCTCCATAATACTTACCTCATGACCCAGCATTTTTTTAAGGCGGCTCTCTGTTACATACCTGCCATCTTCTTCGCAGCCATAAATGGCATCGCTAAAGTCTTTATCGTAAGCAGACATTGCCTTAGCAATAGTATTAGATGCCCCGCCTGAACGAAAAAAGTGCCTTACCGTTTCCTGCCCGGCTCCAATTTCGGCAAAAGTGCCATAAATGTTCTCGTTTAGGTTTATTCGTAGGGTTTTGTCCTTTATAGAAGGTACGTGTGCAATTATTCTGTCGCCCTTAAGGGTTATGTCTGTGTCAGTTAATTTCATAGCAATGAAAGATATGTTGCAAAGTTAGGAAAACACTGCGTTTTATAAAACAATAATGCTATTTTTGTGTAAAAATAAAACAATCTTGAACGTTTGGTTTTTAGGTACGGGAACCTCACAGGGCATACCTGTTATAGGAAGCACGCACCCGGTAAGCTTTAGCAACGACCCCAGAGATAAACGCCTGCGGGTATCGGTGTGGGTTTACTGGGAAGGATACTCGTATGTAATAGACTGTGGGCCAGATTTTAGGCAGCAAATGCTTACGTGCGGCTGCCTTAAAATAGACGGTATTATTTATACTCATGAGCATGCCGATCATACTGCCGGGCTCGACGATATCCGCCCTTATTTCTTCCGTCAGGGTAATATACCTATATATGGTCATAAAAGGGTTTTAAGAAACCTTGAAAAACGTTTTGACTATATTTTTGAAGAAGAAAACAAATACCCCGGCGCACCATCTGTATCTGTTAACGAGGTAATAAACAACCAGTCTTTTCCTGCAGGTAATAAAACGGTTATACCTATAGGTGTATTGCATGGTAACCTCGAAATTTTTGGTTACCGCATTGGCGATTTCGCATACTTAACCGATGTTAAAACTGTTGTGCCAGAAGAAATTGAAAAGCTTAAAGGCGTTAAGGTGCTTGTTGTAAGTGCGCTACGCGAAGAGCCGCACCATTCGCATTTTAATCTTGAAGAAGCTCTCAGCTTTATAGCTGCAATACAGCCGGAAAGGGCTTACCTAACGCATATAAGCCACATGATGGGTTTTCATGCAGAGGTGCAGGAAAAATTACCGCCTAATGTGTTTTTAGCTTACGATAATTTACAGATAACCATATAATTTTCTTAAACATGAAAAAGCAGCTATACTTATACCTTTTTATTTTTTCGTTTATAATTAACATTTTTATTTACATGTATTATTCCGGGCAGGAAAAATATGTTCAGGAGCGTGTGCAAAAAATGGAGGTAAAACTTAAAGCATCTCAGGACAGCCTTAAGGTAAGTAAAGTGGCGTTGCAAGATGCTGATTATTTTGATTTTGCAAAAAATGATAATGCAATAGACTATTTTGTTGAAAAAGGAATTAATGATACTGATGCTCTTGCCACTAAAATTGTAGAGGGTGTTAAAGATTTAAACCAAAACCCTAATGGAAACCCACTTACGGGTTATGACCCGTTAAATGGTCAGAATTTTTTAATTAATAAGGTTAAAATATTAAACAACCGCTGGCTGATTGCCGATTTTAGTAATGGTAAAGCCTGGGGAGATGTGCTTATTAAATACTTTGTAGACGATAAGGGCGTTATAACTTACGAAACGTTGCAAACATCGCTATATGCAACTACTATTAAGTAATATTTTGTAATTTAGTATCTTCACTTTAATTTAAATACAGATAATGAAAAAGCCTGTACTGTTATTTTTAGCATCTCTTTGTATTATATCGTGCGATTTTGTAATGAAAAAGCGCGATACTGAAAATAAAGAGGCTACAGAAGCATCTAAAAAAGTAGTGTTGGGTACAGATAAAGATGAAAATGGATGTGTGGCATCTGCGGGCTATAGGTGGTCTGTGCTTAAAAATGAGTGCATTCGTCCGGTAGAAGAGTGCTACCGTCTTAATACCATAGAGCAGCTTGCCAGTGAAAGTGACGTTACAAGTGCCTATGTTGCCTTTGAGGATGATGGGGGCAACCGTGCCGAATTATTTTTACCTAATACAACAAACTCAATTATACTAAAGCAGGATGGTAAAAATGATCCTTATAAAGATAAAAACTGGATCCTTTATTCTCAAAACGGCTATAAACTTAAAAAGAATGGTAATTTACTTTATGCAGGAGCTGCGGCAGTGCAGGAAGGGCAAATAACAGGAGACGACCAACAGGAGCAGGATTAATTTAGCTTAGAAATTGCAATAGCTGGTTTTTTAAAATTACTTATCTTGTTTTTTATAAAAGCAAAAAATGCTTCCCGATTGCCGGGAAGCATTTTTTGTATTAGTGTGTTTTATTTAAAATTTGTAACGGATACCTAACGCGATGTCCGGTCCAAAGTTGTCTCCTCTGTAATCGTCATTAAAATAAAGTTCTGGTCTAAAATCAAGAGATAATTGTAGCGGTATGTCAAAGTTATATTCTATACCAAGGTCTCCGGCTGCAAATATAAATGTTCCGCTATCATCAAAACGGTCTGGTCGTGGCCCTGGCCCGTTATAATCAGTACTCCAAGTACCTAAACCACCTCCTACACCGGCATACCAGTTAAAACCACCTTCTATATTCCATACCCATTGGTAAAGAGCGGCAAGCTTAACAGCATCATAATTATTAGAGTTACGCCATCCTAAATCAAGCTCCAGCCTGTTGTTGCCCGAAAAAGACCTTTGGTAAGAAACCTCTCCTCCAAAACCGTCGTTATCTCCCAGCCTTAAACCCAGTGCGTTCCTGTCCTGTGCCTGTGCAGTAAGGGCTAAGCCCAATAGCATAAAGGCAGATAAAAGTAGTTTTTTCATAATGTTTGTTTTTAATTGTTTAATCTGAAACAAAAATAGCAACCTAATTTTTGTAGGAATATATGTATGTTAAAGTTTTAACAGTTATCATTATGTTAAATTGACTACTCTATGTTATACCTAAGTAATAATTCTTCCTGATGTTGCTGCGATGATGCTGGTATACCAAACTGAGTTGCAATTGCCTGTGATACCTCATACTGAAAATCGGTAACTGTTTTTACATTTCCAATGTTTTGGGCATAATATTGTAATGATGTGGCTATTTTCTGGTTGCCCACAAGAGGTAAGGTTACACTGCCTAAAGTGGTTGAAATTGCAACATAAATTGTTGTTTCTACAGTTTTTAAATTGGTATAGGTTTGGTTGTTTACAATTAAGCTTGCAAAGTCCTGTTTAGCAGTTGTTGTAAGAGTGTAGTCTATAATAACAGGAATGCCATTGTAATTTTGTGTAATAGATCCTGTAACATTACTAAGAACTTCGTTATTTTGCGCGCTTTCTTTAAATATAATAAGGTCTGTAACACCTATGTTAAATGGTACCGTTTGGGCTATGCTTAATGTGGTGCTTCCTGTAACAACAATTTTATCGCCCACCTCCTTTACGCCATTATTGCTAAGGGCACTACTGTAAAAACCAAAAGGGGTTTCTTTGGTTTTAAATTTTTTATAAGTAACTGCACCTATAATGGTATCGTTTGCTACGTACAAAGAGTCGCGACCACTTTCTACAGATCCGGAAATATCATAAACCCAAAAACTGCCGGTTGTAAGGGGTAAATAATTGGTGTCGCCTGTTGCGGGAGTTGTTTGATTATCGTCGTTACTCGAGCAGGAAACAGCAAATAATGCTGCAGCAAAAAATACAGGAATAATTTTTTTCATGGGTAGCTATATCTAAGTTTGCGCTAATATAGCCAAGATTTTAACTTATAAAGTAACTTTAGTAGTAAAAAGCATTGTTGCAACAAGATGCACGCCTAATTTAACTTCTGCTTCCTTTAAATCTTCTTCAACAACTTTTTCTTCTTTAGTATACTGGTAAAGCTTCCATTTCTTTTTATGATATTCGAGAGCAGTAAGGTTTTCTATCCAGTCGCCAGAATTTAAGTACATAACGCTGCCTTTTCTATTTTGTTTGCGCACCATGTTAGGTTCATGTATGTGGCCGCATACTACGTAATCGTAACTGTTTTCTATGGCAAGATCGGCGGCAGTAGTCTCAAAGTCCGATATAAATTTCACTGCTTTTTTAACTCCCGATTTTATCTTTTTAGAAAGTGAGTAGGGTTCCTTTCCCATTTTTGCAAGCAAAAAGTTTATAAACCTGTTCATTAATATAAGGTAATCATAACCTATACCTCCCAGTTTAGCTATCCATTTTGCATGCTGTACAGAGCTATCAAAAACATCGCCGTGAAAAAACCATGCCTTTTTGCCATCAAGGTCTAATACTACCTTGTCATCAATACAAAAATTGCCCATTGTAGTTTCGCTAAACTTGCGAAGCATTTCGTCGTGGTTACCGGTAATGTAATACACTTTGGTACCGCGTGCTGCAAAATCGAGTATTTTTTTCACAATTTTAAGGTGTGATTTAGGAAAGTACGATTTTCTGAATTGCCATATATCTATAATATCACCATTAAGTATAAGAGTTTTAGGCTTAATAGAAGAAAGGTAGTTAAGTAACTCTTTGGCGTGGCAGCCATAGGTGCCAAGGTGAACATCTGAAATTACTACAAGATCAACATTTCTTTTTTTCATGATATGTTTCTTGCAAAGAACAACTATAGCTGTTATTTTGCTCTTAAATTAAAGTTACTATACTGTAATTTAATGCAATAGGTTTATTAAGATATCCTGCAGTTGTTTTTATTTTATTAATACAACAGAAGGAAGTATATTTGTTAAAAACACAATAATAATGGCAGGAAATACTTTTGGTCAATTATTCAGGCTAAGTACGTTTGGCGAATCTCACGGTCAGGCAATAGGCGGAGTTATTGATGGATGCCCACCGGGAATAGAACTTAATTTTGATGCGATACAAAACGAGCTTAACAGGCGCAGGCCGGGGCAGAGCGCTATTGTAACCCAAAGAAAAGAGCCTGATGCGGTACAATTCTTATCGGGTATATTTGAAGGTAAGACCACAGGTGCACCTATAGGTTTTATTATATCTAACACCAACCAAAAATCTGACGATTATTCACATATTAAAGATACTTATCGCCCGTCTCACGCTGATTATACCTACGATAAAAAATATGGTACGCGCGATTACAGGGGTGGTGGCAGGAGTTCTGCCCGCGAAACCATAAGCCGTGTAGTAGGCGGTGCTATTGCAAAGCAAGTTATACCTAATGTTGCTATAAATGCATTTACATCTTCTGTAGGCGATATATTTATAGATAAACCCTACCAGGCACTCGATTTTTCTTTAATAGAAAGCAATGCGGTGCGCTGTCCGGATACTGCTACTGCAGCCCGTATGGAAGAATATATTAAGCAAATAAGAAAAGAAGGCGATACCGTGGGCGGTACTGTAACCTGTGTTATACAAAATGTGCCTGTAGGGCTTGGAGAACCTGTGTTTGATAAGCTGCATGCAGAGTTGGGTAAGGCAATGTTATCTATAAATGCTGTAAAAGGCTTTGAGTATGGCAGTGGCTTTTGTGGCGCTAAGATGAAAGGTAGTGAGCACAACGATCTTTTTAATACAAATGGCACCACAAAAAGTAACCTTTCCGGAGGCATACAAGGCGGTATAAGCAATGGTATGGATATTTATTTTAGGGTAGCCTTTAAGCCTGTTGCTACGATAATGCAAACGCAAATTACTATAGATAGCAGTGGTAGGGAAGTAGAGATGCAGGGCAGGGGAAGGCATGACCCGTGTGTTGTGCCACGTGCAGTGCCAATTGTAGAGGCTATGGCAGCCCTTGTATTAGCAGATTATTATCTTTTAGCTAAATAAGCATACGTTATTATTAGTTTAAAAGCCTTAAAAATCAATTATTTAAATAAATCCGATTAAATTTCAATATTTTTTCTTCATAAAATTACTATAAATAAATTGTAACAAATGTATTTTTTCATATTTTTGGAAAAATTAAAACTATCATCATGAAAAAACTTTTACTTACGGGTGCTATGCTAATGGCACTTTCATTTACTGCAAATGCACAGGATAGCTGTGATACTGCATTAGAAATATCTGAAGCAGGCACATATACTGTAGATGAGATCTTTGGAACATATTTAGGGTCTTGTGTTAATTCAGGTACTGCTACAAGTGCTAATTGGTACACAATTACTCCTACTGAAAATTCTCTAATTCGAATTAACACTAACTTAGCTATAAATATAGCTAATATGGAAATAAAAGATACAAGGTTTAGTGTTAGTCAAGGTGATTGTTCGGGACCTATATGTGTTGGCGGAAATGACGATGTTAGTACCACTAATTACCTATCTGATTATACTATTGAGGCATTGGCAGGAGAAACTTATTTTATAAGCTTTGATAACCTTTATACAGATGAAGGATTTGATTTTGAAGTAACTATTACACCTGCATCATGTTTTTCTCCGACAGGGTTTGCTTACGCTGAAGAAGGTGGAGCTACTCTTACCACAGCTTCATTTGTATGGACTGAACCGGCTACATCACCTGAAGGTTATGAATTTGAATATGGTAACACAGGATTTGACTTAGGTACTGGTACATCAGTTACTGTAACGGATGCAGCGATTGATCTTGAAGATCTTACTTCTGGAACTGATTATGATTTTTATATTAGATCAAATTGTGGTAATGGTGATTACAGCGCATGGGTAGGGCCAATAAGCTTTACTACAGACTTTTCAAGTGCTAACCTTAACTACAGCTACGGTTTTGAAACTGCAAACCTGAACGGCTGGACTACTCTTAACGTTAACGCAGATACTAATGGTGCTGCTTGGCAACTTGCAGGTGAAACTGAAGATGGTTTTGCACCACAAGAAGGTGAAACTGCATTTGTTGCAGGTTTTTCGCCGGCTGCATCTAATAATTATTTATTTTCAAGGGGTATTAACGTAGCAGCTGGACAGGTTGTTAATATATCTTATTATGTAAGAAAATATGTTGGTGCTGGTAATGGTGGTGTGAATAATATTGGTTTAACTGTAGGTACTGATACTACAGTAGCTGCTCAAACAGTTATTACAGCTCAAACTGCTGTAACATCTGAAGTGTGGACTCAAAGAACTGCTACTTTTACTGCTACTAACGCAGGTGTTTATTACTTTGGTTTCCGTTATACAGGTACTGCCCAAAGTCAGGCTAACAATGGTGCTGCTGCAGTAGATAATGTTGTATTTACTTCTCCAACTGCAGATGTTAAAGATAACTCTTTAGCTCAGTTCTCTGTATTCCCTAACCCTGCGTCAAACGTTGTTAATGTTAACGGTAGTAATGCACTTGTAAATGGTGTTAACTTTACAGATATTAATGGTCGCACAGTTAAAACAGTAAAATTTAATGGTGTTACTGAAGCTCAGGTTAATATTTCAGATCTTGCATCTGGTATTTACATGATGTCTATATCTTCTGACAAAGGTACTTCAGTTAAAAAAATCGTGAAAAACTAATTTGTTTAACACATAATATACCTAAAAGGGCTGCTTTATTAAGCAGCCCTTTTTTTATACTTATACATTTCAAGAATTTTATTGTGGTAAAATTAATATTAAATTTTAGGAGGCATGGCATCGCCAAAAACAGTACGCCCGCCATATTTGTAAGATTTTTCGCGTTCTTTTTGCAGTAACACTTCAAAGTTTGTATTAGGTGTAAAGCTGCTTTCTGCCTGGCGCGATAGTTCAGATAACTTTTGTATTGACTGTAGTTTATCACTATTGCCTATTTTTGCCCTTTGTATTGCTGTTTGCAGTGTTTTTATAGTTTCGTCAAAAACATCTATTGGTACCGGGAAGGGGTGGCCATCTTTGCCGCCATTCGCAAAAGAAAAACGTGCCGGATCATCAAAACGGGTAGGCGTGCCATATATAACCTCACTTACTAATGCTAAAGATTGTACCGTTCTTGGTCCCATTCCTTTAAGCATAAGTAATTCTTCAAAATCTTCGGGCTTATTTTCGTGAGCAAGCCATAACATAGCGCCAAGACGTTTCATGTTAACATCTTTCATCCTTACATCATGGTGGTTTGGCATAACAAGATGGTTTATCTCTTTAAGCATTCTTTCGGGATGCTCATTTAAAATAAGTAACGACTTTTCGCGGGTTTCTGCAGCATTTGCGGCGGTAAGGTTTAATATCTTTCCCTGGTTCTCACCACAAATAAAGGCATGCGGTTCGTTAATAAACGACTGCAGGTTTTCGCTGTGCCAGTGGTAACGGCGTGCCATACCTTTGTTGTTATTCATACCCTGCTGTATAACGCACCAGTCGCCCCAGGTGTTTACAATAAAGTTGTGCTGGTATAACTGAAACCCATCCTGAAGAGCAGTATTATCTACCTTAGCGGTAAGTTTGCTAAGGCCGGCTAACTCTACTCCATTAAGCCCGGTGCGGTCGCCCACAGCTATAAGTTCATTAGGTGTTTTCATAGAGTTTTTACCCTTACCACCGCAAATGTATATTCCCAGTTCTTTGGCATGTGGATTAACCGCTTGTTTAAGAGAGCCAAGTACCGATGTTGTAATTCCGGATGAATGCCAGTCCATGCCCATTACTGCTCCAAAGCTTTGAAACCAAAAGGGGTTAGACAATTTACTAATTACAGCTGCTGTAGAAAATTCCATAGCGATAGTTTCTACGATGGCAAAACCCAGCTTAGACATTCTTTCATAAAGCCAGGGTGGTACATGGCCTCCATGCAACGGTAAATCAGCAGATCCGGATCGTTTCATGTTGTAAAGATAATTGTTTTAGTTTTGAGAGTCGCAAAGTTGCAAAGCAGCAGAGTTAAAAAGTTATAAAGCCTTTTGTTGCTGTATTTAATCTATGAAAAAAGGAAGCATTGCTGCTTCCTTACCTTAATCTTTTTTATCCTTGTCTTTATACTTATCAAGTAGTTTTTTATTAAAATCGTCTTCTACTTTTTTAAGCTTAATAAGTTTTACAGATCCTATAATAGGCCTAAGATCGTTAACCAGTTTTTTTCGAAGATTAAACTGCTCCTCATCTGCGGCCTGAAATTTATCGAGATAAACCCTTGCCTCTTTTTCGCTCATTTTATCAAGGGCACCATCTTTAAACTGTTTAAAAAGCGGCCTCAACCTCTCGTGCCTTATTTCATATATCTTTTCTTCATAAGCATTATATACAGGCCAGAATTTTTCTGACTCGGCAGTACTTAAATTCAGTTCGGTGGTTATGTAAGATATTTTAAGGGCTTTTATCTGGTCTCTTTTTTCCTGATGAGACTGGCTAAACCCTGTTAGAGTAAAGAGCAATAATAGTGGTAGTAAGAGTTGTGTTTTCATGGTGTTATTTGTTTATATAAACATCTTCATTAGTAAGGTAATCTTTAATGGCATCGTCATTTATTACAATACTTTCTTCAAGTTCATCAATATCCTGTTGGTCCAGGTTTTGCATAAGGTCATACGAGTTTACGTTTGCCTGGTATACCAGGTAATTCTCTATAGCGGCATCATCCGGCTGAGAAGTAGCGGTACCGGTAGTATAAAATACGCTTAGGGTAACCATAATAATAAACCCGGCAGCTGCAGAGAACCATACCGGCTTGCGTTTATACAACGGCACTACTTTAACCTCCTGTTTAGGCAATTGCTGCATAAGCCTGTTGGTAAAGCTTTCAAAATAATCATCGGGGGTGGTAAATCCCGTTGTTATTTTTTGTCCTTCGTTTAACTTAAAATCATTCATGGCAGTAAGACTTTATTAATTGTAAAAGGTTTAATGGTTGTTAATATAATCTTCAATTTTTTTTACGGCATAGTGGTAAGAGGCCTTTAATGCCCCTACAGATGTGCCCAATATCTCTGATATATCTTCATACTTTAAATCCTCAAAATATTTCATTTTAAAAACCAGCCGTTGTTTTTGTGGCAGCGAAGCTACAGCCTGTTGCAGTTTTAACTGCAGGGCATCACCTTCAAAATAGTCATCTGCCTGCAGGCTGTTAAGGGCTCTTTCATTAACATCTTCATTACTTATGTGGTTTTTGCGGGCTTTAAGGCTAATAAAGGTAAGCGCTTCGTTAGTAGCTATACGGTATATCCATGAAAAAAGCTTGCTCTCGCCTTTAAACCCCGATAAATTCCTAAAAATCTTTATAAAAGTATTTTGCAAAACATCATCGGTGTCATCATGATCCAGCACTATGGTACGAATGTGATTGTACAGCGGCCTGCTGTATTGTGCCACAAGCTGTCTAAAGGCAGTATCCTGCGTTTTAGGGTTTAATAACTGTGCTATAAATGCCTTTTCGTCCTGCAAAGTGAACCGTTTATTATTTAGACTAAAGTTAAGGCAAAAGGTTTAATTGAAAACCTCTTTTATTTAAGTTTACAGGTGTAGCAAGGATTTCTTAATATGTAATGCAACATTCTTAAGACTATTATTTTTTACTTCTTGCAGGATATTGTATTTTTGACTTTTAATCAAAATTATGGTCAATACAGTTATATTTGATATGGACGGCGTTATTGTAGATACAGAACCCGTACACTACTATTCTTACCACAAACACTTTAAAGACCTTGGCATAGAAGTAACAGACGAAATGTATGGCACTTTTACAGGTTTCTCTACAAAAAACACCTATCAGGCAATTGTAAAGGAGTTTAATTTAACGCATGAGGTTGATGACCTGATTGCTATCAAGCGTGAAATTTTTAACAACGCTTTTGATGTAAAAGCCGACCTTGAATTGCTTCCCGGTGTAAGAAACCTTATTGTAAACCTTTACGAAAATGGGTTACAACTGGTGTTGGCATCATCTGCATCGCACGTTACTATCCAGCGGATATTTAACCGTTTTAAACTGCACGAATACTTTACCCATATTGTAAGTGGGGAAGAGTTTCCGCAGTCTAAACCCCACCCGGCAATTTTTCTTCGTGCTGCTGAATTGTCAGGTTCGCCGGTAACAGAATGTATTGTTATTGAGGACAGCACTAATGGTATAAAAGCCGCTAAGGCTGCCGGTATATTTTGTGTGGGTTATAAGAGTGAAAACTCTGTGCTGCAGGAAATATCTATTGCTGATATAACTATTAATCATTTTGACGAATTAAATGCTAATATAGTTAGAGGGCTTGTATAATGTATAAGTCATAAAGTTTGACTGTAAACAGTAACCTTTAAACAAAAGAAATTGAAGAAAGCAGTAATATTTGATATGGATGGCGTGGTTGTAAATACCGAACCACTTAGCCACCTTGCTAACATGAAATTTTATAAATCGTTAGGCATAAACGTTACCGATGATGTGTATTCAACATTTATAGGTAATTCTGATAAGAATATAATTCAAAAGATTATTGACAGATACGGTATCGCTACCGATAGGGATGTGCTTGTAGAACAGGGACTAAAATATTATTGTGATGAGTTTGATAATGACCCTAACCTGGAACTTATGCCCGGCGTAAAAGACCTTATCATCGATTTGCATACTAACGGCATGACTTTGCTATTAGCTTCTTCATCGTCTAAAATAAAGATCGACCGGGTGTTTGCCCGTTTTGGGCTGTACCCTTACTTTAGCCATATAATTAGCGGACAGGATTTTGAGTTTTCTAAACCACATCCGGCAATATTTCTTGAAGCAGTTGCAAAATCGGGCTTTATCGCCGATGAATGTATTGTAATAGAGGATAGCACCAATGGAATTAAAGCCGCGACTGCTGCAGGAGTGTATTGCATAGGCTACAAAAGTGAGGAAGATTCGTTACAGGATACCTCTCTTGCAAATGAGGTAATTACCGATTTTAAAGAGTTGAGTTTTGAGAGGATTCGAGATATAAAATAATCAGTTTACAGTCGCGGTCGCAGTATGCAACTGTAAACTGTGACTGCGACTGTAAACTATTTTAAACTAAATAAGTCCTTCTTTGTAAACTTTAAGTGCCCTCTCGCGCGCTTCCTTATGGTCTACGATGGGTTTATAATTAAGATCTTCAAATTCGGGCACCCATTTACGAATGTATTTAAAATCCTTATCGAATTTTTTAACCTGTTCTGTCGGGTTAAAAACTCTAAAGTAAGGTGCGGCATCTACACCACTGCCTGCGGCCCACTGCCAGTTGCCTACGTTGCTGGATTGCTCATAGTCAAATAACTTTTCCGCGAAGTACGCTTCGCCTTTGCGCCAGTCGAGCAGTAAATGCTTACAAAAAAAACTGGCTACAACAAGGCGTACACGGTTGTGAATATAGCCTGTTTTGTTTAGCTGCCGCATACCGGCATCTACCATTGGAAAACCGGTTTTTCCTTCGCACCAGGCTTTAAAATCATCCTCGTTATAACGCCATTTTATATTGTCATACTTAGGTCGGAATGCTTTAGTAACTGTTTGGGGGTAATGCCACAATATTTGCATAAAAAATTCACGCCATATAAGTTCGTTTAAGTAGACGCCATTATTGCTATCCAGCGCCTTTTTAACCAATTTACGGATACTTATCGCACCAAAACGCAGATACGGACTAACCTGAGATGTACCCTCTATTGCAGGAAAATTTCGCCTGTCTTCATAATTATTAATTACATCAGAAGTTACATTATATGGAAAAACACTAAGATCAGACTTGGTAAAGCCGATGTCTTTTAAATTTAAAAAGGGGTAGGAGTGATCAGTAAAGTTATCTGCTTTGATAGCCGGATTGTGTATTTCAAGAATATCTTTTTTAAGCAGTTCTTTCCAGCGTTTGCTATAAGGGGTGTATACTACATATGGTGTACCATCACCTTTCATTACTTCTTCTTTTTCAAAAATAACCTGGTCTTTAAATGTCTTATAGTCAATACTTTTACCAGAAAGTATCTCGTCAATAGCTTTATCTCTTGTGCGCGCATACGGCTCATAATCATGATTAGTATAAACAGCTGTAATTTTGTGTTTGCCTATCAACTTTTTAATTACTTTTTCGGGTTCGTCGTGAAATACTGCCAGCGACCTGTTATGCTTTTTTAATTCGGTATTTATATCTTCAAGAAGCTGCGTAATAAAGGTAACACGGTGGTCATCCTTTGGCAATTCGTAAAGTATATTCCTGTCAAAAATAAAAATGGGCAGCACTTCTTCGCCGGTGGCAATGGCGGCGTGCAGGCCGGTATTATCTTCAATACGTAAGTCGCGCCTAAACCAGAATATTATCATACAGCCGCAGGTTTAAATTCGCCAAAAAGCTCTATCAGTTTTTTTTGTCGGTACGCAAAGATCTCTTCCAGCTTTGGCTTAACCAGAAATGGGTGTACCATACGGCCTAAGATTCCCATAGGTACTTTGTAGTGCACAATATCTTCCATCTCTACACCACCCGGAATTTCCTTTAAAAAATGTTTGTGGTGCCAAAAAGCATAAGGGCCAAAACGCTGCTCATCTACAAAAAAATGTTTATCAAGCACATGGGTTATCTCTGTTACCCACTGTAATTTTAAGCCAAACAAAGGAGTTATTGTGTAAACAATTATTTGGCCGGCAAACATTTTACGGTCATCGCCACTAAGGGTATTAAACCCCATAGAATCTGGGGTAATAACAGATAGGTTTTTAGGATCGCCCATAAAATCCCACGCCTGTTGCAGGGATATGGGCAGTTTCTGAAATTTATGTACAGTATAGATCATTGCGCAAATTTCTTAAAAATTAAGAAATTACAGCGGTTAACAACTACTAATATTTAATTAAAATTAATTAAATAAAAATTGCCCCACAATTTTGCGGGGCAATGGTTTATTTAATATCATCTACAGTTATTACCCGATAATCTAACATGGTGTCTTTTTTAGCTTTACCAATAATTTCAGATGTTTTAGCTTTGAAAAAACGTCCCCATTTATATGAATATATAATTATTACTGTTTTCTTAGACCGGTCTATATTCAGGTTTTTCAATATGCTGTAGTCATCAAATTTTTCTAACTGCACATCATTTAGGTCATTAGGTATTTTACTATAAAGCGTCATTATAGCACCTTGGCAACTCTTAACTTCAATTTGTGAGGCACTGATAAACGTGTCAGAAAATACAACACCATAATAAATACTTAGTTGTTTTGTAATGACCTCATCCATAAAAAGGTTAAGTTGGGGTTGCTTAAGTATAAAAACTTTATTGCAATCTACTTCAGTCTCATTACATATATAATTTAAGTACTCAACTTTACTGCTAAAAGTAATTTCCTTATTTGCTCCATAGTAACTTTTTTGAATACTGTTACAGGAACATAAAAAATTATTAATACTATTATAAGATACTTCATGCGAGGATTTAAGATTCTAAAATTTGTAATTATAAATGTATACAATTTGGTAAATATTTTAACATAAAAGATTTATTAAATATTTACTCAGGTGGTTTATTAATTATTAATTTCGCAGTTGCAAACATTTAAACAAGAAGAGTAATGAAAAAAATATTGGCTACAGCCGCTATTGTTATGGCTTTCATGCTAAGCGCATCGGCACAAATACAAACACCTCAGGCGAGCCCTAAAGTTGTTATTGAACAAACTGTAGGTTTAACAACTGTTAAAATAGATTACTCCAGGCCAAGTGCAAGAGGCAGGTCGGTTTATGGAGAGTTGGTCCCTTTTGGCAGGTTATGGAGAACAGGTGCTAACGCCAATACCATTGTTACCTTTAGCGATGACGTGCTTATAGGCGGAAAATCGCTTAAGGCGGGGTCTTATGCACTATACACGCAGCCTAAAGCCGATACATGGGATGTTATATTTTACACGGATACCAATAACTGGGGTCTTCCTGAAAAATGGGATGAGAAAAAAGAAGCTGTTAGGGTACCTGTTAAACCGGAATTCCTGAATCGTAACGTTGAGACACTTACAATAGGCCTTAATGCCCTTGAAAACGATTATGGTTTTCTTGAAATTGCCTGGGAAAAAACCATGGTTGCCCTAAAAATTGAAGTACCTACTAAAGCTACGGCTCTTAAAAGTATAGACGAAGCAATGTCTGGCCCTACACAGGGAGCTTACTTTGCAGCGGCGCAGTACTTTTACCAGAGTAATGCCGATATGAACAAGGCCCTTACATGGATTAATGCCGGTATAGATAAAACGCCTAAAGGCGAAGAAACTCCTTTTTACATGCTTAGGCAAAAATCGCTGATACAGGCTAAACTGGGCGATAAAAAAGGCGCTATAGAAACCGCCAAACTATCGTTAGCAGGGGCTGAAAAAGCAAAAAATGCCGACTATATTAAGATGAATAAAGATTCTATAAACGAGTGGGGTAAAAAATAATTCTATAATTGTTTATAATGCAAAAAGCTGCCCTTATAAGGCAGCTTTTGTATTTATATATACAGTCTTACTAAACCAGTTTAGCAAGGATAGCATTAAAGGTATCGCTTGGCCTCATGGCTTTATCTGTAAGAGCATAATCAGGGTGGTAGTAACCGCCTATTTTCTGTTCTTTACCTTGTGCAGCTATAAGTTCTGCATCAATTTTAGCTTCGTTCTCTGTAAGTTCTTTAGCGATCTCAGTAAACTTAGCTTTAAGCTCGGCATCTTTATCCTGTGCTGCAAGGGCCTGTGCCCAGTATAGCGCAAGGTAAAAGTGCGAACCACGGTTGTCTATCTGGCCTACCTTACGTGCAGGAGATTTATCGTTTTCAAGAAATTTCTCGTTAGCAGCATCAAGCGTTTCGCTTAACACTAATGCTTTAGAGTTGTTAAGCGACTGGCCAAGGTGCTCTAACGATACGCCAAGGGCAAGGAACTCTCCAAGCGAATCCCAACGAAGGTACCCTTCCTCTACAAACTGCTGTACGTGTTTAGGTGCCGATCCTCCTGCGCCTGTTTCGAACAAGCCACCACCATTCATTAACGGAACGATAGAAAGCATTTTTGCCGATGTACCTAGCTCAAGTATTGGGAACAGGTCAGTTAAATAATCACGTAATACGTTACCTGTTACAGATATAGTGTCTTCACCATTAATGATGCGCTCTAAAGTAAACTGAGTAGCGGCAACCGGATTCAGGATCTGTATGTCAAGGCCTGTGGTATCGTGGTCTTTAAGGTATGTTTTTACTTTTTCTATTATCTGCACGTCGTGCGCCCTGTTCTCGTCTAACCAGAAAACGGCAGGAGTATCGCTTAGGCGTGCACGGTTTACAGCAAGCTTAACCCAGTCCTGTATAGGGGCATCTTTAGTCTGGCACATCCTGAATATATCGCCAGCTTCAACAGCCTGTTGTAAGTAAACCGCACCGTTGTTTTTGTCGGTCACTTTAATAGTACCTTTTGCAGTAGCCTGGAATGTTTTATCATGGCTTCCGTACTCTTCCGCTTTTTGTGCCATAAGGCCCACATTTGGCACACTGCCCATAGTTGCAGGGTTAAACGCGCCATGTTTTTTACAAAAATCTATAGTGGCAGTATAAATGCCGCTGTAACTTCTGTCCGGTATAATAGCTTTAGTGTCCTGTTGTTTACCGTCTACATTCCACATCTGGCCGCTTGTACGTATCATTGCAGGCATAGAAGCATCTACAATAACATCGCTTGGCACGTGCAGGTTAGTAATACCATTTTCAGAGTTTACATATGCAAGGTCAGGGGAAGTAGTGTAAACAGCATCAATAGCCGCTTTAACTTCAGCTTCTTCCGGCTTGCCAGCTATTTTAGCATAAACATCACCAAGGCCGTTACGGGTATCTACACCAAGGGTTTTAAATAATTCAGCATATTTTTCGAACACGTCTTTATAGAACACCTCTACAAAAGCACCAAAGATAATAGGATCAGAAACCTTCATCATCGTAGCTTTAAGGTGTACAGAGAATAGTATACCTTTAGCTTTGGCATCAGCTACCTGTTCTGCAACAAATGTTTTAAGCTTAGAAAGGCTAAGGGCGCTGCTGTCTATTATTTCTCCTGCTTTAAGCGGGGTGCTTGCTTTAAGGGTAGTTGTGGTACCATCTTCAGCAACAAAATCTATAGTAACATCTGTAGCTTCTTTTACGGTAACAGATGTTTCGCTGCCATAAAAATCGCCTTCGGTCATGCTGGCAACTTCTGTTTTGCTGTCGGCAGTCCATGCTCCCATAGAGTGCGGGTGTGCCTTAGCATAATTTTTAACGGCACGTGGTGCACGGCGGTCGGAGTTTCCTTCGCGAAGTACCGGGTTAACGGCAGATCCTAATACTTTACCGTATTTGGCTTTAACCTCTTTTTCTTCGTCGGTCTTAGCGTCTTCCGGAAAATCAGGAATGTTGTAGCCCTGGCTTTGCAGCTCTTTAATAGCAGCTTTAAGCTGTGGTACAGAGGCAGATATATTAGGGAGTTTAATAATGTTGGCTTCCGGCGTGTTTGCCAGCTGGCCAAGTTCGGTAAGGGCATCGCCTATTTTTTGGTCGTCGGTAAGGTTTTCAGGAAAATTAGCAAGAATCCTTCCTGCAAGCGATATATCCCTGGTTTCTACCTCTATGCCCGCTGGGGCTGCAAAGGCCTGTACAATTGGGAGAAGTGAATGGGTGGCCAGCATTGGGGCCTCATCAGTTATCGTGTAAATGATCTTTGATGTATCGGACATTTTTTTTGTTGTTTAAACAGCCTTTTAAAATTATAAAAAGCTTATTGTTAATACATTATTATGTGTTTTTTTGTAATGCTTAATAAGTAAGGCAAGTATAAACCACACTCGTCCTGATTTATAAAGCAAGGCACGCAAATATAACAAAAACAAAAAGAAATGAGGCGGCATTATTTCGTAAAAAATGGCACAGGTTTTTTTATTATGTCTATTTTTTAAAGGAAGTTATTGCAACTTTAATCTTTTGTTATTTAATGAACTTATAAAATTTATAAAAATAATTTGCGTTTTACTGTTACAAAGGCGTACGGCTATCGTCTAAAGTATGTTTACCATTAATTACAAATGTTATGAGCAATCAGTGCGAAATTGTATACTACCTGGACAACAACGATATGGCAATAATAGAGGTAGAGCAAGCCGGATATAGCGGCCTGCGCAATATATTGTGGCTGGTATACCACAAGGCTACCCAAAGTGTAAACAGGTTTAGTTTTCGCCCTGTGGTTTCTAAAACCAAGGCAAGGGGACAAAAAATTAAGAAAGGGTTTCTTAAACTGGCTAACAAGCCGGGTAACTATGCTATAGAAATAGATGCCCTTGTGTTTAATTTTACAGAACAGGACCCCGATAATATGCCGGCAGGCACTATAGCAAACATCGAGAAATACTTAAGCACAATAGTGTGATTAAATAATCATAATCAAAAGGCATGTCCCGGGCACATTTATATTTGTGTACTCCGGGATTTGTTGTTATTAATTTACAGGTCATCAACAGTTTTATAAAGTATTTGCTTTTTTAATGCAAATGCAATAGTTTAGCACAAAATGTAATGCCATGAACAGCTACGAAGAAAAGCTTAGCTTATTAACAGAGATGATAGCCTTTGCAAAGATAGACGGGCAGGTGCATGAGCGCGAATACCGCTTTCTTTCTATAGTGGCATCGCAGCTCAGCGTAGAAAACGATGCTTTTAAAACATTGTTTACCAAACCTGCGCCAAAGGTTATTATTAAGACAGAACACCAGCGCATATTACAGTTTTACCGCCTTGCACTCCTTATGCAGGCCGATGGTGTTTTGCACAGCAATGAGCAGGTTGCCATTCGCGAAATGGGCATTAACATGGGGCTAAGCCCTTTTGCTATGAAGAGCGTACTGGTAGAAATGCAGCAGTCTCCTACAGGGTTAATAGACCCGGAAGTGTTACTGGCACTTTTTCGTGCGCAGCAAAATTAATTTTCTATTGCATATTTATTACTCATAAATTATTAAATATGCAGTCGGTATACCATCAGGAATTTGAACCACCTCTACAGTTGCAGGACACTATCAAATGCTTTTGGTATGACCGTGTAGACTTTAAAGAATTCCCCGATGGGCTTGAAGTTGTACCCGATGGCTATGCCGAAATTATATTCCACTTTGGCAGCGGCTGCAGTGTTTTGCGCAATGGCAATTTACAGCCACTTCCTTCTCCTTTTATGATCGGGCTTCTTAATAATCCTGTTCAGTTTTACTCGCAAAACAAGTTAGAAATTATTGCCGTAAGGTGTTACCCGTGGACAGTGTTCGGCTTACTCGGACTAGCTTCCGGTAAAGAGGGTGTACAAACGTTCGAACACCCCATTGTCCAGCTTCAGCCTGTTTTAAATAATTTCATCAACGCCGGCAGGATAGAGGATGCAATAGCCCAAATACAGCACCATTTCATGAATGCACATTTGCAGATACCTGTTACGGGAATGCTGTTTAAGGCAGGAGCGGCCATGAGCAAAACAAATGGTACGTTGCCTGTAAGCCAGGTTGCCGATGCTGCCCATGTAACTGTTCGCACGCTCGAAAGAAACTTTAAGCAATCTTCAGGCTATAGTGTAAAAGACGTATCGGGGCTTTTGCGCTTCGAGCAGGTGCGTAACCGGTTATTGCTTGAACCTGAATATAACCTTGCCGGCCTTGCACATGAATTAGGGTATACCGACCAATCGCACCTTAGCAGGGAGTTTAAACGCTACAGTGGTACCACGCCGGCAGCATTTGCCCGAAAGGCAAGGGATGGAAAGAAATGAGTGATATAGTTTGTCGTATTTATACAATCCTAAGATAAGAGTGTTCCCGAATTTTGTATTGTAATTAATAATACAATTTCATGATACTAAAAAATAAGAAAGTAGCCATAATAGGGGCGGGGCCGGTAGGGCTCACAATGGCAAAATTACTACAGCAGCAGGGAACAGATGTTACCGTATATGAAAGGGATAAACACTCCGGAGCAAGGATCTGGGGCGGTACGCTCGACCTGCATGAAGATTCCGGGCAGGTGGCATTGAAAAAAGCTGGATTGCTGCAAGATTATTTTGCAATGGCAAAACCTGTGGGAAGAATCATAACCGATAAGCAGGGCAACATATTGTTCTCTGTACCGGCCCAACATAAGACACCCGAAATAAACAGGAACGATTTAAGGCAATTGTTGCTTAACAGCTTAGTGGGTAATACAGTTGTTTGGGACAGCAAATTTACATCGCTTACTAAAGATAATGATAAATGGCTTTTACGTTTTGAAGATCAGCCCGATGCAGTTGCCGATGTTGTTATTGGTGCCAATGGAGGAATGTCTCAGGTAAGAAAATATGCAACTACTGCAGAGGTTGAATATACAGGGACTTTTATCATACAGGGAGAAGTGCCCAAGCCCCAAGTAAATTGCCCTGAACTTTACAAACTTTGTAACGATAGCATACTTATGACTGCTGACAATGGTATAAACTTTGTTGCCAACCCGGATAATAACGGTGCACTAACCTACAATGTAACTTTTAGAAGACCAGAAGAATGGCTTAGTAACAACAGGTTAGATTTTCAGGATAAGGAAGTTATTGCTGCGTTTCTTTCAGAGATGTTCTCTCATTGGCACGAATCTTACAGACGGTTGTTCAGCGCAACGACTTATTTCGTGGGACTGCCTGCAAGAGTGCTATTGTTACATAACCAATGGGAAAGTATTC
>Ga0247806_10000313_pt1 | contig 32872 bp, 23 predicted proteins | sample UWRJL059202B1_FD_179935 | JGI IMG/M metagenome (GOLD analysis project Ga0247806, IMG submission 179935) | Plant litter microbial communities from Arlington Agricultural Research Station in Wisconsin, United States - UWRJ-L059-202B-1 | ecosystem: Environmental > Terrestrial > Plant litter >... | reverse complement strand
TCCTGTCAAAGGATGAGGGTGGGCGTCACAACCCGTTCTACGCGAACTACCGCCCGCAGTTCTACTTCCGCACCACCGACGTCACCGGCGTCATCACGCTGCCCGAGGGCACCGAGATGGTCATGCCTGGCGACACCGTGGAAATGACTGTCGCGCTGATCCAGCCGATCGCCATGGAAGAGGGCCTCGGCTTCGCTATCCGTGAAGGTGGCCGCACCGTCGGCGCCGGAACCGTCATCAAGGTGATCAAGTAATTCAGTAGACCTGCTCACTCGCTGAGCTCGTCAACAGCAACAGGGTCGGTCCTTCGGGGCCGGCCCTGTTGCCGTTAACACGTGCCCTCGTTGGAAGAGCCTGTCGAGACCCCGCAACCGATCTCGTTGGTCGAGCCTGTCGAGACCCCGCAACCGATCTCGTTGGTCGAGCCTGTCGAGACCCCGCAACCGATCTCGTTGGTCGAGCCTGTCGAGACCCCGCAAGCCGCTACTGTTCACTAGGGCAGACCTAGACGGCGCCCACGAGCCCTGGGGGACCCATGACCAACCGCACGTTCAACCCGACCGCAAACGGCCGTCGCAGCGGTCGTCTCGCAGTCTTCTCAGTCGGCATTGCCCTGTGCCTGACGCTGAGCGCCGGAGTTGCTCCCGCAGCAGCTGCCGCACCTGCCCTCGCGGTATCAGGCAAGGCAGCCGTCACCGTGTTCAAGAATTGCACCGCACTCAACGCCAAGTATCCGGGCGGCGTCGCCAAGGCGGGCGTCAAGTACAACCTCGTCAACGGCAAGAAGAAGGCGTTCAAGAAACGTCCAACCTTCTCAACAGCGCTGTACGCCGCCAACAAGAAGAGCGACCGCGACAAGGACGACATCGCTTGCGAACGCTGACGTCCTCTAGTCAGCGTCCCCTTCACGAGGGCACGCCCACACACTTCCCGACTGCAGTGAATCGCGGTGTACGACGAACGGTCGTCGCGCTTGCTCTGGTCTTCGCCATGAGCCTGGGTGCGGGTGCCCAGCCGGTGTTTGCTGCCGCGAGCGACACAGCCACGATCGTGGCTCAAACCAACGCTGCGCGAACCGCCAAAGGGCTCCCAGCGCTCAAACGAAACCCGGGCATGGATGCGGTTGCGCAGGCCTGGGCGGTGAAGATGGCCGCCACCGGATACCGGCACAACCCGGAGTACACGTTGCAGATCCCAGAAGGGTGGTACCTGGCGGCCGAGAACATTGCCATGGGCTACAGCTCCTCGACGGTAGTGCGGGCCTGGCTGGACTCCCCGGGTCATTACGCGAACATCATGGGCGGGCACACCGACATCGGCGTCGGTTACGTCGTGGCAAACGGATCGACCTACCTGGTGCAGAACTTTGCGGCGTACATTCCAGTCATCGGCAATACCCCCACGGTGTCGGGCACTGCCAAGGCCGGCCATACTCTCACGGCTGTGACCCGGGAATGGTGGCCCGCGCCGGTGGCACTGTCGTACCAGTGGCTACGAGCGGGTGTTGCTATCCCGAACGCGACAGCGCGCACCTACGTGGTCACGAACGCCGACGCTGCGAAGACCCTCAAGGTGGCCGTGACCGGAAAAAAGCCCGGCTACAGCGGCGCCACGAAGACATCCGCGGCCACAGCTCCGATCGTGGGGGCGTTGACAAAGACGCCGGTCCCCCTGCTCGTCGGCGCGGTGCGGGTGGGTCAGACCGTGACAGCGACCGCGGGCACCTGGGCGCCTGCACCGGTGGCGTTGGGCTACCAATGGCGCAAAGCCGGAGTCGCGATCCCGGGAGCCACCGGGCGAACGTACCTCGTCCGGCCCGGAGACGTGGATGCGGCGCTAACGGTCGCGGTAACGGGCTCGAGAGCGTCTTTCTCAGCGGTTGGCAAAGTGTCCGCCGGCTCAGAGGTCGTCGGCGTCGCGTACGCTACCTGCTCAAAGCTCAGGGCTGCGTACACCAAGGGTGTCGCCAAGGCCGGACTGAGCGCCAAGGTCCTGGCGCAGTCCGGGTCGCCCCGGGTGTCGACCCCGTTGTACTCCCTCAATAGGGGACTAGACGCGGACCGTGACGGTATCGCCTGTGAGAAATAGGTTGCCGGTCTCAGACACCGCATCTACCCTCGAATGAACGAAACATCCCCAGAATGGAGATTCTCATGAACCTGAATGACATCACCCGAAAGGCCCAAGAGTTCCTCAAGTCTGACAAGGGCGAGGAGATCAGCGACAAGGTCCTCGACGGCGGCGCAGCCGTGGCGAATAAGGTCACAGGTAACAAGCACGCTGAGAAGATCGCCAACGCTCGTGAGGCAGCCGACAAGCACATCGGCCGCAACGACGGAAACGGCGGCACCGAGCCGACGGCAACTCCTCCGCAGCCCAAGTAACTCACTGGCGCGCAGCGCTCGGTTGTGCCACAGATTCACGCCTGTAGTGGGGGTACCTGGGTCGAATCTCTGTCAACTAATGTCCGGAATGGGGATAGAACCGTCACCCGGACGGAATGCTGCGAACGTGGCCCCCTGTGGTCGGAGGCTTCGTGGTCAGCAAACTCGGTCGAAAACTCATTCTTACTGGAACGGCTCTTTTGGTCGCGCTGGGGCTCGTTGTGGGCGGCAGCCTGCCGGCCAACGCCGCGACCTACTCGACGATCAAGCTCTCTCGCGTTGGCTCGTCGCCAACTGTCGCCGGGGAGTTCGTGTCCTTCTCCGGGACCACCCCGGCCGTCCTTCGCGGCAAGACGATCACATTGCAGCGGATGGACCCGGGCCAGACCAGATGGGTCTCGGTCGGAACGGGCAAGGTGACCCAGAAGGGCAGCTTTGCCCTGCGTGGTAAAGCTGCCGGCATGGGCAAGAATCAGTGGCGGGCGGTCTACTCCGGCACCAACACCTACAAGTCGGCCACGCTGAGCACGAAGGTGTCCAAATGGCTGTACCTCGACGAGCTCGAAAAGCTCGACTGGTACGGATTCGAACCCATTGATTCCGTTGGCGTTGGCGCGACCACGTACACCCGCGGTGTCGCGACTGACGTCACTTCACGGAGCGAGGTGACGGAATACAACCTCTCGTACAAGTGCACCAGCTTCGTTGCAGGCATCGGCTTGAGCAATGCGTCGGCGACCGGCAGTAAGGCGAAACTCTCTGTCGGACTTGACGGAGTCGAGCTCACGCTCGCGAAGTCCCAGGGCGTTGGCACCGGTAGAGCGGTGAAGGTCGACGTGACGGGCACATTCCGGCTGGCGCTGAAGTTCAATCCGATCGTTGGTGATTCCGCAGCGGTCTTCGGGAACGCCCGCGTTCTCTGCTCTGGGACCCCGTAACTGGCAGAATTTCGGGCGTTGGACGACTAGCTGAGGTCGCCATAGCGGCGGCCTCAGCTGTACCCAGGGGCCCCGGCAGAAAAGGACCTGTAACCTATACAGATCTAATCAAGCGCTCCGCGGGGGTGCAGTGCAACCGGTGGCCCGTCGCGCCGGGATAGGTATGGGGACAGGCTTACTGCGAATGACACAAATCGAAAGCTCACGGATGGCAGCCACAAATGGCGTCGACACACCACCCCGAGGGGTATGTGGCGGCCTTTCGCCCAATGTGGCGGCCGTCCGGGAGTCAGGGCTCCGATGAGTGTTGCCGCAAGTCGCCAACTGAATGTCCTGCACCTGGACCACAGCACTGAACCCGGCGGAGCCGAGCTCGCCCTCCTGCGGGTCGTGACGCACGCGGACAACTGGGCGCCGAGCATTCGGATTCCCGAAGGCAACGCCGACGGAAACGGTGTGTTCAGCAGCCTCGCCTCCAGTCCGAGCGTGACGCTCGTCGCTGCAGGCAAAAAGCAGAAGCCCGGTGCCAGCCAGAGCGGCGGCCTCGTTCGGATGGTCAAATTCGCCGTCGACGCCCTTGCCGAGTCCGCACGGCTGAAATTCTCCAAGAGTTTCGGCACCGCCGATGTCGTCCACGCCAACACGTCTCGTTCGGCTGTTTACGGCGCGGTGGCCTGCTTCCTCACCAACAAGACTTTCGTGGTTCACCTGAGGGACATGACCACCAAAGAGAGCCTTGGTTCCGTCGGCTACGCCCTGTTCACCAAACTGGCGCTGCGACGAGCTGACGGTGTGATCGCCAACTCACGGTCAACCCTCGCCTCAGCTGTTCCCCACCTCCGTGCCAAGACAACGCGCGTGGTCATTGCCAGCCCAATCGGCTTTGACGATCGCACGGTGCCGGTGTTCTCTGAGAACGTGCGAGCCGTCGGCATGGTTGCACGAATCGATTCCTGGAAGGGTCACGCACTCCTGATGGAGGCGTTCGCTGCCGTTTTGAAGGGTTCCGAAACCCGGCTGGTCTTTGCCGGCGGGGCGGCATTTGGCAAAGAGGCAATCCTCACCGAATTCACGGACCGCGCCACACAGCTCGGTATCGCGGATCAGGTCGATTTCCTCGGACATGTCACAGACGTTCGTGCGGTCATCGACCGGCTCGATATCTGTGTTCAGGCGTCCACGCGGCCCGAACCCCTCGGCCAGAATGTGCTGCAGTATCTTGCGGCCGGAAAGACCGTCATCGCTGTGGATGCGGGTGGGCCGGCGGAGTGGGTGATCTCGGGAAGTAACGGCTTGCTGGTCGAGATTGAATCGGTACCTGCCCTCGAAGCGGCGCTCAAAGCCCTCGTCGGAGACTCGGCGCTGAGGCACAAACTCGCCCTTGGTGCCAGCGAAACGTCGGGCATCGGTACCGACGGAGAGATTGCGCGCGCGCACGGGGACTTCTTCAGTCGCACCAGAACGCAGCGACGTGGGGGGAACCGACGGTGATCACAGAGATTGGCATCATCTTCGCGGTTGCATACGCGCTGTGCATCGTGTTGAGGCCGCACTGGCTTCCGTGGGTGTTGGCAGCGGCTCTGCCGTTCTCCCACACGGCCATGCTGGTCGTGGGCGACAACGGCCTATCGCCGTTCTGGGTCGGCACGATCGTCGCGGCGGGCCGGCTCGCCTACCTGTCCATCCGCTCCCGATGGCAGCTCTTGGGTCGCAGTTTCTTTCGTGCCTGGGCGAATATCGCCCTCCTAGCGTTTCTTCTCTACAGCGTGCTGATCACGGTCGTCGGACCGCTGATTTTCGCCGGCCTGCCCGTCATCACGCCTCGAGGCGGTCTTGACGCCCAGGTCGACGACTTGGCCACGCTGAGCTTCCAGGTCTCGAACCTGGCCCAGGGGGTCTACGTCATACTCGGCGTGCTTCTGGTGATCTACATCGTCGTGGAAAAAAATGTCACTCCCCGGGTGGTCGAAGCTGCAATCGTGCTCGGCCTGGCCCTCGCCCTGTTCAAGCACCTGGCCCCCGACCTCTGGCCCTACGCCTGGTTCGACAACAGCCCCTCCTACTTCTACTCCTGGGTGGCCGAAGGCCGACGGGAGCGGGGGTCGTTCGCCGAACCGTCGATCCTCGGTATGTTCCTCGCTATGTGCCTGGCCTACCTGGTGAGCGCCATTGTGCGCGCGACCCTGCGCCAGCGGATCTATTACGCGATTCTTATTGTCGTCGGCGTCTATATGTACGCCGTGTCGTACACGGGTACCGCCCTTCTCGCCCTCGGTGCGACGGCGGGACTCGGGGTTCTCGTGGTCGTCATCACCGTGATCCGGCAGGCCAGCCGGCGGCAGCTGCTCTACCTGGGCGGCGGCTTCGTGGCTGGCGCGGCTGTCATCGTCGCCTTCTGGCCGATCATCAATCAGATGACGCTGGCCCTGGTCATCGAAAAGCTGGGCACATCGTCATTCGATAACCGCGGAGCGAGTAACGCCATCGCCTGGGAGCTCTTCCTCGACACCTTCGGGCTCGGCGCTGGACTCGGCAGCAACCGGCCGTCCAGCCTGTTCTTCATGCTGCTCAGCTGTGTCGGCGCCATCGGCACGCTCACCTACCTCTGGTTCGTCGGCACCTACGCCTTCACGGCCTGGAAAAGCGTCACCTACCGTGCGGTCTCGTGGAGCCTGCTGGCCGTGTTCATCGCCCAGGTCGCCGCCAAGCCCGACCTGTCCATGCCGTTCCTCTGGCTACTCGTCGCCCTTGCCGCCGTTCCCTACACATCCGCGCTCCGCAATGGGCCTGGTGTGAGCAGGACACGCAAACGGCACGCCCAAGAGTCCGGTTCAGGAGTCTTGGCGGTTCAGCGATTCAGAGCTGGGCGCAACAAAGAGAAAGTTTGACAACGTGATCCGGAGCTCCGGCCTGTCCGACAAAGTCTGTTTCGTAGCGGCACCGCTGACTGCGAGAACCGGCGTCTACAAATCGTCCCGTGAACTGGTGACCGAGGCGCGAGCCCAAGGACTGGAATGGTCACTTGTGCTCGGGGTTTCCGCACGTGCCAGCGGCCAGGCCCCGTCGGATGATCCGCCGTGGATCCAAGAGACGACGGTTGAACCCAGCGGCATGAATGGTGTGGCCCGGCTCGCCGCTGAACTCCAAGCATCCTCCGTCGTGGCGAACAGCGATGTGGTCGTGAGCCTGCTGCCGCAAACCGACATGGCGCTCGGCCGCACCAATCTCGACTGGGTGGCCTACCTGCGTGGGTTGCCGTGGCCGGCCGCCGGAGAGTCGTCGCTGGCGCGACGCACCGTCTGGCGGTTCCTGGAGCGACGCGCCCTGCGCAGGGCGAACGATGTGTGGGCGACCACGGAGCTGCTCCGGTCCCAGGCCCAGATCGGCCGGAAGATCCGGATCGTCCCGGCCGGGCTGCAGTCCGTCGCTCGCCAGTGGGACGGGTCGGGGGAGCGGGACAAGATCGTCTGGGCTGCCCGATACGACACCGACAAGAACCCCGAGCTGTTCCTCGAGGCGATGCGCGGGCTTCCGCTTCGCGGTGTCATGTACGGCTCCGGCCCGCTCGAAGCGGAACTTCGGGCGGCCGCTCCCGACAACGTCGAGGTGGCGGGCTGGACCAACGCGGCCTCGCTCTGGGACGGTGCGCTGGCCTACGTCGGCACCTCACACCGGGAAGCCTTCGGACGCAGCGCGGTGGAAGCATCAATGGCCGGCATCCCGGTGGTCCTGGCCGACACCTTCGGTTCAGCGAGTCTTCTGGTGACGGACGCGGCACTTCGCGGCCAGCTGGTCTTGCCTACGGCTGATCCAGCTCGGTGGTCAACCACCCTCACGCAGCTGGCCAACGACGCGTCGTTCCGAAGCAGAGTTTCAGATCATGTCGCAGAAAACGGGGCCGCGCTCACCGTGGGGCACTCCGTGCAAGCCGCTGCTGCGGCCCTGCGGGACCGATAGCGGCCTGGCCGCACTGAGAGATCGTGGGGCGCTGCTACTCCGGGAGCGCCCCGGTCAGGGCTTCACGGAGGACCGGGGCGAGACGCTCCGAGTAGGCCGCGCTGAGGTGAGGGCCGTCCACCGTCACGGGGGTGGTACCCGTGAAGGCCGGGCACCGACCGTCCACCGAACAGAACCACGATGCCGTCGGTGCGTATACGACATCGAGCCCGGCGACGGCCCGCTTGTCAGCCGCATCCATCAGGGCGTAGGACTCACCCCGATGCAGCAGGCAATCGGAGGGGACGCTGTTCTTCAAGGCGCACGTGTCACCACCGTTGCGAGAGGGCGGGCTCTGCAACACGACGACTCGGTCAGCCGATGCCGACAGCGTGGTGAGGGTATCGGCCATGCCGGTTGCCCACTCCGTCTCAGCAGCGGCGCCGACGGCACCGCTGGAGAGCCTCGGCAAGGTGGAGGGAACGCTGGACGCGATCACCAGGTCGGGTTGGATGGTGGCAACGCGGTCCAGTGCCCACTCGCGGAGCTCGCCGCACCCCTCCATGTCGGAACCATCGTTGTACTGTGCCAGCACATTCGCGGCGGGGCACTGCTGAGCCGTGACCACCTCGATGGAGTAGCCGAGCGGCTCCAACGCCGCACGGATTCCCGGCACCCAACTGATGGCCACCGAGTCGCCAAGCACCACGGCCACCTTGTCGGCCGCGGGGTCGCCGTACCGGCAGCCTTCAGCGTTGGCGATCGGGTCGGGGAGCGCTCCGGCTTCGTTTCCGAGGCATCCGTCCACAACCCACTCCGGTGCCTTGTCGGCACTGTTGACGCCGTCGTAGGACGGCGTGAGGGCCGGCCAGGACTTCTCCGCCAGCGCAGCGTCGATCTCTTTCCAGAGCTCAGCATTCGCCGGGTCGTCGCCGGTGCGCACGACCGGCGCTTGGGCGACGACGGGTTGCTCCGCGGCCGACGGCTGCGGTGCCACCGAGACCGCCAGCACGGACACCGCAAGGACGCCCGCGATGCCGGCCGCAGGAACGAAGAACCTTCGTCGGCCGGTTTTCAGTCGAGCGGGATTCTCGATGAGATGGAATGAGGCGATCGACAAGACCGCCGTCACCACAAGGGCCACTACCGCGAGCCGTCGCGGTGTCTCGGCCAAGAACAGCCCGGTAAAGACGATCACCGGAAAATGCCACAGATAGAGGGAGTACGAGATGTCTCCGACATAGCTCGCCACCCGGTTGGTGAGCGGCCAGAGGTAACGCTGGGGACCCCCGATGCCGGCGGCGATCACCAGGCAGGCGCCGACAACCGGTACGAGCGCGAACGGGCCGGGGAAGGCCGTCTCCGGATCAATGAGGAAGATGCCCCCGGCAATGACGAGGAGACCCGCCCAAGCGACGAAGGGACGCGCTCGCTGGGGCAAGGTGGTGGCGATGCGTGTCGACGCGATCGCTAGCAGCGCGCCCGCGGCAAGTTCCCAAGCCCGTGAGAACGTCGAAAAATAGGCCCAGGTGGGCTGGCTCGCCGTTTCGAACATGGCCCAGGCGAACGACAAAACGCCGATCACAGAAATCGCGATGGCGGCAGCGCGGTGCTTGCGCGTCGCCACGACCGACAGGACGACCACCAAGACGATGGGCCAGACGAAGTAAAACTGTTCTTCGATGGAGAGTGACCAGTAGTGCTGGAGCGGCGAGACCGCATCGTTGACGTGCATGTAGTCGGTGCCCAGGGAGATGAATCGCCAGTTGGCCGAGAACAGCGTGGCCCAGATGCCATCGACGAATACCGACTGGAATCGGGTCTGGGCAAAAACGACAAAACCCACCGCGATGGTCACCACCGTGACCGTGATGGCGGCGGGCAGGATGCGCTTGATTCGGCGTCGGTAGAAGTCGCCGAACGAGATCCGCCCTGTGCGCGCGTGTTCCCTCAGCAGAAGCCCGGTGATCAGGAAGCCGCTGATCACGAAGAACACGTCGACGCCGATGAAGCCGCCCGAGGGCCAGCCCACGAGGTGGTTCGCTATGACCAATAGAACAGCGACGGCACGCAGCCCCTGAATATCTTTACGTTTACCGTGCATCGTCGAAGCTTAGTGTCCCGTTGGCCCTCGAATAGGGGCCTCGTAGGCGCCGCTGCGAAATGACGAGGACCGATATCGTTCATAGTTGGTCCGTTCCGCCTCGGCCCGAGGTCGTCTCGTTCTGGCCGTGTTGACGTGTCATACAAGAAAGTGGAGACCTCCGTGGGGGAAAAATCCGGGTTTCGCCCTGAAATTCAAGCGCTGCGTGCGCTCGCGGTGACCTTAGTTGTCGTGTACCACCTCGCTCCTAAGCGGCTGTCGGGCGGATTCGTGGGGGTTGATATCTTCCTTGTGATCTCCGGCTTCTTGATCACGTCTCACCTGCTGCGTGAACTCCGCCGCACGGGCCGGATCTCCCTTCCGACGTTCTACGCCCGGCGCATCCGGCGACTTCTTCCCGCATCGCTACTGGTGCTTTTGGTTACCGGCATCGCCGCCCTCGTTTTCATGCCACGCAACTTGTGGTCGGAGGTCGGCCGCCAGATTCTGGCAAGCGCCTTGTACGTGGAGAACTGGGCCCTCGCGGGGAATGCGGTCGATTATTCAGCGGTGGGGGCCGACGCCAGCCCGGTGCAGCACTTCTGGTCACTGTCCGTTGAGGAACAGTTCTATCTGGTGTGGCCGGTCGTCCTGCTTGGACTGTTCCTGCTCGTTCGCCGGCTGAGGCGGCCCGAGCTGGCGCTGTTCGGCGCGCTCGCGCTCATCATGACGGTCTCGTTGGCGTACTCGGTCTGGATCACAAACGTCGACTCGGCTATGGCGTACTTTGTCACCCCGGCGCGAATCTGGGAGTTCGCCGTCGGCGGCTTGGTCTGCTTCGTACCAGCCGTTTCGGCTCGCTGGCAACGTGCTGTTCCCTTCGCGAGCTGGGGCGGGGTCGCGATCATCCTGGCCTCGGCGATGTTCCTCTCCGATGAAACTCCGTTCCCGGGATCGGCCGCATTGCTACCTGTGTTGGGTGCAGCGCTGATCATCCTCGCCGGCAACACCGACCGCACCGGGGTTTTCGGGCGCATCGCCGGTTTTCGACCGGTTCAGTACCTGGGTGATATTTCATACTCGGTGTACCTCTGGCACTGGCCCCTCATCATCCTGCTGCCGTTCGTGATCGGGGCGCCACTGACTACGATGACGAAGCTGCTGATTCTGGTGGCGTCCCTGGGGCTCGGCGTGCTGACGAAGAGGTACGTCGAGGATCGGTTCAGAGCGCCAGCTACCAAGGCGGCGGGCTTGGTGTGGCGAACCGGCAACCCCCGGGTGTTTGCCATGGCCTTGAGCATGATGGTGATCGTGGCGGTTCCAGCGGCTGCGCTGGTCTATGTTCCCGCCCAGGAAGCGATTGCAGCGGAGAACGAACTCAAAGAGCTGCTGGCGCAGGGCGGAGAGGGGTTCGGAGCGGCCGCGGCCGCTGATGGCAATTACGCGACTGATCCAGATGCGCGCATCGTTCCCTCTCCGGTGATCGCCGAAAGCGACAGTTGGACGCAGAGCACGGACGCGGCGGGGTGTCAGGATCGACTGGGATTCGACGTTCTGAAGACGTGTGAATTCGGTTCGGAATCACCCGATGCCTTGCGAGTGGCCTTGGTGGGGGACTCGCATGCAGGGCAATGGCAGCCCGCAGTCGCTGAGGTTGCCAGTCAGAACGACTGGAACCTGACCACGTTTGTGCGTTCCAGCTGCCCGTTGTCGCAGGCCTATCCGACCAGTTCGACCAAGTATGACAGCGCCTGTCAGCGCTGGATCGATGCGACCATTGCCGAGCTCAGCTCGGGTAGTTACGACGTGGTGATTGTCTCGGCTCTCCAGGGCACGTCCTACCAGCGGTCGATGGGCGCAACTAACCTTGAATCGGCAGCCGCCGGCATGGCTGCTGCCTGGACGCAAATCATGGCGTCGGGCACGCAGGTGATCGCGCTGCGTGACACGCCGAATCCGTCGCGTGCGGGCATCGACGACATCCCGGGCTGTGTTGCTGAGTCGGACGACATCTCGGACTGTTCATTCGACCGTCGTGCGGCCCTCCCCAACGAGCCGCAAGCCGTTGCGGCCGAGGCGACGGGGGCGACTCTGCTCAAACTTTCCGAGTACTTCTGCGACAAAACCGAGTGCCCCGCTGTTGTCGGCGGTGTATTGGTCTATCAAAACATCACCCACGTGACGACAACGTTCATGCTGACCCTCACGCCTTACTTGAACGACTTGCTGGTCGAGGCAATAGAGCCGCCGACCGCCGGCTAGAGCAGGAAGGCGCGAATAAACCCCAGATGGGGGGTAGAATCGCGGTCGTTAGAAACCGATACGATGAGGCGCTGACCACATATGAAAGTCGGAGATGACAGAAGCGCCCACAAAACTGATCCCTACGCCCCAGCGATCGATGCGGTACGACATTCAGGGGCTGCGCGCCGTAGCCGTGCTCTTGGTAGTCGCATACCACCTGTGGCCTAAACGTCTCACGGGCGGCTTCGTCGGGGTCGATGTCTTCTTCGTGATTTCCGGTTACCTCATCACCGCGCACCTCCTCAGGGAGGTGACTATGACCGGCACGGTTTCACTTACCCAGTTCTGGGCGAGGAGAGTTCGCCGCCTGCTTCCCGCCGCATTCCTCGTCCTGCTCTTTTCGCTTCTGCTCGTCGCAGTTGTCATGCCTTCCTCCGTGGGCCTGCAGAACTTCGGCGAGATCGCAGCGGCATCGGTCTACGGTCTCAACTGGCTTCTTGCCAACCACGCTGTCGACTACCTCGCCGCTGACAACACGCCCTCACTGATTCAGCACTACTGGTCACTGTCCATCGAAGAGCAGTTCTACATCATGTGGCCGGTCTTGCTCCTGATCGCCGCCTGGCTGGCCGCTCGGTCACGCAAGGACAACGCCAAACGCATCGCCCTGTATATCTTCGGCGCGGTCTTCCTGCTCTCGCTCGCCGCCTCGGTCTGGGAGACCCAGCAATCCCCGGACTCGGCCTACTTCGTCACGTACACCCGAGCCTGGGAATTCGCCGCCGGCGGACTGGCGGCGATGGTTCCGGCGGCGTTCCTTAGCCGGCTCTCACACACGGCAGCGAACGTCGTGAGCTGGTCCGCCCTGGGCCTCATCCTTGGCTCTGCTGTGCTGTACACGGGTGAGACACCCTTCCCCGGTTGGACCGCGGCGGTGCCCGTGGCGGGTGCCGTTCTGATCCTCCTGATCGGCGATCGGGATTCGCATTGGTCGCCCCAGTACGTAGCGCGGTTCGGGCCCGTCCAGATGGTCGGTGACACGTCGTATGCGATTTATCTGTGGCACTGGCCGCTCATCGTTGCTTTCCCGTACTTGACGGGCAAGAGCAATATCGACGCCAAGTGGGGAATCGTGATCCTCGCCGTCACCATCCTGCTGTCGTTGCTCACTCAACGGTTCGTTGAGACCCCATTACGATCTGCGACGGGACCGCTGGGCACCCGACGACGCTCCTTCATCTTCATGGCGAGTGGAATGGCCCTCATTATCGCTATCACCGCTGGCGGTGCCTTCGCGATGGACAAGTCCCAAGAGGGAGTCAAGGAGTCCATCTCTGCGGCGCTCAAGGACACCGATGGTTGTTACGGGGCCTACGCGATCATCAACGATTGTGCCGATCCCTACGCGCAGACCGAACTGACCAGTCCCATTTTCAGCGTCGTCGACAAGGACTCCTGGGGCCGTAATGACCCCGGCACGAAGGCATGCATCCGTACTGAGCCCACACCGGGCTATCCTGCTCGCGACTGCACCTTCGGTGACGGGGCAACCACGGTCGCCTTCGTTGGAGATTCACACGCCGGGCATCTCGTCGAGCCGATGAAGATGGCCGCCGCCGCCAACGACTGGACTCTGCGTGCGTTCGCCTTGGGCGGGTGTTCGACGTTCGAGGATCAGTTCACGATCGACTCGATCCGGGACCAGCAAGCGATCATGCGAACCGAGGACTGCATGACTTGGACTGAGCACGTAAACGCCGCTCTCCTTGCGGAGAAGCCAGACGTCGTGGTCTTCAGCAGCCGCTCGTGGCTGCGCCCGCTGAACGCCGACAAGATCGCTGCCTGGTTCGATGAGCTGGCCGCGGCCGGAATCACGCCCGTCGTCTTGGAGGATGTCCCGGGTATGCCGAAGGGCACGACGGGAGCAGCATGTGTTGAGTCATTCCTGCCGTGCGATACCGACATTCCCGATCGGGACGACCCCGTGTTGATCGGAGCGAAGGCTTCGGACACGACAGTGGTTTCGTTGAATGATGTTCTGTGCACCGAGGACGAATGCCCTCCCGTCATCGGAGGGGCCATCGTGTACGCGGACGATAACCACCTCTCGCGCTCCTTCGCCTACACTTTGGCGCCGATCATCACAGAGCGCCTGGCCGAAGTGGTGCGGCAGTAGGCACGCTTCACAACTGCGGAGCTTAAACAGCAAAACCGACCCGGTGCGCTCTTCACGCACCGGGTCGGTTCTGTTTGGTGCCAGGTTACGGGCGGCCCATTCCGATGTAGGTCCAGCCGGCGGCACGCCAGGCGGCCGCATCGAGCGCGTTACGCCCGTCGATGATTGTGCGTGTCTTCACCAGGGTGGCGGCCCACACCGGGTCGATGTCCACGAATTCGGGCCACTCGGTGACCAGAACTACCAGCTCGGCACCCTGCAGCGTCTGCGCGATGTCGTCGGAGTAGGCCAACTGCGGGTGCTTCGCCTGGGCGTTCTCGATCGACTTCGGGTCGGTGGCGAGCACATCGGCACCCAGGCCGTGCAACTGCACGGCCACGTCGAGCGCCGGCGAGTCACGTACGTCGTCGGAATGCGGCTTGAAGCTCAGACCCAGCACCGCCACCTTGCCGTCGTGCAGACGGTCGCCCAGGGCCGCTGTGGCTACCTCGATGACGTGGGAGCGGCGGCGCAGGTTGATCGCGTCGACCTCCTTGAGGAAGGCCACCGACTCGCCGCGGCCAAGTTCCTCGGCGCGCGCGGTGAACGCGCGGATGTCCTTGGGCAGGCAGCCACCGCCGAAACCGACACCGGCGTTCAGGAACCGGCGGCCGATGCGGGCGTCGAAACCGATCGCGTCGGCCAGCTGGGTCACGTCGGCCCCGGTGACCTCAGCGATTTCGGCCATGGCGTTGATGAAGCTGATCTTGGTGGCCAGGAATGCGTTCGCGGCGACCTTGACGAGCTCCGCGGTGGCGTAGTCGGTGACCACGAGGGGGGTCTCCGCGGCGATGGCGGCGGCGTACACCTCGTTGAGCAGGGCGGTGGAGCGTTCTCCCTCCACGCCCGGCGCGACGCCGTAGACGAGACGGTCGGGGCTGATGGTGTCCTGCACGGCGAAGCCCTCACGGAGGAACTCGGGGTTCCAGACCAGTGAGGCGCCGCTGCCGGACTCGGTGATCAGGTCGGCGAGTCGAGCCGCGGTGCCGACGGGCACCGTGCTCTTGCCCACGACCAGGTCGCCCTCGGCCAGGTGGGGGATCAGACCGGTGATGGCGGCATCCACATAGGTGAGGTCGGCGGCGTGGCTGCCGGCCTTCTGCGGGGTTCCCACACCCACGAAGTGCACCTTCGCGCCGGCGGCATCGGCGATGTCGGTGCTGAAGCGCAGCCGACCCGTGGCCGTGGCCTTGGTGAGGATCTCAGACAGTCCCGGTTCGAAGAACGGGGGCTTGCCCTGAGCGAGTTGTGCGATCTTGTTGGCGTCAACGTCGATACCCACGACGTCGTGACCGAGCTCCACCATGGCCGACGCGTGCACCGCCCCGAGATAGCCACATCCGATTACCGATAGCTTCATGCGCTGTGTTCCATGGGACTAACACTATTGGTCGCGGGCGCAGTGTTTTTCAGGTGACAGCCCGCGTGCTCCTTTTTGCCGGGTTCGTGGCATTTGATAGCCTCAGCAGGCAACTCTTATTCACGCGCTTCGTAGGGGCGATCGCCGTGTCACCGTGGGCGCTCGAACGAGGCCCGTCAGACTCGCGCCGACAGGCAACGAGAACCTCGAACAATCCAGTGCTTTTTCGAACAGATGCAAGGAACCAATTGAAGATCGCTGTAACCAACGCTGTACTTTCCAATACCGGTGACGCAGCGATTTACGAGGCCATCCTCCGATCCTTCGACGACGCGGGTGTGGCAGAACCTCACGAGGTCATCGTCTTCGACGCCAATGCCGCGGTGACGGCCCGCTTGTATCCGGAATGGACCGTTTATCAGCAGTTGACTGTCTCCCCGCCGCGGAAGATCGCCCGGGTAAGAGGTCAGCTGCAGAAGATCCGACTTCGGCTCTGCGATGCCCTGTTGGCCGACTCCAAGCTGCTCGGTCGAGCGCTCCGGAGCCCCCTGTTCAGCCGCACCCGGTTCGCCAAGGCCTACGAAGCACTGATCACCTGTGACGTTGTCGTCAGCAGCGGTGGAACGTACCTGGTTGACCACTACAACTTCGGCCCTCGCGTGACCGAACTCCAGCTGGCGAAGAAACACCACTCCGCTGTGGTGCTGTGGACCCAGTCACTCGGGCCGTTCAAGTCGGATCGAGCACGCAAGGCCATTACCGAGATCGCCAAGGTCGTGGATGGTGTCTTCTTCCGCGACGAGCGCTCGCGCGACTCGTGGGCGGGTGTCGTGCCGATGCCCGAGCTGAACCGTGTGGTGCCCGACGTTGTGTTCGCACTCCGCGGCGGCCTGCTGGAATCCGCCAAGCCCGCAGCGGCCACCGGAGCCAGGAAAAGCCGTGCTCTCATTTCGGTGCGCGACTGGGCACACGGAGTGGACAGTGGGGAACTCTCGTACGCCGCGTACGAGCGCATGTTCCAGCACGGCGCCAGTCGTCTGGTCAACGACGGATGGCACGTCGAGTGCCTCTCCACCTGTCAGGGCGTGCCGTCCTACGCCCACGACGACTCGAAGGTCGCCGCTCGTATCTTCTCGGGCATAGCGGTGGACGTCAACGACGCATTCCACACCCCCCAGGGCCTTCTGCATGAGCTGCACACCGCCGATCTCGTGATCACCACCCGCATGCACCTGGCGATTCTGGCGTTGATTTCTCAGCGGCCGGTGATCGCCATCGCCTACGAATTCAAAACGCTGGAACTCTTCAACTCGTTGGGGTTGGGCAGATTCGTCATTCGCATTGAAGACGCCAACGACGCCTGGATTGCGGAGCGCATCACCGAATTGCAGGCCGATCCCAGCAGCGCCGTCCTGTCGGATGACGCACTTGCCGCGTTGCGTGACTCCGCGGTGGGCCCGGCCTTCGAACTGGCCGACCAGCTCGACCGGCTTGTGAGCGTCGCCAAGTCCGACCGGTGACTACCTACACGTACGGCGACGGCGCGCCTCGAGGCTCCGCCGGAGCCAGCGTCCGATGGAACGCCATCGCCCTGATCGGCCGCCAGGGCGTCATCCTGGTGGTCTCCGTGATCCTGGCGGGGATCCTGGGCCCCACGGCGTACGGCATCGTCGCGCAGGCCAACGTCTTCATGACCCTGGCCACACTCCTGCTGGACCAAGGACTGACGGCCTCCCTCGTCAGCCAACGCAGCATCACGGCGCGCCTTGCCGGCGCCGCGTCCAGCCTGAACATGCTGCTTTCCGTGGTGCTCTTTGTGCTGATCGTGATCTTCGCCCAACCGATCGCGGACTTCCTCACCACACCCGAGCTGGTTCAGATTCTTCCGGTTCTCGCGGCCGGCCTGATCTTCAAGGCCGTGGCCATCGTGCCCCGCATGCTGCTGACCCGGCAGCTGCTGTTCAGCCCCATCGCGGCCGCGGAGGTCTACTCGGCACTGGCCGGCGGTGTTGCCGGCCTGATCGCGGCGTGGTTCGGGGCAGGGTACTGGTCCATCGTCATCCAACTGATCGTCACCGACATCGTCGCGGCAGTGATCTTCATCTGGACCGCCCGCCCGCCGTGGCCCAACCTGGCGTTCCGCACCTTGCGCGACTCCATGGGGTTCGGAATCAGAGTCTTCTTCGGAAACCTCGTGGCCTTCGGCTCGCGCAACGTAGACAACCTCCTCATCGGCAAGTTCGCGGGATCCACCCAGCTCGGGTACTACTCGCTGGCCTACCGGGTGCTGCTCACCCCGATCCAGATGATCGGCCAGACGGTCACCCGGGTGCTCTTCCCGGCGATCGCAGCGGCCCAGGGCGATCGCACCGTGATCGCTGGCCTGCTACTCAAAAGCACCAGAAGCATCGCCCTGGCGTCGTTCCCCCTGATGGCCTTCGTCGCCGTATCCGCCCCGGACACGGTCTTGATCTTCCTCGGCTCGGCCTGGATGCCGGCAGTGCCGGTGCTCATGATCTTGGCCGTGACCGGTGCCAGGCAGGCCGTGACGTCCACCAACGCACCCCTCCTCCTGGGTTCGGGTCGGGCTGATTTCCACCTGCGGTTCAACCTCGTGGCGGCGGTCGTGCAGATCGGCGGAATCGTTGCGGGCCTCCCGTGGGGCATCGTGGGCGTGGCGTGGGGCTACACCATCGCTGGATTCGTTCTCACACCGCTCATCGGCTTCCTGCAGAAGAAGCTCGCCGGAACCACGTATCGCAGTCAACTCGGCACGTTGATCGCCCCCCTGGTGTGCACTGTCGTGGCTGCCTCGGCGTACTACGCTCTGACGTTCGTGGACCTGGTCCCGATTCTCCGCCTGATTCTGGGTGCCTTGGCCTTCGGGATCGTGTACCTCGTCGTCCTCCGTGTTCTGTTCGGACGCGTTTGGAAGTCGGCCCTCGTCGACGTGTCAAGTCTTCTTCCCAAGCGGCCGTACCGCGGTCGCCCGAGCAAATCCTGATTGGGCCCGACTGTGCGAGTAGCGATTTGGAAGTCGGCGTGGCTCCCAGCCTCCGAGACGTTCGTGAGGAACCAGATCAATTTCCTCCGCGATTGGGAGGCCGCGCCGGTGGGCATGCGCAAGGTCGTCTCGCCCCTCAGCGATGACCGAGACCGGATCCTCTTCGGCACCAGCCGCGGCGAGAAGTGCCTGGCCTGGTGGTTGGCCAAGAGCGGTTACAGCCGGCGGCTCCGCGCATTCCTGCGGCAGGAACAGCCAGACGTTCTCCACGCACATTTCGCCGGCGGCGGCATGATCGTGAGGCGCTCCGCAACCAAAGAGAACGTTCCCCTCGTTGTGACCCTGCACGGCCAGGACATCACCGCTGGCCCCAAGGCCGCGGGGGTTTCGGGCGCGTATTACAGGTTCCGGCTGAGACGGCTTTTTCGGGATGCGACGCTTTTGATCGCGGTGTCTCAACACATTAAAAACGTGGCCATCGGCCTCGGGGCTGATGCCGACAAGGTTGTCGTTCACCACATCGGGATTCCAGTGTCGCCCACCGAGGGCGCGCCGCCGGTGCAACGCCAGGTGCTCGCCGTGGGTCGACTCATCGAGAAAAAGGGCATAGCCCACCTCATCGGAGCGATGGCGCTGTTGCCCCCGGATCTGCAGGATGTCACGCTGCGGATCGTGGGGGACGGCCCGCTGGAGGGTGAGCTGAAGGCGCTGGCCACGCGCCTGGGCGTGAACGCTGAGTTCATGGGGTTCCTCCCGAGCGCCTCGGTCCGCGAACTCATGCGGGCTCGTCCGCTGGTGTGCATCCCCTCGGTCGTGGCGGCAAACGGAGATGAAGAAGGCCTGCCGACGGTGGCCATGGAGGCCGCGGCTGAGAAATGCGCGGTCGTGGCCAGCCGGCACTCAGGACTGCCCGATGTGGTCGAGCACGAGTTGACCGGCCTGTTGGTTCCCGAGCATGACGAGGCGGCCCTGGCGGCGGCGCTGACTCGGCTCCTGAGGGAGCCGGACCTCGCGGACGCCATGGGGAAGCGCGGCAACGAGAAGATCCTCCGCGAGTTCGACATGACCTCGCAGACCCTCCTGCTCGAGTCGATCTACGAACGGGCGCGTGCCCACCGGGTGTGACACGACTTAGGTAGGAGAACTAAGCCGGCACTACTGCGCGGTCGGCGCCGGGATTCACGGTCTCGAACTTGTCTTTGCGCTTGAGGAACGGCTGTTCGATGTACTTGAATGACAAGGATGCGACGATGACCGTCAGCACCAGGAGCTCGAGGGTGATCACGGGTACCGAACGCGACGGGTTCCAGTCGCTCTTCAGTCCGGCGAGGATGATGATGTGCCAGAGGTACATGCCGTAGCTGATGCGTCCGATGTGCACCATGGGCTTCCAGGCGAGAACCGCCATGACGAACCGGGGTGCGGTTCCGGTCACCAACGTGTTGATGATTACCACGGAGCTGACGACGGCCAGAGGCCAGAAAAGCTTGCCGAATAGTTCGTACTGGGCTGTCGACGCCGACCCGCTCGAGTTGCCGAGCACGGCAGCCGCGAGTAAGGCCGCCACAGCAGGCCAGAACAGGGCCTTGCAGGCTCTGGCGAGTCGGGGGGAGCCGATTACCATCAGTGCGGCCAGTGAGCAGCCCAACAGAAGCCCGTCAGCGGCGAAGTCGGTACCTGCCTGACGCCCGGACTCGCCGTGCCACAGGAACAGCTTGTCCAGCACCGACAGAACGGCGCCAATGAGCCCGGTCCACGCGACGGCGGGCAGGCCCTTCCATTTGAAGGCGAGGAACATGATGAACGGCCACACGAGGTAGAACTGTTCCTCGACCGCCAGGGACCAGAAGTGCGGGTACCAGCCCATCGCGTCCCCACCGAAGGCGAGTTGTATCCAGTTGTTGTAGTAGAGCAGGACCGACGGGATGGCCTCTAGGGACGCCTTGCTCTCCGGTGCGCTGGGAAGGAGCAACGCAATAACACTCACGAAAGCCACGACGGTCACGAGTGCCGGGGCGAGGCGCAGCACGCGCCGGATGTAGAACTTTCGGAAGTCTACCGAGCCGGTTCTGGTCAGCTCCCTGGCGAGGATTGTGGTGATGAGAAAGCCGGAGAGCGCGAAGAACACGAGCACTCCGGATTTGCCGCCGCGGATGAACGGGATGCCGGCGTGGGAGAGAATCACGACGAGAACGGCCAGTGCACGCAGCCCGTCGAGTTGGGGAATGTATCCCGACTTCGGTCGCCCAATCGGCGTATCGGCGCGCTCAGTGTCGTGTTTCCCCATCCGTGAACCGTACCCCATCCGGGGGACAACAAAGTCACTGCCCGCGGAGGGATCGACCAGGTGTTGGCGGCGGCATCCAGGATGACCAAAGGGGCCTCTCTCGTGTTGGTGTGGTCGAACCACCAATTACGAGTGAGGCCCCTGAGTGACGTCATTCAGGTGAATGGCGCTGTTACTGCATGTCGCTGAGCGCTCCGTCCAGGTAGAGGGCGTGGCCGTCGAGCTCGACGGTGATGCGTCCGTCGACCGGCGTGAGAGTGCTGATGGCGCCGAACTGATCGGTCTGCGTGACGTCTCCGGTCGCCGCGTAGGTCACAGTGGTCGGGGTGACGGCCCAAGCCACGCGGGTGGTGGCAGCGTCTGCCCCGAACGCGTAGGAGTGGACTGCGGTGTTCGCGCTCGCGTCCCGCGCGGTGAAGTCCTTGCCGGACACCTTGCGGATCAGCACCGCCTGAGAGACCGCGGACGGCTTGGGAGCGTAAGCCGGAACCGTTCCGGTCGTCTGGCGAACCAGGCCGAAGTTTCCCTCGTGGTTGGCCGGATCGGGCTCGCCGTTCACGAGGTTGAACCAGTAGAACTTTTCCACGTTGTTCGCGAGGGAGATGACCTGCGAACGCACGACGTTGTCGGCCTGGTCCGCCTCGGAGAAGCCCGCCGTGGACCATCCCAGCTCGGTGATCCAGATCGGCTTGAGTTCGCCGTTGTTGTACTGCTTGATCTTGTCGTTGGCGCGCTGCAGGCTGCCCTCGAGGAACTCAGGACCGCTTTCCGGGGTGTAGTCGTAGGGGTGGAAGGAGATCGCGTCGAGGTACTGCAGGCCACCGGCCTGGTAGAGGCCCTCGAGCCAGGCCTCGTCGTGACGGGCAATGGACGGGCCGATCACCAGGGTGTCCGGGTGGTCTGCCTTCACGCCCTCGTATGCCGCCTTGAGCATCGGGATATAGCAGGACGGCTGCAGACCGCAGGCACCCTTGTTCATCCGCACCTGGTTGAACTCGTTGTAGATCTCGACGGAGGGCACGTCGAAGTGCGTCACCATCGCGCGCGTGTAGGCGGCGTATGCCGCGAGGCCTTCCGGGGTGCTCGGCGTGACGCCGCGGTCGTAGAGCTTGTTGTTGTAGTCGCTGATAGGGAAGAACTCCAGGCCAGCGTCGGCGTAATCCTGGATCATGGCGTCGCTTTTCGCCGGGAAGGTGTACTGGCCTCGCGTCAATTCCGCTTCCTCCCATTTCGCGTCCGACCGAACGCTGGAGAAGCCGATTTCAGCCGCGACAGTACCCGAGTTGAGGTTGTCGTTGTGCAGGTGAACCCCGACCCCGAATCGCTCGTCGGGGGTGGCGCCGTCGGCAACCGGGGCAACAATCGCGAGAGAGGTCTGCAGGCGATCGCCGGAGTTCTCGGCGTTCGCGATGTCGATGGAGTAGTAGCCGGCCTCCACATCCTGCAAAGAGATGACTCCGAGACCCGGTTGCAGATCGACGGTGCCGTCGGCGACGGTCGCGCCGGTGTCATCCGTCAGCGACCAGGTCGCGCCGGGGATTCGCCAGGAGACGCCCACAGTTGCCTCGCCGGTGGGAAGCATCAGCAGACTGTTGGTGATTTGTGGGTTGGGGGCGGTGAAGGTTTCGAAGGAGGGGTTGACGAGCAGGTTGTCTGCCGCTCCCTTGACGCTCATCGTCAAACCGTCGACGCGGGTTTCCGTCGTCGTGTTCACTGACAGGATGCTGACGGGGAGGGTCGTCTCGTCGGCCGCGGTCTTGTAGTCCCACGTGACGTCGGTCCAGTTCGTCGACGCATCCGGGAAGTCGAATCTGCCCTGGCCGGCCGCGCCCATGATGACAGCGACGCCGGGGGCATCGTCAGTATCAACGGTGTTCTTGATCGAGGCCGTGAAGGTGTAGGTCGTCGACGGAGTGACGGCCACGGTCTGGCTCAGCGCGCGGCGGGTGGTGTTCTCCGCCGGGTTCGTGCTTTCAACGCGCAAGGCGATGCTGCCGTCGGACGCGTCACCGGCCTCCGCGGTGAACGTGGAGGCTTCGTCCGCCTCGTTGTCCTGGCTCCAACCGTCGAAGGATGCCGCGACATCGGCGGTCGGCAACTTGACGGGTTCCGGTGTCGGGGTGGGCGTCGGTGTGGCAGTCGGGGTGGGCTCTGCGGTCTTGGTCGGAGCGCTGGAGGCGACGGGCGTCTCCGCCCCCGCACGCGGGAGAAGGGCGACGACGGTGACTCCGGCGGCGAGGGCGGCAACTACGATCACGGCCGTGATGACACGCCACCTCGGCTGATCGCGGAGGCGTTGAGAAATTTTCATGAGTCTCCTGAAAGAAGTCGTTGTGAGCGTGGAGAGGATTAGCCGCGACGCCAGAAAGGCGCTGCGGGTAAAGGTCTAGACGAGGGTCTCGGTTTCGACCCAAGCGCGGAGGGTGGAGCGGAAGACTGACTGGTCGAACTCCCAGGCGCGGTCGATGCAGTTCTGGGGGAGCAGGGTGGCGGCCAAGGCCACAGCTTCGCGCCCGGCTTGGCCCTCGAATTCACCGAGGTGCACGCCGGTGACACCGTCGACGACGGACTCGGCGGCGCCGCCGAAGTTGCGGGCGATCACGGGGGTGCCGGTGGCCATCGCCTCCACGGGCATGATGCCGAAGTCTTCGATGGCGGGGAAGACGTAGGCCAGGGAGCGCCGGTAGAGGGCGCTGAGCAGGGCACGTGACGGCTTGAGCACGAACGTGACCTGACCTGGATGCTGGTCGGCCAGCGCCTGCAGGTCGGGCAGGGACGGGCCATCACCGGCGAGCACCACAGCGGTGTCCGACGCGACGCCGAGGGAGATCACCAGATCGAGACGCTTATAGGGGATGAACCGCGATGCGCCGAGCAGAAAGGTCGTGGGGAGGTCGCTCAGTATCTGGGCTTCCTCGGCGGTGAGGGCCGCCGTGGGATCGTCGGCGAAAGCCTGCACGTCGACGGGCGGGTAGATGACGACGCTGTCGCGGTGCCAGGTGTCCTGAATTCGGGTGCGCACGAACTCGCTGTTGGCCGCGATGGCACGGGCTTCCTGGGCTCGGGCTCGATCAAGACGCTGAAGCGGTTTTCTGGCTGCTTTGGCCAAGACGTTATTGCCTCGGGCATCAAGCTCGGGCGTCCAGATGTACCGCGCGGGGGTGTGTGCGTACACGAGCTTGGGCGCGACCCTGGCCGGACCGGAGAACCGGGCATGGTGCGAGAAGAGGTGTGAGCTGCAGAGGATCCAGTCGGCGTCGTTGTCGCCGAGGTGGCGCCAGGTCATCGGCATGAACGGTAGCGCGAGTGCCTTGGACTTCCGCAATGGCGTCCGAGCCAGCCAGGTCTCGGCAACCTGGATGTCGCCGAATCGCTGCGGCGCATCGTTCCAGAGCGACTGAACTTGTGCGTCAGGGAAGGTCGCGACGATCTCCTCGACGACGTTTTCGGATCCGCCGCGTTTGGCCAACCATTCATGCACGACGATGCCTGCCATTGTGATGCTCCCCCGGGAGTGTTTCGGATGCCCTCTCGATTAAGGAACCATCGAAACCACCCTACGACACCCAACGCGCGTGGCTGGCAGCGCCGGCATATGAAGCGGCAACTTGTCAGTGTGTCCACCTACTATGGCGGAATGGATCAAACGATGACGGACAAAGGCCCGCCAAAGAGTCGCATGCGGCAGCAACTGGGATGGATCCTTGTTTTCGCCTACGGTTTTGTCGTGCTCCTGGCGACGATGTGGCCCACCCCGCTCGACCTGGGGTACGCGGCGTCGATCAACCGCGTTCTCGACGTGCTGCATCGCAACGGGGTGCCCGAGTGGTTCGGCTACACCAAGCTCGAGGTCTCTGCGAACGTGTTGATGTTCGTGCCGCTCGGCTTCTTCGTCAGCATGCTCTTGCCGGTGCGGGGCTGGTGGCTGGCCCTGATCATCTGCCCTGGGCTGTCCGTCGCAATCGAGCTCACGCAGGCGTACGCCCTGAGCGCACGGTTTGCCACCGTCTCCGACGTGATCGCGAACTCGACCGGTGCCCTGATCGGAGCCGTCCTGGCGGTGTTGCTGCGAGCGGCGATCTACCAGCGTGACGAGAAGATCATCGCCCGCCGGATTTGGGAATTGGGTTTGGCCCGCTAGAGCCCGGGCCTACTGGCAGTCGCCGCGCTCGATCGTCTTGTCGGTCTTGTTGATCATGGGCGTGCCGCGCACTTCCAGTCGGCCGTAGTCGCCGGGTGCGCCCTGGAAGGATGCCGTCACGGTGCTCGTGTCGCCGGGTTCGAGGTACACGGTGAACTTTGCCACCGGGCGGCCGAGGTCGACAGCACTGGAGTTGACCTCGGTCAGTTCGCCCTCGACATCGACGGTGGCCGACACCAGGGTGGCGCCCACCGGCCCGTACACGAAGACCTCCGTACGGAAGGCATCGCCCAGGGTGTTGCTCTTCACATAGTCCGGCAGGTCGTCCTGCTGATCGTCGGTCAAGTTGGAGGTCAGCGTCGTCGACGTCGTGAAGGTGGGGGAGTCCGGCACCGTGCAGATGTCTGTCGAGGTCTTGGTCGCCGTCTTGAGGTAGTAGTCGATCTTCGACGCCGACGTGTCGCGGTAGTAGACGCCCATGGCCGTCTCGTCCGCGTTGTCCTTCGGAAGCGTGCCCTGCAGCCGCGATGAGTCGAGCAGGGTCTGCTCAGCGGGATCGGCGAACCACGCCATGATGCTGCCCTGGTCGACACCCTTGCTGACGGCAGTGGCCATCTCGGCGAAGTTGAAGTCTCCGCTCAGCACCTTGGTGAGGATCGCGCTCGCGGCCTCGGAGAAGAACGCGTCCACCAGTTCCGGTTCCTCGTAGCTGTCCCAACGGAAGTAAACCTCGTTGAGAAGCAGACGTACCGCGTTGTCGCTGGAGAGGACATCGCCGGTGCTCAGGGTGATGGGGCCGGTCGCTTTCAACATGTAGCTCAGCGCCAGGGGATCGACCGAGATGACACCATCAACGGTCATGTCCCGGTCGCGCTGGAAGTAGGAGCTGAGGATCTGCCCGGCGGTCGGGAAGTCCGGTCGGCTGGTGGCCGTGTTCGAATGGGTGACGAGGTAGCTCGAATACAGATCGATGGCGCTCTGATCAACCGCAACGTCCACGGGGTCACGATTGAGGAAGTCAGCACTGCTGGCCTGATCGGTGATGGCCACGTTGCCGCGGTCCGCCGTCAACACGCTGAAGGACGCGGCGCTGCCACCGAGTGCCGTGCTCTCGGCATTGTTCTGGAACGCGAGGACGTAGTTGCGCACGCCCTCCTGACCGAGTGCCGTGCTGGCCATCTTCAGTAGCGGTGCCGCTTGCTCGACAGCCTCGCTGCCGGGAACCAGAACGTCTTCGATTTTCTTCACAGCAGCCGAAACCGGCCCGACAATTCCCTCTGTGTCGACGCGGCTGAGCTTGTCGAGAGAATCGGCGAACACGGTCTGCGCGGCGCCGACAATCTTTTCCGCCTCATCGAGCGGGGCCAGGTCGAAACCGCCGGTCTCGGGGTCGCGCGCATCGAGGTCGAGGGAGTTCGCCACGTTGACGGCAGGTGCCGCGACCTCCTGAACAATGTCGTCGATGCTTTCGGCAACATATCTGACGGCGGTGAGGTTCGCCCCGGCGACGGGTACGAATTCCGCGATGCGCCAGGTGAGATCGTGAGTGCCGTTTGCGGCGCTCGATGACTTCTTCTGGAGTTCGTCGCTGGTGGCCTGCATGGCCGCGAAGTCGCCGGCCTTCAGGTCAGTCTGCAACTGCGACACGAGCTGTTGGGCCGATTCGAGGTCGGTCTTGACGACCAGTACTCGCGTCGCGAGCCACGTGACCGAGGCCAGAACGACGATGGTAGCCACCACGAGCCCTACCTTGAGACGCTGCTTGGAACTGAACTGGCGGCGTTCATGGCGCGCCACGGCGCGGGAGGAACGCTCGGGCGCGCGGCGAGATGCTCGTGAATTCACAGGTCCACACTAGACGAGCCAACCTGGATGGAAACCCTTCGGTGCACGGATGCGGGGTGGTGGGTAGGCGTCACTTCGCGCGGATCTACGCGGTTCGAGTTCTGTATATAGGTGTTGATGTGGAACGATATGGAGGCGCACGTGTTGTGCATCGGCATTTGAGCGATGCAAGGTGCAGCGAAATCTGGGGAGAAATATGGCTGTGGGCGACACTCGTACGGCGGGAGTACTGCGACGCCGGTCGTGGCAGCGCGCGTTCGCGACGCGACTCTTTGTCAGCGACATCCTGGTAATTCTGATCGCGGTTTTCGGCGCACAATTCATCTGGTTCGGAACGGCGACGGTGCCCTTGTCGGCTCGGGGCCTTTACGCTCTCGGATTGACCTACACGGCAGTGTCAGTGGTGCTGATCGTCGCGTGGATGGTCATGCTGGATGTCTTCGCGACCCGCGACCACAAAGTAATCGGCAGCGGCACGCTCGAATACAAGCGGGTCGCCGACGCCACGATTCGGCTCTTCGGACTTTTCGCGATCATTGCGTTCCTGTTCAAGATCGAGGTCGCCCGTGGCTACTTCCTGCTGGCCCTGCCGCTTGGCCTGCTCCTCTTGATCGCTACCCGGTGGCGCTGGCGCCAGTGGCTGCGCAAGCGCCAGGCGCGCGGCTACTACCTCTCCCGGGCGATCCTGATGGGGGAGCGGCTGAAGTCGGCCCATGTGGCCGCCACGATCACCCGTACCGCGGGGACGGGCCTCAAGCTCGTCGGCGCGCTGACTCGTGAAGGCACAATTTCCAAGGGCCCCGTGCACGGGGTGCCCATCGTCGGTGATTACCACGACCTCCTCGCCGCCGTCGACGAGACCAACGCCGACACGGTGATCCTCACCGGCGCCGATGACATCAACCCCGAAGACATGCGCCGCGTGGGCTGGGAACTTGAAGCCCGTGATGTCGAGCTGATCGTGGCCCCCGCGCTCACCGACATCGCCGGGCCCCGAATCCACTCCCGTCCGGTAGCCGGGCTGCCGCTCATCCACGTGAGCTACCCGGCGTTCGAAGGGGTCAAACGTGTCACCAAGCGCACCTTCGACATCCTCGGCTCCGCCCTGCTCATCCTGATCAGCTCACCCGGCCTGGTCTGGGTGGCGATCGCGGTCAAGCGGTCCAGCCCCGGCAACATCGTCTACCGCCAGGAGCGCATCGGCCGCCACGGGCGCACCTTCGGCATGTACAAGTTCCGCTCCATGGTGCAGGACGCTGACGACCAGCTGGAGAGCCTGCTCGATGCGCAGGGCACCTCGGACACCCCCCTGTTCAAGGTCACCAACGATCCGCGCATCACGCCCATCGGCAAGATTCTGCGCAAGTACTCCATCGATGAGCTGCCGCAGCTGTTCAACGTGTTGTTCGGCGAAATGAGCCTCGTTGGCCCACGCCCCCAGCGTGCGGCCGAAGTGGCGCTCTATGACGACGCCGCGCACCGCCGACTCATCATGAAACCCGGCATGAGCGGTCTCTGGCAGGTCAGCGGACGGTCGAACCTCAGCTGGGACGACAGCATCCGCCTGGACCTGTACTACGTCGAGAACTGGTCGCTTACTACCGACATCCTGATCCTGTGGCGCACCGTGCGCGCCGTGGTCACCCCGGAGGGTGCCGTCTAGCGTCTCCTGGCCCGGCGGCCCCCGTCCGGGGGTGGATGTGGCCCCGGATGGGGGTCACGTACCCCTAAGCTTCGAGGATGACCAGCTCCTCCCCGCCCGCGACGTTCCGGCGGGCCGATATTCAGGGGCTGCGTGCAATCGCCGTCCTCCTCGTTGTCACCGATCATCTTCTGGGCAAGCCCAGCGGTGGTTTCATCGGGGTGGACATCTTCTTCGTCATCAGCGGGTACCTCATCACCGGGTTGTTGCTGCGCGAGTACGTGCGAACCGGCCGGATCTCCTTCGCCGATTTCTACCGGCGTCGGCTCAAACGAACAGTCCCGGCCGCGTTCCTGACCATCGTGGTCACCGTCATCGTCGGGTACTTCGTCTTGGCGACGTTCCAGTTCAGCCAGTTGCTGCAAGACGGCGGGTGGAGCCTGGTCTTCGCGTCGAACTGGTGGTTCATCAGTGTCGGCACCGACTACCTGCACGCCGACGATGCTGTGTCCGCGCTGCAGCACTTCTGGTCCCTGGCGGTGGAGGAACAGTTCTATCTGGTCTGGCCGGCACTGCTGGTCGCCCTTCTGCTGCTGGCCAAGTGGCGTGGCTGGAGCATGCGTGTCGCGCTGGGAACGGGCGTGCTCCTGGTCGCCGGCCTGTCCCTGGGCTGGGCATTCCTGGAGACCGCCGCGAACCCCACCGCCGCGTACTTCTCCACGTGGTCCAGGGTGTGGGAACTTGCGGCCGGTGCCATGCTCGCGATCATGGCGCCGCTCGCGAGCCGGATTCCCGCTGCCCTGCGCACTCCGCTGGCCTGGGTCGGGCTCGGGGTGCTTGCCGCCGCGGCGGGAGTGATCGACACCAGCAGTGCGTTCCCCGCACCGTGGGCGATCCTGCCGGTTCTCGGCACCGCTCTCATCCTGGTCGCCGGTGAAGGTACCGAGACCCGAGACATCTACCCTCTGACGAACCCGGTATCGGTATACGTGGGGAAGATTTCGTATTCGCTTTATCTCTGGCATTTTCCGGTCATCATTTTCGGCGAGGCGCTGCTGCCCGAGGGAAAACCGTTCTTCATCCTCAGTGCGGCTCTGATGCTGCTTCTGTCGGTCTTCTCCTTCCACTTCGTCGAGGAGCCGTTGCGGATTCACACCTGGCGGTTGCCGAAGCGGCGCGCCACGGTGCGTGTGCGGCCACGCCGGGCGTACCTCAGGCCGATTGCCTTGCTGGCGGCGATAGCGGTCGTCGGCACCGGCTTTCTGCTGGCGCCCAGGGGCGATGTCGCGCAGGCAGCCGACCTGGGTGCGCTGTCCGAGGCCGCACCGACCTCCGCGCTCGAGGAGGCGAGAGCAGCGGATGTGGATGCTGCGCTCTCCGCCACGTCCTGGCCGGAACTGACACCGGGACCGGCGGACCTGGGCAGCGACTCCTATGTGTCTGAGTGGATCGTTGACAAGTGTCTCGGCAGCGGAGACCGGTCTGATGCCGAGCGTGCTCAGGTCGCCGATCGCTGCGTGTACGGCGAACCTGATGCCCAGCAAACGGCGGTTCTCTTCGGCGACTCCATCGCGATCAGCTACCTGCCTGCGCTTCGGGGAGCGCTGCCGGATTGGCGGATTGAAGTTTTGACGCAGCAACAGTGCCCGGCGGTTTTCGTCAGTGTGGGCAAAACGGACGGGTCCGACTACCCGGGGTGCGACGACTACCGTGCCTGGGCCGTCGACCGGATCACGCAGATTGCCCCGGACCTGGTGGTCACGGCAAGTGCAGTCTCATCCGTCTGGCGGCTCTCCAGCGGCGCGTCGGGGTCGCAGAAGTACGACGAGTGGGAAACGGGTGCCCGTGCTCTCGTCGACAGCCTCACTCCCGTGGCCGGTCACGTCGTGATCCTCGATCCGCCGCCCGTGGTGAAGCCCATCAGAACCTGTGCCACAAAACTGAACGGACCGGAACGGTGCGTCTCCGCGGTCACCGCTGACTACGTGGGCACCGCACTCGCCCAGCGTGCCGCCGTGACGGCTTCGGGTGCCGGCAACGTCGTCTATCCGTACACGTTGCAGTGGTTCTGCTCGACCGATGGATTGTGCCCCGCCTACACGGGCTCCACGACGGTCATCGCGGACGGCTCGCATCTGTCGGATGCGGGCTCACGCGAACTCGCTCCCCTTCTGGCGCCGTACCTCCGAGTCGACTAGCGCGACCTGGCGGTCTCCGGAGAGAGACCGCCAGGCAGCAACCGATCAGTCCTGCGCGATCGCAGCCTGCAACTTGTTACCGAGGAACGGACTCAGCGTCTGCGCGTACGTGTAGGTCAGGTGGTTGTCGTCGAAGTAGACCACCAGGTCACCCGTCACGGCGTGACAGGTCGCATCCGAGCAGAGGAACTCGGTCATGTCCACCAGGGGTGCGCCGGATTGCTGTGCGGCATCGACCATGAAGTCCGGCTTGGAGTCGGGCTCCCACGAACACGGGTCGTCCGTGACTTGGCTGGTCTCGACACACTCGGGCGCGTCGACGCCGGCTGGCATGCCGGGCACATCGCGAATGGCCACCACCGTTTTGCCCGAGGAGCTGATCGGCTCCCATTCGGACACGGCTTGCGCGGCTGTGACGGGCTTCGTTATCGACCGGTTGCTGAAAGCGACGACGTCGATATCGGTACGCTCCGCCATCTCGGTACGCACCTTCTCACCCCATTCGATGCAGTCCGCGGCCTTCTGCTCCTGGGCGTTCGCGGGGCTCGTGTGCTCGGGGTCGCGTACCTCGAGGCCGCTACACCCTGACTTGGTGAGGGGCAGGACCCGCCATTCGTGGGCTTCGGCATACGTCACCAGAGGGTCAACGAGGTGCTCGGCGTGTGAGTCGCCGATCAGTGCGATCGTGAGAACCGGGTCGGAGAGGTCACCGCGTTCACACGAGCCCATGGGTGCGCCTTCCGTCCGCCTGGCGCACGGAGCCGTCTCGGCGACTCCGGCGGTCCAGTAGATGTCCTTGGCCGCGAAGCCCGCATCCAGCGCGTCGGTGACCTCGTGCGGGTTTGCGCAGTCGTTCGCCGGGTCCATGGCGGACGCGCCGAGGCAGCCGTCGCCCTGCTCGATCGCGGACGCGAGTTCGGCGGCGAACTGCTGCCGGTCCCCGTCGATGCGCAGGGTCGTGAAGGCGGTGACGCCGACCAAGACCGCGGTGCCGGCGGCCAGGAAGACGAAGGCCGGTGCACGCCCACGCAGCCGTCCGGGAGCGCGCAATACCGGATCCTCGATGAGGTACTTCGTGGCCGCGGCGAGCAGGAGCGTGACCACGAGCAGGAGAACGCGCGACCTGAAGGTGAGGTCCGCGCCGAACACGAACGGAAACAGCACGATCATGGGCCAGTGCCAGAGGTACACCGCGTAGGAGACGTCACCGAAGAACTGGATGGGAGCGAACCTGAAAACGTGAGTCGACGACCAGTGCGAATCGCTCTCCCCGGCCCAGATAACGAGGGCGGCGCCGAGCACGGGAACCAGGGCGAGAGCGCCGGGGAACAGCGTGCCGGCATCGAACAGGAACGCGGAACCCACGATGGCCGCCACGCCCAGCCAGCTGGCGGCGACACGCACGACCTTCGAGGCGGCCTGTGACGTGACGAAGACCAGCAGGCCTCCGACGGCGAATTCCCACGCCCGAGTCGGCGTGATGAAGTACGCGGATGACTGGCTCCGGTACGTCTCGTAGATCGAGAACGCGAGCGAGAGACCGAACACCACGGAAAGGGCCACGGCGATCACGCGCCGGTCGGTGCCAGCGACCCGATCTCGTCGCAGTTTGGCGGCCAGCCAGATTGTACCCACGATGAGAAGGGGCCACACAATGTAGAACTGCTCTTCCACCGACAGGGACCAGTAGTGCTGCACGATCGACGGCTTGTTGTCGGCGGCCAGATAGTCCACCGAGTTGCCCGCCAGCACCCAGTTCTGCAGGTAGATGGCGCTGGCCCCGACCTCGAAGAGGGCCTGCTCCAGCAACGACTTGGGCAGAAAGACGAAGGCGGCCGCCAGTGATGCGGCGAGCACGGTGAACGCCGCGGGCAGGAGTCGGCGCACTCGCCGGGCCCAGAACCTGGACAACGAGACGGTGCCGGTGCGCTCGACTTCGCTGAGCAGATGCGACGTGATGAGGAACCCGGAGATGACGAAGAAGACGTCGACGCCGACGTAACCGCCGCTTATCCGGCCAGGCCAGAGGTGGTACACCACGACGAGAAGTACAGCTAAGGCCCTGAGCCCCTGAATATCGACGCGCTTTGCTTTCACTGCCGAAGTTTAGCCGGGCATTCGGGGGGTACGTGACGACCCCCACTGTGGGGACGGCCGGCGACGACAGTTGGCGTCGTGTCCCGCGGAAATCCGGGGATCGCGCGACACGCCCAACGCGACACGCCCGGGTTGCACAATGACCCAATCCTGTGGCAGACTCTTCTAGTTCAACACTTTCGGATCGCGCTGCACGCGAGACCGGAATCACTGCCAGGCAGTGCATAGCTCGCCCCACGGGGTCGGAGTTAGGCCGCGGGTAGCAGAACGAAGCTTAAATCAACTCTTGGATGACTGGGTAAAACCATGTCATCTGCCAGGCCTTGTCTGGGGGAGTTGGGTCGAGAAGGTCGGATCCCCGGCCGGATCGAAAATTGACAGATGAACAGTGGTGCGATAGCAGCAGTGCTACTACGGCGTCCAATGCAGCCCTCGGGATGTAAGAAGCCTTGACAAGAAAGAGAGTTCGACATGGCGGGACAGAAAATCCGCATTCGA
>Ga0247806_10000312_pt1 | contig 32898 bp, 28 predicted proteins | sample UWRJL059202B1_FD_179935 | JGI IMG/M metagenome (GOLD analysis project Ga0247806, IMG submission 179935) | Plant litter microbial communities from Arlington Agricultural Research Station in Wisconsin, United States - UWRJ-L059-202B-1 | ecosystem: Environmental > Terrestrial > Plant litter >... | reverse complement strand
AAAGTATGCCCCGCGCTGAATCCCGTCAGGGAATAAACTGCGAAAGGAAAGATCACGAGCAGGAGCAGGTAAGTCAGCAGTGGCTGACGCATTTGTTTTTTGCGGCAAATCCATAATCCGGCAACGAGGATAGCCACAGTCGGAACGATACATATGACGAGGTTCCTGAAACGCAGGTTCGCCATTTCGGCATGGATTCCGGACATCCTGAAAAAGGCGGCTGTGTTTTCGATAAACAGGTTCCGGACACTTGCTTTTTTCGACGGATCGGCAGCGGCGAGATCGACCAGGATCTGGTTGCGGTGGCTCATCCAGAACCAGCCTTCCCGGTTGATGAGGTAAAAAGCGATCAGTACGCCGGCGAATAAAAATCCCGGTAAAAGCAATTCTTTCCAGCGTCGTGCCTGTGTGCAGATGAAGAACAGTACGTTGAAAAAGAGGATGTAGATCGTCAGGAAATGGGAGAAAAAAGCCAGTAAACTAGCCAAGGTGAACAGCAAAACAGTTTTCCGGCTGCTATCTCCCTGAAGTATCCTGAAAAAGAGATGGATTTGCAGCAAAATGAAGATCAGCGAAAAGGAATAGGCGCGGATCGTGAGGTCAAATTCGATCAGGAAAGGATGGACAGCCAAAATCAGCAGGGCCAGCGTAGCAAAAAGCGCACTTAGGAAATTCCGCGCGATGCGGTAAAATAACAGCCCGTTGACGATAAAAAATAAAATGCCGAGACTGCGGATCCAAAGTGTGGAATCAGTGATTTGGTGAACCAGGAACAGCACGCCGTGGTAAAGGATGGAATTGCCGCTGTCGTTGAACTTGTTGGCGAGGTAAAAATCCCGCAGTGTGTGGCGATCCTGCAACTGACCAACCGAAACCGGCTGATTTTCGACAAAAAGGTTTTCCGGGATTCCGCGGGCCGTGGAGAGGGAAAAGATCTCATCGGTGGAATAGCCGTCCAGTTGTAAAAATGCCAGGCGGAGCAGGGCGCCCAGCAGCAAAAGAAGCATTACGCGCTTTTGCGCCGTCCGAATTTCCATTTGAGTAAGAATTTCATGTAACTCACACCGTTTTTAAAGATCTTCATTTTCGATTTCCCGACGCGGTTGCCGGATTTCAGCTGCAAAGGCAATTCAACGATGCGCGCTTCACAGGCAATGGCTTTCAGCAGGACCTCGAGCATGCAGATAAATCCCTGCTCCCGGATGATTTCCGGATTGTTGTGCGCAATCCTGCGCATGAGGTCCACGGAATAGCAACGGTAAAAAGAGCTGATCGTCAGTACTTTGATGTTGAAAACGCTCCTGAACAATAAATTGGCCCAGAAAGACAGCATTTTGCGTATAAAGGTCGTGTTCTCAAATCCGCCGCCCTGCGCATAGACAGAAGCGAGGACGAGGTTGTAGCCGCGCTCGTTCAGCAAGAGCATGTCATATACCAGGCTGAAATCACCGGTCGAATCGGCTTCCATCGTCAACAGTTTGTCGCTGTCGGATTGGGAATGCTGCAAAATCCACTGGAAACCGGTGTCGAATGCTTTTCCCGGGCCGGCATTTTGGATCGCTTCAAGGAATACATGATCGCAAAAAGCAAAATGTTTGCTGACCTGCGCTTTTGTCGCATCTGTCGAACCATCGTCGGAAAAGACAAGCTGAAAATCTTCTGTCAGTGCCAACTTTTGAAAGTTTTGGGCCAGCAGCGGAATGTTCTCAGCCTCGTTGTAAGTGGGAACCAGGAAATAGATCATGCTTCGCCCAGGGTTAACTGCCAGTCGATCGTGGCTTTCAGTCCTTCAATCAACGAATGTTTCGGCTCAAAGCCCAGTTGCGACTTGATCTTGTCGATCGAAGGCACACGGCGCATGACGTCTTCGTAATTGCCGAAAGTCTCATACGGAATGAATTCCAGCTTCGGATCGCTGTGTTCACCGCGCACAAGGTGCCAGATCACTTTCCCGAGGTTTTCGATCGTGATTTCCTCCGTTGGATTGGAAGCAATGTTGTAAATCTCATTTTTCGCATTCGCCGCCGTAATGCACAGCACAATTCCCTGCACGGTATCGTCGATGTACGTAAATGTGCGCGTTTGCTGACCGTGTCCGTGAATTTCTATCGTTTCGTCCTGCTGGGCTTTGCCGATAAAAACGGATTGCGGACCGCCCCACCACGTCAGGTTCTGGTTTGGGCCGTACGATCCGAAGAAGCGCATGATGCAATATTCCAGTCCTTTTTCGTCGCTGGTCGCGATGATTTTGTGTTCGGAGAATAATTTAGATGCAGCATAGGCCCATCTTTTGACCTTGGTAGGCCCAAGGACCAGGTCGCTGTTTTCCGTAAAAGGGACATGCGGATTTTTTCCGTAGACGTCTGAAGTGGATGCGAATACAAGTCGCGCGTTGATCTGCAAACAGGCTTCGATGACTTTATCTGTCATTAAATTGTTGTCGACGATCGTTTTGTAAGCCGTCGTATATCTTGGGATTTTCTGGGATGCGAGGTGCACAACGGCATCGATGTCGTCCTGGAGGTAATTCTGGATATCCAGCACATTTCCTTCGTGGAACGTGAAATTCGGATTGTCTTTGAAACCGGCGATGTTCCTCTTTTCACCATAACTGAAATCGTCCAGCCCGATCACTGTATGTCCTGCTTTTAAAAGGGTTGAGCTGAGATTAGAGCCGATAAATCCGGCAGCGCCTGTTATAAAAATTTTCACGTAGTTAATTTTTGATCAAAATTAACCTTTTTTTTATGATAATTTTGGACTCATTAACTTTTGTGCCCGAAAATGTTCACCGTTCCAAATCCCAACACATGAAGCTTACACAGGTATTATACGCTGGCTTGGGCGGACATGGAAGCGTGGTGAGCTCGCTGATTGGCGCAGATGAAAAACAAGCGTTTGCGCACAGCCTGATCTATTATGGCGTTGAGCCGTTGAATGCCGCTTACCGGAATTTTTGTATTGAAAATGCCATTCCGCATGTGGCAATCCAGAAAGAAGCGGGCCAAAACAAAGATAGTTGGAAGGCATACAAAAAAGCGCTGGAAGCACAGGCTCCGGAAGTGATCCTGTTGCACAGCACCAACCTGTTGATACCATCCTGGCAATATGCGCGCAGGAAGAAAATTCGCTTGCTTGTCGTGGAGCACCAAAGCAACCAGGCCAAGCGCAAAAGCGAATGGCTGTGGAGTTTGCTCGCGATGTTCCTGGCCAGCCGGATTGTTTACCTGACAAATAATTACCGGGCCGAAATCCGCAAAAAGCTGAAGTTTTTTTACCGGGAATCAAAAACAAGTGTCATTCCGAATGGGATGGATACAAACCGGTTTGTTCCTGCGGAAACACCGGCGATTCCTTTTAAAATAGGGATGTGCAGCCGCATCAATCCGCTGCGCGATCACGAAACGCTTGTGCGGGCTTTCGAAATGCAGGCGGAACAGTTTCCGCAGTTGGAGCTCCACATCGCCGGAGACGGTGAAGGACTTGAACAATTGCGGGAACGTTGCGCACATACTTCATTTGGCAGCCGCATTTTTTTACATGGAAACCTGCTCGAAACTGAACTGGTGGCTTTCCTGCAAAGCCTGACAATTTATATCCACAGTACGAAAGCAGAAACGCTGAGCACGGCGATTTTACAAGCCATGAGTACTGGATTGCCTTTGCTCATCAGTCGCATAGCCGGGACACAAAATATGTTTCCGGAAGGGAAAGCCGGTTTTTTCTGTACGCCCGGAGATCCGCAGGACCTGGCAGAAAAGTTGGGGATCTTGCTGACAGCTGAAACGCTGCGCAAAGAACAGGGAAGTGCAGCCCGGCAGATCGTGCTTCGACACTACAGCGTCATCAGTATGTTCACCGCCTATGAAAAGCTGCTGAATACACCCTGAAAAAAGTACCTTAGCAGCAAAAAAAGCCAATACAAAGCACGTGAAAGTATTACACATACAGAAAGTCAAAGGAATTGCGGGATCAGAAAAATTCTTCCTCGAAATGCTTCCGCTGATTCACAGGCAGGGGATAGAAGTGTCTTTCTGCTGCATATATCCGGCTGCGGACCTGGAAAGGGTCAAGCCATTCATTGCACAAATGGAAGCTGCCGGCATTCGCGTGTATGCATTGGCGATCAGCAGCGACCGGCAGGTATTGCGTGTCGTCCGCTTTCTTGGAAAAGTCATTCGCGCAGGCGGATTTGACATCGTGCATGCCCATTTGATCCACGCGGATCTGTGGGCGAGCGTGTGTGCAAGGCTGCAATTCAATCGCAAATGGCATTTGATCTCGACGAAACACGGGTACGACGAAGCTTACATGAACCGGCACGGACTGGAAGTTTTTCCGCAGGACGGCGGGAAATACCTGAAGCTCGCGAAGTTTGCCGAGAAAAAGATCGATTTTTCCTGTGCTTTGTCGCGGGGGTTAGGACAGTTTTATGCCGATATGGGGATTACGCGCAAGGCTTTGCCTTACATTCACCACGGCTATGAAATTCCGGAAACGATTGTCGTTTATCCGCCGAAATACGATCTCGTGCTCCCCGGTAGGTTTACGCCGCTGAAAGGACATGTTTTGTTGTTGCAGGCGCTCGCGGTGCTTGAACAAAGCGGGAAGGTCTTAAGTTTGGTGTTTTCCGGCTACTTCAGCCCGGCAGATCAGGTGATGATGGAGGAGCGCATTGCAGATCTGAAACTGAAGTCAACCGTACAATTCATTGGTCACCAGCCTGATATTTTGAAAGTCATCGGACATGCGCGCATTTGCGTCATTCCGTCGCGGGCAGAGGGGTTTGGACTCGTTGTGCTCGATGCTTTTGCTGCGCAGACACCTGTTGTAGTGAATGATACGCCTGCTTTAAATGAGATCGTCGCACACAACGAAACCGGCCTTATTTTCCGTAAAAATGATGCGGAAAACCTGGCGGAACAGATCAGCAGGTTGCTGGAAGACGAGGAATTATCTGAACAATTATCTGTACGCGCAGCGCAGGTTTTGCGCGAAAAATTCAACCTGGAAGTTGCGCTGAAGAACTGGCTGGCGGTATATGCTGCTGTGCGGAAGCCTGTTTTGCAATAGGCCTTCCGGCGTACAGGTAGGCGAGAATCAGCCCGAAGAAGGGCATGCACGGAATTTTGTAACGCGCCAATGCGCCGAAATTGTAGGAAGTAAATCCGACCGCAAAACCAAAGATCACGACATACACAAAAGCGAGCGCAATCAGTGGTGATTGAAAGATGGGCCGCAGGATCCTGAACCTGTAACACCAGAGCAAATACCCAAAAAGCAAAAATAGAAAGGTACTTTCGAGACTGGTCAGCAGCATGATTGGCGTCCTTACTTCCCAGAGATAAGGCCTGAACAGCGTGACGTTCAGTGCGGCCGGCACTTTCGCCGCAATGCCGACAGGCGTATAGCTGATCTCTCCAAGCGTATAGACCGATCCGCCGGTTTGCTGATGCCACCACTGGAAACTCTTGGTCCTGTCCTCGATCTGGTCAAGTGCATACTTTTCGGATTGTGCAGAAACATAGCCCACGATCAGATAGGCCATTACAAAGGTCGTAGCAAGCATGAGCGGGGTCACGATCAGGCGCAAGGTCTTCGATTCCATTTTGCGAGACGCATTCAGGTAAATACAGACCGCGAGTGCAGGTAGGAAAGACAAGATAATATACGGTTTCACATTCAGTGCGATGTAGGCGGTGAATATGATCAGGAAAATGCGCCACAGCGATCTTTTTTTCTGCCAGAAGAAATTCTCAAAATAATGAAAGAAAAAAAGCAGCGCACACAACGAAATCGAATCTTTAAGGATGCCGCTTCCCCAGAAGATAACGGTGGGAAAGAACAGGAACGACCACGCGGTATATTTTTCAAGCGCGGGAAAATGATAAACGACCGAAGAGAATGCTTTCCAAACGCCGACGAAGCTCACTGCGCTGATCACAACCGTCAGGTTGAGGTAACTGTTAAATGCCAGCAAATTGAAAAAGGAAATGATCTTGACAGTGAAAAACTCTTCGGAGCTCATCGCAAACGGGATCTGGAACGAGAGGTCCGGACGGTTCTCAAGCAATTCCTGGCTGGAAGAAGTCATTGCCGTCAGGTAATCGCCAATATCTTTGAAAAGCAGCTTGTCGAGCGCAAAAGCACCATTTGAATAACCGAAGGTATCGCCGGATCCGTAGAAAAAAACGTAAATGAGCACGAAACAAAAACCGCCGAACATTTTGGCCATCAACCCCGGCAGCAACCATTTGAAATGCGATTTTTCCTTGTTGGCTTCATAAAAATACAGGCCGATGCCAAAAATGACAAGCATGTACAGCGGAAATGTGGCCCAATCGAGTATGTCTATCGTGTTATTCATCTGCCGGCCGGATTTGCGGAACTTTCAAATATACCGATAAATCGCATGCATTTATACATGGTGGTAAGGTTCGCCGCGGAGGATCGTCATGCCGCGGTACAGTTGTTCAAACAGGATCATGCGGATCATCTGGTGCGAAAAAGTCAGCGATGACAGCGATATCTTCCCTGTTGCGGCCTCGTACAATTCGTCTGAAAAGCCATAAGGCCCGCCAATGACCAGTGTCAGTGCATGTCCGCCCTGGTTGAAACGCTGTTGCAGAAAAGCCGAAAATTGCTCGGATGTGAACGTTTTCCCGTGTTCATCGAGCAGGTACAATTGTTCCCCGGAAGCCACTTTTGCCAGGATCAGTGCGCCTTCCTGTTGCTTAATCTGTTCGATACTCAGTTTTTTGGCGTTTTTCAAATCCGGAATCTCGATGCGTTCCACAGGCACATAATGTTTGAGCCTGTTGAGGTACTCGTTTTCTCCGTCCACGAGGAAGGATTTTCCGGTTTTGCCGATACAGATGACTTTGATTTTCACGGGCGCTGCTGCGTTTTGTTTCGAATACAAGGTTAAGCTTTTTTTGGCGGAAGGCGGCTGATTCTATTCAATTACTAAAAAAAAAGTGTGGCTTTTTAGTTCAAAATTTAAATAATTCGTGTACATTTCACAAGGATTTTAAGCCTTTTGCTGAAAAAACAATTTTCTGTCCGCAAGCGTAATTTGCGGCACTGTTTTTGTTAAAATCTGTAAAAAAGATTGAGATGACATTTATATACGGTTTTATAGCAGCATTCCTGATCAGCCTGAATCCACTGGCAGATGTTCCGTATGCGGAACTGGAGAATGCATTCTCTTCCGGCGACGCTTCGGCGATCGCAGCGATGGGCAAAGAAAAAATGCTGATCTCCGTGCTGGATAAAGAGGGGGCGTACAGCCAGTCTCAGGCAACGCTCGTGCTCAAGGACTTCTTCTCTAAAAAACCAGTCACTTCTTTCAAATACATCTTCAAGGGCAAAGAATCTGCCGACGGTACTTTTGCAATTGGTTCCTACGTGTCCAAAGCGGAAACGTTCCGCGTCACAATTCACCTCAAAAAAATCGGTCCCGACTACAAGATCGAGCGTCTGACCGTCGAAAAAGGATAATCTTTTTCACTTCTTTTCCGGAATCCATTGCTGATTCCGGCTTCAAAATTCACCGGAAAATAAAGTACGCGTAACTTCCATCACAGGCATATTTATCTAACTTTGCCGCATGATGGATGAAATTATAGACTTCGCCCTGCGCGAGGATCTTGGGGATGGCGACCATTCCTCACTGGCTTGTGTACCTGCGGAAGCACATGGAAAAGCAAGCTTATGGATCAAGGATGAAGGCATCCTGGCCGGTGTTGAGCTGGCGGAAAGAATCTTTCAACGCTACGATCCTTCCCTGAAAATGGAAATCTTTATCCGCGATGGCGCTGCTGTAAAACACGGCGACCTGGCTTTTACGGTCAGCGGAAAAAGCCAGTCTATTTTAGCGACAGAACGACTCGTGCTGAACTTCATGCAACGCATGAGCGGCATTGCGACACAGACCAACCGCATTGTCAAACTGATCGGCGACCTCAATACGCAATTACTCGATACGCGCAAAACAACACCAGGCATCCGCCTGATGGAAAAATGGGCTGTGCGCATTGGCGGCGGTGTCAATCACCGTTTTGCACTCTACGATATGATCATGCTGAAGGACAACCACGTCGACTATGCGGGTGGCATTCGTCCGGCGATCGAAAGAACAGTTGCCTACCTGCAAGAAACGGGGAAAGACCTGAAGATCGAGATCGAAGTGCGCAACGAATCAGAATTGCAGCAGGTACTCGAAGTGGGACAGGTGGACCGCATCATGCTGGATAATTTTTCCCCGGACCGTATTCGCGCAGTAATCGGAACGATTCCGGATCAGTATGAAGTGGAAGCTTCCGGCGGCATTACGATTGACAACATCCGCAGTTATGCAGAGACAGGCGTTCATTTCATTTCCGTAGGGGCGTTGACACACAACATCCGCAGCCTGGACATGAGCCTGAAAGCAGATTTTAAATAACTTTCGGCCGGATTACAATTCGAGGTTTGTGTGGTGTGGAACGTACGTGCTTTCTACCTGTTCGTGGATCTCTACGCCCATGATGCAGACATCGTCGACCTGTTCGGCTGTTCCTTTCCAGTCAAAGAATACGGATTTGATCGCGTTCATTTGTTCCATCAGTCCCAGTCCGGCGTGGTCTTCGATCACCTGGATAAACGTGCCGCGCTTCAGTTTTTTATTTTTCGGTCCGCCGAACTGATCGACATATCCATCAGAGAATAAGTACAACCTATCTTTCGGCTGCAAGGCAATTTCGTGCGTCCTGAAAGGCGTTGTGAGGTCACTTTTTCCGACAGGTCTTTTCGTAGGTGTGTATTGTTCGACTGCTCCCTGGCGCAGTACCCACAGCGGATTGTTTGCCCCGGCCCAGTTCAGCTTGTTGCGCGACGTATCGAGACAGGCGATTGAAATGTCCATGCCGTCTGCGAGTTGCAGGTTGTCGGACGAAAGATTGAGGGACAGGTAGTCCGCGACTTTTTCGAGAAGCAGGCCTGGATCCGGGCCAGTCAGCTCTTTCAGGGAAGAATCGAGTGCATTCACGCACATCACGCTCATCATCGCACCGGGAACGCCATGTCCTGTACAGTCGGCAACCGCAAAAAAGATCCAGGACTTATTGCCAAACCTGGCCTGGTTCATCCAGTAAAAATCGCCGGCCACAATGTCTTTCGGTGCATACCAGATCGCGACATGCGGCAAAAGGCTGCGGATCGCCTGCTGCGAAGGCAGGATCACATCCTGGATGCGTTTCGCATAGGCGATACTGCTGATAATTTCCTTGTTCTTGTATTCGAGCAGGGTTTTTTGCTTTTCGACCTGTTCGGTGCGTTCCGTGACTTTTTGTTCGAGCATGACGTTGGCCCTTTCTGTCAGTTCATTGAGCGTTTGCAGGCTTTCCAAGGCTGTTTCGCGTGTCGACTTGAAGCGCAGCACAATCCCGATGCTCAGCAGGATCGATTCCAGCGAAGAGCCGATCTGCAAGCCGAAATCCGTCAGGAAATTGGAAGGCAGGACACCGAAATTTTTGAGTACGAAGCCAAATACGGAGACAATCAACACCGAAAAGGCGAGCAAAAACAATTTCGCCTGTTGCAGGTTCTTGCGGATCGCGAGTACCGCAAGCGGAATGATCGCGATGTTTAAAAGTAACGTAATCCCATTGATGCCGACGACGGAAACTTCATAGGTAAAACCGAGCGGGATGACGGAAAACACCAGACAACCGACAATGCCCCAATGCATAACCATCAAAACACGGTGCACGCGCGGCATCAGTTTTTCAGTGTGCAGATAATCCATGCAGAAATACAGTAAAAACAGGATGCTGGCCGATGCGAAAAAAGGATTGGCGTGGTTCGAAAAATAGGCTCCTCCCCAGATGTACTGTGAACCGTAGCCGACCAACGAGATTTGCAGCATGCCGAGGCAAAAAACGTATAAAGCATACCAAAGCGCTGTTTTCTCCTTCAGCGAGAAATAGGAAAACAAGTTGAACAGCAGGATGAAGGCGATAATCCCGAAATAGATCCCGAAATAAAGCTGGTACTGCGCATCCTCCTGAAGGAAAAACTCATATTTCACCAAACTGGGCACAAAATGGAACTGCTCGCCACCATTGTTGACCCGCAATAAAAAAGTATCTGTGGATTGTGGCGCAATCGCAAGGGGCAGGATAAAATTCCGGTTCAGGAACATTTTATTTTCCAGCGGGCGTTTGTCGCCGACACTCGCAATCTGGCTCCACGCGCCTGACCTGTTTTCCTGGAACAGGTCGATGAGGTCGAGATTCGGATTGCTGAGCCGCAGCAAAGAGCGCAGCGTGTCTTTTTGTGTATTGTGAACGATGAAACGAAACCAGACATCGTGCCTGACAAAGCCAAAATTAGGGTACAGTTTCGGAAGTTTCTGAAAGGTTACTTTTCCGGACTGGAGATCTGTAACATCTGTATTCTGCTGATCTTTGGCTTCGTAGAACCAGAAACGGCCGTCTTTCAGCTGTATTTCGTGTGGACTGCCTGTATGCAAACTGACAATCTCCTGCGCCTGTGCGAAATTCGGAATATATACACAGCTGAAAAGCAGGAGCAGTTTCCCGATTGAAAAAGAAAAGATATGTGTGTGCTTACTGGTCCAATAATTCATCGTCCTGGTTGCTCTCTTTTTTAAATGGATTGTAGAAGAAAGATAATCCTGCAACACCAAGACCGACAATCAGGATGATTTGGTTGAACGGATAATGTTGCATTTTAAAGATCAATCCTACAAAAATAATCGCACTGCCGATCCAAAAGATCAGGTTATTGCCTTCCGCCTGCGGATCGTACCTGAAAGACAGCAGGTTCATCAGCAAAGCGATAGCACCAAACAGGATAATTCCCATCCGGGCCATAGATTTTGAAATGATGTCCGAACCATAACCTGTCATCACGATGATGGCCAAAAGAAAGGCAAATGCAAAACAAACCGAACCAATGCGCTTGAAAATCATATCTATTTTTAAATGTTTTTATAAAGATAAAATAATTCTCATTTGGACTTACGAATCATTCCCCGTTTTAGATGGTGGCTGTAGGCGGAAAGTCTAAAGCACTGTTGAAGCCTGCTCCGCGTTTCGGCAGACAAGTTCGGGGTTGGTACAATACATCTCATGGGATCATTGTATTGACTGAATAAACCGGGGATAACGCTACTGTGGATCTTTGGGCTTCAGCTTGTCATTTTCCTGGTGGCGGTTGTGATCGCGCTGTGTCTTTTTATCCAGGTTTTTTTGCAAAGCTTCCTGTAGGTCAATGCCGGTTTGGTTGGCCAGGCAGATCAGGACGAAGAGCACATCGGCCATTTCGTCCCCGAGGTCCTTGTTGCGGTCGCTTTCTTTTTCACTTTGTTCGCCATACCTGCGGGCGATGATGCGCGCAACTTCGCCGACTTCTTCTGTCAGCATCGCGAGGTTCGTGAGTTCGTTGAAATAACGGACACCGTGCGTACGGATCCAGTCGTCAACGGTTTTTTGAGCTTCCTGTATGGTCATTATGCTTTGTTTTTGGAGTCGAGCCAGATCGTGACCGGCCCGTCGTTGGTGAGACTGACCTGCATATCGGCTCCGAAAACGCCGGTTGCTACCTGTAGGCCTGTTTGCTTCAGCGCTTCAGTAAACGCTTCGTATAATGGGATTGCTATTTCCGGTCGTGCCGCTTCCGTGAACCCGGGTCTGTTGCCTTTTTTTGTCGATGCATGCAGTGTGAACTGGCTGATGACGAGCAATCCGCCGTGGATGTCCTGCACAGATAAATTCATTTTGTCGTCATGGTCACTGAAAATGCGGAGCGCCGTGATCTTTCCGCAAAGCCAGGCGATATCTTCGTGCGTGTCATCCGCAGCAATGCCGACAAGCAGCAATAAGCCCTGCTGGATTTCTCCGTGTACTTGTCCCTTAATCGTGACAGCAGCCTGTGAAACACGTTGCAGCAATACCCGCATCAGAATTCTTTTTTGCGGTGTACTTCGGATGCGTCCTCGGTCATCAGCTGGTGATACGTATTGTAGCGCGAATAGGCGATGTCACCATTTTCGACAGCCTCCTTGACCGCACATTTCGGTTCGTTCAGGTGCAGGCAATTGTGGTATTTGCAACTGCCGATGCGCGCACGCATTTCCGGAAAATAATGCGAGATGAAATCTTTTTCGAGGTCTACGATCCCGAAAGCCCGGATACCCGGTGTGTCGATGATGTAGCCGCCGGTCGCGAGCTTGTGCATTTCAGCGAAAGTCGTCGTGTGTTGTCCCTGCTGATGGTACTCGGAAATCTCACCGGTGCGGATATCGAGCGCAGGATCGAGCGCATTGACCAGCGTACTTTTGCCCGCGCCACTGTGTCCGGCGATCATGACCTGCTTTTCCCGGATCTCTTCGCGGAGAAAGTCTACATTTTCTCCTTTTTCCGCGGAAATGCGGTAACAGGGATAGCCGGCCGCCACATATAGCTGGATGATTTCTTCGATGTATTCCAGCGCGTGGGCGTCGTAGGTATCTATTTTGTTGAACAGCAAAGTAGCCGGGATGCGGAACGATTCGGCTGCCACAAGGAAACGGTCAATAAACGCGAGGTGCGTGACCGGCGCCAATGTGGTGACGAGCAGGTAAGCGCGGTCGACATTCGCAGCCAGGATCTGCATCTGCTTGCTGAGGTTCGTGGATTTACGCACGATGTAATTGTGCCGCTTTTCTACGGAAAGGATCACGCACTTGCCTTCTTCATCGCGTTCGCCGAGCAAGTGCACGCGATCGCCTACAGCCACAGGATTGGTCGTGCTGAGTCCTTCCAAGCGGATCTTGCCGCGGATCCTGCAATCCACAACTTCCCCGTCAGGAAGTTCGACGATGTACCATTTACCGGTTGATTTTAAAACGATGCCCTGTTGCTGTGCCATAGATGGGAGTAAAGTTAGTCAAAAGTTCCTGAAAGCTTTATTGCGGGGAGGTGTTTGCTTGCTGCTTTTGAGTTAATAATCGTATCTTCGCAGTGATTAAAGTAAATCACATGTCGATCGAAGTAAACCACTTGTCCAAATATTACGGCGAACAAGCAGCCGTCAATGACATCAGTTTTTCTGTACAAAAAGGAGAAATCGTTGGTTTCCTGGGGCCTAACGGCGCAGGAAAGTCCACGACGATGAAGGTTATTACAGGTTTTATCCCGGGTTCCTCCGGCGATGTCAAAGTCTGCGGCATTCCCGTGGATATCGATTCGCTGGAAACCCGTAAAAAAATCGGTTATCTGCCGGAAAACAATCCTTTGTATCTCGACATGTATGTACGCGAATACCTCGAATTCGTCGGTAAGATCTACAAAGTTAGAAACCTCCAGGACCGCGTCAGCGAAATGATCGGCAAGGTCGGACTGGAAGTGGAGCAGAACAAGAAAATAGGCATGCTTTCCAAAGGATATCGCCAGCGTGTGGGATTAGCCCAGGCGATCATTCACGATCCGGAGGTATTGATCCTCGATGAGCCGACATCCGGACTGGACCCAAACCAACTGGTGGAAATCCGCGAGTTGATCCGCCAGATCGGGAAGGAAAAGACAGTGATGCTTTCGACGCACATCATGCAGGAAGTGGAAGCGATCTGTGACCGTGTTATCATCATCAAGCGCGGGAAGATCGTCGCCGACAGCAAAGCGTCCGAGCTCCAGTACGACGAAGGCCATCAGGTTGTATTTGTCGAATTCGAAGGCACCGTGACCCGCAACCAGCTGATGAAGGTAGCCGAGATCTCACAGGCAGAGAATGTCAGCGGCAGCTCCTGGCTGATCCAGTCCAACGGAAACGTAGACCTGCGCAAAGTCATCGCAACCTTTGCCCAGCAAAATAACCTGTTGGTGCTGACCTTGCGCAAGGAGGAGAAAACACTCGAAGAAGTCTTCAAGGAGTTGACGAAGTAAGATAATCCGGTTTTTATTCAGATATTTTCAAGCTGTTGCCTGAGGAATGACGCTAATTTTCCTGTATCCGGCAACTGCAGTAGATATTTGCTGACAAACAGATTCTGGTCCATTCCGGCTGTTGCATATTCAACCAAGGCTTCGTTTTTATGGGTGACCAGTAAAATACCGATCGGATCATTGTCACCCGGTACTTTTATTTCCTTTTTGAAATAATTGAGATACGTGTTTAATTGTCCCGCATTGGCGTGATTGAATTCTTCTACTTTTAATTCGATGAGTATATGACATTTCAGGATGCGGTGATAGAATACCAAATCGATGAAGTAGTATTCATTGCCGATCAGAATACGTTTTTGCCGCGTTTCGAGACAAAATCCGTGACCCAATTCGAGTATAAATTCGCGCAGATGGTCTAGTAGGGCCATTTCCAGATCAGATTCTTCCACGGCGTCTCTGAATGGCAATCCAAGGAATTCAAAAGTGTAAATATCTTTCACCAATCCGTGTTGAAAATTGGCAGGTTGATTTTTTAAAGGCAGCAGAAGCTCCGGCTTTATCGATATTCCTGAACGTTCATACAACAAGGCGTTAATTTGACGTCTCAACTCGCGGACAGACCATGTTCCTTTGATGGCCTCTATTGTGTAGAATGTCCGTTTGAGAGGCTGTGTAATAGGAATGAGCAAAGTGATATGCGTAAATGAGAGCGAATCGATCATTTTTAATTCCAATTGTTGTGCGGCGGTTTTGAGCATAGGTGCTGCCTGTAGAGCCATTTCCAATTCTTCAGTCACCGACTGAAGAATTGGAAATGGCTCGTAAATGGATTCTTCAGTCACCGATTGAAGAATCTTTCCGTCTACCGATTTTGGGAAAATTTGTTCGATTTCAGGATAAGCGATGTAGAACTGGCGGTACAAATTGAGATTGGTGAAAGACAAGCCTTTCAGGTCTTTCTCCCTGAATTCCTCCGCAAGCTTGGGAATGAGCTTATCGCCATAAGTTGATCTTTCTTCACCGTGCTGCTCAAACTCCACGATGTAATAGCCGATCAGCCAATTCCGTAAAGTTAAAAATCGATTAATGGCTTTGGAGGCCTGTTGTGAAAAGCCTGTGTTTACCTGCTGAATTTGATCGACCAGGGATTTTAATTTCATAGCACAAGATTTTTAATGTCGCGCCGGCAAACAAAAATAGTAGTAGAAGTTTGATGGCCTAAATCTATTTATACGTTAAATGTAAATAAAATGTAATTTCTATGTCGTTGTTTTTTCAATAATTCACACGAATTAAATGGTGCCGGAAAAGGATTTAAAAAAGATTATCCTTTGTTTTTTCGCATTTCAACCATGCAGATGGCGGGTCAGTTCCCGTTTTTCCATGCGAATCATTATTTTTACGAAAAAATTATACAAAATGTCAACGAATTTAATTACCGAATTGCGCTGGAGGGGAATGGTACAGGACATCATGCCCGGAACGGAAGAACAACTGACCAAAGAAATGACAACCGGTTATGTGGGCTTTGATCCGACTGCGGATTCATTGCATGTAGGAAATTTGTTGCCGATCATGATGCTCGTTCACCTGCAACGTGCCGGACACCGTCCGATCGCCCTCGTGGGCGGCGCAACCGGAATGGTTGGAGATCCGTCGGGGAAATCCGCGGAACGCAACCTACTCGACGAAGCGACACTGCAAAAGAACATTGCAGGCGTTACGAAACAATTGTCGCGTTTCCTCGATTTTGAGAACGGAGAGAATAAGGCTTTGCTGGTCAACAACTACGACTGGATGAAGAACTTTTCTTTCCTCGATTTCCTGCGGGATGCCGGTAAATACATTTCCGTCAATTACATGATGTCCAAGGATTCAGTAAAGAGAAGACTGACGCCGGACGAAAACGATACCAGCGCATCGGGTATGTCTTTTACGGAGTTCTCTTACCAGTTGCTGCAAGGCTACGACTTTGTGCACCTCTACAAAACATTCAATTGCAAGCTCCAGTTCGGTGGATCCGATCAGTGGGGAAATATCACGACCGGAACTACGCTTGTGCGTAAGATGGAAGGCGGAGAAGCTTTTGCGTTTACCTGTCCGTTGCTGACCAAAGCCGACGGCGGCAAATTCGGGAAAACCGAATCGGGAACCGTTTGGCTCGATCCGGCGCGGACTTCCCCGTTTGCCTTTTACCAGTTCTGGTTGAACGCGACCGACGAAGATGCCCACAAGCTGATCCGATTCTACACCCTGCTGCCGGAGGAAACGATCAGGCAATTAGAGGAGGAGCATGCTGCGGCGCCACATTTGCGTGCTTTGCAGAAAGCCATAGCAGCGGAGGTTACAACGCGCGTTCACGGAGGCGAAGCTTTACAGCGGGCGATGGAAGCGACTGAAATCCTGTTTGGGAAGTCTTCCGTGGAAGATTTGCGCAAACTGACTGCGGATGAATTCGCTGAAGCTTTTGCAGGTGTTCAACAGGCTACGATCTCGAAAGCAGATTTGCGTGCAGGATTGAGCATGGTGGATGCTTTATCGGCTAAATCAGGTTTCCTGGCGTCGAACGGAGAAGCGAAACGCGAACTGAAAGCCAATGCGATTACTGTCAACAAAGCGAAAGTTGCAGAAGATTTCAGCCTGACGGAAGCAGATTTGATCAACGACCGTTTTATACTGCTCGGAAAAGGCAAGAAAACGAACTTTGTGCTGATCGCCGAATAAAATCGATTGAAAATATTAAATTGAATAGCCTGTGCGCATGGCGTACAGGCTTATTTTTTGTCCGCCGGATAGGCAATTTCCCAGAGGAAAAGTCCGTGCGCTTTGACGGAAACCCGTGCTTCGCTGCGGTCCTTCGCTGCGAGGATTGCTGTCATTTGAGTGGGCTTCAATCTGGCTATGCCGACATCCAGCAACGTTCCGACAGTTGCGCGCACCATGTTGCGCAGGAAACGGTCCGCCGTGATCTCAAAATACAGGTCCGTCGGTGACGTACGCACCCAATGTGCTGCGGTGACTGTACAGATGTTCGTTTTTACATCCGTATGCAATTTCGAGAGCGAAGTAAAATCCTGTGTTCCGAGTAAAAACTGCGCGGCTTCATTCATCGCATCAACGTCCAGTTGGGCCGGAAAATACAGGCTTGTTCTGTTGCGGAAAGGATCTTTCTGCTGGTGCAGGAAATAGCGGTAAGTGCGCCCCGTGGCATCGAAGCGCGCATGGAAATCAGCCGCCGCCGCCCGGATCGAATAGATTGCGATACTTTCCGGCAACAATTTATTGAGCTTGAATTGTAACTGTTCCGGTTCGGGGTGGACAGGTAAGTCTACATGCAATACGTAACGTTTCGCATGGACACCCGTATCAGTACGCCCACAGCCAACAACCGAGATTGGCAGGTTGCTGTGCACGCGCGACAAGGCTTTTTCGAGTACTTCCTGCACGGAGATCTCCCGGGGTTGGCGTTGCCATCCGTAGAATTCCGTACCGTTGTAAGCCAATTCGATTGCGTACCGTTGTGTCATGGCGACAAAGATAGCTTTTTAGCGGAAGGGCGAAAATTCAAAAGCTGGAAACTATTTATCCAAACAACCGATCTTTACTCCAGAAAATTACTGACAATGCTGAATTGGATCAGCTTTCCGGTCGCAGTGAACAGGCAGGTCAGCTCGTAATCGTCTGAATGCACGACGAGCTTGTGGATGAAATCGCGGTGTCCCGGGAAGCTCAGCGCATAAGCATCGTAGCTGCGCCAAAGTTTTTTGAGCAGCAACAGGTTGGCGGATTCGAAGTGGAGCAGGAACAGCTCATTCGCATCGCCGCTTTCGTAGACAATGGCTTTCGCAAGTGGATTGTGCAGAAAAAAAACGGAATCGATCTGCCCTGCATTTTCTGCGTTTCGGATGCGGTAGGAGGAATCCTGTTGGTAATCGAGCGTGCGGATCGTTTCGGTGTATTCCTCGATGTAATCGAACAGGTCAAAATCATAGAACTGGACCGTGATCGTATCTGTAACGACCGGCTGAACCTGTTTTTCTGTTTGTGCAGAGACCGTAAAGGTCAAGAAAAGACAAAGTCCCAGCAACCCGGCTGCGCGGATTCCTGAGACTGTTTTTTGGAACATGTGTTTCATGTTTTATTCGAGGTAAATGACTTTGCCGTTTTCGGAATCAACGGAATATTCGAAAGTATATTTTTTGCTTTGGCCCTGCATCAGCGAAATTGTCCAGGTGATGATGCCTGTTTTGTCATTGACAACGGCTTCCGGCGCTTCGCCGCGTTTCACTTTGATATCTGCATCTGTAGCTACCGGGAACTGGTCTTTGATCACGATCGGAATCGCTGCACCGCCGTTGTTTTTTACCTGGATCTCCCAGGAAACATCCAGTTTGCGTCTTGATCCTACAAGCTTGGCTTTGCTTTTTTCTTCGACTTTTGTGCGCAACAGCTGGATCTTGTTGTCTTTCCCGAGGGAAAACGACAAAGTATCTTTGGTAGAATTCGCGTCGAGGTAAGATTTGCCGATGTAGGTACCGTCGAAATACAGGTTCGATTCACCACTCAGCAGGTTCAGCTTTTCCCAGCCTGAAACCAGCGCCACGAGGTAAGCCGAAGGATCTATTTTCGGCGCTGTATGGTATTCGTAGCTGGCCGGCAGGTCGTAATTCACGATTTGCACGCGCTCATCGACGCCATCCGTCGGGATCGTCAGCAGCGACTGGATCGCATATTCGACACGCAGGTCTTTTTGGGTTACTGATGTTGATACGTTGGATGCCCAGCCGGCACTTAGCTCGCGGCTTTCGATTTTACCGAACAGGTTTTTATCCTTGCGCCTTTTGCTGAGAATACCTTCAGAAACGCTTTGCACCGAGATTTCTTCCATGCTCCTGTAAGATTCGGAAGGCGGTATGGCATCATAGCTTGCCTCACCTTGCATAATCTGTATGTCTTCAAAAACGATTTCTTCGGGTTGCAGCACAAACTTGATATAAGGCGCATTAATTGTTTCTGATACGGGCAGGTAGCCGATATAATCTGCGGTAATGACTTTTTCGCCGCGCGGAACAATGATCTCGAACTTGCCGTCGGCATCTGTCATCGTTTTGATCGTCGGATTGGATTGAAAAGAAATCGCCGTAAAAGGGAGGGGTTCGCCCGTTGCAGCATCGATCACCTGGCCGCGCAATTTCTCGCCGGAGTAATCATAGGCCGGAATGTTGCGCGTATAAGCCGGTTTGGCCGGTGGATAGCTGTTGTATTGCAGGAACCAGGGATTCAATGTTGGCTCTTTCGAGTTTTCATAAGGATCATTCGTCGACAGCACAACATGTACATCTTTCCAGGGAATACCGGTGGTTTGGTTCACGAGTGCTTTCGCTTCGAGTCTCACCGGTTTACCAACGCCTGCGCTGCGGAGGTCATAATAGGGTTTCCAGCTGGCTTTCGGTGAAATGTATGTAAATAAGAAGGTAGCCGGCGTTGCGCTTTCGACATCGATCTCCACGACAATTTCCGTATAGTTGACGACCGGTTTATTCGTGCGCACGCTGATTTCCTGTTCGATCTTGTGGATTTCGGAGATCACGGTTTCGAGTTCCCGCTCGATCTGCGTCTGGCGCAAAACGATTTCCGTCATTTTCTGGTGCATGAACACAGAAGCTTCTTTCAGCTCTGTGACTTTTAATCCGGCCTGCTGACCTTTGAGGTCGCTATTGTAGAGGAGCAGGTTTTTATCGTGTTGCAGGATAGTATATTCATCGCGCAGGTTGTCTTCGCGGATCTCCGAAGTTTTCTTTTTGCGGTTCAGCTCGGTGATTTCCGATTCCGTCATGCGCAGGTCTTCGTAGTTCTTGCGCGCTTTGACGGACAGGATCGTCAGGTTTCCTGTCGCCTTGACCTGCACCGAATTCGGATCGATGAAATCCGTCAGTTTTTCAAAGACGACCATTTGCCGACCGGGCTTCAGCTCTGTCGATCTGCGGTGTTCGACTTGTGCACCCTGGAAAAAGACCGTTACTTTTTCAATGTCAGAGGAAAGTTTGATCTCTTTCTGGGCGAAGATCGGCGCTGTCAAAAGCAGGCAAAACAAGGTTATTTTCATGCGCTAATTTTTAAATGGAGTCATCAGCAGACAGATGCCTTGCCGGATGATTTTCCATAAATATAGCGTGATTTTTTAGAATCAGACGATGTGGATTTCAGTTCTCAGCGCAATTGTCTTTCCTGCGTGCAATCGGTTGCGGCTGTATATTAACTTGTTCCGCGCTGTTCGTACGATCCGTGTTTGGGGTAACTTCTGTGGAAGCGGCCGGGATGGGCTTCTTACGGGGTTGACTGGCTTTTCCGGATGTTTTTTCCTGCTTTTTCATGGGATGCGTTTTGAAGATTCCATCTAAAGTTGCAAAACAGATGCCGGGAGATTACGTGATCAGCCCGCCTGGAAATTCACGAGTTGACTGATTGTCAGTGCTATGATCACCGTATTGAAAATGAAAGCGATCAGCGAATGGACGAGCGCGAGTCTCCTGACGCCTTTAGAAGTGATCACGACATCAGAAACCTGGAAAGTCATGCCGATCACAAAAGAGAAATAGGCAAAATCGAAATAGTCGGGATGCGCATCTTCCGGGAAAACCAGTCCGCGGGCATGCTGCGAAAAATGTTTGTTGTCGTCGCCATAAAACAAATGCGCATACCTGAATGTGAAAGACGTGTGCACCATGCTCCAGGAAACGGCAATCGCAAGCATGCAGGCGAGCGAGCCCCAGAAAGGCGGAATGTTCCATTGACCGGTTTCCCGGATCAGCGCAAGCACAATGACCAGGCCCGTCAGGCAGGCACCGATGACAATTCCGAACAAAACCCAGCTGCTGACGTCTTCTTTCGCACACAATTCACGGATGTCGCGGTGATCGAGCCTGGAAAAAGTAAACAAGCTGCTGACCATGTACGCTAATCCAAAAGTATCCCAGGCGATGACGTAATTGAGCGCATTTTTCAATCCGCAGGCATGCGCGATGCAAAAGCTGCATGCGGCGAGCGCGAGACAGATCAGGTATTTTCGGACAGCTGTTTTGGGCATAATTTCCGGATAAAAAAATCGCCGGTACTTTCCAGAAGTCCGGCGATACAATGTTTTGAAATGTATTAGTTTGTTTTCGGCATCACAAAGTTTGTCATATCCACGTCAAAAAGGTCCATGCTTGCTTTTTGTCCCTGTAGGGAGAAACCGGAAAGCACTGCTTTTTTCCATTGTGGATAGTATTGGAAATGCGTATCGTCGTTGACTGTATTGAAGGCATGTCCGAGGTTGACCGGTTTCGACCACGTAGAACCCAGGTTTTCGCTGACATAAATGTCGTATCCGCCCATGCCTAAGTGTCCGTCGGAGCTGAAAAAGAGGTAACGCCCATCCGGAGAAATATAAGGTGTTGTTTCCCTTCCAGGCGTATTGATACTGTCGGAAACGGGTTTGGCAACACCCCATTTTTTGCCGTTGCCGGCTCTTTGCACAACATAGATATCGGTCATCGTTTTATCGCCGTTGCGATCGGATACGAAGTACATTGTGTTCCCGTCCTCGGTCATGGTGGCAGCACCGTCATAATAGGACGTGTTGATGCTCTTGTTGGAAATGGGCTTCGGGGTCGACCACTTGCCTTTACTGGAGAATTCCAGCTCGCAGATGTCGGAGCTGCGTGTAGCCGTTTTGCTCTTTGAATCGGCTTCCGTCGTGTTCAGGGTCAGCAAAGCCGTCAGTCCATCCTGGGAAATATAGGACAATGCATCGTGCCCTGTGCCATTGAGGCGATCCAGGTCGTTGGTCACGCTGTCCCAGGTATAAGTTTCCGGACTCCATTCAGCCAGGTAAATGTCCTCGAAATACAGATCATCGTCCGGGTTGTTCTTACCACCTGTCGTGTTGCTGCGACGCGATGTGAAATACATTTCCTTCCCATCGTTGAACAGGATAGGCGCATAATCGTTGTAGCCGGAATTGACTTCGCCCATGATGTGCTTTTTGTCCAGCGTTATTTTTTTCGCAAGCTCGGTTTTCGCGAACTCACATTCTTTGATCTTCTCGACGATCCGCAGTTCTTTCACGCGCGATTTCGGCAGTTTCTCGGAAGCAATCGTGTAATAATTGATTGCTGAATCGAGGTTGCCGAGGCGGTGGTGGCTTTTGCCGAGCAGCTCGTAAATATCGCGGTCTGTTTCATTCGACAATGTAACGGCCTGACGCGCATATTGCATCGCAAATCCGTAGTTGTCGAGCCTGTAGTGGCACATGCTGATCCAGTAAGGCGCTTTCCAGGTATTTGGGTCTTTTTGGGCGGCCTGGCGGAACTTGATCAGTGCTTCGCGCACTTTTCCTTCTGAGTAAAGTTGTTTTCCATCTTCGATGATGACCAGCGATGCCGATTTATCGATCACGCCTGTGGTTGAATCCGGCGGCGCTACCGACATTTCGGAATGAGCCGATACCTGTATACTTAATAACAGCAAGGCAACTGTCAGGAAAGTTCGGATAAACAAAGCGGTTTTTTTCATAATGTAGTTCTCGTTTTCAATCAAGCGGGAAAGTTAGCAAAATAATCCGTCTCGCAACTGCATTTCAGTTCAGTATGCGGAATTTAAACAATTTTTAGGTGTTTCCTTCAGCTAGCCCCCGAAGGATGCGCCAGATCGACCAGCTCGTGCATCGCGAGCGTGGCGGCAATGCTCGCAAGAATAGGTGCCGAAGCTGCGCAGACCCACAGGAACAGGTGCAGGCAGAATTGCGTCAGGAAATAGATCGGTTCCACCGACAGGCGTTCCCAGCTGAATAGTGCCGACAAATCCACAGGCACGAGGATCAGTACCGAATAAACGGCACCGATTGACATCGCGAGTCCACGATGCCTGCGCATAAAAAGAATGCTTTGTTCGACCGTCAGCCTGCGCCTTTCATTCACATAATCGATGAAGCTGAAACCGTAATAAAATGCGCCGATCGCAAAAGAGAGATAAAACACCGGACTTTTGCGTGCTTCTTCCCAGCCGAGCGTTGCGATCACGAGGATGACTAGGAAAAAAGCGTATTCCCAGAGAATGTTGCGGATCACGATACGCAGTCCGCGGCGTGTGTCCAGCCAAAGTTGCGCGAGGTCGAACGGGTAGGTTTTCCCGGTGACTGCCTTTTCGGTCTTCTGTGACAAATAGGACAGCAGGGGCGACAAAAGCGCCACAACAAGGTACTTCGTGAAATTCATCAGCAGCAAGGCCACCGAAAGCTCCGCCATCAGCTGAATCAGGTACCAGACAATGCCGTTCATCGTACTGACATCCGCCGTAAAATGCCGGTTTTTCAGCCAGGCACCGATCTGGTAAATCCCGAGCATCAGGAATGCCGGTATCAGCGCATACCATTGCAGCCTGTGGTCGCGGATAAAAAGGAAGGCTTTGCGGTAGGCACGCAGGCCGAGCATGAATTCCTGGAAAAAGTGCATGACCCAAAGTTAACAAAATTAACCAGCCTTGTTTCAGTCGCGCCGTGCTGTGCCGGATTTTGCGGTCAACGCTGCCTGCATTTTCAAATTTGCTTATATTTGCACATGAATTTGAATGCATTAACTGCGATTTCCCCGGTTGACGGGAGATACAGAGGTAAAACCAACGAACTGGCACCTTATTTTTCCGAGTTTGGACTGATTAAATACCGCGTGCGCGTTGAAGTGGAATACCTGATCACATTGGTTGAATCCGGTATCGGTCCGCTGAAAGACGTCCCCAAAGATAAATTTGCCGCACTGCGCAATTGTTACCTGAATTTTTCAGAACAGGATGCGCTCTGGATCAAGGATTCTGAAAAAGTGACGAACCACGATGTGAAAGCCGTGGAATATTTTCTGAAAGAAAAAATGCATGAGCTCGGTCTCGATGCATACCTGGAATTCGTTCATTTCGGATTGACCTCCCAGGATATCAACAATACAAGCATTCCTTTGTCTTTGAAAGAAGCGCTGGAAGAAACTTATTTTCCGCTGCTGGAAGAAGTGATCGCGAAGCTGAATGCCTTGAAAAACGACTGGAAAGACATTCCGATGCTGGCCAAAACACACGGTCAGCCGGCTTCTCCAACCCGTTTGGGAAAGGAAGTGCAGGTTTTCTCCGAGCGATTGGAAAAACAGCTCGCGCAGGCCAAAGCCGTTCCTTTTTCAGCGAAGTTTGGTGGCGCAACCGGAAATATGAACGCGCATTTCGTCGCATTCCCGAACCACGACTGGGTCGGTTTTGCAAACCATTTCGTGAATGATGTCCTCGGGCTCGACCGCAGCCAGACCACGACTCAGATTGAGCACTACGATAACCTCGCCGCCTTGTTCGACGCGTTGAAAAGGATCAATACGATCCTGCTCGATCTCGACCGCGACATGTGGATGTACGTTTCAATGGATTATTTCAAGCAGAAACTGAAAGCAGGAGAAGTAGGTTCCTCGGCAATGCCGCACAAGGTTAACCCGATTGATTTCGAAAATTCCGAAGGAAATATCGGCATTGCGAACGCCTTGCTCGAACACCTTTCTGCGAAGCTGCCGGTTTCCCGTTTGCAGCGGGATTTGACGGATTCCACCGTGCTGCGCATGATCGGTGTTCCGCTGGCACATGCTTTCATCGCATTTAAATCTACGATGGCCGGTCTCGAGAAATTGCTGCTCAACGAAGCTGCTTTTGCGAGAGACCTCGAAGCCAACTGGGCGGTTGTAGCTGAAGCGATCCAGACGATTTTGCGTCGCGAAGGTTATCCGAAGCCATACGAAGCCCTGAAAGGCCTGACGCGTAAAAACGAAGCGGTGACACAGGCTACTGTGCACAATTTTATAGATACGCTGGAAGTTTCCGCAGAGATCCGCGCGGAGCTGAAACAAATTACACCACAGAATTATACGGGTATCCAGCTCGTGAAGTAATAAATGAGATGCAGGAGGCGGTTTGAGCTGCTTCCTGTCTTCCTGTTCGAAGAATAAATCCAGGAGCGAATATGCCTGTTGGACATGCGCGGAGCTGAAATGAACAAAATGAAATATACCTTACTCCTGGTCTTTGGACTTGCAACAGCGTACATGCAGGCGCAGATCGATATCCAATGGGGGGAACCCAAAACTTTGAATGAAACATTCCGGAGAATCCTGCCGGTAGACAGTACCAATTTCTTTGCATTTTACGATCTGCTCGCTGGTCCTGGTGATATGATCTCTTATACTGCTTCAGGAGTGCTTGTCGCCAAGGCACACGTAGGGGAAGCGGATGAATTCACCGTGGAAGACGCACATGTTGTGCATGGAAAACTCTTGGTGTTCCTGTCCAAACGGATGGACGATACCTATGTGCTGTACGCCCAGGAATACAATAAAGCCTGTCTTAAAACAGGTGAGCCTATAGAGTTATTGCGGTATCAGTGCGCAGAAAGCAAAAAAAAGAAATCCTTTTTTGAAATAAACACCTCGCCGGATAAAGAGTTGTTTGCGGTACATTATGTGACCGGATGTAGGAACCAGGAAATAGGCTTTAAGGTGTATACGTTTGATTTCAAGGAGATTTCAAGTGGAAGACACGGTACAGATACGGCAGTTAGCGATGATTTCGATCCGGCGCAACAGGTGTTTGGCTTTTCAATGTATTATCTCTCAAATGGAGGCGACTATTTCATGCTTGTAAAAGTGTACAACTTCAAAGCGGGGAAAAGAGATGAAATGTACCCCAATTATACGACGATTCAAAAAGTAATATTGTTTGAATTAACCTTCGAAAAGTTGCAGGAGATCAGAATAGACCTGACTGCCCGAAAAATATTGGACTTCAATTTTCATGTCGGTGAAGACCGCGTGCTTACTTGCACCGGCGTTTATGCAGACACAACAGCAGAAAATGCAGAAGTGCAGGGTATTTTCTACAAGCGCATTCAAATAGACAAGGGAATTGTACTGGGGCAGGGGTTTCATCCCTGTGCAGAAGTGTTTGTTCCTGAGGGCTGGTTTGCAAAACAAAATATTTCGAACGCAAGACAGGGAAACAACAAACATGCCGCTGAATTATTTATGAACCATAATTTAAGTGCACCTGTGATCTTACCAGATGGAAGCATGGTAAGCATGCTTGAGCAGCATTACGAGTACCGGCTTTTATACAGAGGTCCCGCAGAATCTTCCTGGAGCATATACGACAATGGGATACTGGCTTACAAAGTGCTGCCGGATGGCCGGTTTGCATGGGTGAAAAATATTCCGAAGTACCAGCAAATGGCGTATAGACATCCGTATATGTCAGCAACCTCTTTTGTAAATGAAAATGCGCTGACAATTGTGTTGAATGATAATTACAGGAATTACGATGAAACGGGCGCCTGGAATGAAGCTGTGAAGCCATTGAATGAAGCCAATTTCTACAACTCAGCTGCATTGGTTCAGGTAAATATTGATCTGGAAAATGGTGAACTGCAGCGACATGTATGGAGAAACCGGACAAAAGGATTTGCATTAATTTCTTTATGTACACCGGATTACCAAAGCAACATTTTCCGCATGCTAATGATTACCCAGCGCTTTAAGCGCCAATTTGGTACCCATTCTTTTTAATGCTGAAAGGCGGCGGATCAGTCCTTTTCAGGTGTACAAGATTTTTTCTGTGGCGCAAATCAAAAGCATCGACCCGCTTGCTTCAAAGAACGAATTCACAAAAGCTGAAAAAACAGCCCTCCAAATGCACAGGAATCCTTACTTTTGAGTAGTATTACGACGAACAGACTACTTTAAAAAGAAGATTTTATGAAAAAAGTACTGATGCTGGTTTTGATCAGCCTTATATCCTGCGGAACACAGGCCCAATTCAATGTGGTGTGGGGAGAACTGCTGAAAACCAAAGGACGCGTTACCTCCGTTTTTCCGCTCGATGGCTCTGATTTTTATACCTTGCGTTTCCAGGGAGGTGCTTTGCTTGGATCTCAATACCTCGGGAACCACACGAACTTCGTGCTGACCAATACCGGAAAGATTCTCGCGCGTGTCGGCAACAGCACGGCAACGATCGAATCGATCAATGTGGTCAACGGGCAACCGGTTGTTTTCCTGGCCGATCAGTCGGAAGGAAAGAAAATCCTGTACATGCAGAAATATACTTCCGCGTGCGTGCCACAGGGCGAAGCCATTGAGCTGACCCAGTTCACAATGCCGAAAGGCTGGCGAAAAAAAGGCGATTTCACAGTGCAGATGTCGCAAAACAAAGAGTTTATCTGCGTGGAGTTCGATATTCCTGCGTCGCGCGATGAAAAGCAAAAGTTTGGCTACAAGGTCATGACCAGCGAACTCGAAGTGATCTCAGAAGGCGATTACGAGCTGCGGTACGAACAGAATGAAGCGACAATCTCCAACCGGTATTTATCCAATACAGGCGATTATTTCATCGCAACGAAAGTTTACAACGCTTCGGACAAAAGAAAAATGTTCAAGGATTATACAACCCTTGACAAAGTGCTGCTGATGCAGGTCACGCCAGACGGATTGGAGGAATTTGAGCTAGATCTCGACAACAAAAGGATTTTTGACATGAGCTTCTCGTCCGACAACAATCGCATCATGACCTTTACGGGTTTGTATGGCGATGTCGGCAAAGGAGAATCCGGGATCAAGGGCATTTTTTACTTCCGCCTCGATTTCGACAAAAAAGAAATGATCGATCAGGGATTTGAGCCTTTCAAAAAGGACTTCATTACGGAAGGCTGGTCTGAAAGACAAAAGGAAAAGGCGGATAAAAAAGAAGCAAAAGGTAAAGCCGCGCCGCAGTTGTTCAATTACGACATCCGCGACATCATTACGCTCGCCGATGGAAGTATTCTCGGCATGCTCGAGCAATATTACGTGCATGTAGTTACGACGACAGACAACAGGGGCGTGACTTCGTATACCTATTATTATTACTACAACGACATCATTGCTTACAAAGTGCATCCGAACGGCACCTTTGAATGGGTCAAAAAAATCCCGAAATCGCAGGTGTCTACCAATGACTATGGATATTATAGTTCGATTGCACGCTTTGTAACGAAAGACAAGATCGTTCTCTTTTTCAATGACAACCTGAAAAATTACGATGAAAGCGGCGCGTGGATCAACAATACGGCCGGCGATACACGGAAAACATTGTACGGCGCGAGCTACCGCAAGAAAACAAACACTGTGGCCAAGGTGGAGATCGACCTCGCAGACGGAACTGTGGACAGACATACGTTCTTCGATCGCCAGGAAACGAATGCCTACGCGATCCCGAAACTGTTCAAAACAGATTACATCAAGCAGGAAATGCTGCTCGTGCTGAGATACGGTAAAAAAGAAAAATACGGTTTGCTGAGCTTCGGCGAATAGGAATTAATGGTAGTCATCGATGGTCAGGTGAAACGCAGGTTGTAATAGCGGCAACTGCTGTAAATCTGTTTTCCGGACCTCCAAAACATAAGCTTGCCGGTTTTCTTCCCAGGAGAACCGGCATTTTTGTTGGGCAGTGTCACAGGCAATCGCTAAATCGAGTTTTCCGCCGCGGTGCCAGATGCTGATGCGTGAACGGATTCCGCTGAAAAAAGCCTTGTAATCCTGCATGCTGCCGTCCCGATGCTGTATGATCACATAACCACGCCGGTGAATGAAGATCCGCTGGATATCCGCGAGGCTTCCCAGGCTTGGTGAAACCGCATTTCCGGTTGTGGCCGTAACAACATACGCGCCGTGAAATCGAGGCCGTACAGCCAGATCGTCGTTGAAATTTCCGGTGTTGAAATACAGGAACAGGGACTCGAACAGGATGAGCCCGGCTACAGTGGCTTTCAGCAGGCGTTGAACAGTTGTTTTCGGTTGTTCGAACGATGCAATCGAATGCGGAGGTATTTGCGTATTGCGCAGCCAGAAAAAGGCGATCAGTTGCCTGCGGTAAGGAATCAGCACGAGTACACTCAGCAGCAACAGGTAAGCCGAAAGGACTTTCACGGAAATGTCAAAGCTGAGGTTGATGACCAGCACGTGGGCGAGCACGCCGAAAGCCAGCAAAGCACCGAAGAGCCGGGTCCTGCGGCTTAGTAGCAACAAGGCCGGGATCAACTCCAGCGCGCCGAGAAAAACCGAATAGCTGTAGGAAGATCCGATCGTTGTCCAGAACAGAATGTCTTGCGACAGGTAGCCGACAGGCGTGAAAAGCGTATTCGGTTCCGGCAGGTAGAACTGGTGTTTGAAAACCTTTTCGAAGCCATATTTGAACAGGAAAAATGCCAGCAGGTAGGCGGAGAACAATTGCAGCAGGTACAAAATACGCATGTCTGAGACCGCATTTTTGAAATACCGCAGCCAGACCAGGGAAAGTAGGAGTGAGATCGCCCCCAGGTGCACCAGGTGCAGGTAAAGCCCGGTGGAATCGGAAACGAGATCGGGCGTAAATTTTCCGGTGATTCCCCACAAATGGAGCGCCGACCACTGGTTCAAGGCAATAAATACAGGCTCAAAAACCGCTCCTGCCGACGGTAATACATACGTAGGGAAAGGAACGGTCAACGTGAAAAGCAGTATAAATACGGCAAAAAGTCGCAACAATCCGGAGGAGAGAAACGTCATCAATGATTTATTTTTTGAGAAAGCGCAGGTCCTTTCCGAAAACATACGTGCCGCCGATGGCCAATAAAACAAAGCCCAACAGATACAAGCTGTTTTTCTGTGGCTCCGGTTTCATTTTGCGTTGGCGCTGTGCTTGTTTTTCAAAGCCGATAAACACCGTGTAGTTCGGGTACATCGATTGGATTTCCTCCAAAGAAATGCCGGGCCTGCTGAAATAAGGATGGTTGTAAACCGTATCGCGGCGCGGTGTATCTCCGTATCCGTAGGACATGATCTCAATGATCGACGTGTCTGAAAGCCAGATCAGCGTGTCCATGTGCATCGGCGGATTGCCGTAATTGTCATCGCCCGCGAGCGTGAAATCGGCAGGAAGGCCGCTGTGGCTTTTGTGGGCGATCATTTTGGTCTGTGCAAATCCGCAGGTATAGAAACCGATGGAGAGCAAGAGGATGCAGGTTGTTTTCATCGTGTTGTGTTTGAGTTACAGACAAGCTTACAACGCATGGACAGATTGGTTCAACGGATGGCGTTAATTTCCGCGCACAAGCTTGCGCGATTCCTGCTGACCCGTTTTCGAATTGCGGATCACGAGGTGGTAAATGCCCTGGGAAGCTTGCTGCAGGTCGATCGTGGAAAGCTGCGACTGGATAATTTCTTGCAGGATACTTCTTCCAAGTGGATCGTAGACTTCCAACGTCCAGTCTGCCGGTTCTGCGACATCGATAGCGACCTGGAAAATCCCTGCGGCTGGATTCGGGAATACCGACAAAGGAATGCGTGAGCTCGCTTTGGGCAGGGAAAGGGTACTGTTGGGATCGTGCTCAAAATGCATGATGCCGCCGAGATCACCGCCGATAAACAGGTTCAACCTGCCGTCGTGATCGATATCATTGACCCAGAAAGCGCTGTAGCCTTCCACATCGATGCCGAGATAAGCCGGAGAAACGAGGTGAAAAGTATCGCCTTCGGCCAGGTTCCCGTCGATTTGGTCGTAGAAATGCAGCTTGCCGTCATTGCCTCCCAGGAACAGGTAAGTCGTATCGGCATGCCTGAAAAAATGCGGGGCGGCATACAGATCGGAAGTCGTCGTCGAAAGATCGACGCCGCCGAGCAGGGAAGTAATCAGCGTAAAGGAGGGCGCAGTCGGCGTTCCTGTATTTTGGTAATAAACGATCTCGCCGGTTTTGCGACCGAGCAACAGATCCAGCAATCCATCGCGGTTGAGGTCAAACAATTGCGGAAAACAATAGGAATTGGCCGTCATGACTTGCCCGAGGTGATCTGTGTAATTGAGGACAGGTGTTCCGAAAACTGCCGGCGCATTCGGCGCCGCAGTGTTCTCGCGGTAGACGAGCGTACCGTTCTCCAATCCGAGGAACAGGTCTTTGTCGCCGTCGTTGTCGATGTCGCCGAAAGTTGGAACCGTGCGCAGACCGTAATTTTCAGTGGTAATGCCGAGGTAATTCTGATCGACAAAAGAGAAAAAAGGAGCAGTCTCCGTGCCGGTATTTCTGTAGTAAGCCAAAGCGCTTTCCTTCGCCTGGACTTCTTTGTAGCGGTAAAAATTGCCCAGGATCAGGTCTTCCGTACCGTCGTTGTCGCGGTCGAAAAATACAGGGATTGAACCCGTTCCATGTTCGATCATCTCGCGCTGCAAAAAGCTTTTGGATTTGTAGAGAAAATCCGGGAGCGCATCCGTGCCCATATTTTTGTAATACCAAACGCTCTTCTCGTTCTGGGACACGCCGCGCGCATTCGCGCCTACAATGAGGTCCTTGACATTGTCGTGATCGACATCCACATAAAAGGCCGCCGGGAAAAGGGTCACGTCAACAGGTATCGTATTGCTTGGGAAATCGTAATCCTGGCTGATCATCGCCGAATTGGTGTTCGGAGCGGTTCCGCCATTGATAAGCAGGTTGAGGTTGTTGTGCGCGACATCGCCGAGGATCAGATCGAGTACGCCCGAACTGTCGATATCGATCGCAAGCAGGGTCGATCCGGCATGGCGCGTAGGAGCCGTGGAATCTGTTTCGGTTTCCGGGGTTTCTGCATCCGGAACGCGGGCAGATTCGTCAGCTAAAGGACGCAAAGGCGTCGGGATCGATCCGACGGAACAAGGGCTTGTATTGTCGTTGAGCACGACCGAATTGTTGTTGGCATCTTCTTTGAATTTGCCCCAGCATTCGTTCTTCAGCACGAAGATCAGCGAATCGGCATGACCGTAGAGCTCAAAGCTTTGGTTCTGGTGATATTCGACGCGCTGTCCGCCGATATTGAAAGTCAGGATGTCGAGATCACTGTCTTTGTCAACATCCACATATGCCGGAATGTCGCTCGAGCTGACATACAGGTTGGTGTAGCTGCCGACATAATCCGAGTACAGCAGGTTGGAGATCAGTTGCCATTGCAAGCCGTTTGTCACATCGCCGGTATTTTTGTAGACTTTGACACCGCCAATCCCGTAAGTGAAAATGTCGGGTCTGCCATCCTGGTCATAATCGACGAGCGCAACGCGGTAGCGCAGATCTGCCGGAAAAAAGCGGGCGCCGCCCGGCACAAAACGGTATTCGGGAATGCCGTTCACAACCACCGTTTCAAAAAGCCGGATGTTGTCCTTGCTGCGGTCGAAAACGAACAAATCCTTGTCGCCGTCAAAATCATAATCGATGTCGGAGACCTGCACATAATTTAATCCGCCGGCCCAGGGCATTTTCAGCGTGTCTGTGCTGATGCGCGCACCGATGGAGTCGTTGAATTCGAAACGGAACTGTGCCTGCGCATGGGAACCCGAAGCGAGGACAAAAACCAAGATACAAAGTGAGCGTACTGACTGCATAGAGAATGTGAATGTATAAACCAGACGTAAATAAACCTGTGGAGGTAAATGCCGGAACGATTTATGCGAAAGATAGTTAAAAACGCATGAAGATCAACCACCAGGCAACCACCGAATGTCGCAGGTTTCCAAATCTTGTTTACTTTTGCGCCTAAAAATCATTTTCAATGAAAAAGATAAGCTTGTTCCTGGCCTTGCTGACAGGATCCCTACTGACTGCCGCACAGGAAACATCCGTGCTTTTCATCGGCAACAGCTTTACATTCATGAACAACATGCCTTATATGTTTCGCGACATCGCTGTTGCCAATGGCCGTGAGGTACATGTCGATACATTGATCCATGGCGGTAAGGACCTCAACTTCCATGCAAACCGCGCAGCGACCTACGAAAAGATCAAATCCAGGAAATGGGACTACATCATCATACAGGCGTCGAGCAATGAGTTGGCGCAACCGGATTCGAAAGTCGCGCAGCTTAGCCTGCCTTTCGCACG
>Ga0247806_10000311_pt1 | contig 32920 bp, 34 predicted proteins | sample UWRJL059202B1_FD_179935 | JGI IMG/M metagenome (GOLD analysis project Ga0247806, IMG submission 179935) | Plant litter microbial communities from Arlington Agricultural Research Station in Wisconsin, United States - UWRJ-L059-202B-1 | ecosystem: Environmental > Terrestrial > Plant litter >... | reverse complement strand
GTTGGAGCCGAGGACACCTTTTCGGCGGACATTAGCACCGTCGTCGAGGCACGGGAGCGGTTGGCCCCATTAGCCGACAAGGTTTGGCGAGTGTGTGAAGGCCGTGACCTTCACCCCCGAACCGTCACCCTGAAAATCAAGTTCTCCAACTTCGAACAGATCACGCGCTCGAAAAGCTTGCCGCGTGTTCTGGGCAAACGAGAAGACATCACGTGGCTGCTTGAGGTGCTGCTTGCCCCGGAGTTCCCGCCACGATTGCCGGTTCGACTGCTCGGCGTGACCCTATCGGGGTTTGATCAGACAAAAGCGAATATCGAGCAGCTTACAATGCTCTAATACCGGCCTCGGAATGCGGTTTGACCGTCTACTCCTGACCGTCGATATAGAGCGGCAAAAGCTCGTCTTCGAACTGACCGCCGATGGCCTCAAATGGCTCACCAGCCTTTTGGAAGTCCGCCAGCGACAGCTTCGGGAAGGCGAAATACTTAGGCGCGACCTTGGCTTGGGTGGCTCCAAAAATAACGCGTTTGATCCCAGCAAACCGCATTGCCGACAGGCACATTTCACAGGGCTGTAACGTCGAGATCATCACGCATTCGGACAGGTCTGTAGTTTGCAACACTTTGGCAGCAAGCGACAGGGCACATCTCGGCATGTTTGGTGGGATCAGACTGGAGGCGCACTTCGTTTTCGCCCACTGCGACCGATTTGCCGTTTAAGATAATGGAAGCCGCTATCCCGGCCTTACCAGACTGACTCATAGCTTGGATCGCCCGATCTACAGCCTCGCGCATGGCCACAGTCTCGTCGCTCGAAGGATATTGCTGCACTGACAAACCTGACTGTTTATGGATGCTGGGCTCAATCGGCCCGGCAGCGAACGGCTAGACACGGAGCTCCGTTCCCCAGCAGGCTGCAAGGTTGATCTGCATCGCTAGTGGGAGCGAACAACCTGCTGGATGCGCTCGGTTAGGATTTGCTCAGTCTCAAAGTACCCGGCCCATGCATCATTGCCCTGTGCGCGCTCAGCAGCGGCAAAGATGTTAAAGCCGTTGGCGCGATCTAGAGTCGCCAGCTCGTTCCATGTTACGGGCACCGCCACAGTGCCTCCGGCCCGCGCCCGCGTAGACCATGGGCAAATAGCCGTACTGCCCTGACCATCGCGCAGATAGTCGAGGAACATGCGGCCCTTGCGTCGTGCTTTACTCATGTTGGCGACGAACCGATGGGGGTCGGTACGGGCCAGCATCTCAGCGAAGTTCTGGCAGAACGACTTTACTTCATTCCAGTCAGCGACGGGCACCAGCGGCACGACGACGTGCACGCCCTTGCCGCCTGAAACCAACGGCCATGATTTTAGGCCAATGGCTTCGAGCACATCACGGATGTCAGTGGCTGCTTGTTTGACATGCTCGAAGCCAAGGCCCTCATCAGGATCGATATCGAACACCATACGCTCGGGTAGGTCAGGCTGATGCCGGTCAGAGCCCCAGACGTGGAACTCAAGGGTGTTCATCTGTACGCCACCGATTAAGCCGGACAAATCCTCGATCCAGAGAATGCGGCTGTCCTTGCCACTCAGCTTTTGCATCTCGCCTGCCTTGAGCGTTTTGGGCATGCCGGGCAGCTGGTGTTTTTGGAAAAAGGTCTTGGCCAAGTCGCTGTCGGTGTCCCGCACCAGCGACAGCGGGCGGTCTTTTAGGTGGGGTAGCATTCTGTCGGCCACGGCGGCGTAGTAAGCCACGAGGTGAGCCTTGGTGATCTCGGTGCCGGGGTACATGACCTTGTCGGGATTGGATAGCTTTACACCTAGCGCCGACGCTATCTCGTCTCCTACGGCAGGGTCGAGGTCGTCATCAGCCCCAGCATCTTCAACTGGCCGCTCAAGCACCACTTGCGTCGCAAGCTTATCTGCGCGAAGCCCCTGAAAGCTGGCATGACGCAAGGATCCATCAGAGGTTATCTCCGCGTAAGCAACCTCAACCACTAGCTCGGGTCGCACCCAGTGCGCCTTGCGCGCGATGTCTCGCGGCACGGCGGCAAACGCAGGTTTCTCGACCCGACGAGTTTTCATCTGCTTGAGGATCTTGTCGCGCATCGCGTCACTGAACCCGGTGCCTACACGACCGCGATAGACGAACTCGCCTCTCTCATAGGTGCCGACGACCAGGCTGGCCATGCCACGCCCGTTTTCGCTCGGTCGCCAACCACCGATGACGAACTCTTGCCGCTTGGTGCATTTAATCTTGAGCCAGCCTGAGGTGCGGTCGCCGACGTAGCGGGCGTCAGTTCGCTTGGCGATGACTCCCTCGTGCCCACCGGTAAACATGGCGTCGAACAGCGACTGACCGTTGTCGATGACGTGGTGTGAGCACTGCACTATGTCGTGCGGCTCGCGTTGACCCAGCAGCTGTTCGAGAATGGCCTTGCGCTCCAGCAAAGGCAGGCCAGTTAAATCTTCGCCGTCCTGCTCAAAGATGTCGAAGGCATAGAACTTAAGCGGCAGGCCCGCGGCAATGCCGGTCTTGAGCATCGAGAAGTTGGTGCGGCCGGCAGCGTCGATGGCGACGATTTCTCCGTCGAGTAACACCGAACCGGTGGTCAGCTTGCGCAGCGGGTCAAGGATGACCTTGAACTGCTCGGTCCAGTCGTGCCCATTGCGGGTGTAGACTCTGACCTCAGAACCAGAGATCGCGATCTGCGCGCGATACCCATCATACTTCATCTCAAACAGCCAATTACTGCCGACCGGGATCGACGTACTGAGGGTGCAGAGTTGAAATGGACGGAATGTGGAGAGTGGAAAACTAGGGGTAGATTCTGAGTCCCTGCGGCTAGGCCGCTTTTTGCGGGGTGCGGCCTTTACGGCCAGCATGACTCACTCGGGTACATCGGCGGACTCAATTCAAATCCACCGATTGGGTTCCGACTCCGTCGAGCTGGTGGTTAATTCAATTTCGACATACTGGCCTTAGGGCATGGAGACGGTAACACCGCCGCCCGGCGCACCACATTCGCGGCAAGCTTGGGCGCGACGCCAGTTATGATCCAACTCGACATCACCATTAGCCGCAAGAGCTTCCAGATGACGACATGCTGGTGGGAGGCTGGATGAACGCTGCAATGTGAAATGACCTGTAGACCGGCTGCCAGATGCTGCTGCGCCGTAGAGATCATAGTCACCGGCTTGAACCCGTGTGGCGGGTGATTGGGCACACGCATGCTAGTTCATCTCCACCTGTTGTTCAGCGATTGCCATATCGATCATGTGCTCAATTTCTTCGAACACCACGAAGATGAGCAGTTCTCGCTCACTATCAGTTTCTCCGGCAACTGCGGGCACCTTGATGGTGAAGTCGCGAGGTTCCTCGTCGTGCAACGCGAAGGTGCATTGAAACTCGATGTTACCGGCCTCGCTCCACAGATCCACATGGAACACTTCAAGATAGTGCTGGTAGCGGCTTGATAGCTCGCTGCTCAAACGGTCAACCAGTGGCTTGATGGTCCCCTCCACCCTGCAACTTATCCCCGAAATCCCCGTGGCTGCCGCAGGTGCTATTTTGCTCCTATGCAAAGGAGAAACCCATGAAAGTCAATCGAGAGACCCGCCGGTTAAGGGCACACTTCCTAAACGGTATCGCCATCGCTCTAATTGTCGCCGGGGCCGTTGGGCCATTTATTGCAGGCCAAGCAAGTCCAGCGGTCGTAGCGGTTGCCCTTGTTCTCGCGCTCGTTCTACACGCAATGGCCTTAGCCGTAGTTTCGAACTACGAGAAATAGGACGAAGCAACCGGGGGGGTCCGCGTGTGCTGCCCGGCGAGGAACAGCTGACATTCGCGCTATGTGGCCGACATCGCATGGGATGGCGCGACGCTCTTAAAGGCCTTTAAAGGCCTTAGGGGCTCCTCGTACCTGCGGCCTCAACTGCCAGCGGTGCAGATGTGCTGTGGCTGGCAGCGAGACCCTAGTTGGCCCTCGGTAAAGGGTGGGTGTCACCAAACCGGTGATAACAACCAACGGAACTTTGAAATGCAAACCCTCAAAAACTCTGCGCAATTTTACGTCTGGGCGCAAACCGTGCGGCCGCTGCTCGACCCAGCAGCCGACCATCTGCTGTCTATGCTGTCGGACCTCATGTCGAATGAACTTTGGGCTCTTTGCGTACTGCGTACCCTTACGACCAACGATGAGGTGCAGGCGAAGACAACGAAGAAAGGCAATCTGCGGTTGAAATCTACCGCGGAATTCGAGCGGGGTTTTGGCTGTCGTATTGCAGCGACGCTGCCAGGAACGGCGTTCCCCGTGTCTGCCTTGAAGGGCAGCAGCGCATTCCCAATCATTCGTCGCGCTCGCTAACTAGATGCCCGTCAGCACCGTTGCTGGTGCTGACGGGTCGTTCGTTGAAATTAATCCCGATGGTGAACCGTCTGCTGTCCACTGCTCACCGTGTCCGTGACCGTAGGTTCAGATCGCCTTGAGGATTGCCTGTCGCAGGGCGGCGTGTTCTTCGGCACTAATGTCGCCACGATCTGCAAGCTGATGCAGCCGAGCCAAGCGCTGGCTCACGCCGTTAAGCTCGACTTGTCCAGGCCCCAAGGCAACGGGCTCTATGCGAACTGGTACAGGGTCGTTGACGAAGATGTTCAACCCGCTCTCGCCGCCGTCGCTGCCTGAGGGGCTTTTGTGAACGGCCTGCATTGCCCACACCAGTGCGCCAAACCAGCCGATGACGGTGCCCCCAAAGGCCAGACACACGACAGCGATGGCCCAGCGATTGGGGTGCTGCCGGTGAAAGGCGACGAACGCCGGGATAAACAATACGAGCAGTCCAACGACGACCAGAACCGATAACACCACAAGGTGCAGGATCAACTGTTCGAGCATTACCGTCGAATTGGATTGAGCAAACGCCGGTGTCGCTAGTCCGAAAGATAACAGGGACAGTTTCAGAGCGGCCCTTGTCAATCGCACGTGGAATTTTGGCCCGAGCATGAGGCCTGCCTTGTCCTTTGCCACTATTCTACATCAGTCAAAAGTTGGCGTGGTCTGATCGGTCATGGCGGTGACGATCAACAAGGCCGCCCTGCCATTCAGGTACGAATGTATGATGATGTGCTCGCGGCTCGGCGTCGCCCCCTGCCAGCCGGAACCGTATGACGACAGGCCATCCGACGTCGGGTAGCTTTCCACAAACTGCTGCGCAAATGCGTGCGGTGTCGTGCTGCTGGCATTAAAGTAGTCTTGATCCAAAGTGATAGCCGAAGCCACACCGTTCGCGAACATGACCCCAAAGTACGGCATGCCAAGCCCCTGATCGAAGGTGTACCGAACCATGAGGCCCATCTCGGTGCTCGCGTCGACGATAAAGTCTGCGCGAACAATGTTGCAGGCCGTGTATCCCGCCGTCTGGACCACGTCGTACGGGTATTCCTTGGTGGTCAGGCAGCGAAAACCGTTGGCAGCAAGGGCTGCCTCGACCTCGGCACGGTTTTGACCTAGCGACACCCCTCGGAAAGCCGTGCCAACGAAGTCATCGGGAACGGCTGAGAAGCGCGGCGCTGCAAATGCAGGGGCAGCGAGTGACGCAACGAGCATCATTGCTGCAATGGAACGGCGGGCAATCATAACGATGCTCCCGTGACTGAACGCCCTTGCTGAAGTGCACTGGCTTTCATCTGAGCGAACTCCGCATCGTCGATAGCCCCTGAGGCCCGTAGTGCTGCCAGCCGCTCAAGGCGCTCGATCATGGCCCCTTCGTCAATGGCAGGTGCCAGTGCGGTCGAGACAGGTGCCGTTCGCCGGGTCACGGGTTCGACGCGCTGGCCATGCACGGCTGGCGCGGGTTCGAATGCACCAAAGTCAGGCTGGCGATAACTGTTCAGGTCGAACCCAGCTCCCGGCACCAGCGGCGCGACAGGCGGCCCGAAGCGGTTGGCGCGTGGCTGCGATGGTGTGCAGCAGAACACGATCAGCGTGATGGCTCCAACCAGCGGTATCAGGGCAATCAAGATCCACCAGCCACTACGGTCAGTGTCGTGCAGGCGGCGCACCAAGACTGCCCAGCTTGGCAGCAGGTGGGCAAGGCTGATCAAGCCCGTCACGACCCCTGACGGTTCACCGCTGCTGGACGCTGCGTCGATGAATATGCCGACAAGGCCAACCACAAAGTAGCCCAGCATGAAAAACCAGTATTGGCTGCGCGTGGAACGCCCAGTGAAATCGGCGTAGCGCCGCAAGCCGTCAAAATATGCGTTCACGTTTGTTTTCCAAGAATTGGCTCAAGGTTGAGCTGTGCATAATATGGGAGTACCAGTCCGTCGATTGTTAAGCCGTTGGAGTGGCTTGGTGCGCGAATGGATGTGCGCAAAACAATTGGCTGGAATCTGCGGGTGCTAAGGGTGAGCAAGGGCATGTCGCAGGAACAACTTGCCCTCGCTGCATCAGTCGACCGCTCGTATGTCGGGCGGGTCGAGCGTGGTTCAGAGAACGTCAGCGTCGGAACGCTTGAAATTTTGTCATCGGTGTTGGGCGTGCACGTGTCGCAATTCTTCAACGCCGTTGACGATGACCTGCCGGAACCGGCGACTTTGCCCTCTGGTCGTAAACCCAAAAGCTGAGCCGGGCTGCGCATCAATAGTCCGATGCGAGCATGATGGTGAGCACCCGCCGGGTTACGTTTGGGTCGGTCGGATCATCGCTGTGCGCGGTCATCGATGTGTCGAAATAGTCGATCTTCCACACGACCGAGTCAGAACCGACGACTAAGCTGGCGCAGTCGTGTTCGCCGTACGGATCGTTGTCCGGGGTGAACGCATCGAAGCTTCGCACCGCCGCAAGAACTGCACTGCGGTTTTCATCAGCGAGCGCCGCCATCGCAGCAGTCATCATCACTCTGCCACCCCGGCCAGTGACTCGCAGCGCATCGTTCAGGTCACGTATCCGGGTGATCGTCTCTGTGTTGTCAGTCATCGCATCCTCCATCAGGGGCGCGGGCTGACCAGCGGCCAACCCGCACATGGTTCAGGCCGTGACAGGGCGAGACGGGTGCAGCAGTGCGAGTTCGGTGACGGGGCGAACAACCGATGCCTGTTCCGGGTAGTCCCTCCACTTGAGGTTCGCGAGATGGCCGTTGATGTTGGTCACCACGGCAGCCCACCAGCCATCGTCGAGGCCTTCGGTCGCCAGCACGACACTGCCGGGCACAATGCCGGACCAGTCAGCGGGCATGCTCAGGGGCGGGGTTTTGCCACCGCGTGGGGCTTGCGATGGTTCGGGGGCACTGCCGCCGCCCTCGACCTCGGCTGTGGCCACCTCTGGTTTGACCAACCGCAGCGGTCGAACCTGATCCTTCAACGGCACATGGCTGACAAGCTGGTCGTACAGGGCAGCTTTAACGAACGGCACAAATGCCTTGCCCGAAGCGAAGATCTTGCCTGCCGGTAGCTGATCGGCAAGCGTGCGCTGTTCGTCAGTGGTAACTGGTAAAACCATCAGCCCCATGGCTGCTGCTGCGGCGCGGGCTGACAGGGTCTGGTCGGCGGTAAAATACGAGGCGTGGGCCTTCGCGCTGTCGTCTCGACCGAGCACGATGATGGCAGGGCCGGTGGCAGGCTCAAGGTCGAGGGCAGGTTGAGCGTTATTTTTAGGCATTGCATGTCTCCAAATGCAGAAGGCCACCGGGTGAGCGGTGGCCTTCAAGGGTGCGGCAAAACCTACCGCAACAGCGTAATAGTATTACATCTGAAGCGTTTATGTCAACAGTGCTGTCCTAACCACTTTCCATGCTTCGTGTTAGGACCCTAAAACAACGTCCAGTCGTAAGCGTCGCGCGGTTCAAACCACATGCTGATCTTATTGCCGGCTGCCCGGGTCAGCTTCTTTGTAGACGACAGAAAGTATCCACCGTCCTGGTTCAGTGTCATGAGGTCCTGAGAGAACTCACCGTCATCGCAATCAAAATTATACAGAAGCTCGACAGCACGCTCGGCAGAAACAGCGAAGGTTTGCTGCTCGTGCATCTGTTCGGCCAGTGTTTCGAAAAAGCTCGCGAGACGGTCGGAACACCGCTTCGATCCGGTAATTTGCATCGAATTGAATGGCTCGATCTTGAAGTTATCGTTCGATTTGAAAAGATCGACCTCCTCGCCGGCGACGATTTGATCGATGATCTTGTCGAGTGCGTCATGCACATCTGGGTGGATCGCGATGGTCGGCTCGAGCTTTCGATACTCTTGCACGAACAATTTGAAAATCATGCTCGACTCTTCGATTGTGGTGGAGCGCATAAGGGCCTCATGGTTTGGCTACCTTGCTGGCAGCACTTACCCTTTACCGACACCTCCAGTACGGTATGACTGTAGGAAATGGCTTACCTTAGAAGTGGCGACGGTCCTCGTCGTAACGAATGGCTGCCGTAGCCCGGTGAACGACCGGCGCGATGATGGCCTCGCCTGAACCTGCGGCAAAGAGCAAGTCATCCAGTCCCAAATGCGCAAGAATGCGGCACATCCGAACTAGTTCGCCCGGCCGCAAGTCGTCCTTGTTTAGGTAATAGCGACCCGTTGGGATCCGGGTGGCTCTTTCCGACGACGGCGGTGCTTTGACTGTGATCTGCGAAGGGCGGTAGCGATATGTTGGGTACTTCAACATGTAACGAACCTTGTATGTGAAGTTGGAGATGGCGACGCTCTCGGAGACCGCTGCTTCGACGCCGGGCACCAAGCTGTGGTGCGATGCGTTGATCGCCGCCTTCTGCTCAAGAAACCGGCGATAGGTCATCTCGAATGCAAAAAGGTGAACGTGCCAGCTGATGGTGACCCGACCATCCGGCCAAGCCGGATAATACGCAGCCTCGACGATGCCGAAATAGTCGTGGCCCGGCAGATGATCTCTGACCCAGCTCTTGATGGCCTCAACATCAAATTCGGTCGCGTCCCCTTCGGTGGTGGCGAAAACGGCGGGGGTGAGGGTAACGAAGCGAATGTCTTTGACTTTGTACTCGGCGACGTAGCGCTCGACCTCATTGAGCAAGTCTTGGGTAAACCGAATTCTGCTGCCAAAATTATTAGCGTAGGAATACTTCGTTTCGCGTGGAGAAAGCTGCCCCAGCGTGTCGTTATCGAGTTGCTGAAAACCGCTATGGTTCTTATCCACATAGCGAATAATCGTGGACTCTTGAGCGCGGCAGTGAGCGTCGAAGTCAGCTTCTGTATCGAACTTGGTCATGTTGTTCCCATACGAAAGTGCCGTTCCAAGCGTGGTGTGCATGGAACGGCCTATAGTTGATGGTGGGGGCGGTTTACCTGTGGTGGCCTGTTGGGCCTGTCTATGGCCCTTCAAACCGTGTTGGCGAGGGTATTGACGTGTTGACGTGGGTGATAAGCTAGCGCACCCGAATGACGTCTCGTGAGAAGGGCCAGTCGCGCCGAAGCGTGACCAGCCATGGTTTACTTCAGCTTTTTAGGCTTCATTTTGATCAACTCGACCTCGTAGCCGCCCTTTGCAATGCCAAGGTTCTTCACAGTCAGGATTAACACCGTGCCCTCCTGGACACGCGCAAATTCGCCTACCCCATCAGGGAAATAGAGCCGCATGGAGTCCATCCCAGCTAATTTCGCGAGCGGTTCGAGGAAAATAGTGGAGTGCTGCTTAGTCGGTGCGCAATCATCGCGAACGGCAGCCGTTTTCTTCGTCGTTCTGGCATGGGACCCAGGCTTACCTTGGGCCGCCCTTGCCGTAGCCGCTTTCGCTGCTTTGGCTTCGGTCGGGTCCGAGGGCCGATTGCGGTCCGCCGCACGACGGCACACAGCCCTAAGATTCATGCCCTTCTTGCCTAAGCCCTTTTGGAATTCAGCGATAATTTGGGCGTGCGTCAAGTTCTCGTGCAACAGTTGCTTCACAGCAGTCCAGATCTCGTTCGCTCTCTTCGCGCCGCTTTCGTTCTCGCTAAAATAAATCCGGAATACGAACCGCGGGGCGGACTGCTGGTCGTTGATATCGGGCTTCTGCTTTGGATGAGCTGTCCAGTACTCATGGTCGATGAACGTTTGCCAAGTCGCAGGGCTGGAGTCGGAAAGAGCGAATGCGTTTTTGACCTGTAATGCGATGTGGTGCCCCTTGAGGGAATCTAAAAGCACGTCGGTCTTAACAGCACCATCCGCGGTAGCAAATACCCGGGCGATAAGCTCGCTATTCGCCACATCGTTAGGAAGACGCGGTTGCGAGTTGTTCCGCGCGGCGGAACTATCGGAAGTCCTATTAGCAGCCATCACTTCACCTCGCTGGTGCTGTGCATCAGATGCGCCTGTTCCCAAGCTTCAATATCGCTGAGGCGATAGCGCACGCTGCGACCAAGTTTAACAAAAGGGACTCCGCCACCCTTTAGCCGGTCTGCCTGCAAAGTTTTGACAGCCCGCTGGTGGCGTTCCGCTAGCTGAATCTCAGTTAGAAATACCGCGTAGTGCTCATGATAAGCTCCAGTTTGCGAAGCGCTAATTCGCTAAGCGGCATTCTTTACCGATGGCAAACGGATCCCGATGACGATCAGAGGAGCCTCAAAAATCCATGTTTTGTGCGGGAAATGGAAGATTTTTGTTAAACGGAAATCCACACCGTCTGAAACGCACGATGGTCCAAATCGCAAGTCGGTCCTCCGTTAAACAGAAGCTTGTATAACTCAGCGGTTCAAGGTACTTCTGTTAAACGGATTGATTTGAAGGCGGGGCGCTATGCCAAACAACACGCTGTTGGCAACTGATGCAGCCGAATACCTGGAAGAGCTTTATCAACGTGTGCTGCCAAAACGACCGGCACAATTAGTTGGGTATCTGAGGGCTAATGCTTGGACACCAATCAGCGATAGCCAAAAAGTTCAGCTCGTCGCTGCCGCTACGGCACTCGTCATGCTGCACGGCAAGGACCAGACATTTGTCGACCAGTTGTTACGAACCCGAGTGCTGACCGGAACTACGGTTGAGCCTGATCGCTTAATCTTGGAAGCCTTAATCGACGGTCTAACCGATGACGCCAAAAGCCGAAACAGGCTTAGTGCCTGGTCAGCAGCGGTGCGGTACCTCGCGGCCAAAAATATAAAGCCGTCTACCATCCCTGCGTTGGCTACCGTGAAGGGGGAGGGCATCGACGCTTGGTCGAGGCAAGCTCCCGGCAAGGCAACCAAGCGGGGCAGATCGGCCAAAGCCGCAACGAAATCGCCGAGGGCTTGCGTTGTGAGTTTTGCGGTGGGGGGCGAAATAAAACTGACTCTGCAGGTTAACGATGATCGTGTTCTGAAGAAAGTTATTGCCCAGCTTAAAGCCCTAGCGGCTTCTTTCCCGGTAGTTGAAAGTCCTGCTGATTGATTATTTCGATTCTTCGGACTTGGTAGCCATTCCTTTGAAGGCCTGACCAGTTTGCTCGCCATAGGATCGCAACGCTTCGACCGCGTGATCAGCATATCGCAAGGTAGTTTGGGTCGACTTATGCCCGAGCATTGCGCCAACCTGGGCTAGGGATAAACCGCCCATGACTGACCAAGACGCAAACGTATGGCGAAGAGTATGCAGTGTTGCGGACGCATCAATGTCAGCTGCTGCCCGGATCTGATGCCAAGGTCGTTGCAGGGATAGGGGCACGCCCTCCTTGGCGCCTTCGAAAAGCAGCATATCGGGTGCTCTGCGCTCAAGTGCCGACAAAGCTGCAAGTACCTGGGTCCCGAATGGGATCACTCTTGATCCAGTCTTGCTGTCGGCCAATCGAAAGCAATTTTTGTCTTTATCAACGTCACGCCACCTGAGGGTCAATACCTCGCTGTAGCGCATACCCGTGTAGAGCAAGACACGGATGGCCGCTGTCGCCTTGCGGCTCACGGCCTGGGTCTGATCAGCGGAGTCGAGTTGAGCGAGTAGTCTGCCCACCTCGGCTGCATCAAGGAAACGATCTTTCCGATGTTCCTTGTATTTCCGAATGCTGCTGGCGGGGTTATCGTCGCGTAAGCCCCATTCTTGAGCGCATCCGAACATTTTAGAAACTAGTGCGACGACCCGGTTAGCGATGCCTTCACCTCCTCGAATAATACGCCGGCCTCGAGGTCTAGCTTTCAGCTCCCGCGCAGTTTTGCCCTCTCTAACGGCAACTTTCATGCGATCAATATCTTGCCGCGTCACATCTCTGACGCGCATTGGACCCAGTATTGGGATCACGTGGTTTTCAAGGTTCGCCCGATCGGTCTGGACACTACGGGGCTTTTTGTGGGGCAGGGCATATTCAGCAAGATACCTAGTCGCAAGCTCGGCTACAGTTCCCGACGCCCTGTCAGTCTGACGCTGCTGACTTACATCCTCGCCAACAGCCGACTTCGCCAGCCATTGACGAGCAATCTGGCGGGCCTGGTCCACGGTGAGTGGGCCGTGGTCTCCAACTTTAGGGCGGCGCTGCTGGCCACTGGACGTTCGATAATACACAAAATAGATGCGCTTCCCGGACGGCGTAACCTTGACACCAAAACCGGGAACTTCGGAGTCCCAGACGATGACATCTGGCGCTCTTCCGGCCTCGCCCATTTCGACTAGGGGGAGAGTGGCAGGGGTGATCGCCTCAACGACCTTCTTCGTTAATTTGACTCGCATTTCGTGTAGGCGATCATTCTTATAGGTAGCAACTAGGTAGCAGCGTAACAGGTACGTACCAGAGTTTCCAGGAAACTGATGGGAGTCAGCGACGAAAAAAAACCTAGTTTTCCCGCAGTTTATGGTATCAACGGGTAATGGGCCGGGGTCGCGCGCACGAGGGTGTAGCGGAATCATAATCCGTAGGTCCCCAGTTCAAATCTGGGCTTCGCTACCATTCAAACCCCCGGGAAACCGGGGGTTTTTTATTGCCTAGAGCGATGCTTTTTGGGGGCAGGGCGGGCATCAGGAGCTGACGCCTTTGCAAGCTCAAATCTACCAAATCCAAAGTCATAATATGAGTTAACATCAATTGTATGTTGACTTCGCTGGTGCGCGTTCCTAGCCTCACTCCATGGTCCACTGCGTCAAGCGCAGTCTGCTGACGGGGAGTTGGCGTGGGGGCATCGGCAAGTCGTGGAGGACGCGCCGGTGTGTGGACGAAGGTCTGGGAGGACACCATGCTGCATCTGCCTAAACTGGCGGCGACTTTGCTTGTCGCGACGACGCTGACGCTGACATCGGCGAGCGCGCAAACCGTGCTGCGTTCTTCCGATACGCATCCGGATGGCTATCCAACCGTCGAGGCGGTCAAGCATTTCGGGGAACTGCTCAGTGCTAAAACCGACGGCCGCTATTCGGTCGAGGTTTTCCATTCCGCGCAATTGGGCGAGGAAAAGGACACCATCGAACAGACCCAGTTCGGCGTCATCGATCTAAACCGTATTTCCATCGGCGCTTTCGGCACCCAGGTGCCCGAGGCCACCGTGACCCAGCTGCCGTATATTTTCCGCTCCGCCGACCACATGCACAAGGTGCTCGATGGTCCGATCGGCGAGGAAATCCTGGGCGCGTTCGACGCAGTGGACGTCGTGGCGCTGGCCTTTTACGACGGCGGCGCCCGCTCGTTCTACAATAGCGAAAAGCCCATCACCACGCCTGCCGATATGGCCGGCATGAAGATGCGCGTCATGCAGTCCGATATTTTCGTCGACATGGTTGCGGCCTTTGGCGGCAACGCCACGCCGATGCCCTATGGCGAAGTCTATTCGGGCATCCAGACTGGCGTCATCGACGGCGCCGAGAACAACTACCCGAGTTATGACACGGCCGGCCACGCCGAAGTCGCCAAATATTACTCGCTCGACGAGCACTTGATGGTGCCCGAAGTTCTGGTGGTGTCCAAGATCGTCTGGGATGGCCTCGCGCCCGAAGATCAGGCGCTGTTCCGCGAAGCCGCCAAGGAATCGGTCAGCAAGCAACGCGAACTATGGGCCGCCAAGGAAATCGAGTCCAAGGCTGCGGTAGAGGCGCTCGGCGCCGTCATCAACACGGTGGACAAGGAGCCCTTCATCGCCGCCATGGGCCCGGTCTACGACAAGTATGTGACCGATCCCAAGCTGCAGGATCTCGTCGCCCGCATTCAGGCCACCCAGTAACTCCCAGATGGGTCGGCGCACTGCGTCGGCCCGTTTTTGCCTGGGGCGAGGAATTTCATGAGACAAACCCTCATGCCGATCAGCCGTGCGCTAGGGCATTTATCGAATGCGACTTTATGGCTGGCGGGCTTTGGCCTCGTGTCCATGACCGGCATCGTGGCCTATCAGGTCTTCATGCGCTTCGTGATCAATGCTTCGCCCGCCTGGACGGAAGCGGGCTCGATCATGATCATGACCTGGTTCATTTTCCTCGGCGCCGCGGTTGGCGTGCGCGAAAATTTCCACATGGGGTTCGACGTATTGCTCTATGTGCTGCCGCCGGCCGCCAAGCCGTGGCTGCGGGCAATCAGTGACGTGTGCGTGCTGGCCTTTGCCTGCGGCATGATCTTTTACGGCGGTGAATTGGCGGTTCGTTACTGGTCGACCCGTATTCCCGTATTGGGCCTGCCAACGGCCTTCACCTATTTCCCCATCGTGATCTCGGGCTTCCTGATGAGCCTGTTTGCGCTGGAGCGTCTGCTGCTGCGGGCCGCTGGCGAGCCGGTCGATGACATTCCCGTCGATCCCACGATTACCGAGGCCTGAGCTCATGGAATACTGGATCCTGTTCGGCGTCTTCACCGTGCTCATGGTCATCGGCACCCCAATCGCTTTCTGCCTGGGTATCGCCAGCTTCGCCACCATCGTCTATCTGGGCCGCCCAGCCGTAGTGGTGTTCCAGCAGCTCAATTCGGGCGTCTCGGCGTTCAGCCTGCTGGCCATTCCGTTTTTCATCTTTGCCGGCGATCTGATGATGCGCGGTGGCATTGCGGCACGGATCATCGCCTTTGCCGGTTCCCTCATTGGGCACGTCCGCGGCGGTTTGGGGCAGGTCAATATCGCTGCCTCGACGCTATTTGGCGGCATTTCCGGCTCGGCCGTTGCCGAGGCGGCAGCTGTCGGCGGCATCATGATCCCGCAGATGAAAGCCCGTGGCTATGGTGCCGACTATGCGGTCAACGTCACGTCGATGGCCGCGCTGATCGCGCTGCTGCTGCCCCCCAGCCACAACATGATCATCTATGCGCTCTCGGGCGGCGGCAATATCTCGATCGCCGACCTGTTCACGGCGGGCATCATCCCCGGCCTGCTGCTGGCTGCGGCGCTCAGCGTCACGGCGTATCTGGTCGCGGTCAAACGCGGCTATCCAACCGAACCCTTCCCCGGGTTCAAGAAAGCTGGCTATTATTTCCTGATCTCGATTCCGGGTCTGATGCTGATCGTCATCATCTTTGGCGGCGTGCGCTCCGGTATTTTTACCGCAACCGAAAGCTCCTGCATTGCCGTGCTCTACGCGCTGGCCGTTACCTTGCTGGTCTATCGTTCGCTGAACTGGAGTGAGTTCATTCATTCGGTGCTGGGGGCAGTCCGCACCACGGCGATGGTGCTGTTCATCATTGGCGCTGCCGCTTCATTTGCCTGGCTGATGGCCTATCTCAAGGTCGCCGTTCTTTTGACGGCCGGCATGGCGGCGATTTCGAGCGATCCGCTGCTGGTCCTGCTGATGATCAATGTCGCGCTGCTGCTGCTCGGCACCTTCATGGATATGGGGCCGCTGATCATCATCACGACGCCCATCTTCCTGCCCATGGTCAAGGCCTTCGATGTCGACCCGGTCCATTTCGGCGTCATCATGATCCTGAACCTCGGCATCGGGCTTAATACGCCGCCGCTGGGGCCGGTGCAGTTCGTTGCGGCGGCCGTCGGCAAGATCACGGTGATGGAAGCGATGAAGTCGATCTGGCCGTTTTACCTTGCGGGCGTCGTGGTGCTAGGTCTGGTCACCTACATTCCGGCGCTGTCCCTGTGGCTGCCCGCTTTGTTCAGGGGCTAGCAGATGAGTTTGACTGACACCGCAGCATCGACCCGCCGGCCCAAGCTGGCGGATCTGGTGATCGACACCGTGCGGCAGCGGATCACGTCCGGTGAATACCGCGCCGGCACCAAGCTGCCGACCGAAATCCAGCTAACCACGATTTTCGGCGTCAGCCGCACAGTCGTTCGCGAAGCTATCGCAGCGCTCGCGGCTGATGGTCTCGTGCAATCGCGTCAGGGCGCCGGCGTCTTCGTGGTGGCCAATGCGGCGAGCCCGTTCAACGCCATCGGCGCCAAAAGCTCCAACAAAATCTCGGTGGCGCTCAACGTGCTCGAAGTGCGCATGGGCATCGAAATCGAGTCTGCGGGGCTCGCTGCCGTGCGGCGCAGCGCCAGCCAGGACGCGGCAATCCAGGAGGCGTGGAACGAGTTCGAGCGTCTGCTCAAGCTCGGCACGCCGACCGGCAAGACCGATTTTGCCTTTCACCGCGCGATTGCCGCAGCTACCAACAATCCCTTCTATATCGAGGTCCTCGACGGGCTCGGTAGCCGCACCATCCCTTGCGATGTGGCCTCCCCCTGGGGCACTGAAAGCGTCCTGTCCTTTGAGTATCAGGCCGGATTGCAGCGCGAGCATCTCGAGATTTTGCGCGCCATATCGGACCAGGACGCAGCAGCTGCCCGCGAGGCCATGCGCCAGCATCTTTCCCTCAGCCAGGCGCGCTATCGTGCGCGCATGCGCGCCGAACCCATAAGCAGTCAGGACGACCAATGAGTACCGATTACGATATCCGCTTTGCCATCGATCCAGTCAGCGCCAGCGCGATGAACACCGAGGAATTGCGCGAGCATTTCCTGATCGAGGAATTGTTCACGCTGGGCGGGGTCAACTGGACCTACACCCATTACGACCGCATGGCCGTCGGCGGCGCCATGCCCGCCGGCAAGGCGCTCGATCTCGACGGCATCGAGCCTACCGGCACCGTCAATTTCCTCGATCGTCGCGAGATGATTGCGGTCAACGTCGGCGGAGCGGGCACCATTACCGTCGATGGCACCGAGTACGCCTTGGCGCCGCGCGACATGCTTTATGTCGGCATGGGCAGCGTCGACGTCAGCTTTGCCTCGGCGATGACCAACGACCCGGCCAAGTTCTACTTGCTGAGCGCGCCCGCCCACGCCAGCTATCCGACCAAGCTGATCCGCCAGAGCGACGCCAAGCGGCTCGACCTGGGCAGCCAGGAAACCGCCAACGAGCGCTCGATCTTCCAGTTCGTCAACCCGGACAGCGTCCAGACCTGCCAGTTGGTGGTGGGTCTCACGAGCTTTGCCCCCGGCTCGGTGTGGAACACCATGCCGGCGCATGTGCATGACCGGCGCATGGAAGCCTATCTCTATTTCGATCTCAAACCCGATGCCTTCGTCGTGCATCTGATGGGCGAGCCCGACGAAACCCGCCATTTGATCGTGCGCAACGAGCAGGCGATCCTGTCGCCGCCATGGTCCATTCACGCCGGGGCCGGCACCGGCGCCTATACCTTCATCTGGGCCATGGCCGGCGACAACGTCGACTATACCGATGTCGAAAAAGTACCGATGGAAGCGCTGCGGTGATCGATCTGTCCGCATTCAGTCTCGAGGGCCAAACCGTGCTGGTGACGGGTGCCAATACCGGCATCGGCCAGGGCATCGCGCTCTCGCTTGGGCGGGCCGGTGCCAGCGTCATCGGCGTCGGGCGCTCGAGCATGGCGGATACCGAGGCCCAGTTGACGGCGATTGGCGCGCGCTTTTCCGGCGTACAGTGCGATCTGAATTCGTCACGCGATGCGCAAGCCATGTTCGAAACCGCCTGGGCCACTCATGGCCCGATCGATGGGCTCGTAAACAATGCCGGCATCATCAAGCGGGCCGACGCGGTGGACCTGACTGAAGACGATTGGGACAGCGTCATGGACGTCAATCTCAAGACCATGTTCTTCCTTTGCCAGTCGCTGGGGCGGGCAGCCCTATCTGCCGGACGCAGCGCACGGATCGTCAACATCGCCTCGATGCTGAGCTTTCAGGGCGGCATTCGCGTCGCCAGCTATACGGCCTCCAAAAGCGGTGTTCTTGGTATCACCCGGCTGTTGGCCAACGAATGGGCGGCCAAGGGCATCAACGTCAACGCCATCGCGCCGGGCTATATCGAAACCAACAACACCGAGGCCCTTCGCGCCGATCCGGACCGCTCGGCGGCGATCCTCGGGCGGATCCCGGCGGCCCGCTGGGGTGCGCCTTCGGACATCGGCGATGCGGCGGTGTTCCTATTGTCCAACGCCGCCAATTATATGCACGGCGCCGTCATCCCGGTGGATGGCGGCTGGCTCGCGAGGTAATGCACATGACAGAGCAACAGGTTTTCGCCCAACCAGGGGCCAGTGAATGGATTGAACTGGCGCCCGGCAATCGCCGGCGCGTCCTCATCCATACGCCCGAGTTGATGCAGGTCGAATTTGGCTTCGACGAGGGCGCCATTGGTGCGCTGCACAGCCACCCCCACATTCAGGTCAGCTACGTGGCCGAAGGCGCGTTCGAAGTCACGATCGATGGCGTGACCGAAACAATCGGGCAGGGCGGTAGTTTCATCGTGCCCAGCGGGCTGGTGCATGGCGTGGTCGCGCTGAAAGCGGGTCGCCTCGTCGATGTGTTCACGCCGATGCGCAACGACTTCCTTTAGGCGTTCATCGATCAGCGCTTGGGCTCGAACAAGCGATCGCGCGAGCCGTTGAGGTGCGTCTTCATCAGCTTGAGCGCCGCATTGGCGTCGGAATCGGCGATCGATTCATAGACCGCGGTGTGCTCGGTGAACACATGCTGCAGCCCATCGCTGGTGCTGCGCAGCGAAATGCCGTGAAACCGCATGCCAACCGCAATGTGATCCTCGAGCGCCTGCATCGCCGTCGCGAAATACGGATTGCCCGACGCCTGGGCGATGCTGAGGTGGAACATGAAATCGGCGTCGGCGCGGTGGGCCTGCCGGTTGGTCGCGTCGCGCAGTAGATTGAGCGCCGACTTGATCTTTTGCAAAGCCTCGGGGGACCTTCGCAGCGCCGCCATGGCTGCGGCGTCCGGTTCGATGGTCAGCCGGAAATCATAGCAATGCTGCAGGTCGGACAGGTTTTCCATCTGCCCAAAGCCCAGCGGCTCGCGCAGGCCCTGTTCGCGCACGAAACTGCCGGCGCCGCGGCGTGAATAGATCAGCCCCTGGTCACGCAGCCGCTGCAGCGCATCGCGCACCACGGGCCGCGACACCTGAAACTCTGCCGCCATGGCGTGCTCGGTCGGCAGGCGTTCATCGACGCCATAGGCGCCCGATTTGATCGCCCGCAGGATACGATCGAACACCGCGTCGGACAGGCTGCGCCGTACAGTCAGGGTTTCCGTCATGGTGCGTTCTGGCTCTCCTGTTCGGTCCCGGCCTGCGCCAGCAATTCCACCAAGGCGTCGGGGCCGCCGAACCCACCCGATTTGGTGATTATCGTGAAGCCACCGGCGCGGGCAAGAGGCAGCCCGGGCAGGGCCTCGCCCAACAGCTCCAGCACCTCGATATTGAGCGCGCGCAGCACCAGTTGCGCCGTCGCGCCACCGGAAATGACCAGCGTCGTCTCCGCTGCTGGCTGCAAAGCGAGCAAAACTGCCCCAAGTTTTGCGGCCACATCGGCGTTCGAGGCCGTGCCATTGCCCGGCGTCGCCTGCACCACCATCAAGGGCGCCTGCGAAACTGGCAAATCCCCAACAAACCCATCGGGCGCCGTTAGATGATCGAGGTCAGCCCGGGCACCCTTAAGACGCTCGATCTGCTCCAGAGTGATGGGATCGGTAGAACCGATAACGCAAATGACCCGCCCGGTAATCGGGCTCTGCTTCCTGATGATTGCATCCGGCGCCATCCGCTGCGCCAGCGCCTCCGCCAATCCCCGCGCCCCGATCGGCAAATCGTATTCGATGGTCGCAAGCGCCTGCTCGATATCCGCCTGCGTCATGGCATTGGGAACCGCAACCTCGCGTCCCATTCGCCCGGCCACATCGATCGGCGCGGCAACGCCGAAGCCGCCGAGTTTACCGTCACGCACCCACCGCCCAAACGCTGGTATCGCCGGAATTGCCAGCGCCCGCCCAAACGGGATGGCCTCGAGTTCCGCCGCGATATTCCCCTTGAGCCGGGAATCGACCTTCTTGAAAATCGCCACACCCGCCGGCAGCTTTGCGACGCACGCCGCCACGGCCTGTCGCGCCGCATCGGGCGCAATCTCGCGGCTATCGGTCGATACTCCGACCACATCGGCCCCGCTGGCCAGGGCCTCCTGCAGCCCCTCAAGCCCCAGCGCCACAAGCGTCACCAGTCCCCGCGCGGCAAACGGCGCAGCGGCATCCAGCGCTCCGGTCAGATCGTCGGCAATGACGACCAGGCGTGTCACTTAGGCGTCCCGGACAGCCGCCGCTGCGCCTGGATATCGGGATCGGGATCGAGGTTGGCCGCCAGCAGGCGACGCGTGTACGCGTGTTGTGGCGCCTCGAAAATCTGCGCTGTCGGCCCGCGTTCGACAATTTCGCCCGCTTTCATCACGATCACCGTATCGGCAAAATCGCGCACCACGCCCAGATCATGGGCGATGAACAGAAACGAAATCCCCAGCCGCTCCTTGAGGTCATTGAGCAAGGCGATCACCTGCGCCTGGATCGAAACGTCCAGTGCCGACACCGCTTCGTCGCAGATGATCAGCTCGGGCTCGAGCGCCAAAGCCCGGGCGATGGCGATGCGCTGGCGCTGTCCACCCGAAAACTGGTGCGGATAGCGCGCGGCATGCTCGGGCTGCAAGCCCACCTGCGCCAACAGCTCACCCACCCGGCTCTGCCGCGCCTTGCGGTCCGGCAACAGGCGATGAATGTCCCAGCCTTCGGCGATCAACTGGTAAACCGACATGCGCGGATTGAGCGATTGCGTGGGGTCCTGGAACACCATCTGGATTTCCCCGCGTCGCGCGAGCAGATCCTTGGCGTTCATGCTCAAAAGGTTCTGGCCCTTCCAGATCGCCTCGCCGCTATCGGCCTGTTCGAGCCGCAGGATGGCCCGCGCCAGCGTCGACTTGCCCGACCCGCTTTCGCCCACCACGGCAAGGCTCTGGCCCCGGTGCAGCACCAGCGACACATCCTTGAGCGCGGTGAACTCGCCATAGGTCTTGCAGAGCTTCTTGGTTTCCAGCAACACCGGCGCCGCTGCATCGAGCAGCTTGATCTCGCCACGCCCCGGCGCCGCCCCGATCAGCTGGCGCGTATAGGGGTGCTGGGCGTTGTGATAGACCTCGCGCGGCGTGCCCGCCTCGACGATTTCGCCCCTGCTCATCACCACGACCCGGTCGGCAATCTCGGCGACCACACCCAGATCATGGGTGATCAGCACCAGCCCCATGCCCGTCTCGGCCTGCAATTCCTTGAGCAGCGCCAGCACATCGGCCTGGATCGTCACGTCCAGCGCCGTCGTCGGCTCATCGGCAATCAAAATATCGGGCTTCAGCATCAGCGCCATGGCGATCATCAGCCGCTGCCGCTGCCCGCCGGAAAACTGATGCGGATATTTGTGCAGCGCCGCTTCCGGCTCGGCAATCCCGACGCGCCCGATCAGCTCCAGCGCCCGTGCCCGCGCCGCGTCGGCGGGCCGGCCATGCGCCGTCATCATCTCGATGATCTGCCAACCCACGGTATAAACCGGGTTGAGATGGCTCAGCGGATCCTGGAAGATCATGGCGATGCGCTTGCCGTTCAGCGCCCGGTGATCCTCATAGGAAACCTTGAGCAGATCCTTGCCTTCGAACAAGATTTCCCCGCCGACGATATGGGCTGGCGGCATGTCGAGAATGTTCATCACCGCCGAAGCCGACACAGACTTGCCCGAGCCGCTTTCGCCCAGGATGGCCAGCGTCTCGCCGCGATTGACGCTCCACGACACGTTTTTCACCGCGTGGACGGTGCCGCGCGCCGTGTGAAAATCGACCGACAGATTGCGCACGTCGAGCAGGGCATTACTCATCTTTGGTGCTCCGGGCTTCAAGCCGCCAGCGCTGGGCGGGGTCGAGGGCAATGCGCATCCAGTTGGACAACAGGTTCAGCGCTAGCGTCGTGATCACGATCATGACGCCGGGCCACAGCGCCAGCCACCAGGCATTGGTAAGGTAAGGCCGGCCCTGGGCCACCATCAGGCCCCAGGTGATGTCGGGCGGCTGAATGCCGATGCCGAGGAACGACAGCGACGATTCGGCCAGCATGACGAAGGCAAAGTCGAGAGTCGCGATGGTCACCAGGGTCGGCGCCACCACGGGCAGGATATGGCGGGCAATGATGCGCCAGTGCGACGCGCCCATCACCACGGCTGCCTGCACGAACATGCGCTCGCGCACTTCCAGCACCTCGGCTCGCGTGGTCCGCAGATAGATCGGGATGCGGGTGATCGCCAGCACCAAGATCATGTTGGGGATTGAGGGCCCCAGCACATACAGCACCACGACGGCCAGCAGCAGCGAGGGAAACGACATGATGACGTCGGCCAGCCGCATGATGACCTGCGAGGTCTTCTTGCCCATGTACCCGGCGATCAGCCCCAGCGTCGCGCCGATGACCAACGCCGTGGCGACGGCGCCGGCCGCCACCATCATGGTGCTGCGCGCTGCAACGATCAGCCGCGCCAGCATGGGCCGGCCCAGCGAGTCGCCGCCGAGTACGAAAGCCCAGCCGCGCGACATATCGAAAGGCGGGCTGTTGCGGCCGCGCAAATTCTGGCTGGTGGCCAGGTCGCCCAGCAGCGTCGGTCCGGCAACGGCAGCGATGATGATCAGCAGCAGTACCATCGCCGACACAAAGGCCAGCTTGTCCCGCCACAACATGGCCAGAAATGTTGCAAAGCCGGATTTTTCAGGCGGCAGCTTGGTGAGCGATAACTCGGTCATGGCAGCGCGTCCTAATGCCGGATCCGCGGATCGAGAATGCCATAGGCAATGTCGATCAGGATGTTCATGATAAAGATGGCAACGGCGGTCACCATGATGGCGGCCAGCACCACGTTGAAATCGCGCTGCAAAATGGAATCGATCATCAGCTTGCCGATGCCGGGAAAGCCGAAGATCGTCTCGACGATCACCGCGCCGTTGAGCATCGCCGCGGCCTGGTCGCCGATCACGGTGATCACTGGCAGCATGGCGTTGCGCAGGGTGTGCACAAAAATGATGGGCAGGTTCTTGACGCCCTTGGCGCGTGCCGTCTTCACATAGGCCGACGACAAGGCCGACAGCATCGAGCCACGCACCACCTGCACGATCAGCCCGAACGGGCGGATGAACAGTACCGAAATCGGCAACACCCAGTGCCAGGGCGTTCCGACGCCCGATGTCGGCAGCCAGCCCAGATTGATTGAGAACACCACAATGGCGACGATGGCGATCCAGAAGTCGGGCGCCGAAGCGCCGATCAGCGAAACTATTGACACCAGCCGGTCGAAAAAGCCGCCGACGTTGAACGCGGCGATCGAGCCCAGAACGATGGCGGCGACAATGACCAGCGACAGAGTGATCAGCGCCAGCGGCAGGGTCCAAGCATAGGCTTCCATGACGATGTCGATGGCGGGCCGCGCCTTGCGCAGGCTGTCGCCGAAATTGAACTGCAGCAGGTCCAGCACATAGCGGCCGAATTGCTCGATCAGCGGCGCGTCAAGGCCATGCAGCGCACGGAACTGGGCCTTCATGGCTTCGCTCGCATCGATCGGCAAGAAGAGAACGGCAGGATCGCCGGTCAGCCGCGACAGGAAAAACACGAGGACCATCAGGCCCAATAGGGACAGCAGACTGGCGATGGCGCGCTGTCCGATCAGTTTGCCCATGGTGACTTTACCCCTGTTTGTTGATGGCAATGCCGGGGAGGGCCCCGGCATTGCTGGTTGACGATTTATGAGAGCTTTACTTGAAGCCGATCTCGGCCAGCTGCAGCTGCTGGTTGGTCGCGATGGTCGGCGTAAAGTCGAGGCGTTCGCTGACGCGGCTGAGCCCAACCATGTGGAACAGCAGGACGTCGGCAGAGATGTCATGAACATAGGCGAACAGTTCGGACCACAGGGCCGCACGTTCGTCGCCGGTCGCAGCCGAGGCACGGGCGATCAGATCGTCGACCTTGGGATCGTTGACGCCCGACTGGGTGCCCTTGCTGTCGTACTTGAAGAACATCGAGAATACCGGGTCGCCGCGGCTATTGTCATGCTGTGCCATGACGATGCGTGTCCCGGTGCTTTCGGGGTAGGGCTTGGAGTAATACTGCTCGTGCTCGGCAACTTCGACCATGCGCAGCGTCGCCTTGAAGCCGACCTCGGTCAGCATCTGGGTGATGGCTTCGGCAACTTCGGTCACATTGGGGAAGTTTTCAGTCCGCGCCACGATCTCAATGGGCAGGCTGGTATCGACGCCATCGGCCTGGGCTTCAGCCAACAGCTTTTTGGCCAATTCTGGATCGTAGGCCGGCGGCGAGATGTCCGGGTTCCAGCCCAGCGTGGTCGGTGGCACCATGGCGACGGCAAGCTCGGTACCTTCCGGCAGTACGGTGCCGATAAAGGCCTCGCGGTCGATGGCGGCGTTGAGTGCCTGGCGAACCCGGATATCGCTGGTCGGAGCGTCCTGGCCGTCAATGCGGAGATAGACGGTTTCCGAGTTCAGATAGCTGAAATCGGTCGCGGGATTATCGGCCACTTCGGCGGTGATCTGCGGCGCGATATCGGCTTCGCCTGTCGCCACCATGCCGGCACGAACGGCTGGCTCGGAGCGGAACAGATAGGTCGCCTTGGTCACTGCGGGCTGTTCGCCCCAGTAGCCTTCGCGCCGATCAAGCACGATCTGCTGGCCGGCGGTCCATTCGGACATCACATAGGGGCCGGTGCCGATCGGGTTGCGCACGAATTCCATCGGGGTTTCCGACGGCACGATCGTCACAAGGCTCATCAGCAGCGGCAACACGGGCTGCGCCGGCTCGGCCTTGATGTCGATGGTCGTGTCGTCGATCACGGTGAAGGTCAAATTGGTATCGGCGAAATAGCGCGCGCTTTCGCACGTCATCTGATCGGAGAACACGCGGTCGAACGAGTGCTTGACGTCGGCGGCATCGAACGTGGTGCCGTCCGAGAAGGTCACGCCCGAGCGCAGCTTGAACTGCCAGGTGCCATCGCCCTTGTCTTCCCAGCTTTCAGCCAGGCGTGGCTTGAGGCCAGCATCGCCGCGGACGTCGAGTTCGGTCAGCGTTTCACTGATGTTCTCCATCACGACACGGCCGATATTGGAGCGCGTTGCCATGCAGGGTTCGACCAGGTCGAGCTCTTCGCTCAGCACCACGGTGATATCGGTATTGGCTTGCGCCATGGCGGGCGTCGCCGCAGTCGACGCGAGCAACGCGCCGATCAGAAGATACTTAAAAGCCAATTCTGCCTCCCAGTGCAGCTTGTCGGGTACGGCGTGAGCGGCGCTGCAGGGCGCTGACGCAAATTCCTCCTGGCGGTCCCATGCGGGTTTCCAACCTGGCTGGCACTATCCCGTTACAACCCCGAGTTGTCAAACAAAAATCAGGCCTTGTCCAAAAACAACCATTCAAGATATCTAACTACCTGTTTTAAAATAATAAAAATATAGAGAGCCACTGCAGCTGGCCTAAATTGCCGCAATAATAACTTGACAACATAGTCACCAGTGTAAAGTTTGGCACAAACAAAAACAGGGGGAAACCATGACTCCGCAGGATATTGCGGCCCGCATGACAGGGCAAATTTCGACCGGCCCCAGCGGGCTGGACGAAGCCTATCTGGCCTCGCCCATGGTGCAGAATCATGCAGCCTTCATCGAACGGCTCGACGATGGCACGCTCGCTTGCCTGTGGTTTGGCGGCACCCTCGAAGGCAAGTCCGACATTTCCATTTATGGCTCGACGCTGCCGCCCGACGCCGATAAATGGAGCGCCCCAATCCAACTGAGCGACGATCCTGCGCGCAGCGAACAAAACCCGGTCTTGACCCGCAACGGGCAGGGGACTTGGCAACTCGTCCACACCGCCCAGCCCTCGGGCAATCAGGACGAATGCCTGCTGCGCTCGCGCGATATCACGTTGCAACAGGGTGCACTGGTCGCCGGCGAGCCGCGACTGCTCGATCTGCCGCTCGGCACCTTTGTGCGTGGCCGTTTCGTGCGCCGTCGCGATGGCGCCTGGATGATGCCGGTGTTCCGCTGCATCTCCCGCCCCGGCCAGCGCTGGAACGGCAGCCACGATACCGCAGGCGTCGCCGTCAGCCACGATGATGGCCTGACCTGGACCTTGTCGGAAGTGCCCGGCTCGATCGGCTCGGTTCACATGACCATCGTGCCACTGGATGGCGACCGCATGGTGGCCTTTTATCGCCGCCGCCAATCCGATTTCGTGCATCGCTCGGAAAGCCTCGATGGCGGCGTCACCTGGTCTGCCCCGGCGCTGACCGATGTGCCCAACAATAATTCCTCGATCAACGTGGTGCGTCTGGCCGACGGCCGCCTCGCCATGGTCTGCAACCCCATTTCAGCTGCCACTTCGAGCGATCGCCGCGTCTCGCTCTACGACGAGATCGAAGAGGGCGACGCCCGTCCCGATGCCAGCGGCGGCTGCGCGCCGATCTGGGGCGTGCCGCGCGCCCCGCTGACGCTTTGCGTCTCCAGCGATGGTGGCCTCAGCTTTCCGCTGCGCCGCGTCGTCGACGACAGCCCCGGTACGTGCCTGTCGAACAATTCGCTGGATGGCCGCAACAAGGAGCTGTCCTATCCCTATCTGCTGGAAGATACGGACGGCGTCATCCACGTCGCCTACACTTACTTTCGGCGCGCCATCAAATACGTCCGCCTTCCCCAAGGATGGATCGACGGAGACAATACATGAGCGAGATTATCGGCATCACCATGGGCGACCCTGCCGGCGTCGGCCCTGAAATCGCGGTTCGCGCGCTGGCAGAGATGAGCCCGGAACATCGCGCCAGCACCCGCATCTATGGCAATCGCGCCACGCTCGATCTCGCCGTAGTCACCACAGGCGCCGACATCGACCTTGACGGATTTGTCGAAGACCTGCCCATCGAAGGCGGGCCATTGCCTTGGGGCAAGCTCGACCCACGGGCCGGCGACGCCGCGTTCCGATTTATCGAAAAAGCTGTGCGCGACGCTGAGGCCGGCAAGATCGCTTGCATCGTCACTGCCCCGATCAACAAGGAAGCGCTCAATCTGGCCGGGCATCACTACGATGGTCACACCGGCATGTTGACGGCGCTCACCGGCCAGAAATCGGCGTTCATGCTGTTAGCATCAGAGCGTCTCAAAGTTATCCATGTGTCAACGCATGTGTCGCTCAAAACCGCCATCGATCGCGCCACGCCCGAGCGTATTCTGGCCACCATCCGCGCCGGCAATGACCACCTCAAGCGCGTCGGCTACACCAATCCGCGCATCGCCGTCGCCGGCATCAATCCCCACTGCGGTGAAAACGGCCTGTTCGGCACCGAGGATGATGTACAAGTCATGCCCGCCGTTGCCATGGCCCAGGCCGAGGGCATCAATGTCGTCGGGCCGATTTCGGCCGATACCCTCTATCACCGGGCCTACAATGGCGCGTTCGACCTAGTTATCGCGCAATACCACGATCAGGGCCATATCCCGATCAAGCTCGTTGCCTTCGATACCGCGGTCAACGTTTCGATCGGCCTGCCGATCGATCGCACATCCGTCGATCATGGCACCGCCTTCGATATCGCCGGCACCGGCAAGGCTAACCATACCAATATGAACGAAGCCATCGCCTATTCGCGCCGGCTCGCTGCGGGGAAAAAGTCATGAATCCGGCTACCAAGCTGCCCATTAGCGGCGTTTACTGCGCCTCGGCCACCCCGATCCTGGCTGACGGCACGCCGGACCACGCAAATTTCGCTATCCATGCCAAGGCGTTGCTCGCCGAAGGCTGCGATGGCGTTGCTTTGCTCGGCACCACCGGCGAAGCCAATTCCTTCAGCATCGCCCAACGCCAGGCTTTGCTCGAGAACCTCATCGCTGCGGGCGTCGATCCGCAGCGTCTGCTGCCCGGCACCTCGCAGACCAATGTGGCGGACAGTGCTACCCTCGTCCGCCACGCCGTCCAGGCTGGCGTCAAGGCCTGCGTCGTGCTGCCGCCGTTCTACTACAAGGGCGTCAGCGACGAGGGCCTGTTCCGTTTCTACGCCGAGCTGATCGAAGCAACCAAAAGCGATTCACTGCGCATCGTGCTCTACCACATTCCGCCCATCGCCCAGGTCGGCATTTCGGTCGAGCTGATCGCACGTCTGCGCGAAGCCTTCCCCGGCATCATCGTCGGCATCAAGGACAGCTCCGGCAAGCTTGAAAGCATGCAGAATTATGCCAGCAGTTTTGAGGATTTCTCGGTGCTGGCCGGCGCCGATCCGTTCATGCTGCCGCTCCTGCGCTCGGGCGGGGCCGGGTGCATCACCTCGAGCTCCAACCTCATCGGCAAGCATTTGCGCGTGGTATTCGACAACTTCCACGACGAAACGCAGAACGACCGCGTCGAGCAGGCTCAAGAGCGCATCAATGCCTGGCGCGACCTGTCGAACGCCTATGTGCAATTGCCCACCGTCAAGGCCATGTTGGCCAAGCGTCGCAATCACCAGGGCTGGACCCGCCTGCGTCCGCCGCTGGTCGAGCTGACCGAAGCGGAAATCGCCAATGTCTGGGCCCGCATGGACGCGCTGGAGGCCCATGACAATGGCTGATCCCATCCTCCCCATGGCGCGTCCGATCACGCTGCTGCAGCCCTCGCGGCTTGAAATCGGCGCCGGTGCCGTAACGCGCCTGGCTGAATGGGCACAGCCCTATAGCCGCATTTTCGTCGTCGCCATGGCGCCGACCGTCGGCTTCGTCGAGCGCATTGGCTTTGCCGGCACGGTCGAGACCTTTATCGACCTGCCGCCCGAACCCGATCTGCCAGCGGTTGAAGCCGCGCTCGCCGCCGCCCGCGCTTTCCGCCCCGATCTGGTCATTGGCCTCGGTGGTGGCTCGGTCATGGATGTCGCCAAGCTCGTCGCGGTCTTGTGGGACAGCGAGCACTCGGTCACCGATGTGGTCGGCGTCGCCAAGGTCCTGGGCCGCCGCACTGCGCTTGCCCAAGTGCCCACAACCTCAGGCACCGGCTCGGAAGCCGGCATTCGCTCGCTGGTCACCAATCCCGAGACGCTCGCCAAAATGGCTATCGAAAGCCAGTTCATGCTGGCCGACATCGCCGTGCTCGATCCCGAACTGACCTATTCGGTCCCCTCTGCCGTCACCGCCGCCACCGGTGTCGATGCCCTGGCACATTGCGTCGAGGCCTTCACCAACATCAAGGCCCATCCCCTGATCGACGGCTATGCCACGCTCGGCATCAAGCTCGTGGGCCAGTATCTAGCGCGTGCCGTCGCTGACGGCAGCGACACCGAGGCACGGGCCGGGATGATGCTGGCGTCCTACTATGGCGGGGTATGCCTGGGCCCGGTCAACACCGCGAGCGGCCACGCGCTGGCCTATCCTCTCGGCACGCGTCTCAAGCTGCCGCATGGCCTGGCGAACGCCATCATTTTCCCGCACGTACTGGCCTTCAACGCCCCCGTCGCAGCGGAAAAGACTGCACTGATTTGTGAACTGCTGCAGTTTGCCGATGGCAGCGATGAAGCTGCCGTACGCACCCAGAGCCTGGCGTTTTGTCACCGACTTGGTATCAAGACCGGCCTTGCCGAGCATGGCGCGCCAGCTGAAGACCTGCTTGGATGGGCAGAAGAGGCGCACGCCATCCGCCGTTTGATGGACAACAACCCTCGCATGATGTCGGTCGGCGATGTCTTGACGATCTATCAGGCTGCCATGGCGGCCTAGCCTCAATGTGAGAAACTCCGGTCTTCCGTGCTAGGCAAGTATCTGTTCAAACAGATGCTTGCTCATCGCTGCAGCACGAGATCGGAAGTAACGCACATGGCCGACGGAACCATCACTGTACCGCACGCCGAACTCGAGCAGCGCGTGCAAGCCGCCCTGCGCAACATCGGCACCAGCGAGGAGTCGCTGTTGGCTGCGACCAAGGCGATGATGCATGCCTCGCTGACCGGCGTCGACAGTCATGGCGTGCGGCTGGTCATGCATTACTGCACCATGCTGAATGGTGGCCGCATCAACAAGAATCCCCAGCTTCGCTTCGACAGCGACAACACGGCCAGCACCATGCTCGATGGTGACGATGGTCTGGGCCATTATGCAGCGTATCGCGCCATGGACGAGGCCTGCGCTCGGGCTCGCGTCTCTGGCATTGCGGCCATCGGCGTGCGCCGGTCATCGCACTTTGGCGCAGCCGGTGCCTATGCCCTTGCCGCGGCGCAGGCGGGGTGCATCGGGTTTGCCACCACCAACACCGATTCCATGGTGCCGCTATTTGGTGGCGCCAAGCGCTTTCATGGGACCAATCCGCTGGCCTTCGCGGCCCCGATGCCCGGGCAAAATCCGTGGCTGCTGGACATGGCCACGTCGTCCATCCCGATGAACCGCGTATTACTGTACCGTTCCCTCGACAAGGCCCTGCCGGCCGGTGTGGCTGCCGATCAGCATGGCAACCCGGTCACCGATCCGCATCAGGCAGATATGGTGTTGCCGCTCGGTGGCGAGGATTATGGCTATAAGGGCGCGGCACTTGCCGGTGTCGCAACGCTGTTCTCGGCGGTTCTGACCGGCACGACGCTCGATCCCGATTTTATTCCCATGGTCGGCGCCAACGATATCAGCACCCCGCGCAACATGGGACACTTCGTCCTGGCGATCGATCCCGATCATTTTGCCGGCCGGGCGATCTTCGAGATGGGCATGGCACAGTATGTTGCAGCGCTGCGCCACGCTCCGGCCCGTGAGGGCCAGACGGTCATGGCACCCGGCGATCGCGAGTGGCAGATCAGCGAAAACCGCCGTCAGCACGGTGTCCCGATCGATCCCGACACAGCACGCTTTCTGAAATTCGACTGACCAGTCCAAGGTACTGGCGACTGCAATGCCTTCAGCGAAAAAATAAGGGGCCGCGTTCAATCGCGGCCCCTTGTGGAATTATCAACTGCAAAGTCCTAGCGCGACAGTGGATCGACGGCTACCGCTCCGCTGCGGCTTGCTCGACCGTCAGCACGCCGAAGTCATTGCCCCAGCTGTTACGGATGTAGCTGCCGATCTCGGCAATATCCTCGTCAGTCAACTCGTCACCGAATGGCGGCATGTAGCCCAGCCCATGGATGACCGTCGACGCCACATGGCCGGCATCCGCCAGGTTGGCGTTGTTCGCCAGTACGGCACCTGCGCCGCCCTGGCCGTTGACGCCATGACATGCCGAGCAGGTCGCGACGAACTTGGGCTGGCCAGCGGCCATCAGCGTCCCGAGATCGGCTGCGCCGGCTGGTGCCGTCGCCGCTGTAGCATCGGGTGTGGCCGAGACTTCAGCCGCTGGAGTGCCCTGCGCAGCACCTAGGTTGGCAGGGTTTTCCCATTCCTGGGGGCCACCTGTGCCGGTGGAAGCGCCGCTAGCTTGCGGAGTGCCGCTCACTGCCAGGGCACTGCCGTCTTCGCCGCCGTAGGTGAACTTGAGGATGGCGCCGGGATTGTGCAGCACGCTGGTGGTCAGCTCGGTACCGTAGAGCTGCGCGACCGAGCCGAACGCGTCTGTTGCCAGATAAACATCCTTGCCATCGGGCGAGATCAGCACGTCGCGATAGCGGTTCTGGGTGCCGAGCCACGCCACCGGCAGACCGTCGGCTGTCATGCCGTCTTCGCTCATGTGCTGGACGTACAGCACGCCATGCTTGAGTGTCGGAAGGAGGATCGAGTTATCCCACTCGGCAATGCCATCATCACCGGCCTCGTACAGCAGGACCGACGACGGCGCGATCGTCGGGTTACAGATAAAGCCGCATTGCTCGCCAAAGGGATAGCCGTTCTCGACAGTGAAATAGGTCGCGAGCGGGTCGACCATTTCGCCCTCGAACTCGGATTCCTTGGACTCGGGTACGCCGGCCGGCGTTGGCTCGACGATGCGCTCGACGTCGGCGGGTGCTTCACTCCAGTTGATGTAGCTATAAGCCTTGTCGTCGCGGAAACCGGCAACGCGCGGCCAGCCGTAATTGCCACCGGGCTGAATGATGTTCAGTTCATCATCGCTCGAGGGGCCATGCTCGGCTTCGTAGAGTATGCCATTGGCACCGAACGCCAGGCCCTGCGGGTTGCGGTGGCCGTAGCTGTAGACGTGGCTCTTGACGCCGTCGATTTCGGGATTGTCTTCGGGGATCGACCCGTCCAGCTCGAGACGAAGAACCTTGCCGGCATAGGTGTGCCAATCTTTTGCGGCAACTTCATCCGCTGTCGGCAATGATTGAGCCATGTTGGGCAGGCGGTAGTTGCGACCGAAATTGGCGCCCTGCTCACCGATCGAATAGTAGAGCTTCATGTCGGGACCGATGACGACGCGTCCGGCATTATGATCGTTCCCACCGGGCAATCCCGAAATCAAAACCATGGGTTCGCCCAACTGGCCTGTTGCCGCGTCAAAGCTGTACCGCACGATCTGTGCCGAGGCGTCGGGCTCGGCTTCCGTGCCGATATTCACGGTGTAGCCGACGTAGACATAGTCGTTGCCGGTGCCCTGGCCCAGTTCCGGATGGAGCGCCAAGCCGAGCAGGCCCTCGTGCTGAGGACCAGTATAGACGTCATCGATAGTCAGGATAACAGTCTGAGCGCCCGTCTGCGGATCAACGGCGGTGACCTCGCCGGAGGTCCGTTCGGTCAGCCAGATTTTGCCATCGGGGCTCCACCGCATGGCCCAGGGGTTGTCCAAGGCGGTGGTCAGGACACG
>Ga0247806_10000309_pt1 | contig 32964 bp, 31 predicted proteins | sample UWRJL059202B1_FD_179935 | JGI IMG/M metagenome (GOLD analysis project Ga0247806, IMG submission 179935) | Plant litter microbial communities from Arlington Agricultural Research Station in Wisconsin, United States - UWRJ-L059-202B-1 | ecosystem: Environmental > Terrestrial > Plant litter >... | reverse complement strand
ATTGCAAACGATGTTCGATCAGTTTCGTTTTATAATTGCTGATATATTGTTGCATCGTTTCACTCGCATGTTTCTTAAAATAGCGCCCTAAATACGTATTCGAAATTCCAAAATACTCGCTTAGTGATTCCGCTTTTATTTTCTCCGGATAATAAATATTATTCTGAATATATTGCAAAATATCCATCGCTTTTCCTTCAGTGCCAACATTTACCTGTTCTGGCAAATACTTTGCGATATTTCTGGCTACAATAATAATAAGTGTATTCACCAGTTGCTGAATCAATTCCTGATTGTAAACATCTTTATCCTGATGTTCACGACAGATTGCTTCAATCATCACTTTGACAAGACATTTATCAGCATCATTCTTCAAAATACAACCCGGCTGATGATTCGCATTCTGCAAAATATATTCTAAACGCTGAATATTTTCATTTTGCAGACTCGAATTCTTCAAATAAATATCATTGAATCTCAAAAAGAAGAACTTGGTTTTTGTCTCAATGGTAAAATTATGGCAATCTTCAGGCGTTAATAAAAACATATGTCCGGCATCATATTCAAAAATATTTTTATTGATGCATTGCGAACCTGTTCCACCCAAAATATAAACCAATTCGAAGAAATTATGACGATCACCCACATCCGGATATTCATCCAGAGTTTCAAAGGAAACGGTAAACGGCTCGTATAAATTTTCTTTTTTCATGAGATGTAAATTATTTGAAGTTGCAAATTTACAAAAAAAGACAAATATATACAAGTTAACACTCTTAAAAATGGTATAATTTTGCCAAGTGAAATTTAAGATTTAAAAATACAACATTATGGAATATAGAAAATTAGGCAATACCGAACTTGAATTATCAACTATTACATACGGCGCATTTGCCATTGGCGGAAACATGTGGGGCGGAAACGAAAAAGCAGATTCAATCGCTTCTATTCAGGCATCAATCGACCACGGCGTGACCACAATTGACACCGCTCCTTTTTACGGATTTGGTTTAAGCGAAGAAATGATTGGCGAAGCTATAAAATCTCATGATCGTTCAAAAGTGCAGTTATTGACCAAATTTGGTTTGGTTTGGGACGGTAGCAACAACGGAAAAGGCGACTTCTTTTTCGATGCCGATGACAACGGAAAGAAAATCCCGGTTTACAAATACGCTTCAAAAGCAAATGTTATTAAAGAAGTCGAAGAAAGCTTAAAACGCCTTCAAACCGATTATATCGATTTATTGCAAATTCACTGGCCAGATTCCACTACTCCAATTCACGAAACAATGGAAGCGCTTGAAACTTTGATTCAACAAGGAAAAATCAGAGCAGCCGGAGTTAGCAATTATAGTGCTTCACAAATTCAGGAAGCCCAAAAAACAATTCAATTAGCCTCAAACCAGGTTCCGTTTAGTATGCTAAATCGTAAAATCGAAACCGATTTAATTCCGCTAATCCTTGCAGAAAACATCGGAATTATTGCTTACAGCCCAATGGAAAGAGGTTTATTAACCGGAAAATATTTCACAGACGGCAAACTAAAAGACAACGATCATAGAAATGGGTATTTCGGGCAGTTTGATCTTCAGAAAGTAAAAACTTTAGTCGAAGAATTGAGTTCATTGGCAAATGCAAAACACATTTCGATTTCACAATTGGTTTTACGCTGGACGACTTTACAAAAAGGAATCACAATCGTTTTAGCCGGAGCAAGAAATGCAGAACAAGCCATTTCTAACGCAAAAGCAATGGATTTTGATTTATCTGGTTCAGAATTAGATTTTATTAATCAGGCTATTTCAAAAGTTAAATAATAGCATTCTTTAAAAATTTTAAACACATAGAAACATAGCCAATAGGCACGCAGAAAGGCATTTCACTTAGTTTAAAAACACATAGCTATGTGTGAGAAACTAGTTTCTTTCCACATTCTTTTTTAGCCAAAGAAACCTATGTTTCTATGTGTTTAAATTACACTCAATACATTAAAAAAACAATAAAAATAACTTGGGTGTGTCCCCGCAGAAAAAGCGGGGTCGGGCTATCCGTTGCAATCTTTTGTGCCGAACGCCGGCACAAAAGGATTTACACTACTATCCCTCACACTCACAATTTCATAAGAACATTAAAGACATGAAAAAAATATTTATCATCAACGGAAGTCAAAATTTCGCACATTCAGGCGGAAAATTCAACCAAACCGTTACCGACTGGACAATCGAATACTTAACAAACAGCAAGCAATTCGAAATAAAAACAACCGACATCAAACAAGACTTTGATCTTGACGAAGAAGTCGAAAAATTCGTTTGGGCTGATATTGTAGTCTATCATACACCTGTTTGGTGGTTTCAGTTACCCAATCTTTTCAAAAAATACATTGACGACGTTTTTACAGCCGGACACAACAAAGGAATTTACAAAAGCGACGGAAGAACCAGAACAAATCCGGACATTAATTACGGAACCGGAGGGCAATTACACGGACGCAAATACATGCTTACCACAAGTTGGAATGCACCTGCAACCGCTTTTACACTTCCGGGAGAATTCTTCGAAGAAACATCTGTAGATGACGGAGCGATGTTTGGTTTTCATAAAATGAATAAATTTACAGGTATGGAAAAATTAGACGGTTTCCATTTTCATGACATTGAAAAAGGTGCCACTGCAGAAAACATAGTTATCTTTAAGGAAAACTATACAAAACATTTGAAAAAAACTTTTAATGTTTAACTCTTAACTCACAATTATGATCGCAATTACAGCAATATTCAAAAGCAAACCAGAAAATAAAGAACAGCTACAAAGCATGTTAAATCATTTGGTTACCGAAACCAGAAAAGAAACTGCCTGTGCAAGATATGACCTTCATGCGGCAGATGAAGTTTTTATTCTTTGGGAAGAATGGAAAGACCAACCTGGACTTGATGTCCATAACAATCAGTCTTATTTAGTGGATTTTATTAAACAAAGCGAAAGTTTGGTTTCAGCACCTATCGAGGTTTACAAAACAGTTCAGATTTTATAAGTTCAGATGATATCTTCACTATTTAATATTTAATGGGCTTATTAATATATATTGTAGCCAGGCTGCGGAGGGTGAAGACCACGTTGCAATTGGAGCGCCTTTCAACTCTGCTCCGGTGAGACACGATAATATTTCATTAAAATATTTGATTAAAAAATGACAAAAAATTTTGCGTCTCTGCGCCTTTGCGCGGTTAATTTAATTATGGATATCCGTAAAAATTAACAACAAAAAGTATCTAAATTGCAAAGTTTAAAGAGGTAAGCTAACAAGAGATTAGATAAATTCGTGGCAAAAAAGTTACAATTTATCACAAGTAATTTTCCTGAAAAGAACGAACTTTTAAATACCTTAGCAGATTATTATATTACATAAAAAACTCAACAAAAATGGCTGATCAATCTTCAATTCAGTGCCCAAACTGCGGAACGCCAATCGATGTAAATGATGTTTTAAAACATCAGTTGGAAGATAGCATACGTAAAGAATTTCAACAGAAAGCGAATGCTCAAAGCAGAGAATTGGAACTTAAAAACGAACAATTAGAAAAAGCCAAAGCCGAATTTGAAGCCAAAAAGAAACAGGAAAACGAACTGTTTGCTGAAAGATTAGAACGCGAAAAAAAGACAGCCGAAAAAGAAATTACCGAGAAAGTAAAAACCAAACTCGACGAAGAAAATAAAGATCGTTTGGTTGCGATGGAAAAAGAACTTTCTGAAAAATCGGAGAAACTTCGTGAATTAAACAAAATGGAGGGCGAAATTTTAAAGCTTCAACGTGAAAAACTGGAGATGAAAGATGCCATCGAAGCCCAGGCTCAAAAACAACTTAATGAGACTTTGGTTCTGGAACGTGACAAAATACGCAAACAGGAAGAAGAAAAAAACGAGCTTAAAATAAAAGAATACCAAAAACAATCTGACGACCAGAAAAAACTGATTGAAGAAATGAAACGCAAGCAGGAACAAGGTTCTATGCAGTTACAAGGCGAAGTAATGGAATTGGCGATTGAAGAATGGCTGGCAAATAATTTTCCACTTGACAGTATCGACGAAATTAAGAAAGGGGCTAATGGAGCTGATTGTTTGCAGATTGTAAACACAAGAGAATTACAAAATTGCGGTTCAATATATTACGAAAGCAAGCGCACAAAAGCTTTTCAGCCTTCATGGATTGAAAAATTCAAGAACGATATTAGAACAAAAAGAGCCAATATAGGCGTTTTGGTAACCGAAGTTATGCCTGCAGGAATGGATCGAATGGGAATGCGTGACGGAATCTGGATTTGCACTTATGAAGAATTTAAAGGGTTAAGCGCTGTTTTGCGTCAATCGTTAATTCAGGTAAGTCAGGCCGTTCAGGCGCAGGAAAACAAAGGCGATAAAATGTCGATGTTGTATGATTTTTTAACGAGCAACGAATTTCGTTTGCAAATTGAGGGAATTGTGGAAGGTTTCACACAAATGCAGGGTGATCTGGATTCAGAGAAAAGAGCGATGCAGCGTATATGGAAACAACGCGAAAAACAAATCGAAAAAGTGGTTCACAATACTTTAGGAATGTACGGTTCGATTCGTGGTATTGCCGGAAATGCGGTGCAGACTGTGCGCGCTTTAGAACTTGATTTTATTGAAGAAGACCACGAAGATCCCAAGGAATTATCAGAATAACAATTTTAATGAAACGAGTATGACGCGAATTCCATATCAAAATACCAATAAAAAAGGCTTCACTATTTAGCGAAGCCTTTTTTTACTTTTTGCTTTTTACAGCTTTCAATTAACCCTTTTTAAAGGACATTGTCAACCCAAACTGATTTGAAAGAAATAATTTATTATTCTCAATAGAATAACCTGAATTTGTTCTTAACAATTGTAAAAACTCACCTTCTTTTTTTGCATCACATTTTTTAGTCTCTGTGGTAAGATTCAAAAACTGAAGTTGTTTTTCTCCTTTTGACAACATATTCCCTTTAAAAGAATTACATCCCGTAGAACCCGAAAAAGTTGAAGATGTCAATACAATTTTAGGAAGAGTTGAAAAATCTTTTTGAGAAACTTCTTTTCCGTTTAAGTTTTCTAAAATCCAGGTTTGCTGTAATTTTTTCTCAAGTGATTGTTCGCTAGTCGAAGCTGTTGATTTTGTTTCTTTAGCAGATTTACAGCTGCAAGCTAATGACACTGCAATAAATAGCATTAAAATCCTTTTCATGTAAAATATTTTATAAGTTTTATTTTACAAAAATATCCTGAATGAAAAGTTTTTTAGAATATCAAAAGTTATTTTTAAATCAAATTAGGACATTTTAAAATTAGTCTACTTTCTTAAAAACCAAAAGCTTTCCAGAAGGATTTGATAAAGTCAGTTTATTATCACCTATTGAATAAGCCGTTGTACTCTGTAGCGCCTTAGTAAATTCGCTTTCTTTATTTCCCGGTGCGCAGGCCATTAAAGTAGAAATAACTTTTGAAAATCTTAGTATCTCTTTTTCATAATATATAGTACCGCTGATTGCATTACAACCACCATAACCCATAAATTTATTTTCTGCAGAAATAATTTCGATTCTCGGTAATTCTCTCTGGAAATCGGTGACAAAAACTTTGAAACCGTTTAATTCTTCCAGAACCCATATGTCATGCAGGCGATAATCAGTATTGTACTTTCCGCATCCGCTTAATTTGTTTGTTTCAAGTTCGGAATTGTTTTTAATTTCGACCGTAACTTTATAGGGTGAAATAGCTCCAGACATCGAATTCTGACATTCAAGTTGCTGAATTGTAATGGTTGCTGTCGAAGTTTCATTGCTTACCTTATACAATTTTACATTAGCATCCATTGCCTTAATGGCTTCAATAGAAGGAAATACAAGTTTCTCTTTTCCATTAATTAAAGAGGTAAAAATGATTTCATCATTTCCCATTTTTAATCCCCAAAATGGTTCGTTTCCGGTTGCTGTAAAATAATATTTCATCTCATCCTCCTGAGTTCCATATTCAGATGTTGATTTTGAATCCGAAGTTTTGTCTGTGCTCGATTTACAGCTTGCTAGTAAGGAAAGTAAAAGCAATATTGAAACTATATTTTTCATAACGATTTTATTAATAACATTTATTTAACGCAAAACACATGTAAAATTCTTATGAATTTACAAAAATTTTTCGAAACTATTATTTAGAATGTTTTCAAATTTTAAATAATTTCAATACAATAATTCTTCCTAAACGCCCATCATGTAAAAGACTACGATTAAATACGTACTTATCAAACTGATATTAGAAATGAAAAATTAATGTTATTACGTATTTTAGTAAGTATAAATACTTATATTTGCGTAGTAATACTTAATTAGAAAGATCATGAAAAGAGTAATAGTAGTTGGAAACGGCATGGTTGGTTATAAATTTTGCGAAAAATTCATTGCAAAGTCAGGACAGGAAAAGTATCAGATTACCGTTTTTGGTGAAGAACCAAGGCGCGCGTACGACAGAGTTCATTTAAGCGAATACTTTGGAGGCAAAACAGCGGATGACTTATCAATGTCAACTAGTGAATGGTACACAGAAAACAATATTATTCTAAACACTTCTGAATTAATTACAGATATTAATCGTGAAGAAAAAACAATACATACCCATTTAGAAAAAACACATACGTACGACTACTTAGTTCTTGCCACTGGATCTTCGGCATTTGTACCACCAATTGATGGAGTTGAAAAAGAAGGTGTTTTTGTATACAGAACCATTGAGGATTTGGATGCAATCATGGGGTACGCCAAAAAAATAAAACAAAAAGGTGCTACAGAAGCTGCCGTTTTAGGTGGTGGTTTATTAGGCCTTGAAGCAGCAAAAGCGGTTCGAGATTTAGGACTGAATCCGCATGTGGTGGAATTTGCTCCGCGCTTGATGCCAAGACAATTAGACAAAGGCGCGAGCGACATGTTGCAGTCTAAGATCGAAGAATTAAATATTGGCATTCATTTAAACAAAACTACACAATATATTGACGGTGCAGCATGTATAACGGGAATGATGTTTGCAGATGACGAATTGTTAAAAGTTGACATGTTGGTTATATCTGCCGGAATTAAACCTCGCGACGAATTAGCCCGAATTTCAGGACTTGAGGTTGGTTTACGAGGCGGGGTTGTGGTAAACAATCAAATGCAAACATCAGATCCTTCTATTTATGCCATTGGAGAAGTCGCTTTATACAATCAAAACATTTACGGACTTGTTGCTCCAGGTTACGAAATGGCCGATGTAGCTGCTGAGCAAATCTTAAATGGTACAAAAACCATGAGAGAAACCATTGATATGTCAACACAATTAAAATTAATAGGTGTCGAAGTAGCAAGTTTTGGTGATCCTTTTGTTGAAAATAATGAGGTAACCGCCATTATGTACGAGAATAAATTAAGCGGAATTTACAAAAGAATAAATGTAACAAAGGATTCTAAAACTTTATTAGGCGGAATTCTCGTGGGTGATTCTAGCGATTACAATTCTCTTTTTCAGATTTTTAGCAATGCAATGGCTTTGCCTAAAAATCCGGAAGATTTAATTTTAGGTTCACGTGATGGTTCTGAAAGTTCAAGTGTAGGAAGTGTTATGGATTTGCCGGATACAGCTGTAATTTGTTCTTGCGAAAACGTGACAAAGGGCGTAATCTGCTGTTCCCTTTTAGATGAAACTTGTTCGAATTTTTCGGATGTCGTTAAACATACTAAAGCAACATCTGGCTGTGGAGGCTGCAAACCGATGGTTTCAGATCTGGTAAAAGCCACTCAAAAATCTCTCGGAAAAGAAGTAAAAGAGGTTATTTGCGAGCATTTTAGTTATACACGTCAGGAATTATTTGATTTGGTAAAAATCAATAAATACGAGAATTTCTACGAGGTTGTAGATCATCATGGCAAGGGCGACGGCTGTGAAGTTTGCAAACCTGTTGTCGCTTCTATTTTCTCCAGTATTTACAATGATACTGCAAACAAACATGTTACAACACAAGATACAAACGATAGATTTTTGGCCAATATTCAACGAAACGGAACTTATTCTGTCGTTCCAAGAGTCGCCGGAGGAGAAATTACTGCAGAGAAATTAATCGTAATTGGTGAAGTTGCCAAGCAATTTGATTTATACACTAAAATTACCGGAGCACAACGTGTTGACTTATTTGGGGCGCACTTAAGCGACCTTCCTAAAATCTGGAAAATCTTAATTGATAATGGTTTTGAAAGTGGTCACGCTTATGGAAAATCACTTCGCGCTGTAAAAAGCTGTGTTGGAAATGCCTGGTGCCGCTACGGAATGGATGACAGTGCCGGATTTGCCATCGAATTAGAAAACAGGTATAAAGGAATTCGTTCTCCACATAAACTTAAAGGCGGAGTTTCGGCCTGCATTCGCGAATGCGCAGAAGCCCGTGGAAAAGATTTTGGACTGATTGCTGTTGAAGGCGGATGGAATTTATACATTGCTGGAAATGGTGGAGCAAATCCAAAACACGCTGTTTTATTAGCCGAAAAAATTGACAAAGAAACGGTTATCAAATATCTGGATCGTTTTTTAATGTACTACATCCGCACGGCCGGCCCGCTTATCAGAACGGCAACCTGGTTAGAGAAACTAGACGGCGGTTTAGATTATCTGAAAGAAGTAATTATTGAAGATAGTTTAGGAATCTGCGAAACCTTAGAAGCTGAAATGCAGACTTTAGTTAACACTTTTGAATGCGAATGGAAACAAGTACTAGAAAAACCAAGATTATTAAAACGTTTCAATCACTTTGTAAACTCTGAAGAGAAAGATGACAATGTTATTTTTGTTCCGTTAAGAGATCAAAAAGCGCCAAAAGCGTGGTCGTAAAACTTTATCCATATTTTCAAACATATAGAAACATAGCTTATAAAAATGAATAAAGGCGTTTTAACTCAGTTTAAACAAACATAGCTTCCAAAGATTTTTAATTTTTAATTCTCAATTTTTAATTAAAAAATTCAGCTCCAAAAAAAAAAAAAATAAATATCAAAAACGCTTGCTGTCCTCTTACCCTCTTTTTTACTGCGCCATCAAACTCTGTTGATTGTAAAAAGAGGGATAAGAAACAGGAACACAAAATTTACTAAAATGGAAGAAATCTTAAATCAATACGAAACAGTTCATCCAAACGATGCTACAATTTGGTTCAAAGCCGGAAAAGTAGAAGATTTCCCCACCAATCGTGGTGGCTGCATCAAATACAAAAACAAACAAATTGCGATTTTCAATTTTACGCGCCGTAACGAATGGTACGCTTGCCAGAATGCCTGTCCGCATAAAATGGAAATGGTTCTGGCCAGAGGAATGACAGGATCTACAGATGATGTTCCGAAAATTGCGTGTCCAATGCACAAGAAAACTTTTTCATTAGTTGATGGTTCAAACTTAAATGGCGATGATTTAAAAATTGCAACGTATCCGATTAAAGTCGTTGAAGACGAAGTGTTTGTTGGATTTACAGACTAGACTTTTAAGATCGAAGATACAAGATGAAAGAAACAAGATGAAAGAAACAAGAAACAAGAAGAAAGAAACAAGAAGAAAGAAACAAGAAGAAAGAAACAAGATGCAAGAAGAAAGATGATAAAGTATTTCAAATCTTGCTTCTTGCATCTTGTTTCTTTCATCTCACTTTCAACTTCGACTTTTATACTTATTTCCGTATATTTGAAATCTATTAATTAGCCAAAATGACTACACCCTTTCAAAAAGCAAGCGAGTGGATTGATGCTGAAAATGCTCAGGATCCGAATATTGAAATTGATCACAACAAAGAATATCCAAAGGAATTATTATATTCTAACAGGATGTACGAGAGATTGATGCAATTCGAACCCGAAGCTTCAGAGGAAATACAAATTGCTTCAAAAGCACAGCACATTTGCCGATGGAAAGTGGCACGCGAATCGTACCCAATGGATCGTGTGGGTTATTTAAAATGGAGAGAAGATCTTAAAAAGTTCCATGCCAAAACTACTGCCGAAATCTTAGAAAAAGCTGGCTATCACGCTGATTTTATTGCAAGAGTTTCTTTTTTAATTGAAAAGAAACTACTAAAAAAGGATGCCGAAACACAACTTTTGGAAGATGTAATTTGTCTGGTATTTTTAGAATATTATCTGGATCCTTTTGTACATAAACAAGATGATGAGAAACTTAAAAACATCATCAAAAAAACCTGGGATAAAATGTCAGAAAAAGGACATAAGGAAGCTTTAAAAATCAATTATTCAGAAGAAAACCTCAATCTAATAAAAGCATCTTTGGGATTGTAATTTCTCTAAAAGACAGATAATTTTCGAATGAAAAAAAGCAATCAGGAAGCTGCAGATAAAATCACTTTCAAAAATTTACGCCGTTTGTATTTTTTTGCACTCTGGACTATTGCAATAACTATCATTTTAAGTCAGTTTTTAGTTCAATATAATCTAAATCAACAATTAAGCGATTCTAAAATTATAAATATTTCAGGCAAGCAAAGAATGCTGAGCCAGAAAATTGTCAAAGAAATCCTGATTCTTCATTATGTTTCTGATACACCATCTCAAAAACAGATTTCCCATTTAAAAAATGTTTTGTCTCTTTGGAAAACCAGTCACTATGCATTAGAAAACGGCAGCGATAAATTATCGTTTCCAAAAGAGAAAAGCGAGGCTTTATCTCAATTATACGCTGAAATTAAACCAAGCTTTAGTAATATTTCAGAATCTACGAATTCCTATCTTTTCAATTTAGAACAAAAGAATATAGCCGAAAATCAAAAACTGGTTCAGATAATTCTAAATAACGAAGATGCTTTTCTTTCGAAAATGAATCAGATTGTAAGTCAGTATGATCTTGAAGCACATGAAAAAGTTACAGAACAGCGTAAAATAGAGTATTGGATTTTTGCCTTTACCCTTTTCGTTTTACTTCTTGAATTTTTCTTTATTTTTAGACCAACCAATAAAAAAATCGAAAAACTGATTGCTAAACTTTTATCTTCTCAAAAGAAGGCCTTAAAACTAGCTTACGATACCGAAATTATCAGCGAGATAAAAGAAAACTCTGTAAAAGAATTAAAATCACTGAATTACGCTATGGAAAATACGCTGCTTTACTGCCGTATTGCACCTGATGGCTCGATTATTCATATCGGAGAAAAATTTGCCAAACTTATTAATTACAGCAAGTTTTCATCTCATAAAAAATTCTCCGAAGTTTTAACAACCGATGAGAAAGAAAAGCTTAATATTGACCGAATTATATTTGAAAAAAAACGCAGTGGCTGGCAGGGCGAAATTAAAATCATCAATAAAGAAGCGCAAACAATCTGGCTCGATTTATCGATGGTTCCCGTAACTATAAAAAAAGATGAACTGGAACTTTTGATTGTTTGCTTTAACATTACCGAACGTAAAAAAGCACAGCGCGAAGTCGAACGCCTTAATATTGAAAACAGCACCGAAAAAATCAATCAGCAAAAGATTATTTCGAGCAAAATTGTTGAAAATCAGGAAAACGAGCAAAACCGAATCGCTAAAGAAATTCACGACGGAATTGGCCAAATGCTCACCGGATTAAAATTTAGCCTGGAAAGTATCAATCTTGATGACAAGGAAAAAGCAGCCCAAAAAATTGAATATCTTAAGAAATTATCGTTGGATATCATTAAAGGTGTTCGCACGGCTACTTTTAATTTAATGCCACCGGAATTAAGCGATCACGGAATTGTTTCGTCTCTCGCAAAACTCACTCAGGAACTTTCTAAACTGACCGGAAAAGAAATTCTGTTTTACAATAAAACCGATTTTAACCAGCGTTTAGATTCTTTAATCGAAATAAATATTTATCGCTTAACGCAGGAAGCCATTAATAATGCCATAAAATATGCAGAATCATCTCATATTATCGTCCAGCTTTCGCACAGCGATACTTTGCTAAGTGTTATCGTTGATGATAACGGAAAAGGTTTTGATATTCAATCGGTTGACAAAAAACGCAATAGTGAATCGGGAATGGGATTATTGTTTATGAAAGAAAGGATTCAATACATCAACGGACGAGTTTTTATAAAATCGATTCCTGATGAAGGAACGAGAATTACTTTCAATATTCCAATTTAAAAAGGAAATCCAAATTTGTTCTTCCAACTTACAAAATCTTGCCACACTAAGCGGAGTCGAAGTTCCGTACAGCAACTCCTCAATTAAAATCACAAATCTTTGTCGAGCTACTAGTTTTATTCCTTCTTCGTCGATATGACCAAACATAACCAATTTCCAAAATATCTAATTCTCAAATTGAGCCATTTCCTAATTTAAAAAATTACGTATCTTAGCGTAATATTTATAGATGAATATACGTAACCATTGCAAATCAAAATTAAGTAAACCATGAGTAATAATATTCGAGTAGTTCTGGCAGATGATCATGTATTTGTACGAGATGGAATCAAATCTTTACTGGAAAACGAAGCAAACATCGAAGTTGTAGGCGAAGCTGTTGATGGCGCAGATGCACTTGAAGTTGTTGCAGAAAACAAACCTGATTTACTTATAGTAGATATTAGAATGCCCAACTTAACAGGAATCGAGCTAGTAGAAAAACTTAGAAGCGAAAATAATGATGTAAAAATTATTATGCTTTCAATGCACGAATCTGAAGAATACGTACTAAAATCAATAAAAGCAGGTGCAGATGGTTATCTCCTAAAAGGTTCAAGCAAAGAAGAATTTTTGAAAGCCTTACATACGGTTGCTTCAGGAGGAAAATATTTTAGCGGCGACATTTCATCTATATTAATTAGTCAATTAACGAATTCATCAGGATCTTTAGAACCTAAGCAAAGTTTAGGAGAAGATATGATGATTACAAAGCGTGAAAAAGAAATCCTGACCCTTTTACTATCCGGAAAAGGAAACAAGGAAATTGCTGAAGCTCTTGAAATTAGCAAAAGAACAGCAGAAGTTCATCGCTTCAATTTAATGAAAAAACTTAAAGTAAAGAACTTAATGGAACTTTCGAATAAAGCATCTGAATATTCTCTTTTGTAAATCTGCTTAAAAAGATAAAAAAGAGCTTTTAAAATAGTATTTTGTTAAAATAGAGAATCAATTTTGTTATGTTGGTAAATCTCATTATTTACTTAAAAATACTTAACTAAAAATAAGTATTAATACTTACATATACTTACATTTGACTAAACAAATCTAAGTACTATGAAAAATACAAACTCTTTATCACAATCACACAAGATCTTATTTTTGAATACTTTGGCCTTCACCATCTGTTTTGCTTGTTGGACATTAAATGGTGTTTTAGTTACTTTCCTGGTCGATAATGGTATTTTTAAGTGGAGCGTCGTACAAGTTGGCTGGCTGCTTGGAATACCGATTTTAACAGGTTCCATTATGCGTTTGCCAATTGGTATTCTGACAGATAAATTTGGAGGAAAATATGTTTTTTCACTCCTGCTCTTACTCTGCTCTATTCCATTATTTTTATTGCCTTTTGCAAACAGCTTTTTCATGTTTTCTTTATTAAGCTTTTTATTTGGAATGGTAGGTACAAGTTTTGCCGTCGGAATTGGTTATACCTCAATTTGGTATCCTAAAGAATGGCAAGGGCGAGCACTCGGAATTTTCGGAATTGGAAACGCAGGCGCTGCTATTACAACCTTTCTGGCGCCTTCATTACTGAATCATTTTTCTATTGAAGATCCTCAAAACGGCTGGAAAACACTTCCCATAATTTATGCAATTTCACTAGTAATAATCGGAATAGCTTTTTTGATTTTTGCAAAAAATAAAAAATTAGAAAACAATACGAAGTCGGTATCGCAAATGCTCCAGTCATTAAAATCTGCACTTGTTTGGCGTTTTGGAGCTTACTATTTTTTAGTATTCGGATGTTTTGTGGCGTATTCGCAATGGCTTTTGCCGAATTTCATGAATGTTTATCAAACAAGTTTAGTGATGGGCGGATTATTTGCCACGATGTTCAGTTTGCCTTCCGGAGTTATCAGGGCATTTGGCGGTTATTTATCAGATAAGTTTGGCGCGCGAAAAATTATGTATTGGGTTTTGAGTTCTTCTGTTATTCTGAGTGCTTTACTAATGATTCCGAAAATGGAAATTACAACAACCGGACCGGGCGTGTTAGCAACAAAAAAGGGAACGATAACAGCTGTTTCAGGCCAAACTATAAAAGTAGGAGAAACGGAATTTCCTATTGCTCAGAAAAAAGAAAACACCGATGAAAATGCCATTTTCCCAACCAAATCTTCCTGGCAGCAAGTTGTAGTTGAGCAAAATCAGACTGTTAAGAAAAAAGAACTTCTTGCAAAAGGAATTACAGTGATTCAATTTGATGCTAATATGTGGGTTTTTCTGGTACTGGTTATATTAATCGGAATTTCGTGGGGAATTGGAAAAGCAGCCGTCTACAAACATATTCCGGAGTACTTTCCAAACGATGTTGGAGTGGTTGGCGGAATGGTAGGAATGATTGGTGGATTGGGTGGCTTCTTTGGTCCAATTATATTTAGTTACCTCCTTACAACAACTGGAATCTGGTCAAGTTCCTGGATATTTATTCTCGTATTTTCAGTTATTTGCTTGGTTTGGATGCACTATACAATAACCAAAATTATGAACGAAAAACAGCCTGTTTTATCCAAAGTAATTGACAGAAAACAATAAAAGTTAAATTAATAAAATTTATATTTGTATGATTTTTATCACAAAATAAAACTTTACAATAGTTTAAATTTGCCGCATAATAAACAATCAATCATGAAAAAATTTAAAATAATTGCTTTATTAATTTTAGGAGGAATTGCTCACACTGAAGCACAGGAACTAGATGTTAATCTACAAATTAGGCCACGTTTTGAATACCGAAACGGATATAAGACACTTTTACCATACGGACAAGAAGGAACTTCTGAAATTTCTCAACGTTCCCGATTGAACTTCAATTACAAACAAGAAGACTTAACGGTAAAATTAACTTTACAAAATACAAGAACCTGGGGAGATGTTAGTCCTTCGACGCAAAAAGATGTAAATGGAGTTGCCGTTTTTGAAGCCTGGGCACAATATGATTTTACAAAAAAATGGAGCGCCAGAATGGGACGTCAGGTACTTTCATACGATAATCAACGTATTTTGGGAGAACAAGACTGGGGACAACAAGCACAAAGTCATGATGCGTTAACGGTAAGTTTTCATCCGGAAAATCATCATTTAGATTTAGGAGTTGCTTATAATTCAGATGCTGAAAATACTTTTCAGACTCCTTATACTGTATCAAATTACAAAGCAATGCAATATGTCTGGTATCACACAACTTTTGACAAAGTAGGAGCAAGTTTATTAGTACTGAATACAGGTTATGAATTTTCAAGAACTCCTGCTACTATTCCAGTTGAATTAGTAGTCAATTACAAACAAACTTTTGGAACTTACTTAACCTATAAAACCGGAAAAATTGATACTAACTTAAGTGCTTATGGTCAAACCGGAAAAAGTGCAGACAAACAAGTTAGCGCGTGGAATGCCGCAGCAAATTTCACATATAACATAACAGATTCATTTAAAGCAGGTTTAGGTTATGAAATTTTATCAGGAAAAGATTCAAACGACACTAGCACAGCTATAAAATCATTCAACCCCATATTCGGAACCAATCATGCTTTTAATGGTTATATGGATTATTTTTATGTAGGCGGAGGTCATTTAAACAATGTTGGTCTGCAAGACGCTTTCTTAAAACTGAACTATAGTGTAAACAAATGGCAATTTGCTTTGATGCCACATGTATTTTTCGCTGCTGCTGATGTAGTTACACCTTTACCACAAACCGCAAAACTTGATTCTTACTTAGGAACTGAAATTGACGCCACCTTTGGATACAACTTCAAGAAAGACATTATAGTTACAGGAGGTTATTCTCAAATGTTTGGTTCTGAAACCTTAGAGTTTATAAAATATCCCGGAGTTGCGAATCATGCCAACAATTGGGCATGGTTAATGATTTCTGTGAATCCTAGAATTTTTAGCTGGAAAAAATAATTTTTCTTCAAAATTTATTCATAAAAAATACCCTTTTCCTATTTCGGAAAAGGGTTCTTTTTTTTTGAGCCTCAGATAGTTATTATTTGTTTTAATTAATTATATTTGGCTGATTATGAACCCCAAATTCTATCCCATGAAACAATTTCTAAAACTGTCTATGTTAACTTTTCTTGTAACTCAAACTGGTATTGCTCAAAAAATTAATGACGCATTAATTTCAAAAGAATCAGAAATAAATTTTGCTAAAACACAAAAAAGAGGAATTAAAAAAAACAACATTGTTTATTATGTTGAAAATGACTTACAAACAATATCTGCTTATAAAAGAAGCAAATTAAAATGGCAGACAAATGTGATTTCTGTTTGCGGAAAACCAAAATTTGGTGAGCCTGAAATAAGATATGTAGGATATAATACAAACAAGCTACTTATCGTTATGGGAAAACATAACTTCGCAGAAATTGATATCGATAGTGGTCTTACAAAACTTGTGGGTTAAGGTTAAATGCAATGCGATTTAATTTTAATCGCAGATAACATTTTAATCTAATGAAAATTATAGCCTGGAATTGCAATATGGCATATCGAAAAAAGGCCGGATTTATTCTGCCTTATAGTCCTGATATTGCTGTTATTTCAGAATGCGAATGTCCCGAAAAATTAAAATTTTCAAGCGATACCAAATTACCAACTGACGTAATTTGGTATGGCACAAACCCGCACAAAGGGATTGGCATTTTTTCTTATACAGATTACCAATTTCAATTATTAGATTGTCATAATCCACTTTTCAAAAATATTCTGCCAATAGCCGTAACGGGAGGAAATGTCGATTTCACTTTATTCGCCATTTGGGCAAACAACCCCCAAGATAAGGAAGGGCAATATGTAACTCAGGTTTGGAAAGCAATAAATTATTATGACGATTTAATTCACGAAACCAAAACCATTTTAATTGGCGATTTCAACAGCAATACCATTTGGGATAAACCGCGAAGAATTGGAAATCATACAACAGTTGTGGATAAACTGGGTTTAAAAAAAATTTATAGTATTTACCACAAATACTACAATCAAATTCACGGTAAAGAAGAACATCCTACTTTGCATCTTTATCGTCACGAAAAAAGACCTTACCACCTTGATTACTGTTTTGCCTCAAATGATTTTATCGAAAATGTGGAAAGTTTCGAAATTGGAACCTATCGTGACTGGACGATGTATAGTGACCATAACCCTTTAATCATCAATTTTAATATTTAACAAAGAACAATTCCTGTACCTATTCATGAAATTATTAAATATTTTGGAAACAACCAACTCTATTTCATTTCTTATCCAAAAATAAATTTCAAAAAATTACGTATTTATACGTAAAAATACTTATTTTTGTTTACATCATATACGTGAATCATCTTAGATTGTAAATTAAGACTAGCGTATTCAAAAAGAGTTGTAATGCAAAATACCAAAATCAAAACTACTTGTTCCTATTGTGGCGTTGGCTGCGGGATTATCGTAACCAATGATGCTAAAAATGGTGTAATGGTAACGGGTGACAAAGATCATCCTGTAAACAAAGGAATGCTTTGTTCGAAGGGAATGAATTTGCATTACGTAGTCAATGATACTTCTGATAGGATTTTATATCCTGAAATGCGCGGCAGCAAATCTTATCCGCTCGAACGTGTGAGTTGGGATACCGCTCTCGATCGTGCTGCAGCTGTTTTTACTTCAATCATAAAAAAACATGGTCCGGATAGTGTTGGTTTTTATATTTCAGGCCAATGTTTAACCGAAGAATATTATCTGGTAAATAAATTGGTAAAAGGTTTTTTGAAAACCAATAATATTGATACCAATTCACGACTTTGCATGAGCTCTGCCGTTGTGGGTTACAAAAAAACTTTTGGAGAAGATGCTGTTCCAATTGCTTATGACGATATTGAACTGGCAGATACTTTTTTGATTACCGGAGCAAATCCTGCCTGGTGCCATCCTATTTTATTTCGAAGAATAGAAAAACACAAAGAGAAAAATCCAAAAATAAAAATTATTGTAATTGATCCGAGACGAACAGATACAGCAGCTTTCGCCGATTTGCATTTGCAGATTATTCCTGGATCTGATATTATTTTGTATCACGCTATCGCCAAACGTATTATCGAAAAAGGTTTTGTTGATCATGACTTTGTAAAAAACAATGCCGAAAATTTCAAACAATACAAAGATTTAGTTCTAAATACTTCATTCGAAAAAGCATCAAAACTTTGTGGAATATCGGTAAACGATATCAAACTTGCTGCAGATATTATCGGGAAAGCAAAAGGTTTTATTTCCCTTTGGGCAATGGGATTAAATCAGAGTGCTGTTGGCGTTGATAAAAACACCGCTTTGCTAAATTTATCTTTATTAACCGGACAAGTAGGAAAACCAGGTTCCGGTCCCTTTTCTTTAACAGGACAGCCCAACGCAATGGGCGGACGAGAAGTTGGCGGAATGGCTACACTCCTGGCCGCACACAAAGACATTGCAAATCCGGAACATCGCAAAGAAGTGGCTGATTTTTGGGGCGTTGATGAAATCTCAGAAAAACCGGGTTTGACCGCCACAGAAATGTTTGAAGCATTGGAATCCGGACAAATGAAAGCCGTTTGGATCATCTGTACTAATCCTTTGGTGAGTTTACCAGATTCCCGTCGAATAGAAAAAGCACTTCAAAATGCGAAATTTGTAGTCGTTCAGGATATTTCGCATAATGCGGATACAGCAAAATATGCCGATTTATTATTACCCGCAGCTGGCTGGCTGGAAAAAGAAGGCACAATGACGAATTCTGAACGCCGAATTTCTTACTTGCCTAAAGGAATTAATGCGCCCGGAGAAGCACTTCCTGATATTGAAATCTTAATTCGCTTTGCTAAAAAAATGAATTTCAATGGTTTCAATTATAATAGTGCCGAAGAAATCTATAAGGAATATTGTTCATTAACTAAAAACACGAACATTGATATTTCATTCTTAAATTATCATCGTTTAAAAACCGAAGGCACTTTTCAATGGCCGGTTCCGGATTATGGACATCCGGGAACGCCTCGCCTATTTACCGACAAAAAATTCTATACGCCTTCGCAAAAAGCCATTTTTAATTTGCCAACCGCTATTGAAAATACATCAGAACCACCTAGTGCGCAATTTCCTTTTATCCTTACAACAGGAAGAGTTCGCGATCAATGGCATACGATGACAAAAACCGGAAAAGTATCCCGATTAATGACGCATACGCCAAATCCGGTTCTGGAAATAAATCCTATAGATGCTTATAAAAATGATATCAAAAATGGAGATATTGTTGTCATTTCAAGTAAAAATGGCGAAGTTAGAGTAAAAGCAAAAGTGACCGATTCTATAAGAGAAAAAGTGGTTTTCTTGCCGATGCATTGGGGAAAACAACTCGAAAATGATTTAAACCGAACTAATAATTTAACGAATACAGTTGTCGATCCGGTTTCGAAAGAACCTGATTTTAAATATACTACTGTTGCAGTCACCAAATATGTAAAACCTTTTCAGAAAATTGTTATTGTGGGTGCCGGAGCAGCTTCTTTCCGTTTTATTCAAAACTATCGTGAATTTGATTCAACTGATGAAATTGTTGTTTTTTCAAATGAAATAAATCCGTTTTACAATCGCGTATTGCTTCCTGAATATATGACTGGCGAATTTACCTGGGAACAATTATTAAAAGTAAAAGATGGAGAAGCTTTCAATAAGCTGAAAATTATCATGAAAAACGGTGTAGCGATTGATAAAATAAACACGAACGAAAAAACGGTTGTAGATAATGAAGGAAAAATTCACACGTTTGATTCTTTGATTCTTGCAACAGGAAGCCGTCCTTTTATCCCTGAAAATGCACAGCTTCATTTGCCTGGCCGATTTACGGTAAGAAGAAAAGAAGATGCAGACAGACTCAAAAAATATTTGGACAACACTAATTTGCCCCCCGAAGAACAGCATGTTGTTATTATTGGCGGCGGTTTATTAGGTCTGGAATTGGCGGCGGCATTAAAACATAAAAATGTAAAAATTACCATCATTCAAAGAGCTTCACGTTTAATGGAGCGGCAATTAGACCGGGTTTCAAGCAAACTTCTGGCCGAAGAAGTTCAGCTTCGTGATATTCAGATTTATTTTGATAATGAGGTAAGTACAGTTTTTGAAACAGATAATGACAATGAAATAGAAATTGCTCTAAAAAGCGGAAGAATTATCACGGCCAATGCCATTGTTTATACTATTGGTACAATTCCCAACATTGAAATTGCGAGAGAAACGGGTTTAACTTGTGGTCGCGGCGTCAAAGTAAATCAGTATTTACAATCTTCGAATCCTGATATTTTTGCGATTGGCGAAATAGCAGAATTTGACAATAAATTATTCGGAATCACGTCTGCAGCCGAAGAACAGGCAGATATTCTGGCGAACTTTTTGGCCGGAGACATCAGCAGTTATTATAAGGGTTCTGTTTTAATGAATATTCTGAAACTGGAAGATATAAATCTGTGCAGTATTGGCGAAATTGAAATTCCTGAAAATGACGATTCTTACGAAGAAATTATTTTTGCGGATTTGAAAAAACGCTATTATAAGAAATGCATCGTAAAAAACGATTTGCTTGTTGGAGCAATTTTAATGGGCGATAAAAACGAATTTGCCGAATTTAAAACGATGATCGAAAGCAAAATCGAATTATCAAACAAACGAAATTTATTGCTTAGAGGAGCATCAAATGCAAAACCTGTTTTAGGAAAACTAGTCTGCTCCTGCAGTCAGGTTGGAGCCGGAAATATTGAAGAAAGTATCAAAAGTGGTTTCGATAATTTTACCGATTTATGTAAAAATACCGGCGCCGGATTAGGCTGCGGAAGTTGTAAAACAGAGGTGAAAGAGATTTTAGCGAAATGTAAAGTTTAAAAATTTTGTTTCAAGTTTTATTTGTTTCAAGTTTCAGCTTAACAGCTTTGCGTATAACTTGAAAAATGAAACCTGGAACTAAAAAACCAAGAGAAAAATGGAACTGACAAGATTAATAGTAAAAGGCGGCGTTATTTCGCCGGGAGAATTGCGGGAAGTGGTAAATATCGCTATGGATCAGGGTTTAGAATCTATTTCGTTTGGTTCTCGACAAGATATTATTTTCCCGAAAGGATTAAAATCTCTGGATAAAGAAAAACTGGGCAAGCATCATTTTGTTTTTCCTAATGAAAAAAGCGGCAATAATATTGTTTCTTCCTATGTTTCGACCGATATTTTCAGGAATACCAATTGGCTTACGGGCAATCGGTTTTTATATATTTTGGAGCAGTTTAAAGAACAGCCTAAATTGAAAGTCAATATTACCGATCCAAAACAGCAATTGGTTCCGCTTTTTACAGGACATCTTAATTTTATTGCTTCAGAACATGAAGATTACTGGTATTTATACATTCGTTTGCCAAAATGGGAACGTATGGAAGTATATCCTGTTTTGATTTACAGTTGGGATATTGCTATTTTCTATTATGAAATTGAGAAGATTGTAAACGAAGAATCGTGCGGAATTGACATGCTTTTTAGTCTTGTGAGCGAGGTTTTAAACACCAATAACCGCACGATCGACAAATCGCTTACTGTTCCGTTTTATCCATTTCCATATTACGAAGGAATGAACAGATTAGGAATAGATCAATACTGGCTGGGTTTGTATTGGAGAAATAATCTTTACGATTTAGATTTTTTGAAAGAAATGTGTGATTTATGTTTTGATTGTAAAATTGGAAAAATATCTATAACGCCCTGGAAATCATTCATTATTAAGGGAATTCCAAAAGAACGCAAACTGGAATGGGAAAAATTCCTTGGCAAAAAAGGAATCAACGTACGCCATTCTTTATTAGAATTAAACTGGCATTTGCCTGTTGCAATGGAATGGGCGTTGAATTTGAAAACTTTTTTAGTACGCACACTTGACCAATTTGATATTAGTACTTACGGACTGACTTTTGGTTTATCCGAATATAATCGTGACGGACATTATTTTACATCGGTAGCGATTGAAAAAAATGAATTGCCAAAGGATTTGGCATCCATAAAAATCAGGGATACTTATAATGTTTTGTTTGCAAAGAATTTTGACCCAAATACCAGAGAATATATCGTTCATTCACAAGATATTGACAAACTCGAGTTGCCAACTATTTTAATTGAATTAAGTCGGAAATATTTCGATGAGCTCGGGAATTCTATTTCTGAAACTGCTGAAAGTAAGCAGAAAAAAGAAAACCCACAATTGGATATTTATCAATGTCAGGAATGTCTAACGCTTTATAAATCAGAATTTGGAGATGAACGTCAAAATATTCCCAAAGGTATTTTATTCACTGATTTACCAGAAAATTATTGCTGTTCACTTTGTGAGGCACCAAAAACTAATTTTAGCATTTTAGAAATTGCCGAGAATTAATTTGCAGCAAACGACTTATAAAAATCTTAACATTATGGTATTTAAATATTACGTAAATTTAACTAGATGAGAATTTCTGCTAACGAAATACTTATCTCAGTCAAGTCAATTACGCAACTAAAAATATACTGTCATGATAAAAAGAAGGCCTAGAACATCAATCGTAAAAAACATAAATATTCCTACAGAACCCATTTCGGACAATAATCCTGAAACGAATAAGCCACTTTTGGACACACCTGAACAAAGAACTCCGGAAAATACAGTAAAAGCACCTGAGGCAACGGTAAACACCCCCGTGCAACCAGCTTCTTCAGATACTCCAAAAGCCATTATCAAAAGAACAACTGGGTCAACTGCAAAAACCGGAACTATTACTCCGGAAATTGTAGAAATTTCAACACTTGATAAAAAAGCTGACGAACAACAGCCAGCTGAACATCAGGAAATGACCGTTTTAAAAAGTATAAAAGATAAACTCAAAGATGCTAAAAACAAGCAAAAGGAGAAAAAAGAAAAAGCGAAGAAAAGGGAAAAAGAAATAAAAGCAGTTATAAAAAAACTGGAAAAGGAAAAGAAAGCAAAGCTAAAAGCTGAAACGAAAAAGAAAGAAAAAGCGAAAAAAGAAAAGGAAAAAGCAAAGGCAAAGCTTAAAAAACTGCAAAAGAAAAAGGATAAAAAGGCGAAATCTAAAAAGAAAAAATAGTTTTTAAGACAGAATTAGGTTCGATATCTTTGTCAAAGTTTAAAACTTTGACAAAGATTCCTCATAATTTAAAATTTGAAATCATCCTCCAATTGCAATCATACTGCGATTGTCAAAATGCAGTGACGGATCGTCCATTTCTTCAATAGTAACCATTCCGGCTCTTACTTTCTTTTTGTTTTTGATTGATTCTGAAATTAAATTTTCAATTGATTCACCGTTTCTAAAGGCCGTCAGCAAATCCGTTTCAGAATTAGAGAAAAGACAATTCTTTATCTTGCCATTTGCCGTCAGGCGGATTCTATTGCAGCCGTCGCAAAACGGATTTGTAATCGAACTAATAATTCCGAAATCGCCTTGGAAATTTTTTATTTTATAGGTTCTTGCGGTAAAGTTTTTCTCATCTTCTAACTTCTGAATTTCTTCTGATGAAAAAGCGTTTTCAACTTGCGATAAAATTTCGTTTTGGGAAACCATTTTGCTTCTGTCCCACTCGTTTCCGGCAAACGGCATAAACTCAATAAACCGAATTGAAACCGGCAAAAACTGCGTTAATTTGACAAAATCTATAATTTCGTTTTCATTAAAACCTTTTATCAAAACCACATTTATTTTTACCGTAAAATCATGATTTAAAAGTAAATGTAAATTGTTCATTACTTTCGCAAACTGATCTCTAAGTGTTATAGAATGAAATTTGGATGCTACCAAAGTGTCCAGACTCACATTGATTTTTTTGATATTAGCCTGTTTTAACGCATCAATATGACGGTCAATTAAGATGCCGTTTGTCGTGATCGAAAGTGACGTTTTTAAAGTTGCTAATTTTGAAATAATCTCCGGAAAATCTTTTCGCAATAAAGGCTCTCCACCTGTTAATCTAATTTTATCCACACCATTTTCTACGAAAGTCTGAGCCAATGCAAAAATCTCTTCAGCCGTCATTAAACTGGCTTTCGGAGACAATACGATTCCGTCAGCAGGCATGCAATACGTACAACGCAAATTGCATTTCTCCAGCAACGAAATACGCAAGTAATTGTGTTTTCGCCCATAATCATCCGTTAAAATGGCTTTAGAGGGTGTCATGATTTTTTCCTTTTAAAATGTGAAAAACGTGCATTACATGCGGAAAAACAGCATCCATGGATTCTCTGGCACCGTTTGTAGATCCCGGCAAAGCCAAAACCAAACTTTTTCCTAATGTTCCTGCAACCGTTCTTGATAACATTGCGTAGGGCATGCGTTGTTGTCCGTAATTGCGAATTGCTTCTTCAATGCCCGGAATTCTGCTTTCCAGCAATGGAGACAAAGCTTCCGGCGTAACATCTCTTGGCGATAATCCCGTTCCTCCGGTAAAAATAACCAGCTGATGTTCTTTGGCGAAAGCCTTTGTTTTTTCCTGAATAATATTGATTTCATCAGGAATAATTTCATAGTGAGCGGTTTCAACGCCATAAGAAGTTAATTTTTCAACGATAATTTTTCCCGAACGATCTTCTTTTTCGCCGGCAAAAATCGAATCGGAACACACAAAAACGGCAGCTTTTATTACGTTTGGAAATTTATTTTTGAAAGAAGATTTTCCACCTTCTTTATTGATTAATTTTATTGTCGAAATTTCAATTTCTTTATCAATTGGCTTTAGCATATCGTACATTGTTAATGCCACGATAGACGCGCCGTGCATTGCTTCAACCTCAACTCCTGTTTTGTAAACGGTTTTTACGTTGAAGATAATCTGAATGGTCAAACCTTCAATTTTATATTCCACCGAAGTGAATTCAATTGGAATTGGATGACAATCCGGAATCGATAAATGCGTATTTTTAACAGCAAACAATCCTGCCGTTTTTGCCATTTCCAAAACATTTCCTTTCGGAACCAGATTATTCACCACGGCATCAATTGTCTCTTGTTTGCTAACTTTAACAATTGCAGTTGCTGTTGCAGCTCTTAACGTGCTTATTTTATGCGTAATATCTACCATTATATATTTAGGTATTTTGTTTCCAGGTGAATGTATCATTTTCAAACATTTCTTTGCCAAAAATGGGCACATCCGTTTTTATCCAGTTTACGATTGCCTCTGTTGCTTCATAAACCTGTTTGCGTCGCATTGCCGAAACAAATACAAACAAACAAATTTCTCCCGCCTTTACCACGCCCAAACTGTGATAAATATGCATACAGGTTAAATCAAATTTAGTGAATGCTTTTTCGCGAATTGCGTGTAAAGCTTCATTTGCCATATCCGTGTACGCCGAATAATCGATCGCCACAACTGTATTATCGTGAATTACATCGGCACGAACCTGGCCGAGAAAAATATTATGTGCCCCAATCGTATGTTTTGATTGGTGTTTGGCGATAGACTCGGCTATAAATGCAGGAGCAATTGGCCCTTCAACAAATACATTTTTACTCATTTTTTACTATTTTTTCACCCCTAATTATCAAATTCCCAGTATTTTTTTTTAGAACTTGAATTTTCCAGAACCTTATTTTTTAAAAACCTTTTATAAGGTTTTTCAACTCCTTTGTTCTGATTATTGTGGCTTGCATTAAACAATCTGTATGCATTTTATTTGCGATTACACCGCCTTCTCCTTCGGGGTAACTTTTAAATTTGCAATTTGAATCTCTAAATTTTATCCAGTCTTTTTGAGAGGCAATTAAATTAGCCTGATCATTTTTACCTAACTTGGCTTTAAGCTTATTGTAAACTAAATTTAACTCTTTATCTGTTTTTTCATAGGCTAAATGCAATTCAGTTTCTCCCGTAGCATCAACATCATTCTGCGAAAATGAAAGCTGTGCAGCAAATAAAAACAAAAATAATCCAAAAAGGTTTTTTTTCATGATGATTGATATTAGTCAGTTTATCGAACTTAAATAATAATTTTTTCCTGTAATAATTTCTTCACTGCCAAAGCACCTCCATAAATACTTTTTACATTTTTGAAATTCTTTTTCAGAAGCAATTCAACAGCCATTTTACTTCTGATTCCCGATTGGCAAAAAATATAAATGGTTTGATCTTGATTTAGTTTTTGAGTTTCATTTTCTAAATTCATTAACGGAATCTGAATTCCATTTTTGAAATTAATTTTAGGAAGTTCATCATGATTTCTAACATCTAAAAAAAGAACTTCTTCATTATTAATTTCATTCAAAATTTCCTCCACAGAAACCTCTTCTACTTGATTTTCAGCAATGTTATATTTAGTATTAAAAGCATTTAAACTAACTAAAAAACCCGAGTTCTTATCAAAGTCAAATTTTTGCTGTTCGTTATTTAAAATATTATACACCAATATTTTACCACTTAGCACCTCTCCTTTTTCTAGAATCATTTTAATGACTTCGTTGGCTTGCAGCATTCCGATAATTCCCACCGAAATTCCAATAACTCCCGCATCTTCACAACTTAAAGATTGCGTGTTTTCGTCGGGAAATAAACATCGGTAAGTAGGTCCGTTTTGATAATTAAAAACCGAAACCTGACCCTGAAACCTAAAAATAGAACCGTAAACCATGGGCTTACTGGTAATTATGCAGGCATCGTTTATTAAATATTTGATCTCAATATTATCGGTTGCATCAACAATAATATCATATTTTTCGAATAATGAAATCGCGTTTTTTCCTGATAATTTCTCAGAAATTACATTTATTTGAATTGATGGATTCAATGCTGAAATCATCAATTTTGCTTCTTCCACTTTGTATTTTCCAACAGCCGAATTTTTGTAAATGACCTGACGGTGTAAATTCGAAATTTCAATAACATCATCATCTGCAATACCAATTTCACCCACACCTGCAGCCGCCAAATAAGGCAATACAGCAGCGCCTAAGCCACCTGCACCAATTACCAAAACTTTTGATTTTGATAATTTTTGCTGTCCCGCTTCTCCAATTTCAGGAAGGATTATTTGTCTGTTGTAACGCTCAAATATGTTCATAAAATTCTGTTTATCCTCCGGCAAACGGAGGCAATAAAGCTACTACATCAGTTGTTTGCAATATATAATCACTAGCTTTTTTTACTATTTTCTGGTTTATTGCTACGCTAAAAGACAATGCCTCAAGCTGATATTTTTCTTCTAAATTCTGCAATAATTCCTGCAGTGAAATCTCAGAAGAAGATATCTTTTCAAAAGCACATTTTGTTTTTTCAGCGACAGCTCCAAAATATTTAATCTCAATCATTGTTATAAATTTAAATTTTGAAAAATAAATTCATCATCAAAATGTTCCTGAAAATAAGAAGTTAATTTTGACGTATTTTTCACCACTTCACCAATGACAATAATCGCGGGCGAAGAAATTTTATTTTCTGATACCAATTTACCAATCGAACTAATGGTTCCCACTACTTTTTGTTCGGTATTTTTTGTCCCGTTTTGAATAATTGCAATTGGCAAATCATCCGTTCTGTTTTCTTTATAAATCGAGATAATTTCCTCTAATTTATGCATTCCCATCAAAATAACCACAGTCGAAGCCGATTTTGATGCCAAATGAATGTCTTTTGACAGTTTATGATTGGAAGTTGTTCCTGTAATTACCCAAAAACTTTCTGCAATTAGGCGTTGTGTCAAACTAATTCCTACTGAAGCAGGAACACCCAAAGCAGAAGAAATCCCAGGAACAACAGCTGTTTCCAAACCAAACTTTTCTACATACTCGATTTCTTCACTTCCTCTTCCAAAAATAAAAGGATCACCTCCTTTTAGGCGTACTACGTGCCCGTGACGATTGGCCATAGACACAATCACTTCGTTAATCTGGTCCTGAGTATAGGCGTGACAACCCAAACGTTTGCCCACGAAAACAATTTCAGCATTTATGGCATATTGCAGCAATTCTTCATTTACCAGAGCGTCATACAAAACCACGTCGGCATTTTCTAAGGCTTTAATTGCTTTTAAAGTAATTAATTCAGCGTCACCCGGACCTGCACCTACAACTGTTAATTTTGGTATTTTTGAATCTCGCATAGCTTTTTAACTTAAATTAATATTAAGGTCATTCAATTCGTCAACGGAATTAATATTAGTTAAATAAAAGTTCTCACTTTCGTCAATTTTGATGATCTGATGCGGAACATTCGCTATTAAATTCATCATTTTCAAATCATTGTTATCAATTGCACTTTTAACAACGGGTAACACTTTTTTTGAATATATTCCGATTAATGGATGCAATCTGCTTTCTGAAGCAAAAACTGTAATCTCCGCTTCTTCATTATGTTTTAAAATCAATTCTGATAATAATTCGGTTGAAATTAACGGAATATCACAACTTAAAATCAAATTAAAATCTGTTTCAGAATATGATAATGCGGTGTAAATTCCACCCAAAGGACCTTTATCTTCAATAATATCTGATATTTTTATGTAGGGTAAATAATCGTAATCGTTTGTATTTGTAATTAATTTAATATTCTCTGAAACCGGTAAAATGGCATGAACAATACGTTCGATAAATGGTTTATTCTGAAACAAAACCAATCCTTTCTCCGACTCCATTCGGGAACTTTTTCCTCCACATAGAATAAAAACCGTTATTGTTTTCATATTATTTTTGTTTCAGGTTTCAGGTTTTCCCCCAATCTTTGTCAATTTTCTTCAAACATAGCCGAGGTCTTTACTTTGGGTAAATATGCATTTTAGTAAATTTTCAATTTTTAAGGAAAGATTAATTTTATACTTGCCATTAAAATTACAGTCCCCAAAACAAATTTTAATGTTTGGTTGGAAAATTTCCCACTTCCGTAAAATCCGCCTAAAACACCTCCTAATACTGCAATTGGCACTAAATAAAAACTCTCCATAGGAATCGTTTTTCCTCCAAGAAAAAATCCCAAAATTCCGGCAAACGAATTTACAAAAATGAATAAACTCGAAATTGCCGCCGATTCCTTTACCGATGCCCATCCTAAAAACAATAAAATGGGACTCAATATAATTCCTCCGCCAATGCCCAACATTCCAGATAATAATCCGATTGCAAAACCTATTGCTAATGCAAATGGTAATTTTATCTCAACGGCTTCTTTTTCTTTAAAATTAAATATTCCGAATAATCGTAATGATGCAAAAACCAAGACAATTCCTAAAATGATTTTATAAATTGTATTATCTAAAGTTACAAAACCTCCAATAAATGCCGCAGGCACTGAAGCTATTGCAAATGGATAAAACAGCTTTGGCTTAAAATAATTCATTTTGTAATAAAAGAAAAACGAAATGCTCGAAACAAACAGATTCAACAATAAAGCCGAAGGTTTCATGATCGCAACCGGAAAAGCAAAAATTGTCATCAAAGCTAAATATCCGGAGGCACCACCGTGCCCTACACTTGAATATAAAAATGCTATTACAATTAAAGCGAAACTGAATAAGAGAATATTTTCGGAACTAAGAAAATTCATTTTTTATTGGTTAATCGTTTATTTGGTTAATTGTTTTTCTTAGGTTTTGATATGTTTTATTTTACATACCGCCCTTCGCAATCTAAAATCTAAAATTATTTAATCAATTGGCAACAAAGTTACGTCTTCTCCTTTTTTAAGATTTTCTTTATCATGCGGAACGACTAGTAAACTATTTGCTATTGCAAAGGTATTTAGCATTGCTGAACTTTGACTTTCCAGAATAGTTACATTCGTTTCATCATATAGTGCCTTTAAAAACAAGGTTTTTCCAGTATTATTGGTAAAATCTGTATTTAATTTTCGAATTAATTTTGGCAAATGCGTTTCAGAAAAACCTCTTATGTTTATAATTGCCGGATATACATAAATATAAAAATTGGTCAGTGATGATGCCGGATTTCCCGGTAATGCAAAAACTAAAGTTTCATTTTTAGAACCAAAAAACATTGGTTTTCCGGGTCTTTGATTGATTTTATAAAAATGTTCTTGTACATCATTTTCCAACAATGCTTCTTTTACAAAATCATAATCTCCAACTGAAATTCCACCAGAAATTAATACAATATCAAATTTTGGAAGAATATTTTTTAAAACCTTTTTCGTTGCTTTCAGACTATCTTTCACTTTAAAGCTTTTGACTTTTTTAATTCCAATAGACTGTAGAGCAGCTTTCAGCATAACCGCATTACTTTCGTAAATTTTACCTTTTGGCAATTCCTTTCCGCTCTTTACCAACTCGTTTCCGGTTACTAAAATTACAACTTTTGGTTTTTTATAGACTTCAATTTCTGTAATTCCTAAACAGGCTAAAAATCCAATAGCGGCAGGTGTAATCCTAGTGTTTGCTTCAAACACAACCTGTTCTTTTAAAATTTGTTCTCCTTTTGCCCGCACATTAGTAAATTGTTCCGGCATTCTGGTAATTAAAATCGAATTTTCGCTTGCCAAAACATGTTCCTGCATTACGATTGTGTCTGCATTTTTAGGAACAAATGCTCCTGTAAAAATGCGTACCGCTTCATTTTCTTTTAATTTAATATCATCATGATCTCCCGCCTGCGAAATACCAATTATATCGTATTGGTGTCGTTCACTGTGAATAAAAGCATAACCATCCATTGCAGACTGACGAAAAGGAGGCATATTAATTGGCGAGTAAACTGTCTCTGCTAATATGTATCCCAATGCCTTATGCACCTGAATTTTTTGAACTGGCATTTTTGTGCTATTCTCTGCAATAATCGATAAGGCTTGTTCAACTTGAATCATGGGTGCTATTATATATAAGCAAAACACTTATACAAATATAAGTATTTTTACTTAGTTTACATTATTAGTAATCTAAAATTTTAAAAGATTATAAATTTAAGCTTAATTCTTTAAATTCCATTAGAAAAACCAATCAAATAGCTATTATATATTAAGCAAAGTGAGAAGCATTCATTTCTTCTTTTCAAAATTACCTGTAGGCAAATAATACATCCAGGCAAAACCTATAAAAAACAGTATAGCAGAAGCTATAAAGGCTGGTAGTAATATCTCTTTATTATTTTCAAGAGCATTGTTTAATGAAGCATAGAGTAGCCAAATCTGTATGCTTACATTTAAAATTAAAATAACAATAAGAGTCGAAAGTATATTATTGAGTTTGTTTGGATTTGCTCGATTCTGACTTCTTCTAAAAGTACTCATAGTAATTCATTTAGGTATTTAGATGTCTTTTTTTTCAATCATTGCTTTTACATATACTGCATTTTCTTTAAAAAATACTTCCAATTGAGGTAAAGCCCTTGGTGGCGGCCCTGCAATTACATCTCCTGTCGTAGCATCAAAAGATCCTTCGTGACAAGGGCAGTGAATTATTCCTGTTCCGGGTTTGTAAAAAACAGAGCACGATAAATGAGTACATTTTTGCTCATATGCCCTGAAATTTCCACTTTCAAGATGTACCAAAATATACGGTATTGTACTACCTTCAATTACAAAACCTCTTGTTCCACCTACAGGAACCTCCTCTTTATTGCAAATAAAATGTTCTCCCTTAACGGCTTCTTTTGGTGAGAGATAAGCTTTAGCAGCCACAAATCCGCTGCCTACCATTAATCCTCCTGAAACAAAAGTCAGGTATTTTGCAAAATCACGTCGGCTTACCTGAGTTGATTCTTGTTTTTTTATCGGGAAATCTTTTTTCCAGTTTTCGTTTAAATTATCTTCCTTTGACATGGGTCCGGATTTAATATATTTTTAATTCATTACTGCCCTTAGGCATCATAATATTTACTTTTGTATTAACCACTTCTTTACCAAAAATAAAAGTGTTAACCGGCGTACTATTGGGTCTCATTTCTTCAATTTGTTCTCTTGTTCCGTAAAACAATGCTCCACTCGGACAAACCGTTGCGCACATTGGTTTTTTACCAACACTTGTTCGGTCATAACACATCGTACATTTCATCATTAAATCATATTCTTCCATTTTTTTAGGAACACCAAAAGGACATGCCATAACGCAATTTGAGCAGCCAATACATCTTTCTGTATTTGCCGTATGAACAATGCCAAATTCGTCCTGCGAAATAGCATCTGCAGGACAAACGTTTGCACAAACAGGATCTTCGCAATGCATACAAACCTGAACGGTGGTTTGAATTGTCGAAGATCTTTCAACATAATTGACACTAATCAATGATTCCTGTCCGTTAGTTTCACATTCAGCACAAGCCATTTCACATGCTTTGCAGCCAATGCAACGTTGAAGATCTACAAAAAACTCTTCGTTTCTATTAAAATTAGTCAGGTTCATAGTTACATTTTTTAGATTAAACACTTGCATAAGCTTCAGATCCCGCTGAGGATGGTGCGATTTTACCCAACGGATCTAATAAGCAGGCACAAACTTTAAACTCCGGTATTTTAGAAATTGGATCTAAAATTCCGGTCGTAAGTTGATTTGCTGATTTGGCTCCCGGCCAATGATAAGGTATAAAAACAGTATCTTTTCGAATGGTTTCTACAATATTTGCCGGAAAAATGCCTTCTCCCCGTCGGGTTACTACCCGAACTAATTCACGCTGTTTTATTCCGTATTGTAAAGCTAATGCCGGATGAATTTCTAACATAGGTTCCGGAAACTGGTCTACCAATTTTCCAATTCTTCTTGTTTGCGTTC
>Ga0247806_10000308_pt1 | contig 33049 bp, 24 predicted proteins | sample UWRJL059202B1_FD_179935 | JGI IMG/M metagenome (GOLD analysis project Ga0247806, IMG submission 179935) | Plant litter microbial communities from Arlington Agricultural Research Station in Wisconsin, United States - UWRJ-L059-202B-1 | ecosystem: Environmental > Terrestrial > Plant litter >... | reverse complement strand
GAAGCGGTGTGCGACTTGACCCTTGATTACCTCAAGACACGTCAACAGTTCGGCCAGGCGATCGGCAAGTTCCAGGCGCTGCAACACCGCATGGTGGACATGCGTATCGAATTGGACCAGGCCAACTCCATGGCCATCCTCGCCGCATGCGCAGCTGATGCGCCTGACAGCGACGAGCGCAGCCGCACCCTGGCCGCCGCCAAGGTGTTGATCGTGCGCGCCGGCCGGTTTATTGCCGAGCAGGGTATCCAACTGCACGGCGGCATCGGCCTGACCTGGGAATACGTGCTGTCGCACCACGCCAAGCATTTGCTGATGCTCAGCCACCAGTTCGGCAACGACGACCATCACCTCAAGACTTACAGCCGGCTGCTGCAGGTACACGCATAACCGTTAATACACCTTCCCTGTAGCAGCTGGCGCAGTCTGCGTCCGGCTGCGCAGCAGTCGCAAAACCGGCTCTCGTGGTCGAACAGGCACACCGCGTGCTGCCGCAGGGGAGAGTGTGTACACAAGGGGAAGAAATTGAGCCGTAGCATTTCCACATTGACAGGCCTGCGTCGTCGACTGGACGGCGGCATGTTGTTCGGGCATACGCCGCGCGTGCTATGGGCCGACTGGATGAAGCCCGACCACGACAACACGGTGGAGATGTCTGCTCGGGTGTTGTTGGTGCAAGAGCAAGGCAAAAACATCCTGGTCATGGCCGGTGCCGACAATCTGCTGGCGCCACTTGCGCGAAAATGCGGTTGCCAGCCGCGACCGGCGGGGTTGCTCGAAAGCCTGGCGCGGCGCGGGCTGAATGAAGACGACATCGATACCGTGGTTCTGACACACGTGCATGCGCAGCTTTGCAAGGAAACAAGTGAGCGGGTCAGAGACGGTGACATGCCGCGCCTGCTGTTCCCGCGAGCGCGCTATGTGTGCGGTGAACGACATTGGCATCGCGCACGCCATCCGCATCCACGGGATCGGGACCTGTTCGTCTCATCCCTGGTGCATGGACTTGAAAGCAGTGGGCGTTTGACCCTGATCGGAAGCGGCCGATGTGAGTCACTCGGCGATGGCTGGTGTTTTCACATAAGCGATGGGTTTACCCCGGGCCAGCTTCTGCCTGAAATCCAATTGCCAGGCGGGCCAATGATTTTTTGCGGCGACCTGATTCCCGGCACGCATTGGCTGGATCTGGAGGTGACCAGCGGCCGGGACCGTAACGCTGAGCGAGTGGTCGACGAGAAGGAACACCTGCTCGACCACTTGGTGGCGCTTGGTGGTCGCTTGTTCTTTGCTCGCGACCCGGAAGTGGCGCTGGTCAAAATCATGCGTGACCGCCGATCGCGCTATATCCCGTTCGATCACTACCGCACGTTGAACCGCTTCGAAGGGTAACGCCCTTCAGCCTTCGTACACACGACTTCGTCGCTTGTTTATACATCCCCCCCTTATTCCCCCTCCCGCGGGTGGGCGTGTTGACCAGCCCGACTCTTAGGATCGAACCGCTCTAAACACAAAAAAGACAAGAAAACATTTATCGGAGTGCCGCATGACAAAAACAATAATGCAGGGTGGCTTTCGCCCCCAACTGCTGGCGGCTGCTGTTGCCATCGGCATGAGCACCCAGGCCAATGCCGTCAACTTCGAAATCGGGGAAATCAAGGGGCAGTTCGACACGTCCCTGTCCATGGGTGCCAGTTGGGCGGTGCGCGGGGGTGATCCTGATTTCATTTCCCCGTTCAACTCGCAGGGCAGGCGCGGTAACTCGTCGTCCCGGCTGTCTGACGACAACCGCCTGAACTTCAAGAAGGGTGAAACGTTCTCGAAGATATTCAAAGGCATCCACGACCTCGAGTTGAAGTACGGCGACAGCGGCATCTTCGTACGTGGCAAGTACTGGTACGACTTCGAACTGAAGGACGAACACCGGCCGTTCTATGACATTGACGACAGCGGCCGCAATGACATGGCCAAGGCATCCGGTGCCGAATTCCTCGATGCTTTTGTCTATCACAACTACAACATCGGCGAACTACCGGGCAACGTGCGTCTTGGCAAGCAGGTGGTGAGTTGGGGCGAAAGTACTTTCATCGGCAACAGCATCAACTCGATCAACCCGATCGATGTGGCTGCACTGCGGCGTCCAGGTGCCGAGGTCAAGGAAGGCCTGATTCCGGTCAACATGTTCTACATGTCGCAGAACATCACCGAGAATTTCAGTACCGAGGCGTTCTACCAGCTGGAGTGGGAAAGTACTGTCGTTGACAACTGCGGCACCTTCTTCGGCGTCGATCCCCTGTCCAAAGGTTGCAATGACCGCCAGGTGGGCGCCGGGCTGGATCTGGCACCGGGGCTGGCCAACAACACGGCCAACCCGCCCGGTTTCAACAACAATACCGACAACGCCTACACCCCGCGGGTGAAAGACAACGAGGCCCGTGACAGCGGTCAGTACGGCCTGGCCCTGCGCTGGTTTGTGCCAGAGCTCAACGACACCGAGTTCGGTGCGTACGTGATGAACTATCACAGCCGCGGCCCTTATTTGAGCGCCCTGCGTTCGAGCGTGGCCTTCAATCCCGCCAACCCAATCCCGGCGGTTCGCGCTTCGCGCTATTTTGTCGATTACCCGGAAGATATCCGTCTGTATGGCCTGAGTTTCCAGACCAACGTCAATGGCACCTCGTTGGGCGGCGAAATCAGTTACCGGCCGAACATGCCACTGCAGATCAACACCATCGACATGGCGGGAGCCACAACCGGCAACCCGACGGCGCTGTTGAACCGGATCGGCTACGCCACCACAACCCCGGGCGGCGAGATCAACGGGTACAAACGCATGCCGGTGCTGCAGACGCAGATGTCCGCCACGCAGTTTTTTGAGCAGGTCATGGGGGCCAGTCGCCTGACCCTGGTGGGTGAGGTGGGTTACAACCGCATCAATGGGCTGAGCGATGCCGACGGCAACGATCTGCGCTTCGGTCGCAGCGGGATATTCGGCGTCGGCGTCCAGCCGGGGACTGCGAATGCTGCGTGCTTGAACACCACCAACAACCCCCAGCAGGAATGCAACGACAAGGGCTTCTACACCACCAGTTCCTGGGGTTACCGCGCTCGCGCTCGTCTGGATTATCCGAACGTATTCGCCGGCATCAACCTGGCACCGAACCTGGCCTGGTCGCATGACGTCGAGGGCACCGGGCCCAACTTTGAAGAAGGGCTTAAGGCCGTCAGCCTCGGCGTCGATGCCGATTACAAAAACAGCTACACCGCGAGCCTCAGTTACACCGATTTCTTCGGTGGTCATTTCAACACCAATGGTGACCGCGACTTCGTCGCGCTCAGCTTTGGCGTGAACTTCTAAACAGAAGACAGGCGAGAGAAAGCAAGCATGAAAACAAAAACAATGATGCATATAGGCGCACTCGCGCTGACCCTGTTGGCCGGGCAAGTGATGGCGGCAGTGTCTGCGGAAGAGGCGGCAAAACTGGGTACCACCTTGACGCCGCTCGGCGCGCAGAAGGAAGGCAATGCCGATGGCAGCATTCCTGCCTGGACGGGTGGTTTGAAGCCTGGTGCGGCGCCCGTTACCAATCGATTTCTGGGCGATCCGTTCAGCGATGAAAAGCCGCTATTCGTCATCACGCCAGCTAACGCCGAACAGTACAAGGACAAGCTCACTGCCGGTCAGCTGGCCATGTTCAAGCGCTATCCCAACACTTACAAGATTCCGGTGTACAAGACTCATCGCACAGCGGCTGCCCCGCAGGATATCTACGACGCCACGAAACAGAGTGCGTTGAACACTCAGCCGGTCGACGGTGGCAATGGCCTGAGTAATTTCAGTGGCTCTCGCAGCTTCGCATTCCCGATTCCAAAAAACGGCGTTGAAGTGCTCTGGAATCACCTGACGCGCTACCGCGGTCACAATCAGCGACGCGAGATGGTCCAGGCCACACCGCAGGTCGATGGGTCGTTCACCATCGTCGAATTCGAAGATGAAATGGCGTTCCCGCAATACATGACCGGAGACGACAAGGAAAGCACGGCCAACATTTTTGCGTATTACAAACAGCGCGTGACAGCGCCGGCACGCCTGGCCGGAAACGTTGTGCTGTTGCACGAGACCATCGACCAGGTGAAGGAACCGCGTCTGGCATGGGTCTACAACGCCGGTCAGCGCCGTGTGCGGCGTGCGCCGCAAATCGCTTACGATGGGCCAGGTACCGCGTCGGACGGCATGCGGACGTCCGATAACGGAGACCTGTTCAACGGCGCGCCGGACCGCTATGACTGGAAGCTAATTGGCAAGAAGGAGATGTACATCCCTTACAACAACTATCGCCTGGCCTCGCCGTCGCTCAAGTACGCCGACATTCTCAAGGCCGGGCACATCAATCAGGACTTGACCCGCTACGAGCTCCACCGTGTGTGGGAAGTGGTGGGCACCCTGAAGTCAGGTCAGCGTCATATCTACGCTAAGCGTCATATGTACTTTGATGAAGACAACTGGCAGCTGGCCGAGGTCGACCATTACGACGGTCGCGGGCAGTTGTGGCGTGTTGCTGAAGGTATGGCTATTAACGACTATGAACAGGGCGTCGGAACCTATGCCGGTCAGACGCTCTATGACCTGGTAGCAGGACGCTACCTAGTCATGGCACTGGGCAACGAATTCAAGGAGGGAATCGAGTACGGTGTCAAACCGAACCTGGCTGAGTTCACACCGGCAGCCTTGCGCAACGCAGGTATTCGCTGATCCCGGAAATTGCAAGCCCTCGCTCCCGCAGGAGGGTCTATCTGTAGGAGCGAGCCTGCTCGCGATGGACGTTAACGGTAACGCGAGCTTTTTGATTCAGCGCAGCGCTCTTGAGTCCATCGCGAGCAAGCTCGCTCCCACACATGTCATCTTTTTTCGAATTGCCTTATTGCTCAGCCCGTTGTCTCAACGCAGTCAGTGCTTCATAGCGGGACGACACACCCAACTTGGTGTAGATGTTCTTGAAGTTCCACTTGATGGTTTCCTGACTGAGATTGAGGGTCTGTGCAATGCGCTTGTTGGGCATCGACTGCTCAAGTAGGCCGATGATTTCCAGTTCTCGTTTGGTAAATAGCGAGTGCTCACCTGCCGCCGAATCCTTCGTCGCGCGTGCTAATCCCGGGCCAGTGCTGGCGCAGTACAACGGCACAGCGGCCAGTCGACTGCGATAGCTGTCCAGCACCGGATCGTCCCGGCAATCGAGGTTGGCCAATAGCGCCAGCAGGGAAGGGCCTTCATCCAGCAGGGTGCGTACCATGCCCAGTTCGTAGCTTTCGCCCACGATCGCCCGCAACAACACAGCGGACTCCGACTGGCGTCCCAGGTCATTGAGCGCCACGGCACGTAACAGGTTCGACTGGATTCGCCATTTACCTCGACTGTAGCGGCTGGCGAATTGCTCGACGATGTCCAGCGCCAGCAGCGCGCGGTCCGGCTCTTGCCTGGCCAGGCAGATGCGCGCCCGCGACAAGGCTGCAAGGGCGCCGATCTCATGCGCCAGCGGCGTATCGCTGCAGTGCCGATGAGTCAGTGCATCGAGGCCGGCTCTCTGGCTTTCACATTGGCGCCAGTCGCCATTGCCCAGCAGAATGCGTACTTGCTCGGTCAGGTTATGGGCCAGCGCGCGATCGAAACCTCTGGCGCGAAATTCCCCGGCCATCTTGGTCAGGTATGTCAGCGCAGTAGCTGACGACTCCAGCAGATAATTCATGCGGGCGACGCTGATCATCGCCGAGATGCTCACTGATGGAGGGGCAAAACGCAAAAGATCGAGGCGGTTGCTCAGGGTTTCGCGCACGTCGTCGATGCGGTCCATTTCGTAGTGTGCCTCGGCGACGGCCACTGCACAGGTGCAGGCGCTGACCGAGCGCCGGCCATGTTTGTTCTCGGCCAGAAGCAGGACGTCGATGAGATGCCGCGAAGCTTCCAGAACATTCCCGCACAGCAGAATGCCGTGAGCGGTGGTGGCGACGATCATCAGCGCCAGCTCGTCATGGCCGGTGCGCAGCGTTGCGCATTCGGGGCCGTTCAGGTATTGCCAGGCCTGCTGTTGTTGGCCGAGGTAGACCAGACTGTTGATGTACAGGCAAACGCGCATTCGTTCATTGAATGGATGGGTAAAGGTGCGCTCGCGTAAACCCTGAACAAGCTGACTGCAGCGCGCCAGGTCATCGTGTTGCAGGGCGATCGCGGCCCTGACGAGATCGATGTGAGGTTTCCAGGTGGACGGGTCCGCCGAGCTTTTTTCGAGGACCTCAATCCAGGTTTCAGCCTTGCTGGTCAGCATCGTCAACAAGCAGCCCCAAGCGCCTTGCAGCAGTACTTTGGGGTGTTGTGTCAGCTGCTCCAGCGGAACGCAATCCAGCCAGCGCATAAACTGGCCAAGATGGCTCAGACCGTGATAGGTCGGCTGTTTGCGCTCCAGCAGGCGCACCAGTTCCTCAAGGTTTTCGCTGAGCACTGCATGGCGTGTCGCCTCGCTCACCATCCCGGCCTGTTCGAACCAGTGTGCGGCGCGCAGGTGCAGCGGGGACATGTCGACGTCTGATGCGACCAAACGTTGTTGCAGGAACTCGGCGAACAGCGGATGCAAGCGATACCACTGCTGTTGACTCTCCATGTCGACAGGCAGGATGAACAGGTTGTGGGCCTCGATGCTGGCGATGAGGTCGACTGTTTGCGGCGTCTGGCTGACGTGCTCTGCCACCTGCGCATTGAAGCGGCGCAGGATCGAGATTTTCTCGAGGAACTTGATGATCTCTGCCGGTAATCCGGCCACCACGTCTTCAGCGAGATAGTCGCGCAGGTCGCTGTTGCCTGGTAGCAGTCGATGGATCTTCGCTTCTTTGCGCGGGTTGGCCTTGAGGGAGATGGACATCAATTGCAGGCCGATGGGCCAACCGTCCGTATTCTCGTGGATGGCGTGCGCCAGCTCCATATCGATGCCATCGTCCAGGTAGGCCTTGAGGAAGGTCAGGGACTCGTTGAAATCAAAGCCCAGCTCGGTAGCCCCGATCTCGCAGAGCTCAGCCATCGCACGCAACCGCCCGAGTTTCAGATTGGCATTGACCCTTGAGGCCAGCACGATGTGGAGCTGTGTTGGAGCGCCATCCACCAACAGTTGCACCAGGCGCGAAATGCGTGGATCGGTGGCGAAATGGAAGTCATCGATCATCAAATACAGTGGTGCGTTCACCCGAGCCAACGTGTTGATCATGACCGAAGCCAAGGCGAGCAAACCGTCCAGAGACTCGCGCTCGATCAACAGCAGCAGGTCTTCCTCAAGGGGCACACCGGCGTTTTGCAGTGTGCAGATGAGGTTGGCGCAAAAAGACTCCAGAGCGCCGTCTTCCTGCGCCAGCGACAACCATACAACGCTGTTGCCGTCCTTGATCAGGCTTTGTCGCCACTGCGCCATCAGCGTGGTCTTTCCGAAACCCGCACTGCCGTTGATCAGGATCAGCCGGCAATCCCGAGCCGTTTGCAGGCGGGCCAGAAGCAATTCGCGCAGCACCGCGTGACTGCTGATGCGTGGCGGCGAGAATCGGGTGGTGATTGGCGGGGCATTCGGAGGCATGGCGAATCCAGTCTGCAACGGATTTGAAGGACCTTGGTGAAAGGCTCCCACTGCGTTGTTATGTTTTGCAGGATTTTAGGCCGATTAGTGCGCGTTTGTGCAACGACAAAATTGATCGTGGACGAACACTGGTCGGGGCGAGAGTGGGGCCCCCCCCATATACCCCCCGCGGCGAGCGGGTACAGCCTGCAACGGCTTCGCAACGATGGCAGTCCGGATAATTCGGGCGGTCGGGCAGTAGAGCAAGACGCCGAAGCAGGGCCTAATTTTTATGGAGAATGTGATGTCACACAAACCGTACGTTGCCGGGGTTGGCATGATCCCGTTCCTGAAGCCTGGTGCCAGTGGGTCTTATATCCAGATGGGCGCTGAAGCGACCCGTCAGGCATTGAAAGACGCTGGCCTGGACTACCATTTGGTTCAGCAGGCTTATGTCGGATACGTCTATGGCGACTCGACCTGCGGTCAATCGGCGCTCTACGAAGTGGGCATGAGTGGCGTGCCGGTGGTGAACGTCAACAACAACTGTTCCACCGGTTCCACGGCCCTGTACCTGGCGCGCCAGGCGGTGGAAAGCGGGGCGGTCGATTGCGCTCTGGCCCTGGGTTTCGAACAGATGCAGCCGGGTGCCCTGGGAGCGGTGTTTACTGATCGCCCGGCGTGCATGGGCAAGCATCTGCACGTGTCGGACGAGCTGACCGCCGACGCCGGCGCGATCGGTGTGCCGATGACCCTTCGTCAGTTCGGCGGCGCCGGTCGCGAACACATGCAACGCTACGGCACCGAGCTCAGTACCTTCGCTGCCATCCGCGCCAAGGCCAGTCGTCATGCGGCCAACAACCCATTGGCACTGTTCCGTAAAATCGTCACCACCGAGGACGTGATGAACGATCAGGTGCTGTGGCCCGGCGTGATGACGCGTTTGATGGCGTGCCCACCGACCTGTGGTGCGGCTGCCGCGATCATTTGCAGCGAAGCGTTTGCCAAAAAGCACGGTTTGCGTACCGATGTAGTGATCCTGGCGCAGTCGATGACCACTGACCGCGGGATTTCATTCGAACCGGCGTCGATGATCCAGACGGTCGGTTTCGACATGACCCAGCGCGCCGCCAGCGAAGTATACGAGAAGGCCGGTGTCGGCCCGCAGGATATCCTGGTCGCCGAGATGCATGATTGCTTCGCCCAGAATGAGTTGCTGACCTATGAATCGTTGGGCTTTTGCCCGGTTGGCGGCGCCGAGAAGTTCGTGCTCGATGGCGACAACACCTACGGCGGTCGCGTGGTGACCAACCCGTCCGGCGGCCTGCTTTCCAAAGGCCACCCGCTGGGCGCCACTGGGCTTGCGCAGTGCTATGAACTGACCCATCAGTTGCGCGGTACCGCCGACAAACGTCAGGTCGAAGGCGTGAATCTTGCCCTGCAGCACAACCTTGGACTGGGTGGTGCCTGCGTCGTCACGCTGTACGGTCGCGCTTAATGCCGATCACATGCGCGCCGGCGGCGCGCATGTGTATTGCTGTCATGTATGAGCCTGGCGTTCGTCCTGTATTAGACTTGCACTTGAACAAGATTGTTTGCGGAATTCAGTCCATGCCCACTCCACCCTCAGGCTCCAGGCTCCATCTACCTGCCGACCGGGTTCTTCAGCTTATCCCTGACACCAAGGTCATTCCCCCTCGCGGCGCGCGTCAACTGATGCCCCGCGCGGCACTGATGAGCCGCCTGATGGAGGCGCGTCGGCAGCGCTGTGTGGCCATCCAGGGGCCGGCTGGGAGCGGCAAGACCAGCACCTTGCTGGCCTGGCGTCGCGAATTGATAGCGATCGATTTCGATGTCGCCTGGTTGTCGCTAACCGGAGAGGACAACGAGCCGGCACGGCTGACCAACTGCCTGTTGGCCAGTGTTGCCGAAGTCGACGCCGCGCTGGCGCGGGAGGCGACCCTGCTGTTTGGTGAGGGTGGCGGCGAGTTGGCGCTCGAACACTGGATCATCGTGCTGCTACAGGCGATTGCCGGTCACGCCCACGACCTGGTGTTGATGATCGATGACGTACACCACCTCAACGACCCCGACATCTTCAAACTGCTAGGCTGGCTGCTCGACTATGCGCCGCCGAACCTGCACCTGGTGCTCGGTACGCGCAGCACTTTACCTGCCACGCTTCCGCTGGCCCGTCTGCGCACTCAGGGCCAGTTGACCGAGTATGACTTGCAGGACCTGCGTTTTACCGTCGAAGAATCGGGGCGCTACCTGCGGCAGTTCGGCGAGATCAGCCATCACGATGCCGAGCTCTTGCATGACTTGACCGATGGCTGGGTGGCTGGCCTGCAATTGTTCGCCATTGATTTGAAATCCAAGCATGGCGCCGGCTTTAGTCGTATGCAGGTGCGTGGTGCTGGAGCCTTCGCGCAATATTTTGAACAGGAAGTATTGGTCCATTTACCCCTCGCGGATCTGCAGTTGTTGACGCACTCTTCGATCTGCAACCGATTCACCGCCCCGCTGTGTGCCAGGCTTGTCGGCAAGCCGCACGCGATTGCCGGGATGATGAGCCAGTTGACACGCCTGGACAGCGATAACCTGTTCATCACGCAGATCAAGAGCCATGACAAAGAAACCTGGTACCGCCTGCATCCGTTGTTGCGCGAGGTACTGCGTGATCACCTCGGTCGTCAGCCCGAAGAAGACCAGAAAAAACTCCATGCGGTGGCTCGGGATTGGCTGTTTGAGCAAGGCCATATCGACGAGGCGGTGCGCCACGCCGTGCTGGCCGGCGACTTTCAGATTGCCGCGGAGATTGTCGAAGCCTGTGCGCACGAACTGATGGCGCGTGGCTCCCTGAGTCAGCTGCCCAACCTTTTGCGCAAGCTGCCCCAGGAGCAGATGCGTGAGCGCTACAGTCTGCAATTGGTGATGGCTCAGTTGCAGCTCCATGCGCATAACTTCGCCGACGGGCAGCAGATACTTGACCAGCTGGAGGCACAACAGCACCGGCTCAATACCCAGCAACGCCAGGGTCTGCTGGTCACCCGTGGCACCTTGGCCATGCAACGCGACCTGACGGAGGTGGCGTGGTCACTGGCTCCGGAGCTGGAGGCGATACCTGACGATGCCGATGATCTGATTCTGACGGGGCGCGCCTCCATTCTGGCCTGGTTGTATCTGTTCAGCGGAGATCACGAGCGAGTGCGCCAGATCATCCAGCACAGCGATCGCCCCAATACTTCGCCGCGCCGGACTCTGATCGGTCGTTGTATCTATGGTGTGAGCCTGATTCACGAGGGGCGCATCAGCGAAGCGGAAAATATCTTGCGCAACACCCTGGAAGCGGCCAAACCGCACGGCAGCAGTGCTGCGGTTGCCGGCCATGCCGCCGCCGCGTTTCTCGCCGGTCTGTTGTACGAACAGAACGACTTGAGCGACGTTTGCCATTTGCTGGAACCGCGTATGGACATCCTTGAACGGATTTCCCTGCCCAACATCGTTCTGCACAGTCTGCTGGCGCTGAGCCGCTCTTACTGGCTCAACGGCGAGCAAACCCAGGCGCTGGCCTATCTGGACCGCCTGAAAGAATACGCACAGCGCTACGATCTGGGCCGGCTGCTGGCGTGGACGCTGTATGTGCGCATGCGTTGGCACCTGGAAAAATATCAGACCTCGCAGGCCGAGGTCCTTCTGGCAGAGCTACAGGCGCTCGCTGACAAGCATGCTGGCATCCTGCGCGGCACCCCGTTGATCATCCATTTGCTGGCCATGCGGGCAGCGGTCGAGACAAGTTTGTATCAGCGTGAATTCGACCGGGCCATCCAGCAGATTGAAGATATGCTCACCCTCTGTGAGTCGGCCAGGCACTGGCAGTTGGTCGCCATCATGCGCTTGCAACTGTCTATGGCCGAGAAAGCGCGAGGGCATGACGAGCAAGCGCTCCAACAACTGATGGAGGTCCTGCGTGAGGGACACAGGCTTGGCCTTGTGCGCAGTTATCTCGACGTTGCGCCGCAACTGCCCCGAATGCTCACCGACCTGCTGCACGATAATGCTCTTGACCCGGTGCTGGCCTTTTACGCGCAGCGGCTGATCTCTGCTGCCAAGCCAACAGGGAACACCGAGCACAAGGTGACTTCGCCGATTGCAAGCCTGAGCGAGCGAGAGACTGAGGTGCTACAGTTGATAGCTCAAGCCATGACCAACAAGATGATTGCGCGAACCCTGGGCGTGTCACCGGAAACGGTGAAATGGCACATCAAGAATCTGTTCGCCAAGCTCAATGTTGCCGGCAGGGTAGAAGCAATTGCCAAATGGCGTGACCTGAATATCGACTAGCTTGAACAACCCAGAACTTGTGGGAGCCGAGCTTGCTCGCGATGGCGGCATCATATTCAACATTGATGTTGACTGGCCTACCGCTATCGCGGGCAAGCTCGGCTCCTACAGGGTTACGTCTGTGTTTCTGTTTCAGGTCAGTTGACGTTACTCAGGCGGTTCTCCCAGAACGGTTTGCGCAGTTCGTTTTTCAGCACCTTGCCGACGCTGGACATCGGCAAGGAAGTGCGAAACTCGATGCTGCGGGGCACTTTGTAGCCGGCAATCATTTCCCGACAATGGGCGACCACTTCATCTTCGGCAACGCTGGCACCAGGCTTGAGGATGATCACCGCATGCACTGTCTCCCCCCATTTAACGCAGGGAATACCAATCACAGCCGCTTGGGCAACGGCCGGATGGCTGACGATGGCGTTCTCCACTTCGGCGGTGAAGATGTTCTCCCCACCGCTGACGATCATGTCCTTGAGACGATCGCAGATGTAGATGAAGCCATCGTCGTCCATGTAGCCGCCGTCACCGGTATGCATCCAGCCGCCGCGAAGCGCCTCGGCAGTGGCCTCCGGTTTGTTCCAGTAACCCAGCATGACGTTGGGGCCACGCACCAGGATTTCGCCGACTGTGCCACGGGGCACTTCGCGGTCCTCGGTATCGGCGATGCGGATTTCCACACAGCTGATGGGCAGCCCGGCTGAGTACATCTTGCCGCTGCGCTGATGTTCCTCGCAGTGGTACTCGGCGCCCAGCATGGTGATGCCGGGAGCCATTTCGGTCATGCCATAGCCTTGGCCAAACTGGGCTGATGGGAAGGTCTGACGCGCGCGTTCGAGCAGGACGGGGGTAATCGGCGAGGCGCCGTAGGTGATTTCCCGAAGCGAGCTAAGGTCCAGTGTCGCATGGGTTGGATTTGCCTGGTGCCAGTCGAGGATCATCTGCAGCATGGTGGGCGCTAGAAAGGTGTCGGTGACTTGCTCCCGGTTGATCTGCTCGATTACCTCTTGCGCTTTGAAGGCGGGCAGCACGATATGCATGCCACCGCTGAGGAACAGCACAACCATCGCGGCCAGGTCGGCCAGATGGAACATCGGCATGGCATGAAGGTAGCGCGTATGCGCGCCATAGCCCACGCGATCCTGGTTGGCGAGAGCGGAGATGCCGATGTTGTTATGGCTGAGCATCACGCCCTTGGGGAAACCGGTGGTGCCGCCGGTGTAGAAGATTCCGAGAAGGGAATCGCCACAACGGTGCGCGTCTTCCACCGGCTCGTTCTCGGCGATCAGGGTTTCGTAGTTGAGCATGCCCTCGGGCGTTTCGCCGTCACCGGCATAAATCACCAACCGAATGCTCTTGGCCTCGACGGCCACCTGTGTGCCCAATTTCTGGAAGGTGTCATCGACGATCAGTACGCAGGTTTGCGAGTCATTCAGGGAGTAGACGATTTCTGCCGCACTCCAGCGGATGTTCACCGGATTGAGCACCGCATCGGCCCATGGCACCGCCTGGTAATACTCGATGTAGCGTTGAGAATTGAGCGAGAGCATCGCGACGCGCTCGCCACTGTCCACGCCCAGGCGTTTGAGAGCCCCAGCCAATCTGGCAACGCGGTCACCCAACTGGGCGAACGTCACGCTGCGGCCCTGATAACGAATTGCCGTGGCATTGGGGCGCTGCTGCCGATGGCGCTGCAGCCCTTGGGTCATGTACATCGAAACCTCCAATCTTGTTTTTGTAGGGGGTGCATTTGCGTAGCGTGGTGCAGGCTGTGATCTCATTGTCCGGGCATTCTTCCCACTGTGGGAGGGAAGAGTGCGCGCAAAGACGAACGGCGGCTTACAGGGTGCCGTAGCCACCACCGCAGACCAGGGCCTGACCGGTGACGTAGTTGGCTTCCGGCAGGCACAGCATCACCACCGAGCCAGCAGCTTCTTCGGCCGTGCCAGGACGACCCAGGGGGATGGCAGAGCTGGCGGTATCGATACGTTCCTGTTGAACGCCGACCTTGATTTCACGACCTTCAATGTTGATGGTCTTGCTCTCGTCGCCAGCCAGCGCTTGAGTCAGTCGGGTATCGATGAAACCGAAGGCCACGGCGTTGACATTGACCTTCAGGCGGCCCCACTCCTTGGCCAGGGTTTTGGTCATGCCGATGATGCCGGCCTTGGCCGCGGAGTAGTTGGATTGACCGGCGTTGCCGCCAGCGGCCACTGAAGAAATGTTGACGATCTTGCGCAATACTTCGCGGCCTTCGGCGGCGTCTTTCTTGGCCTGGGCGCTGATGATCGGCTGGGCCGCACGCAAAATACGGAACGGTGCGGTCAGGTGGCAGTCGATGATCGCGTACCACTGTTCGTCGGTCATTTTCTGGATGACGTTGTCCCAAGTGTAACCGGCGTTGTTGATGATGATGTCGATGCCACCGTAGCTTTGGACGGCAGTCTGTACGAAGCGCTCAGCGAAATCGGCGGCGGTCACGCTGCCGACGCAGGCAACGGCTTCGCCACCGGCCTGGCGAATTTCGGCCACGACTTCTTCGGCCGGCGCCGAGTCCAGATCGTTGACTACGACTTTGGCGCCGTAAGCGGCCAGTTGCAGTGCGACGCTACGACCGATACCACGACCGGAACCGGTGACCAGGGCGACTTTACCTTCAAGCTTTTTCATTGGGTTTGTTCCTTAGGCTGTGTGGGTTGAAATATCAGGCGATGGCGACAACGGCTTCGCCGGCCAGCTTCTCTTCGCCGTACTGGTTGGCGCAGCGAAGTGCCAGGCGTACACGCTGTTCGCCAGAATCGATGAATTTCTCGATGACTTTGCCGGTGCAGATCGGGATGTGGCCGAGCTGGGTGATCCCGGTAAACCGCACCGACAGGCTGCGCACCTGGCTCTGCGGCACCCAGGCGGTCAGCAAGCGACCGAGGTAGGCTGCGGACAACATGCCGTGGGCGAACACATCGTCCATCCGCGACTTGCGGGCGAAATCGAGGTCGACGTGGATCGGGTTGTGATCACCCGAAGCCCCGCAGTACAAGGCGAGAGTGGTGCGGTTCACCGGCTGCAGCTTGAGCAGCGGGATCTCGTCACCGATCTGGATATCGGAAAATTGAACGCTCATGACGACTCCTTAGCGCTGCACAAGGGAGGAGCGGATATCGGCGATGTGCTCGCCAGACTGGTTGGTCACTCGTGCTTCCATGACCACGAACTGCAGGGCGCCGCCCTTCTTTTCGTAGATGTCGGAGATGAAGCCGTCGAACGTCAGCACATCACCGGCATAGGCCATCTTGTGGTAGACGAAGGACTGCTCGGCGTGAAGAACCCGGCCCAGATCAAAGCCAACCAGATTGAGCAGTTCCACCACATCGCGGCCTTCGCTTTCCAGGCACTTGAGGAAGGTCGGAGGGACCGGCAAGGATTCGTGACCGGCCGCCTTCGCAGCGGCTTCGTCGGTGTAGACCGGATCGGTTTCGCCGATGGCCTTTGCGAAGAAGCGCAGGCGTCCTTTTTCAACGTCGACGCTGTACGCGCCGGTTTTGTGCCCGATCAGATTTTTGTCTGCCATGTTCACTTGGCTCCTATGTCAAAACGCGCCTGAACAGGGCGATCAGTTTTTACCAAACAGCGTGACGACGCAGGCGCCACCCAGGCCCAGGTTGTGTTGCAGGGCAATCTCCACACCTTCCACCTGGCGCTTGTGCGCGGTGCCGCGCAGCTGGTGGGTCAGCTCATAGCACTGGGCAAGGCCGGTCGCGCCCAGCGGGTGGCCCTTGGAGAGCAGACCGCCGGAGGGGTTGGTCACCACGCGACCGCCGTAGGTGTTATCGCCATCGAGAATGAAACGTTCGGCCTCGCCGATCGGGCATAACCCCAGGGCTTCATAGGTCAGCAATTCGTTGTGGGCGAAGCAGTCGTGCAGTTCGACCACGCGGATGTCTTCGGGGCCGATGCCTGCTTGTTCGTAGACCTGATTGGCGGCCGCCTGGGCCATGTGAAAACCGGCGAAGCTGATCATCGACGGCGGGTCGAAGGACTCGACCACGTCGGTAGTCATCGATTGGGCAAGGATCGCCACATCCGTGCGCAGGCCATGCTTTTTGGCAAAAGCTTCGCTGCAGACAATCGCAGCAGCACCACCGCAGGTCGGCGGGCACGCCATTAGGCGGGTCATGACACCCGGCCAGATGACCTTGTCGTTCATCACTTCTTCGGTGGTGACCACGTTCTTGAACAGCGCCAGCGGGTTGTTGGCAGCGTGGCGGCTGGCCTTGGCGCGGATCGCGGCAAAGGCTTCCATCGAGGTGCCGTAGCGTTGCATGTGTTCGCGACCGGCACCGCCGAAACCACGTAAGGCCTGAGGAATATCGGCGGCGTCGGCGGTGAGCGTCTCGAGTACATGAAGGAAACGTGCGCGTGGACGCGGGCGGTCATCCCAATGGGATCTCAGCGCGCCGGCCTGCATCTGCTCGAAGCCCAACGCCAGGGCGCATTCGACCTGTCCGCTGGCCACGGCCGCACGGGCCAGGTAAAGGGCTGTGGAGCCGGTAGAACAGTTGTTGTTGACGTTGACCACCGGAATCCCGGTCAGCCCCACCTCATAAAGGGCGGTCTGGCCACTGGTGGAATCGCCGAACACGTAGCCGGTAAATGCCATCTGGATTTTGTCGTAGCTCAGGCCGGCGTCCTTCAGCGCAAGGCGCAACGCTTCTGCGCCCATTTCGGTGTAAGTGGGGCTGGCGCCCGGCTTGCTGAACGGAATCATGCCGACGCCGGCAACGATAACTTTATCGCTCATGTCGTGGGTCTCGCTGGAAGAAGAGGGGGATCAAAGTTTGCGAGCGATCAATTCGCGCTGAACTTCGTTGGTGCCACCGAAGACCCGGGATATGCGCAGGTCGACAAAGGCGCGGGCAATCGGATACTCGAGCATGTAGCCGTAACCACCGTGCAACTGGACCATGTCATCCAGGTGCTTCCACAGGGTCTCGGTGGCGAACAGCTTGGCGATGGCGGCCTCTTCCACGGTCAGCTTGCGGCGCATGTGTTCGCTGATGTAGTAATCGATCATGGTGCGTACCGCGACCGAGGCGGCCTTGGCATCGGCCAGTTTGAATTTGGTGTTCTGGAAATCCCACACAGATTGACCGAAGGCCTTGCGGTCCTTGACGTACTCAAGGGTCAGCTCAAGCAGGCGTTCAAGATGAATAGCCGCGTAGATGGCGATACCCAGCCGCTCTTGTGGCAGCTCCTGCATCATGTAGACGAAGCCTTTGCCTTCCTCGCCCAGCAGGTTGCCGACGGGTACGCGCACATCGTCGAAAAACATCTCCGCGGTGTCGGAAGCTCGCTGGCCGACCTTGTCGAGCTTGCGGCCACGACGGAAGCCTTCGCGAGTGGTTTCAACCATGATCAGGCTGATGCCTTTGGAGCCTGCCGCGGGATCGGTCCTGCAGGCCAGCAGTACCATGTCGCAATTGATGCCATTGCTGATGAAGGTCTTGCTGCCATTGATGACGTATTCGTCGCCATCGCGGATTGCGGTGGTGCGCGCAGCTTTCAGATCACTGCCGCTGCCCGGTTCGGTCATGCCGAGGGCGAGGATGGTTTCGCCACTGCAGATGCTCGGCAGCCAACGATGTTTTTGTTCTTCACTACCGAAACGCACGATGTACATCGCAATGATGTCCGAGTGCAGGCCGAAACTGACACCAGACACGCCAGCCCGGTGCATTTCCTCGTTTATGACCGTCGCGTGGCCGAAGTCTCCGCCGCCTCCGCCATACGCCGCAGGAACCATGGAGCACAACAAACCTTCGCGGCCTGCCTTGAGCCAGGTCTGGCGGTCGACCTTGCCGGCCTCGTCCCATTCGGCCTGACGGGGCACGCATTCGCGTTCGAAGAAGCGGCGGGCGGTTTCGCGGAACATCTCGTGGTCTTCGCGAAAAATGGATCGTTGAATGTGCATTGCGAACTCCAGTGTCTGCAAAAAGGATCGGCAAGCGACTCTTTGGGGTGAGCCATTGTCCGAGGGCTGGAGGAATGCTGCCGGGGTGGCTGTCGCTGCATCCCTCCCCGCAGTGGGGGGGGAGGAGGTTGGCGGTTGGTTCGCTGAGACCTGACCGGCAGGCCATCGGCGGTGACCCTACTCATCATGGGGGGGGGAGTGAGCGACGGGGGCTTCGTAGGCTCTGCCTCGCGGGTGTCGCTCAAGCGCGGTTAGCGCCTTGGCACCGAGTTCATTCCTTCAAGGAGTTGCACAATGAGAAGCATAACAATCACAAAGCTTCGCTTCGCACAGCTGGGGGCAGGGCTGGCGTTGGCAGGTATGTCTGTCATTGCGGCTGCCCAGTCTGCACCGCCGCCCATGAACCCTTATCTGGCCCAATCCTTTAGCAATCAGGCACATTGGAACAGCGCGCAGACGGACAGCACCGAGATCACGGTGCCGCGTGGCTCCTACGAGCTGACACCGGAGTCGGTGACTTATCTGCCGAGTGATGCGGGTGGCATGCCGCATTTCGTCGACAAGGTGGGTGACACCATGGTGACGTGGTGGTGGTCCGGTCTTGGCCTGCGCAAATACAACAGAGTTGACGGCAAGCTGGTCGAAGTGGCGCGCACCGAAATGCCGCTGAAGTTGCCCGGCTTTGAAAAGGTCAGCGACGAGCAACGCCTGAAGCAGACCCGGGATGTCCAGCGGTTGCTCGACGCCAAGGACGAAAAGGGCTTGCTCGACTATATGCGCACGCAACCAAACCGGATGATCAATAGCATCAATGATCAACTGCGTGGCGGTGCTCTGTATTCGATGTTGACCCGCGAAGATGCCTTTATTGGCGCCGGTGGCCGGCAGATTTTCCGCGTTGATCAACTCGATCCGAAAACACCGGATTCAGGCATGGGTGAGCCGTTGGTCCGTGTGTTGCCAGAGACGCTGTACGACAACGAAAAGGTCAAGCGCGGCACTGATTTCCCGGTCGATTTCAACTTCGGCATGGGCATGACCTTCAATGGCTTCATGGTACTCAATACCGTCGGCGGCAAGGTCATCACCCTCGACCCGAAAACCCTCGAGATCGTCGACACCTATTCCGTCGAAGGTGCGGACGAACTGTTCCTCAATGGTTTTGCCAATGGCGATGAGGCAGGTGGCGGCGCGGTCTACGTGGCCTCGAACCAGAACATGTACCGCCTGGTGGTCGATGCCAAGGGCAAGATTCACAGCGACGAGGCTAGCGGCGCCTGGAAAGCGGCCTATGACCGTGGCATCCGTATTTCCGCCTTGAAAGTCGCTGACGGTACGGGGTCGACACCGACGCTGATGGGGTTCGGGCCGGACGAAGACAAACTCGTGGTGATTACCGACGGCGCGCAGAAAATGCGCCTGGTGGCCTTCTGGCGCGACCAGTTGCCGACTGGCTGGAAACAAAAAACCGGCACGCTGTCGGCCCGCATCGCTGACCAGCTTCAAGTGGACATGGGCGCGGACATCGAGACCGTGCAGTCCGAACAATCGGTTTCGACTTACGGTGACTATGCCTTTGTGGTGAACAACATCATCAGCAAGGATGCCCCGTATCTGGCACGTGATAATTACTACGTGAGCATGCTCAACGGTGCCACACGTCCCGGGCCGAAAGGTGTCTCCATGCTGAAGTGGGACCAGAAGAGCGATGGCTGGAAACAGCTGTGGACGCGCAACGACGTGTCGTCTATTTCGACAGTGCCGATGATCAGTGGCGGCGGTCGCATGGCGATTATTGATGGCTACTTCACCCGCGACTGGAACGACCGCTACCACATCGGCATGGACCTCGACAGCGGCGACACCGTGTTGAAGATCCATACCGGTAGCGACCCGCGTTTCAACGGCATGTATTCGGCGATCAAGGTCAACGAGTCCGGGGCTATTCAGTACGGCATGGCCTTCGGTCTGGTGCGTCTGGATACCACCAAAATGAAAAAACTCAATTGACCTGTAGCGGTGCGGGAGCAGTGCCCCGCGCCGACCAGCAGGGTCGCAACAACCCACAATGAGAAGGTAACCCCCCCAATGAGCAACATCGAATTACCTGAAGTAGTGCGCATGCGTGGAATCCTCGCCATGCAGCGAACCGCGTATCTGTCGAATGATATCTGGACTGCCAAGCAACGCTGCGAATTGTTCGATCGAATGATCGGCATGCTGGTCGAGTACAAGCAGGAAATCGTTGAGGCGACGGCAGCCGATTTCGGTCATCGTAGCCACGACCTGACACGCATCATCGACCTGCTCGGGCCGCTCTCCTCCTTGAAGAAGACCAGGGCCAGAATCGCCGATTGGATGCAGCCCGAGCAGCGTGCGGTCGACCGTGGCGAGGCCTGGATTCAGTATCAGCCGCTGGGTGTGGTGGGTATTGTTACGGCGTGGAATTTCCCGGTGGGCATGGTCATCCAGGGGCTGGCCAGCGCGCTGTCGGCAGGTAACCGGGCTATGGTCAAAGTCTCCGAATTGAACCCCAAATGTGCCGAACTGATGCAACGGATGTTCAGCGCCACCTTTGCTGAGGATGAGATAGCCATCGTCACCGGTGGCGCCGAGATCGGTCAGGCGTTTTGCAGTCTGCCATTCGACCATTTGCTGTTCACAGGGGCGAGCAGCGTTGGCAAGCACGTGATGCGCGCCGCTGCCGAGAACCTGGTGCCGGTTACTCTGGAGCTGGGTGGGAAGTCGCCAGCTATCGTTTCCCGTTCCGCTGACCTCAAGGCAGCAGCGAGCAAGATCATGGCTGGCAAACTGTTGAATGCCGGTCAGGTCTGCCTTGCGCCGGATCACGTGTTTGTACCCGAAGAGTCGATGGAGGAGTTCATCGAGCACGCCAAAGCGACGGTCGCCAAATGTTATCCGAGCCTCAAGGACAATCCGGATTACACCTCGGTAATCAACACCCGCCACTACGAACGCCTGCTGGGCTACCTTGAGGAGGCCAGTGCGGCCGGCGTCGAGTTGATCGAGTTGAACCCGGCACAGGAAGATTTCGCCGATCAGCCACATCACAAGATGATTCCGACCTTGCTGTGCGATCCGGGTGACGAACTTAAGATCATGCAAGACGAGATCTTCGGGCCGCTGTTGCCGATCAAGCCCTATAAGGACATGCGCGAGGTGGTTGCCTACATCAACGCTCATCCGCGTCCGCTGGGGCTGTACTATTTCGGCAGTGATGCGGCCGAGGAAAAATTTGTCCTCGAGCGCACGGTCTCGGGCGGGGTGACGATCAATAACGTGGCGCTCCACGCCAGTGTCGACAGCCTTCCTTTTGGCGGAGTCGGCAATAGCGGCATGGGCAGTTACCTCGGGCACCAGGGCTTTATCACGTTCAGCCATCCGAAGCCGGTACTGCGCGCCGCAGACGGTCCGGACATCACTCGGCCGCCTTTCACAGATCAGGTGCGGCAGATGGTTGATGCGATGATCAAGCGATAGTGCTGGAGGATATGGCGCCCACCGGTGTGAACCTGTGGGCGTTTCTTTTATTGCCGCGAATTAATCGCAGGGTGAAGTCAGCAAGGTCTTCATGAGTCGATGCAGTTGCTTGTGCAGCAGCGCCGGATCGGCGGTCGAAGGATCGAGCAGCAGCTGAAGCATCATGCCGCGCATTGTTCCAATCAGCAGCGTAGAGGCTGTCAACGGATCGGTATCGGCAGAAATCTCGCCGTTGGCGATGCCCAATTCCACCTGCCTGGCCAGCGTTAATCGCACTGAATGGTTGTACTCGGCCAGTATTGCTGCGGACTCCGACTCCACTGTGACGCCTTCCGCCATCAACGCCAGCAGGGCGCGGGCGTTGGTCCATTCGGCGTCGTCGCGCAGGAAGTACGCATCGATGTAGCCGAGCAAGGTGTCCAGCCCGGGTTGGCGCTGGGGCGCCTTGTCTTCGGCGACGTCCATGAACCGGGTATTGACGAACCCGGCCAACGCACGTAACAGCCCGGCTTTGGTGCCGAAGTGATGTGCTGCCAGGCCGCGACTGTAACCGGCTTGCAGACCGACCTCGGCCAAGGTGATGCCAATCCAGCCTTTACGCGCGACGATCTGGCGTGCCGCCTCCAACATGCAGTTTTCTGCCTGGGCGCGCATTTCCACCTTGGATCGACGGGTGGTGTTGGGGGTGCTTTGGTCGGGAGTGTCCATAGGCGAATGATCAATTACCGGTGAATTCAGGAACGCGACGCTCGCGCATCGCCTTGTTGCCCTCAGCAAAATCGCTGGTGAGGACCTGCCACTCTTGCTCGGTGGCCTCGCGGTTGATGATTGCATCCACTGAATCGGCGAGGCCGGCACGTAGTGTCTGGCGGCTAGACATGACGGCAAGGGGTGCACTCAGGGCAATTTCCTCAGCCAGGTCGCGAGCAGCCTGACGTTCTTCGCCAGGCGCCGCAAGCACATCCGCCAGGCCGATACGGACGGCTTCTGCACCATCGATACGACGGCCGGTGGCGATCAACAGAGACGCCATCTGGAGGCCAACGACGCGCGGCAGCGTAACAGAAATACCGAAGCCCTGGTGCATGCCAAGGCGATTGAAATTGGCAGAAAAACGGACCTTCGCGCTGGTGACGCGGTAGTCGCCAACAAGTGCCAGGCCCAGGCCTCCACCGATGGCGGCACCCTCTACCACGACGATCAATGGCTTGGCCGTGCGGAACAGGCCCACGGCTTGTTTGTACAGCTGACGAGGAAGAATTTTTTCACCGGTCTGCGCCAATCCACTGAAGTCAGCACCTGCACAAAACGTCTTTCCTTCGGCTTGCAGGATAACAACTCGGCAGGTCGGCAACTGGTCCAGATACTCCAGTGCGGCGAGCAGATCCATGATCAGTTCCTGATCGAAGAAGTTCAGCGGCGGACGGCTAAATTCGAGCGTGGCGATGTGTCCTTGCAATTCAAGGGTCAAGCCACGGCCAGGAGTGAAGGAGGCGAGGTTAGTCATCAGAAGCTCCGAATGGGACGGGAAAACAGACTGGATCGATGGCGCTTGATCCCTTTACAAGAAAGCTGATAGCTTATTCGCTTGTTGGTCAGCCAACAAGCGACTTTGGTCGCCTGTCCCTAAAATTCAAAGAGCAGAAACCATGCAGGCACTCGATATTAGGCCTTGTAGGCTGGACGCCAAGACGCAGGCGCTGCGTGCAGAAGTCCGAACTTTTCTCGCTGAAGAGCTCAAGCACTATTCGTCTGCCGATCGTGCCAAAGGGCTCGTCGGTCTTGTACCGGAATTCACCCGCAAGCTAGGCGAGCGCGGCTGGTTGGGCATGACCTGGCCCAAGCGTTACGGCGGCCACGAGCGCAGCGCGCTGGAGCGTTACGTGGTTCTGGAAGAACTGCTAGCGGCTGGTGCGCCGGTTGGCGCGCACTGGGTGGCCGAACGCCAAAGCGGTCCGTTGCTGATCAAGTTTTCTCCGGAAGTATTGGCCCCGCAGATCGTCCCGGGCATCACCCGCGGTGAAACGCTTCTGGCGATCGGCATGAGTGAGCCCGACGTCGGTTCCGATCTGGCGGCTGTGCGCACCCGTGCGGAAAAAACCGAGGGCGGCTGGATCGTCAACGGCAGCAAGGTATGGACCTCGGGCGCCCATCTGGCTCACTACATGATCACGCTGCTGCGCACCGGTGCGAAAGAAGAGGGCAACCGCCGCGCGGGGTTGTCGCAATTGCTGATCGACCTCAAGGCCCCCGGCGTGACCGTGCGCCCGATCTACAACATGCTCGGAGAGCATGATTTCAATGAAGTATTCCTGGAAAACGTCTTCGTTCCCGATGATTTCGTCATCGGCCAGCTGGGTAATGGCTGGCTGCAGGTCACTGCGGAACTGGCGCTGGAACGCAGTGGTCCGGAGCGCTACCTGAGTAGCACCCAGCTGTATCTGGCCATGCTCGACGAGGCCGACCCGCAAGACAGCCGGCATGCTGTAAGCCTCGGCCGTCTGGCGGCACGCTACGCCGCGCTGCGGCAGATGTCGCTGGGCGTCGCCGGCATGCTCGCCCGTGGAGAAAATCCGGCGATCCCGGCGACGGTGGTCAAGGATCAAGGCGCCTTGCTCGAACAGGCTATTCCGGAGGTCGCTCACGATCTGTTCGGCGATCAGCGTGAGCCCGGTTCCGACCTCGATCAGGTGATGCGCTTCCTGACTCAGAGCGCGCCGTCCTTTTCGCTGCGTGGCGGTACCCGTGAAATTCTGCGCGGCATTATCGCCGGAGGCCTTGGACTGCGATGAATACAGCAATCAAGCATCAGGATGCGGACGATGGCATCCCTTCAGAAATGCAAAGCATGATCGCCGACAGCGTCGAACGTCTGTTCGCTAAACACGTCACCCGTGAATTGCTCGAACGCTTCGATGACGGCCACCCTGCCGACTCGCTTTGGCAAATGGTCGTCGACAACGGGTTGCCCGGCGCGCTGGTCGCTGAAGCCGCCGGCGGCAGCGGTGCCAACTGGCTCGACGCCAGTCCTGTGCTGCATGCCATCGGCTATTGGCAGGCACCACTGCCCCTGGCGGAAACCATGCTCGGCGCAGCACTACTGGCTCATGCCGGCATGGAAGTGCCGGAGGGGGCGATCACTCTGATTCAGGCCGGTCGTTTGGGTGATCTGCAACTGAATGACGAAAGAACTCACTTGCAGGGTCGAGCCGTCAATGTGCCGTGGGCGCGCAGTTGTCGCTGGGCGGTCGTTGCCGATGGTCAGCGTCTGGCGCTGGTCGACTTGCGTCAGGCGGCCATTACTTTGGCCGCTGGCAGCAATTTTGCCGATGAAGAGCGCGACACTTTGGGTTTCGTCAACGCCAGTTGTCAGTCTACCGGTCAACTGAAACTGGCCGATCTGCACGAGCCTGTATGGCATCTCGGTGCATTGGTACGCGCTTGCACGCTGGTTGGCACGCTTGAAGCTGTCGTAGACAAAGCAGTGATGTATGCCAATGAACGTGTGCAATTCGGCAAACCGATCGGCAAGCAACAGGTACTGCAGCAATACCTGGCACAGATGGCCGGTGCGACTGGCGCTGCACGGATGGCTACGCAAGTTGCCTTGCGCAGTGCGAGCGATCTTTTCCTCGGCAGGGCAGGTAGCCACAGCACCCTGGCATTCGACATCGCAGTGGCCAAGGTGTGTGCCGGTGAGGCCGCGACGTTGGCCGCGTCGGTGGTGCATCAGGTGCACGGCGCAATCGGCTTTACCCATGAACATACCCTGCATTTCGCCACGCGCCGTCTTTGGTCCTGGCGAGATGAGTTCGGCAGTGATGCGCATTGGGCCAAAGTGCTGGGGCAGTCCGCCATTGCCGCAGGTTCCGAGGGTTTCTGGGCCGGGTTGACCGATCGAAGTTTGTGACAACTTATCCTGATCCGTCTTAGGACGAGCAGTCTGTGCGCTTGCGTAACTAAAACAAGAACAACATTTTTTTATCGAGGTAATTCATGAAAGCAGCCGTATTCCACACTCCGGGTTCTCCTTTGACCATCGAGAACGTCGGGATCAGCAAGCCGGGTCCGCGTGAAGTCCTGGTGCGCACTGTCGCTGTAGGTGTCTGTCACTCGGACCTGCATGTCGTCGACGGGATGTATCCGCATCCGGCCCCCGTGGTGCTTGGCCACGAGGCAGCCGGTATCGTCGAACAGGTGGGCTCGGACGTCCGTACTGTCAAGCCAGGTGATCATGTGGTCACGTGCCTGTCGGTCTACTGCGGCCATTGCGCCCATTGCGTCACAGGCCACTTGTCGCTGTGCGTATCGCCGGAAACGCGCCGCGGCAAGGGCGACGAGCCACGCCTGACTTACGTGCAAAGGCCCATGCCGCAATTTGCCAACCTGTCCGCGTATGCCGAGCAGATGCTGGTCCATGAACATGCGCTGGTCGCCATTCGCCGCGACATGCCGCTCGACCGCGCCGCGCTGCTTGGTTGCGCTGTTACTACCGGCACCGGCGCGGTATTCAACACCGCCAAAGTTCGTCCAGGTGAAACCGTGGCTGTATTGGGGTGTGGCGGCATCGGCCTGGCTGCGATCAATGGTGCGGTACTGGCCGGTGCCGGCCGCATCATTGCCATCGACATGCTTGATTCGAAGCTGGAACTGGCCAGGCAGTTTGGCGCCACCGATGTCATCAATGCGAAGAATGGCGATACGGTTCAACAGGTCATCGAGCTGACCAGAGGTGGCGTCGATCACTCGTTCGAATGCATCGGCCTCAAGCAGACGGCCGAGCAGGCATTCGGCATGCTCAAACGTGGTGGCTGCGCGACGATCATCGGCATGATGAAACCGGGCACCAAGCTTGAGATCGATCCTTTCCAGCTTCTGCAGGCCCGCCGCATTCAAGGGTCAATCATGGGTTCGAACCGTTTTCCGGTCGATCTGCCGAGCCTGACCGATTTCTATATGCAGGGTCGACTCAAACTCGACGAGATGATCTCGCAGCGCATCAAACTCGAAGACATCAATATCGCCTTCGACGAGATGCGTCGCGGCGAGCTGGCGCGTTCGGTGATTGTCTTCGACCAGTGAGTGTCGGGTGAATGGTCGGGCGGGGTTGCGCGCAAACGCGGTAATGCCTTGGCCCTGACCGGCAATGCACAACTGGATAAGAAGAGGATAGCCATGCTTGGTGACATCAAAATCGTAGAAATCTGCGGCATCGGTCCCGGGCCGTTTTGTGCCATGCATCTGGCCGATCTGGGGGCGCAAGTCATCGCTGTTGAGCGTGGCGAAGCTGTCTCTGTTACAGGCGAGAAGAACGCTTCTAAAAGCGCGATGAATCGTGGAAAGCGCTCCGTGGTAGCCGACCTGAAAACACCCGATGGGCGCGAGACCGTACTAAAGCTGATCGAAAGCGCGGACGCGCTGATCGAAGGCATGCGCCCGGGTGTGATGGAACGTCTAGGGTTGGGGCCGGAGATTCTGCTGGCACGTAATCCGAAGCTGGTTTACGGGCGCATGACGGGCTGGGGTCAGAATGGCCCGATGGCTCAGGCGGCAGGTCATGACAACAACTACATCTCGCTGTCAGGGGCGATGTATTACTGCGGGACTGAGGGCGAAGCGCCGTCTTCGCCCATCACACTCATCGGCGACATTGGCGGTGGGGCCCTTTATCTGGCAATCGGTCTGCTGGCGGGCATTCTCAATGTGCGCACTACCGGTAAAGGCACCGTGGTCGATGCTGCCATCGTCGATGGTTCGGCGCACATGATGCAGCTGTTGATGTCGATGGCACCCCGTGGCGGAATTCAGGAGCAGCGGGGCAAGAGCATGCATGACAGCTCCCATTTCTATGGCACTTACCGTTGCAAGGATGGCCATTACATTTCCCTGGGGGCCATGGAGCCACAGTTCTATGCGCTACTCCTGGAAAAGCTGGAGCTGGTCGACGACCCTCGTTTTATCCGGCAATGGGACATGAGTCGTTGGGGAGAAATGCGTTCGGCGTTCGAGACAATCTTCAGTAGCCGTACACGCGAGCAGTGGGGCGAACTGCTCGAGGGGACAGACGTGTGCTTCGCTCCTGTGCTCAGCCCGCAGGAGTCATCCGGACATCCTCACATGGTCCATAGGGATGTGTACTTCGAGCGCGACGGCATGTTGCAGTCTCACCCTGCACCGCGTTTCGATGGTCAGGTAGTCATGCCGGGAACAATACCGACGCGTGGCGAACATACCGAACAAGTCAGAAGGGCGCTTGAGTCCAATAGCGAGGGTCTTTGGTTGTGAAACATCGGTGGTAGGCATTCGCCGCAGCTCGAGCGCTGCGTGCTTTGATTTATATGTCGTAACTTTAAGTCGTTTGAGCGAGTGCACTCACGATAGCCACAATAATAATATCCTATCGAGGTTTTTGCATGACTGTACTGACCGCTGCTGCACCTCTTGAGTTTGTGAATGCCGATCGCGTGTATCGCAAAGTCACTGTCCGGCTTCTGCCGTTCCTTTTTATTTGTTATGTCGTCAACTATATAGATCGCGCAAATATCGGCTATGCCAAGTTGCAGTTTACTCAAGATTTGGGTTTCTCTGACGCGGTGTATGGCTTGGGTGCCGGTCTCTTTTATATCAGCTACTTATTGTTCGAAGTACCAAGCAATTTGTATTTGCAAAAGATCGGAGCACGTGCAACGCTTACCCGCATCATGATCATCTGGGGCATCGCTTCAGGAATGACGTGTCTGGTAACTACGCCAATGCAACTGTATGTAGCACGTTTTGTCCTCGGTGCCGCCGAAGCCGGCTTCTTCCCCGGTGTTGTTTTATATCTCAGCTACTGGTTCCCGGCAGCGCGGCGCGGACGCATCAGCTCAATCCTGTTAATGGCGGTAGCCACCGCTGGTTTGCTTGGGGGCCTGGTGTCCGGTTGGATTATGCACGAGGCTGATGGGCTGCTCGGTCTGCGTGGCTGGCAGGCGCTGTTTATCATCGAAGCAATTCCGGCGGTGTTGCTCGGTCTGACAGTGTATTGGGTACTCGACGATTCACCGCAAAAAGCCAAATGGTTATCGCCGGCCGAAAAAGAGATGATACGTCAGGATCTGGAAAACGATCAGGCGGCCAAGGCTCACACTGGGCATTCCGGTTTGTTTAGCGCCTTGCGCGATACGCGTGTTTATCTTTTGGCCCTGGTTTATTGTGCAGTTTGCGCAGGTTCTGGAGTGATCAGCATCTGGGGGCCGTCGATTATTAAAAGCGCCGGGGTTACTGATCTCAAGCAAGTCGGGTTTTTGATGATGCTCCCGTTTGCAACGGCAACTATCGTAATGTATTTGGTTGGCCTCAACTCCGATCGCATGTTGGAGCGTCGTTGGCATGTGGTAGTGCCGTCCCTGGCGGCGGCGGTTGCCTTTTTCGTGCTCAGCCTGCCTGATCTCGGTGCGACGGTAACCGTTGTGATGTTGTGCCTGGCTACGGCAGGCGTGTACTCGGCCTCGTCAATTTTCTGGGTTATCCCGCCCACTTATCTTGGCAAGAATTCCGCAGCAACCGGGATCGCCTTTATCAGCAGTGTCGGCGCAGGGGCTGCGGGCTTCGGTGCCGCTGCGTTGCTGGGTTGGATTAAAACGGAAACGGGTAGCTTGAGTGTTGGCTTATTATCAGTCGGCGCTCTGATCGTTCTAGGGTGCTGGCTTTTAATCATTTGCATGCCTGTTCATTTGCTTGGGCTCAAGCGCGCATAACGCCTTTGGCGCTGCGCTATAGACGCCTCTGGCCGTTTCATTTTTGCCATTCGGCGCGACAAGTCCTAAACGGTGGAAAAGAAGTTTCAAAATGAAGGGGCAGTGGCTAGCATTTTCACAATTCTGACCATTCGCTACCCGGAGGTAGAACAGCAGAAGTTGAGGGGGATTCAGAAGAGGTAGCATGTCGACTGCTCCGCTGGCTAAAGCGACCGCCTTTGGTCGATTGTTGCGTCGATCAGTTGAATCCACAGTTGATTTCTGCGTTCCACGACACCTGAAACTGACCACTAGCTGCCTTGCGACTTCATTTAGCGTGGCTTGCGAGTGATCCGCAAGGTCGGTTCCTTTCGGGAAGTACTGCCTTAACAGCCCGTTGGTGTTCTCATTCGATCCCCCGTTGCCAAGGACGATGAGGATCGTAGAAGTAGACCTTGATGTCGGTAGCCACCGTAAAGCGCTTATGAAGCTCACGAATGTGTACATGCAATCTGGCACCTTTGCTCATCGCGAATTATGGATCACAGCACGGGGACGTTAAATTACGGTAAACGCAGGGTGAAACAGCCCTATGAGGATGTCCGTGTCTCTTTCGCGGCATACGCTGGAAAAGACAACATCGACTCGTTTGGCGTGTGCTCGTAGGTCGAGGACAGCACTGCACTGAGTCGATCGCTCAGCAGGTTCCAGGCGTTTTTCTTCTCGTCGGCATAGTCGTGATGCAGGTAATGGCGCCTCACCCGAGAGCCGGCCAGCACATGATTTTGGCAGCGATCGATGACATCCAGGCTAACGCCTAAGGCTTGCATCATGGTCGCGCCCGTGCGGCGCAGGTCATGCGGCGTCCAGTCGCCGTTTTGGCCGTCGGCAAGGACCAGGGTATCGTCATGGCACCGTCTGGAGAGGGCCTTGCGGTTTTTGAACCGAGCCTGGCGATCACCGACCTGTTTACTCACCACCTTTACGTCCACATGCCCATCATCCTGCTTGTTGGGAAAGCACCATTGCGAGTTGCCCGTCAGGATTTTGAGTTCCTGAAAGAAATGCAGGGCGAAGGGGGAGAGGAAGACATGGTGGTCTTGTTTTTTGCCACGGGTGCCTTTGACATTTTCGCTGGGGAGGAACCAGGTCTGCTGGTCTAGATCGACATTTTTCCATTCGGCCTGTAGCAACTCGCCAATCCGGCATAGCGTGCCCAGGCTGATCCAGAGCGCAAGCTGTGTTTCCTTCTTTAGCGGTCGAATGCCGTCGTATTTTTGGCCCGCGGGGAGGGCGTCGTAATCGGCAGTCATTTGCTGGAAGCAGGTGTGCAGTTCCAACAGCTCAGCCGGGGAAAGGATCCGGCTTCTTTCGGCCTCGTAGTCGGCCGGGATCAAGGGGGAGATGTCGACCAGCTCAGTTGGATCACCCTCGATCAATAAAGCCCGCCAAGGTTGGCGCTTTCTGGCCCAGCTGAACATCTGAGTGAGGTCGGCGAAGAAGCTGATGGCTTGCCGGTGAGCGCCGCGGTTGACCACGGTGCGGATCAGCGCCCGAACATCGTGTTCGGACACACTGCTCACCGCTGTCTTGCCAAGTGCCGGTAATAGGTCCTTGTTAAAACGACGCTTTAACTCGGCGTTGCCGTCTTTGCGCGCGACGCCATCCACCAGCCACGCCTTGGCCAGATCCTGGACGGTCAGCGTTAGCGCCTTCGACGTTTTTACTTGTTCGGCCTCTACGTTAGCTGCGGCGTATGCCTGTGCCTTGGCGGTTTTCTTCTGCTCGTTGGGATTGATCTGCTCATCGATGAGCGCCCTAGCCTGGTTGCGGGCCTTGCGGATGTCCGTCAGGGATTTGCGTGGCCAGGACCCGCAGGAGTATTCTTTGTTCTGGTCGCCCCACCGATAGCGATAGAAAAAGCTGACCGACACGCCGTCCTTACGCAGGGAAATTCGACCCGCGAGATTGCCATCCTCCCGGAGGATCCGGCCGGCATCATTGGCGGTCAGCGACTCGAGTTCTTTGATGGTGATTTTGGCCATGAAATGGACTCCCCCTACTTTTACCCCCACAAAAACGTCGGCTCTTGATGGACGTTGCTGGACTCTCGTAGAGCAGAACACCGCTGGAGCTCAAGTAAATACTAGCTTAGAAAAATCCAGAGTGAAATTTCGGAGTCTTTCAAGAAGTATGAAAAAGGAGATGGGGTGCTAGGGGTCGAGTGTTCGAATCACTCCGTCCCGACCATATAATTCAATGACTTAGGCCAATGTTCACAGCATTGGCCTTTTTCATGCGCGTGACTTTTGCGTGACTTCTCGATTTTTCACGCCTGCTTCCTCTTCAAGATTGTCAGGACCGGTCCACGCGAATCGGTTGCTGATACCATGTTTGCAGCTTCAATCAGATGACCGAGTTCAGCGCCCGAGTAGTGACTGGTGATGCTGCCGTTCTTGTGGCCCAGAAGTGCCTTTCGGTCTTCCTCGGTGACGCCTGCTGCTCGTAGCCGTCGGCCAAATGTGTGCTTGAGGTCGTGGATCCTTATGGATGCATAACCTGGGTGAGAAGGGCGAAGGTTTTCCTCCTGCCAGAGTTTCGCCGCTCTCACCCGCGCTTTCTTCCAGGCTGAGTCATTCATCCGGTGAATCGCGTTGCCGTTGTAAGGGAAAACCCACTCCTTGATAATTGGGCAGAGAACCAGCTCCGGCCTTGGGCGTTGGGGCGCAAGAACTGGTTCTTCGCAGGATCACTGCGCAGCGGAAAACGGGCAGCGGCGATCATGAGTTTGATCCAGTCGGCGGAACTCAACGGGCATGATCCGTATGCTTATTTGAAGGACATCCTCACGCGTCTGCCGACGCAGCGGGCAAGTGAGATTGCGGAGCTGCTGCCGCATAGGTGGCGATCGGTTTAGTTGCGCAAGACGGGATGCCCGGACACTGGATGCCTGGCCAGGTGACGCGCTGCTGGGAGGTTTCGAGCAGTTCGATCTTATGATGGCGCAGTGCTACAGTGCACCCAAAATCAAGGAGGTGACAAATGTTCCGCACGGTAGCTTTCGTCTTGGGGTGTACTTTTCTGACCGGCTGCGCAAATACACAAGAGGTTGATGCTTAGAGGGCGGGGGCCCAACGAACAACGCCTGTTTGCACCAGTGAAAACCAGTGTCAGGTAATGTGGTCGGCGGCGCGCGGCTGGGTGCTGAGGCATGCCGGCACGAAAATTCAAAATTACGGTGCCGACTACTTCGATACGTACAACCCGATACCAAACAGCCCTGCATTGGCGGCGCAAATTTCCCAAGATGCGCTGGGTTCTGGAAAGCACAAAATCTCTGCAAGGCTTTGGTGTGACAACATGTTTGGCTGCCAGCCAAATGCCTGGCAGGCACTATTGGATTTCAACCGTACCGTAAATCTCGCGGGCGCCGGGCAATGATCAAAAAAACGAGAGCTACGACATGCGAATTCTGATAGCTGCGGTGGCCTGAGAATCAGCATGTCCTGATGTGAAAAAGCCCAGACTAGTGCTGGGCTTTTTGCATCTGGCAGTTTAGCCGTACATGAGTCTAAGCATTTCGGCCAAATCAAGGATGTCGCCAGGATCAATCGTATTATTTTCGAGCGCTTCGATGAGGTAGCCGATCACCCTGCGCGAATTCTGGCTAATAGGTCGTCCCTGTGCCAGTAGCAGGTCGGCGACCTGATAGCGCTCTGCTGGAAAGTCACGAAGCGCCTCGATGAGACGCTCACGCATTTTGATGAGCGCGTAGGGTCCGTCGGCTGGATCTTGAAGTGCTTGTCTAAGCTTCGCGAAATTATTCTGCATATGCCGACCTCTGGGAATGAAAAAGCCCAGCGGGGTTGGTCTTAATCGGATTGGATCGCGAGGCTATGGGTGGGCTGCTTCGTGCTCAGGCACTAGTCGCACCTCTACGC
>Ga0247806_10000307_pt1 | contig 33067 bp, 27 predicted proteins | sample UWRJL059202B1_FD_179935 | JGI IMG/M metagenome (GOLD analysis project Ga0247806, IMG submission 179935) | Plant litter microbial communities from Arlington Agricultural Research Station in Wisconsin, United States - UWRJ-L059-202B-1 | ecosystem: Environmental > Terrestrial > Plant litter >... | reverse complement strand
ACAAGAAGAACTTGATAAGGTAGAAACAACCCTGGGCAGCGCTTTTGAAATTGGTTTTGTTTTCAACGTGTATGCCTTTGGCGAAGCCACTTTGCAACGTCTCGGCTTTAAACCCGAGCAGTACAACGATTTCGGCTGGAGCTTACTCGAAGCGCTCGGCTTTACCGATGACGAGATTCATGCGGCCAATGTATATGTATGTGGCACGATGACGGTGGAAGGCGCTCCTTATTTAAAAGACGAACACCTGCCTGTCTTTGATTGCGCGAACAAATGCGGTCAAACCGGCGAACGTTATATCCACGCCCACGGTCACATCCGCATGATGGGCGCGGCACAACCTTTTTTAAGCGGGGCCATTTCAAAAACGATCAACCTACCCAACGAAGCTACGCAGGAAGAGATCGCCGATGCTTACCGCATGAGCTGGGAACTGGGTTTGAAAGCCTGCGCGTTGTACCGCGATGGTTCCAAACTGTCGCAGCCGCTCAGCAACAAATCCGACAAAAAGAAAAAACTCGACGATCCCATCAGCGAAGAAAAAGCGGAAGCATTGGCCGCAGATATCTCCGCCATGGTGGACATGGGCAAACTCACCATCGACGACCTGCTGGATGAAATGAACAAGCGCGTACAAAGCAGTGCCGATACCTCTTTGAAACGCCAGCTTGCCATGATCGTAGAGCGCAGGGCCTTGCCGGCCAAGCGCAGGGGCTTTACGCAGAAAGCGAAGATCAACGGGCAGGCTTTGTTCCTCCGCACCGGCGAATACAATGATGGTACATTGGGAGAGATCTTCATCGACATGGCAAAAGAAGGCGCTACCATGCGCAGTATGCTCAACTGTTTTGCCATCGCCATTTCCATTGGTTTGCAATACGGCGTTCCACTGGAAGAATACGTAGAGAAATTCGTGTTCACCCGCTTTGAACCGGCCGGCATGGTGGATCACCCGAACATTAAAACCACCACCTCCATCATCGACTTTATGTTCCGCTCCCTAGCGTACGAATATTTAGGCCGCAACGACCTGGTTCATGTACTCGATGCACAACCTGAAGTAGCTAATTTAGGCAACGAAGAGTGGGACATTGAATCGCCTACGATCGGTGAGCGTAAACACGAACTGAGTGAAGTAAGGGTAACCGGTGGCCTAGCCCCGCAACCTGCCAAAGCGCCGCACCGTACCGCTTCCGTAAAGCCCAGCAACAGCAACGGCATGGACGCGATGAATGCCGCCGCCAAAAGCATGCAAAGCGATGCGCCGGCTTGTAATACCTGTGGTCACATTACCGTGCGCAGCGGTACTTGTTATAAATGTTTGAACTGCGGGAATAGCATGGGCTGTAGTTAATTAATTTTTCTAAGCACAAACATAAAAGAGCCACCAGTGTAAACCGGTGGCTTTTTAGTTTAACTTATTTATGTGATCGCCACCGAATATTTTTTTGCCGGGAAGACGGTAAGTCGGTAAGGAATAACAAATATTTATGCAAGCGCCTGCTATAACCAACAATTAAAACGTCTTCCCGGCCAACCTTCCTTCGTCATGTGAATAACTTCCGGTTTTACCGCCTTCCGGTTAATTCTATTTTTTAGTTACAAAATCCCTCAGGTAACTGCAACTGTTAAAAGCCTCTTTGTAAAAAGCCGTGTTGCCGTATTCCTTTACAAAAATTGGGAAATAGGTATTTTTCATAAACACTTCATAATATTTTTTCGTCGCCGCTTCGTATTGATCGTAGTTGCTGCCATAGGCATCGTACTGCGGCTGCGGAATCTGTTTCTGGCTGCATTTCGCCATCATGAACAGGCAACGCGCTTTAAAATTTTTATCGGTTGAGGCGGCCATCGCTTTTTCAAAATAAGATTGTGCTTCAAAGCAACCATAATATTCTTTTTCAAAAGCCGTGGCGTTTTTAGGAATGAAATAACCATCGCTGCTGCTGCGGTAATATTTTACCAGTTGCCAGGCATGGCCGTAATAAGTGGTGTTGTACAGGCCCAGCGCTATCTTGTAATAATGCTTGGCGGCATTTATCTTATCGGTGGCAGCTAATTTTTCGAGTCGCAGCATTTCTTCCGCAAAGGCCGGTTTGGTGGTGGTGAATTTCTTTTCCGAAGGCAGGGCTTCTTCGCGGTCGTACAGCAGGTCGATAAAAGGATTGGTTTTAATGATTGTCGTTTTTTTAGCGGTCGGCTTTTTAAACCACTCGATGGCTTTGGTATAATTGCGGTCGCGCAGGTAAGCGGTACCGGCAAAGTCGGTTACATCCGCCAGCTTTACCTGGTTGTGGGAAATGAGGTAGTTCTCAAAACTGTTTGCTGTTTTGCTGTTCATCAGGGCATATAATTTTTCCACGTCGCTGCTCAGCAAACTGTTCCGCAAAAATTCGATGCCGTTGGAGGTACTGTAATAATAATCCACATCAGGATCCTGTACCCGGCCACCCATGATCCAGTCGGCCGCACCGATCACCAGTGTTTCTTTATCTAACTGTCCCTGTTTGTGATAGCGTTTCGCCAGTATCTCGCTCATCAGGTTGCGGTAAAAATTCCGCCATTGGCGCACCTGGTCCATGTTGTTCACCTTGATGCTTTTTTCCGATGTTGCTTTTCCTTCGAGCCATTTGATGGACGGTAAAATTTCTTCTTCAAATTTGCTGTCGATGGTTTCTTTTTCGTTGATCGTTACCAGCAGGTTGGTAAGTGTTAACTGGTCCTTTACTTTTTCCGCCAGTTTTAGTTGTGTTGCTTTTGCGGCATATTCCTTTGCCGACCTGTAATCTTTTACCAGGTAACTCGCGTAGGCTGCGCCGGTTTCAAAAAGCCCGGCACCTGCGGTATTACCCTGGGCCATTTTGTGCAGTTCTGTAGCCAGTTGCTTTGTTTCTTTTTTGGCTTCATCAAAAACGCTGTCCTGGTTTTCAACACCCCAACTGTAATAAAATGTTTTGCCGCCATTTTCCTTGCTGAGCGCCGGTGTTAAATAACCTTCTTCCATTTTGTTGATCTCCCGTACCGCCAGTACTTCCAGCACTTCATTTTGCGGATCCAGTTTATAAATGGTTTTGATGGTTGGCAATTCATTCTTTGCGCTGCCCAGGGCGAACAGGGCCAGAAGGTTTGCTTTTTCCTTATCGGTTTTGCAGAGGTTTAAATATTCTTCCCTGCTGCGTTTTGAATCCACGCTCCAGTTGAAGCCCAGGTAATTCGATATGCGTTTGGCCGTTGTAGCGCTGAATGTTTTGCTGAAAAGCAACGTTGCTTCCTGCGACCGGCCGGTCCTGAAAAGCGCGCCCGCCTTCAACGATAAACAAAGCGGCGCCAGTACATTTTCCTTGTTGATGGAAGGCTCGTACTCATCGTACCATTTAATCACGTCGGCATAGCGGTCGCTGTAGTGCGCCAACCGCAATACCTGGTAAGCAAACTTGGTTTTAAAGAAATCTTTCTTCGCCACGTTGTACAGTTGCTGACCGTTTTTGATCAGCTTCGCCATTTTGATACTGTCGCGTACGATCGCATCCCAGTTGCCCGCTTCACCCAGCATATAAGGTTCTACCTGTTTTGCATACAATACATAACCGAGCGCTTCCAGGTCTTTCGTCTTCATAAAATAATCCGTCATGCTGTTGCGCTTAACAGAATCGGGTATCTTCAATGGCTGTGCTTTTTCCAGGTGATAATAAAGATTGTTCAGGTCCTTCCCTGCAAAACGTGTTACCAGTTTTTTTGCGTCCGCAGGTGTAACGCCATTATTGCAATAGGCGGCCCATTCGCTGGCCAGCAGGTCCGTTGTTTCTACCGGCTCCTGGTCGTCGTATAAAAAATTATAGCCGGTATAATAAAACGGTTTGTAGGTAGTATTGGCAGGTGTATTCTGGTGAAAGAAAGAAGTATAGTAATCATACGGGTCCACGCCGGGGCCGCAGCCGATTATGTTTTGCGGGAAAGCGATGATCGCGGCGCTAGCGCAGGTTGTTATAAATAGTTTCCAGTTCATGCGGAGTGTATTTTTCTAAAAGTACAGAATCGAGTTGGTAGAACGATACCCTCAAACGGGTATTTCGAAGTTTTTTGCCGACGGTTTGGGCGCTGACGAAAACGGCTTCATAGTCGCTTCTTTCATCGCGCAGCACATCTCCTTTTTTTAATTCATAGCCGTTCAAAAGCGTGTCCTGCAAAAGCGTGTAGCGGTTACCAGTATGCGTTGCAAAACTTCTGTCGAAAACACCGGAAGGCAGGTATTGAACCAGTCCTTTATAAGCATTATTGCGAAACAAAACTTTCCATTCAAATAACGGCAAGGCAATGTCGAGGTCGAGCGGGTAAGCGGAAAGGGCACCGATGTATTTTTTGAGCTCTGCTGTTTCGATGATAGAATTTTTAGTGGCGGGATTTTTCAGGTTGCCCATGTTGTAGCACATCAGCATGCCGCGGTCGGCGGGCGGTATGCCGCTGCCGGTAACGTACTTCACCTGGTGCAGCCGGATGGTAACCGATAGTGTTTTTTTCTGCAACGGTTTAATGGATCTCACTAAAGCAAAATAAGCATCTTTCGTGGCCGCCGTCCAGTCGCAATCGACCTGTATTTCAGGAATATTTTTAAAATTGTGTTGTGCCGACAAATCATCGACAAGCGTACTGATCTTTTGCGCCAGTGCTGCCGCTGCTGCTGGTTTAAGATGGAGAATACAGGTATTGGTGATAAAAACCGTGGGGATGATGTTGATGCCTGCCGGTAATGTTGGTTGGGAAGATGTAAGCTTGGCCACAGGCACGGGTTCCTGCCGGGCATTGTCCCAATCCACGTCGAAGTATTTTATGTACAGGGTTTTTACCTGCTGCTGCTGAAGCACATCTTTTTCAGTTTGATTCAAATCGAAATTGGATCTCCAGTAATAGAAAGCCCGTTCGATGGTACGGTCCTGTTTTTTTTCAGTACAGGAGAAAAGGCAGCAGAGACAGCAAAATAACCAGCAGCAGGGAAATAAAAAACGTTTCCGCATTTTTCAAAAGTAGATAATTAAGTGTTAGGAGTTTAGCAGTTAATAAAGTTTACGGAGCTAACCGGCCTGGAAGTCATAGCGGGAATCATCCTGCTTTTCAAGCATAATTCATAACTAATAATTCATAATTGCTCCCTCCTTATCTTTGCTCCATGACTTCCGATTTTTTCACCTACGATAAGAACAAGGTTATACAGGCGCTGCGTTACCATTTCATTACCCGCAAGGAAATCCGCATCATGATGATACTGGTAAATATATTTGCCATCGCTTCCGCGGCTTTGTTTTATTTCAAACAGATATTACCGCTTGCCTTCCTCATCAGTTCGGTATTGTGGTTTGTGCTGATGTTGCTGTTCTGGTTCATACTGCCGCACATGATCTATCGCAAAGCCGATACGTTTAAAGACCGGTTCCAGGCCATTTTATCTGACAATAATTTCAGGATCGAAAACGAACGCGGCGGCAGGAGCTGGGAATGGAATACTTTCAGTACCTGGGTGGAAAGTCCTTATTTTTTTCACCTGTATTTTAACCCGCGGGCTTTTTTCATCGTACCCAAAGACGCTTTCCCTGGTGATGATGTACACGAGGCGAGGGACATATTGAAGGCGAAGATTAAAAAAGTCTGAACTGCGCCTCACCCTCAATCCCTCTCCAAAAGAGAGGGAGTTAGCAACATTTCGTTGACCTCACCCCAACCCTCTCCAAAAGAGAGGGAGTTAGCAAGTTCACGTTCTATCCGTGTAATCCGCTCAATCCGTGCAATAAAAAATTCGTGTAATCAAAGTAGCTTTTCCATCACGTAGTGCGGCAGCGTCACCTCTTCAAATTCATCGCCGATCTTTTTGTAACCCAGCTTTTCATAAAAACCGATGGCCGTTTTGCGTGCGTGCATGGTCAGTCTTTTGAAACCCTTGTCGCGGGCAAGTATTTCTGCAAAATGCATCATGCTGGCGCCGATGCCTTTACCCTGCAGGTTATTTTGTACCGCCATCTGCCGGAGGCGCAAACAGGTAGGATCTATTTTGGTGAGTAAGCAACAGGCAAGCATATCATCATCGTCAAAAGCAGCGATCAGGATGTCTTCTTTTTCCCTTTCCAGTTCTTCGGGTAAAAAACTAAGGCCCAGTGGTTTACGCAAAATGTCGTTGCGCAGGGAGATCATCTGCCTGTATTCTTTTGTGCCGTGGTCTATTTGTTTTAAGGCCATAACGCGTTAAGTTTTTGGTGCTGGTGCGGGTAATGAGCACCGTAGGGCAAACAATATACAATTTTTTAGTAAAAAATGATGCGGGCTGGTTAAAGAGTAGTGTAAAACAAACATATTCAAATATAGTAATAAGAGGGTTGCTGCCAGCCGCTTGTTATCGCCTGATCCGAAGCCGAAAGCAGGTTTAACCGGTTGCCGCCGATCCCTCCAAACAAGCCTCAAAACCTTTATTTGCCGTTCATTTATATTTCTTTGTATTTATGTCAAAATGTATATTTTTGCAACCAAGTACAAACTAAAATTTTACTATCATGTCAGACATTGCAACAAGAGTAAAGAAAATTATTGTTGACAAATTAGGTGTTGATGAAGCAGAAGTAACCCCTGAAGCTTCTTTCACCAACGACCTCGGTGCCGATAGCTTGGACACCGTAGAATTAATTATGGAATTTGAAAAAGAATTTAATATTTCTATTCCTGATGAGCAAGCCGAAACCATCACTACCGTTGGCCAGGCGAATGCTTACTTAGAAGAACACGCTAAGTAATTATCACTTAATTATCACAGGCAAACTTTATGGATTTAAAAAGAGTTGTAGTAACCGGGTTGGGTGCACTTACTCCATTGGGAAAAACCGTAGCTGATTTTTGGCAGGGATTAACCGATGGTGTTAGCGGCTGCGATCACATCAAACAATTCGACTCTTCAAAATTCAAAACAAGGTTTGCCTGTGAAGTTAAAGACTTCGAACCTACCGAATACCTCGACCGGAAAGAAGCCCGCAAGATCGACCGTTTTACCCAGTTCGCCCTTATTGCCAGTGATGAAGCTGTGAAAGATGCCGGCATCACCAAAGACAACGTGGATGCCGACCGGGTAGGTGTGATCTTCGCCAGCGGCATCGGCGGCCTCATCACCTTCCAGGAGGAAGTGGTGAATTTTGCCAACGGTGACGGTACGCCCCGCTTCAATCCTTTCTTCATTCCCAAAATGATCCTCGATATTGCTGCCGGGCAGATCTCGATGCGCCATGGTTTCCGCGGTCCTAATTTTGCCGTGGTAAGCGCCTGCGCCTCCAGTACCAATGCAATCATCGATGCGTTCGATAATATCCGCCTGGGTAAAGCCGACGTGATCATCACCGGGGGAAGCGAGGCCGTGGTAAGCGCTGCGGGCGTTGGTGGCTTCAACGCCATGAAAGCCCTCAGCGAAAGAAACGACGATCCTGGCACGGCCAGCCGCCCTTTTGATAAAGACCGCGATGGTTTTGTAATGGGTGAAGGCGCCGGTATCCTCGTACTCGAAAGTTTGGAACACGCACTCGCCCGGGGTGCAAAAATCTATTGCGAGATCGCCGGTGGTGGTGCTACTGCCGATGCGCATCACATCACGGCGCCACACCCTGAAGGATTGGGTGCTAAAAATGTAATGATCGCCGCGTTGAAAGATGCGCACATGGATCCTGCCGAGATCGATTACATCAATGTACATGGTACCTCCACACCTTTGGGAGATATTGCCGAAACAAAAGCCATCCTCAGCGTTTTTGGCGAACATGCTTACGACCTCAACATCAGTTCTACCAAAAGCATGACGGGACATTGTCTTGGTGCCGCCGGTGCCCTGGAAGCGCTTGCCTGTATACTCGCTGTCACGAAGGATGTTGTCCCTCCCACGATCAATCACTTCACCGATGATCCCGAGCTGGATCCAAAGCTGAACTTCACCTTCAATAAGGCAGAACACCGCACGGTAAATGCTGCCCTCAGCAATACCTTTGGTTTCGGTGGCCACAATGCCAGCGTGATTGTGAAGAAATACAAAGCCTGATCATTTTAGTTTCCGTATTTTTTTCTTTAGCGATCAACCGGTAAGCCAGCCATAAGGCGTAAAAACTGGTCTGTTTGCCCTTCTTTGATGTTGCGGTTATCTGCAGTTTTTGAAATCCTTTCCCGTATAACTTTGCCAAAGTTTAAGCTTTGCCAAAGCTGTAATTTACTTTTATCCCCGCACAAAACCTCAATCCAACATCTTCCATATTCCATTTCCTACCTCTCGCAAAAAAACTTTAATTTAGAGGAAAGTTTATCTACCTACTTTGAAATTCATAACCAATTTTTTCAGGGGAAAAAATACAGAGTTCAAAAAACAACTCAACAATGTCCTCGGCTTCACGCCCGTAGATATTGCATTGTACAAAACAGCGCTCAGTCACCGCAGTGTGCGGGAAGGCGCCGATGAAAACAACGAACGCCTCGAGTTTTTAGGAGACGCTGTACTGAGTTCCATCGTGGCGCATTACCTTTTCAGAAAGTATCCCTATAAAGGCGAAGGTTTTCTAACGGAAATGCGGAGCAAAATGGTGAACCGCCAGAAACTGAACGACATCGCCCTGAAAATGGGGTTGAAGAAAATCACTTTTTACAATAAGTACGACAACTCTTTAAAGATCTCCCAGATATTCGGCAATACCCTGGAAGCCCTGATCGGCGCGGTTTACCTCGACAAAGGCTATACCGGTACGCAGCGGTGGGTGGAAAAATACATCATCATGCCGCACCTGTTCATCGACGACCTGGAAGGCATCGAGATCAATATAAAAAACAGGCTCTACGGCTGGGCCAATAAAAACGGAAAGTCACTCGAGTTTGAAACGCTCGATGAAAAATTTGAAAACGGCAGAAGGCTGTTCACCATCGGCGCAACGGTCGATGGCGAACTGGTAGCCGAAGCAAAAGGTTACAATAAAAAAGACGCCAGCCAGGTAGCTGCGCAGTTGGCGGTTGAAAAATTAGGACTGTAGTAAATGAGACAATGTGCAAATATGAAAATGTAAAAATGTTGCTATCGTCCCGATTAATAAAAGTTTCGAGGGTTTAGGAGGTTTAGAAGTTTAGTTGTATTTCGATCACCTGCAATCCATTTTATACCAATTGAAAAACGTTTAAAGGCTTTATAAGATTATGATCTTAATTCTATAAATCCTCAAATTCTGTAAATCCCGATCCGATCATGAAGTTTGGAATATTAGGAAGCGGTAGTTGGGGAACGGCCATTGCAAAAATACTGACCGACAACGGCAACAGCATTTACTGGTGGAACCGGAGCGAAGCGGCTATCCAACACATTTTATCCCGCCACCACAATCCTCAATACTTACCCGCTGCGCATTTCGATACCGGCAAATTAAAACTCACCACCGATCCTGCGGAAGTGATCCTCAACAGTGATTGTATCATCATTGCCGTGCCTTCCGCCTATGCCGACGATGCATTGCGTGGACTCGATAAAAATATTTTCAAAGGGAAGAAAATTATCTCGGCCATCAAAGGTATTTTGCCTGGCAATAACCTGTTGCTGAACGATCACCTGAAAAACGAATTCGGCCTGCCGCTCGAAGATTATTTTGCAGTACTCGGACCTTGCCACGCCGAAGAAGTAGCGGCTGAAAAGTTATCGTACCTCACTTTTTCAGGCAAGGATGAGGCAACCGCTACCCGCATTGCCGCTTCCTTTAAAACGCCTTACCTCAATACCGTTGTGAACAATGATATCCTCGGTGTGCAGTTTGCCGCCGTATTGAAAAATATTTATGCCGTAGGGTCGGGTATTGCACACGGCCTTGACTACGGCGATAATTTCCTTAGTGTACTCATTGCCAACAGCGCCGATGAAATGGCCGGTTTCTTAAAAAGAGCGGGCATTCAAAATATAGAAGTGGGACATACGGATCACCGGCCGGGCGGACTGCTGCATCATTCCAACAATTACGCTGCTTCAGTTTACCTGGGCGATCTGCTCGTTACCTGTTATTCGCTCCACAGCCGCAACCGCGCTTTCGGCAACATGATCGGCAAAGGCTATTCCGTAAAAGCCGCCCAGCTCGAAATGAGCATGGTAGCGGAGGGCTACAACGCCAGCCGCTGCATGTACGATATCAACCGGCAGATTGAAGCCGATATGCCGATTGCAGAAACGGTATATAAAGTACTTTGGGAAAATCTGCCTGCAGCCGAAGGTTTTAAAGCAATAGAAGAAGCATTGGTATAATTATTTTTTCCGGCAATGAAAACGATAGCCTAAAGACACACCCAGGCTTAAATTTTTATATTTTGTATTACTGGAAAGACTGTTTTCAAAATCCGGTAAAATATCAGCCATGCCGAATTGCGCGTCGAACTGCATGCTTAAAGCCGATGACAAACTATAACCTGCCAGTACGTTGAGGCCTGCATCGGTTCTCTTGAAATAAGTACGCCGTGGGTCTGTTATCTTTACATACTTTTTAAAAACAATTTTTTTAGGTACCTGGTAAACATCGGGATCTTCCTTGTACTTCCCGCCCGCGGCATACGCAAAGTAACCACCCGCTCCAAAAATGACTTTGCCTTTTCCCAACCTCAGTTTATAAATAAAATTAAGGGGCAGTTCAAAATAGTTAAGATTTGTTTGCGTGGTCTCTATATCGAAGGCAGGGTAATCGTTTTTTGTGCCTTTCGTTGTAAAACCAATGCCCGGCTGCAGGTAGAAAGAACGGGACAAGGCAATCTCTGCGTTGATATTAATATTGATGCCACCGATAAAATGCTCCTGGTCTAGTTTTTTGCCATCATATTTTTCCCCATAAAATTTATTCAACGTTCCACCTGCCTTTATGCCCAGGGTAAATTTTTGTTGGTTTTGCGCTGTGGAAAAAAGGCTGAAGCATACGCAGGCAAATGCAAGGAATAATAATTTTCTCATGTAAGTTTAGTTAGTTACCCTTCAAGATACATTGAAGAAGAAATTAGCTGCACATGGTTAAAGAAAGTTCTTATAAGCGACGTCCTGTGTCGTTCAATTATACAGCAGGCCTGGGTTCATCATTTGATATTCCTGGGTAAGCGGGATTTGCACAAGGCAATACCTGCCACCAGTATCCATCCAATAATGCTGGTTATAAACAGGCGCAGTCCCAACAAATTATTGAACCTTATACCATATAAAAAGAAAGCCACAACCGCGAAGAATACCAGTATGCCAAGCCAGCCGATCCATACCGGTAATTTGCGGGTATGTAATATGGAAAGGGACCAGCAAAGGATCGCCAGGCCAAATGCACAGGTATAGATATAATCAAAAGCATGGTTAAGGGCAAAGCCGTACCGGGTAATGAGTTTAACCATGGCGAGGTTTTCCGCAGTGGTTTCCTCGTATTGCTGCAGAAAGACCGGTAGCGCCAATCCATTGATGGTGCCCGCCAGCAGCGCGGCGATCAAAGCAAGCACGGCTATCGCGAAACCGAGGAGCGAACCAAAATGCCCCGTTCCTATGCTGCGCGTTATTCCCCACAAACCAATACTCCCAAAAGGCAAAGAAAGAATTGCAATGGAATGTGAAACAAGTGTAAAATTCCGCACCTTAACCAGGTGTTCGATAGTGCCGCCGGCAGGATGAAGTACGATCGTGCTCACGAGCAAAACGGTAAATATGATCAAGGCAATACCGGCCTTTTTTTCGAATGAGTTGTTCATGAGGCAAATCTATCCCGGCATATTTTACCGCGACTTGATTTCAATCAAGAACTGACTTTCTTCCGAACGCGGCTAAGCGTTTCAGGGGTCATGCCCAGGTAAGATGCAATGTGTTTCAGTGGAAAGTGATGTAAAAGTTCAGGCTTAATTGCTAACAAGCGTTCATATTTCTGTTCGGGTGTCAGCCGGTTTTGCTGAAAATCCTGGTTGCGGGTTGCCTGCTCAAGTATACGTCCCATCTGGAAAAAAATTTCATGCAGCCTGGCCAGTTCATGAAAATCCCACATGCTTAAACTGTAAACTTCGCTATCGGTTGCCGCCTGGATAATACCCTGCGAAGGTTGCTGGGAAGTAAAGCTTTTGTATTCCAGGAACCATTCACGGGGGGTAAACAGGTTAAGGGTGATTTCTTCACCGCTGTCCTGCACCATAAAATGCCGAAAGCTGCCCTGGTTGATGAAATAAAATGATTGACATACCTGCCCCTCTTTCACCAGGTAATCCTCTTTTTTAAGATTTAATGTTTTTAAACGATTGAATAGTAGCGATAAGTGTTGCGGCGAAAAACTACCCATTTCTTTTATCGATGCTGTAACCTGCTCAAACATGCTGTTGATTTAACTTTTCTTTCCGGTTCAAATTAATAGTTTAGCCTGGATATATCGTACCTTACCAGGGAATAAAATAAAGATGCCTTTCTCATTCAGCAATATCGGACCTGTAGCGATCCTCGTAATGATCGGTTGCCTGGTAATCGGGCAGTTGATACAATACCTGCGCAAGAAACCCTCGCATTAAAAGAACAGGTCGGCGGCAATGCCATCCGCAAATAATTTGCCTTCCTTCGTCAGCACCGCTTTCTCCTTTTCTATGGTTAGTTTATTTTCTTTTTCCCATTTATTGATGCCGGCCCGGATCGTAGCTGCTTTATACGCACCGAATCTTTTTTCCACCAGCTCAAGGTTCAGCCCTTCACTTGTTCTTAACGACGTCATGATGTATTCATTCAACTGTTGTGTAGGCGTAAGCAGTTCTTCTTCAAAAGGAATGTTGTTGTGTTTTAAAGATTGAATGTAGAGCGCGTTGTTCGCCACGTTCCATTTCCTGGAATGGCCGTCAAAGGAATGTGCCGAAGGCCCGAAACCGTAATAAGGCGTTCCCTGCCAGTAACTGCTGTTGTGGCGGCTATGCATGCCCGGTAGTGCATAGTTGCTGATCTCGTAATGCTCGTAGCCGGCAGACTGCATGCGGTGCATCAGCAGTAAAAATTGTTCCGCCTGGCGCTCCGGGTCCACATCCGCTTTCTTCTGCAGGCTGATCATTTTTTGTAAAGCCGTGGCGGGTTCAACGGTCAGTGCATAACAGGAAATATGCGGTATGGCTTTTTCAATCACGGTATCTATATTCCTTTGCCAGTCGTCATTGTTCAGCAAAGGCGAACCATAGATGAGATCCACCGAAAAATTTGCAAAACCTTCTTCCCTGATCTGGTCGATGCAGGCCAGCGACTCCTTTGCCGTATGCGCCCGGTTCATCCACCGCAACTCTTCTTCCAAAAAACTTTGAATGCCGAGGCTCAGCCGGTTCACGCCCATGTCGCGCCATTGTTTTAGTTTGCTGGTTTCTATATCGTCGGGATTGGCTTCCAGCGTGATCTCTGCCCCGGCATCGACGTTAAATTTTTTATGCAGTGCATCAAACAGCCGTTGCAGGTCATCTGTGGTTAAAATACTGGGCGTGCCGCCGCCAAAATAAATGCTGCTGATCTGCGGGTTGCTGGAAATATCCGTGAGTTCAATCTCTTTCAGCATCGCTTCCAGCACCGCTTCTTTTTGCTGCAGCGAAGTGGAAAAATGAAAATTGCAATAGTGGCAGGCCTGTTTGCAAAAGGGAATATGGAGGTAAATGCCGGCCAACAGAATTTTTGATTTGCTTTTTAATAATTAATATTGATCTACGTTATCTGAATGAGCCCCGAAAAAAAATATGCATACCTGAGCAACTGCCTGTTCCTTGTGATCGGCTTCTGCATTTCTTTCGCGGCCAAAGCCCAGTTCCCGTTACGCATTCAGCAGGGCGACAAAGATAGCGCCTTTAGCTGGCAGGCATTACAATTACAAACCAACTTTACCGACCAGCTTACGGCTTACAATTATGTAATGGGCCTTCCAAAACTGCTCGGGTCCAAAGGCTTTCCAACCGCTTCGATAGATAGTGTAAAGATTGCGGATACGGTGATCAGCATCCGGCTATTCCTCGGCAGGCAATACCGCTGGGTGAAACTCACGTCGAACGGCATCGACAAAAAAGCGATGGACGAAAGCCGCTTCCAGCAAAAGAATTTTTCGGGCAAGCTGCTCAACATGGACCAGTTGCAACAGGTGCAGCAGGGCGTGCTGGATTATTATGAAAAGAACGGTTATCCGTTTGCCGCGGTTTCCATGGACAGCATCAAACTGGATGAAGATAAGATAGAAGCCGAACTGCGCGTGAACAAAGGACCGCTGTACCACATCGACAGCATCCGGCTTTTCGGCACCGCCCGCATCTCTAAGAATTTCCTGTACCATTACCTCGGCCTGCCCAAAAAAAGTCCTTACAACAAGGAAAAACTGGAACAGGTAGACGTGCGCATTTTAGAACTGCCTTACCTGCAATCCCAGCAACCGAGCAGCGTTACCATGCTGGGTACCGGTTCTGTATTAAACCTGTACCTGGTGCCGAAGCGGAGCAGCCAGGTGAATTTTCTTGTCGGCTTTTTGCCTAACGCCAATCAATCCGGCAAACTGCAGTTAACGGCCGACGTAAACCTCAACCTGAAGAACGTACTGAGCGCGGGCGAAACGATCCTGCTCAACTGGCAAAGCCTGCAGGCCAAATCGCCGCGGCTCAACCTCGGTTACCAGCAGCCTTATATTTTTAATTCGCCCTTTGGCATCGACTTCGCGTTCGACCTGTTCAAAAAAGATTCCACCTTTTTGCAGATCAACGCGCAGCTCGGTACGCAGTACATCCTCTCCGCCAACAGGTCGGGCAAACTGTTCGTTCAATGGCAGAACAGTTTTTTACTGGGCACCGGCGTAGACACCAACCAGGTGATCGCCACTAAAAAACTACCGGTGAACATTGATGTTACCGCCATCAACGTGGGCATCGATTACGATTACAACAAAACCGATTACCGCCTCAATCCCCGCAAAGGCAACGAACTAAGGATCATCACCACGGTGGGAACGAAGAAGATCAAAAGGAACAATGAGATCCTCAACATCAAGGACCCCACTTTTAATTACGCGAGCCTGTACGATTCGGTAAAAGAAAAATCCTACCAGCTGCGCGTAAAACTGATCGCCGCTCATTATTTCCCGCTGGGCAAACAGGCGACTTTTAAGGCCGCACTCAATGCGGGCGTGTTCAGCAGCCAGAGCGTATTCAGGAACGAACTCTTCCAGGTCGGTGGTTACAAACTGCTGCGCGGTTTTACCGAAGAAAGCATTTATGCTACGCAGTATGGCGTGCTCACGGCTGAATACCGGTACCGGCTGGGGTTGAATTCTTTTCTTTTTCTTTTCGCCGATGGGGCATTGGTGAAAAACAAATATCAATCCGTTAACCTCAACAACAACTTCATCGGTGCGGGACTTGGCCTCAACTTCGAAACGAAATTCGGGTTGCTCAACATCAGCTATGCGCTGGGTAAAAGAGACGATGTGAAATTCAGTTTCCGCGAAGCATCCAAAATTCATTTCGGCTACGTCAATTACTTTTAGGAATATGAATGGCAGCCGTTATTTTTGCTGCTAAAATATTCATTGGTGAAAAGGCTGGTTTTATTAATTGCATGGATGCTCGGCAGCAGCCTTTTGTTTGCCCAGTTGCCTGACAGCACCGGCGTTCCATTGGATACTCCTGTTTTGATATTGCCCGCAGATACGGCCCTTCCCAAAAATATGGCGGACAGTATACCAATAAAACCACAACCTGTATTCGTACCCGGTGCCGGCAACAAAATACTCAACAGTACGGCTACGCCCGTTTCGCTGGCGGTAAAACTGAAACAACGCACCGATAAAGACGCTTTCTTTTACCTGCTGGCCGGCCTGCTGCTGCTGCTCGGCACTGCCCGGGTATTGTACAGCCGCTATTTTACCAACCTTTTCCGTGTTTTCTTTAATACTTCGCTGCGGCAAAGCCAGTTAACCGACCAGCTACTGCAGGCGCGACTGCCTTCATTGTTGTTCAACTTATTTTTCATTCTCTGCGGGGGCATTTACCTGTATTTTTTGCTGTTGCGCAAAGGTTGGCTCCATGACCACAATCCCTGGATATTGATCGCTAGTTCAGTTGGATTACTGGGCCTGTTGTATGCCGTGAAATATTGCACTTTGAAATTTACCGGCTGGATCACCGGTTATAAAGAGCAGACCAATACCTACATATTTATTGTTTTTCTCATTAATAAGATAATCGGTATCATATTGTTGCCCTTTGTCATACTGATCGCTTTTGCTTCCGGGGGGTTGGTCAACATCGCCCTCATCGTTTCGCTGCTGGTGATCGTGCTGATGTTGTTTCTCCGTTTTTTCAGGTCCTACGGACTCCTGCAGCACGAGTTGAAAGTAAGCCGGCTCCATTTCTTTTTGTACATATTAGGTATTGAAGTGCTGCCGCTTTTACTGATTTACAAGGGACTCATACTTTTATTGAGTAAAAACACGTAATTTCGCGGTTCAGTGTAGCATAAGGTATGGTTAAAAACGGGGCAAAAAAGGCTGAATCTACGGCCAAACCAATAAAAAGTATTCTGATTACCCAACCGAAGCCGGAAGGAGACAAGTCTCCGTATTTCGATTTGGCTAAAAAGCATTCCCTTAAACTTGACTTCCACCCCTTCATCGTTGTAGAAGGGATTCCTTCCAAAGAATTTCGCAAACAAAAAATCGACATTGCCCAGTTCACCGCGGTGATCTTCACCAGTCGCAATGCCATCGATCATTTCTTCAGGATATGCGACGAAATGAAAGTGACGGTATCGCAGGAAACCAAGTATTTCTGCATCACCGAAGCCGTGGCCCTTTACCTCCAGAAATTCATTTTATACCGCAAGCGCAAGGTTTTTTATGGCGCCGATGGTACCAATAAGAGCCTGTTTGATGTGATCAACAAGCACAAGGACAATGAGAAATTTTTGTATCCTTGTTCGGAGTCTTTTGACAGCGAGATCACCAACTGGCTTAGATCGCACAACTGCGGCTATGCCACGCCTGTACTGTACCGCATCGTAAGCAACAACATCACCGATGTAATGTCCCGCAACTATGATGTGATTTGCTTTTTCACGCCCGGCGGCGTCAGGAGCCTGCTCGAAAATTTCCCCGGTTTCCAGCAAAACGGGTTGAAGATCGGTGCATTTGGCGCCAATACTTTCAAAGCCGCCGAAGAAGCCGGTCTCACACTCGATATCCGCGCACCGCAACCACAGGCCCCCAGCATGGTAAGCGCGCTGGAATTGTTCCTTACCGGGTTGAAAAAGAAATAAAATCAGGATTTACCCGATTACCAGGATTTGCCGGATTAAAGGAAGTTGGAATTTATATGCCTCTTTCAACCCCTCAACTATATTCAACAAATTTCAACCTTTGATAGCCTCAACACTTTTCCAAAACAAAGGGAGCTGGCATCATCCGTTTCCAAACTAAACTTCCTGCACCTTTTAAACTTTCTAACCCCATTCCTGTTTTACAATCATAACTCATAATTCCTAATTGCGCAGCATGAACCACCTCCTCCACGAAACTTCTCCCTACCTCCTGCAACACGCGCACAACCCCGTAAACTGGTATCCCTGGAGCGAAGCCTCGCTGGAAAAGGCGAAGGCTGAAGACAAAGTGATCCTGGTGAGCATCGGTTATGCCGCCTGCCATTGGTGCCACGTAATGGAAAAAGAAAGTTTTGAAGATGAAAAAGTAGCCGCGCTGATGAATGAAAATTTCATCAACATCAAGATCGACCGGGAGGAGCGGCCCGACCTGGACCATATTTACATGGATGCCGTGCAGGCCATGACAGGCAGCGGGGGATGGCCGCTGAATGTTTTCCTGACCCCGGCCGGGCAGCCATTTTACGGCGGCACTTATTTCCCGCCGCAAAAGGCGTTCAACCGTTCTTCGTGGACAGAAGTATTGCTGGGCGTAAAGCAGGCCTGGCGGGAGCGGCGGACCGAGATCGGTACGCAGGCCGCCAGTCTTACGGAACATTTGCAAAAGTCGAACGACTTTGGAAAAGCGGCACCTGTAGCCGGCTGGCAGCTGACCCGTGAACAGGCCGAAGCCATGTTCGACAACATCATGAAAAATGCCGATACCACCTGGGGCGGCTTTGGCAATGCGCCTAAATTCCCGCAGTTTTTCACCATACAATACCTGTTGCAGTACCATTATTTTACGGGCAATGCGGTAGCTTTGGAACAGGCGGTATTGTCGCTCGACAAAATGCTCGAAGGCGGCATTTACGACCAGGTGGGTGGGGGGATGGCGCGGTACAGTACGGACGTGGAATGGCTGGCGCCACACTTTGAAAAAATGCTGTACGACAACGCACTTTTGATAAACGTTTTAAGCGATGCCTGGCAGCTCACGAAGAACCCGGCTTATGAAAAAGCGATCCATAAAACGATCGGTTTTGTACAGCGGGAATTAATGGATAAAACCGGCGGATTTTATGCAGCACTTGATGCCGACAGCGAAGGGGAAGAAGGGAAATTTTACGTGTGGAGCAAGGCAGAAATTGAAGACATACTGGGCGCAGAAGCGGCCTTTTTTTGCGCTTTTTACGACATCAGCGAAGCGGGCAACTGGGAAGAAAAAAATATCCCCCGGGTATTAAAAAAGGCGACAGCTTTTGCCAAGAAGAACAACATCGACATTGCCTTATTCGAAACAAAAATGGAAGCGGCGCTCGCTAAATTACTGGAAAGAAGAAGTACAAGGCCCCGGCCCTTACTCGATGATAAAATATTACTCGGCTGGAATGCACTGATGATTACGGCGTTGTGCAAAGCCGCGGCAGCACTGCACCAGGAAGAATGGCTGCAACTGGCGATCCGTAGTTTTGACTTTTTGATCACGCGTTTTAAAGTGCCCGGCGATACGGCTGCGCTGTACCATACTTTCAAAAATGAAGTAGCTAAATACCCGGCTTTCCTCGACGATTATGCCTATCTCGTGCAGGCTGCTATTTTGCTGCAGGAAGGCACCGGGGAAACCCGTTATTTAATCCAGGCGCGTGAACTGACCGATCATGTAATAGATCATTTTTCAGACCCCGGAACCAGCTTCTTTTTCTTCACGCATGAAGGGCAGTCAGATGTGATCGTACGCAAGAAAGAAGTGTACGATGGCGCCACACCATCGGGCAACAGCATCATGGCCGGCAACCTCTTGTACCTGGCCCTTATTTTCAACGAAACTGCCTGGCGGGAACAGGCTGATAAAATGCTCTCTTCGCTGTCAACCGCCATCCTCAAATACCCCGGTTCTTTCGGCGTATGGGCAGCTTGCCTGCTCGGCCAGGCTTATGGCATCAACGAGATCGTGGTTACCGGCCGGGAAACGGCCCCCCTGCGGCAGGAAGTGTTGGGCGAATACATTCCCAACAAGGTTTTCCAGTCGGCCAACGCCCCCATACCCGGCTTCCCGCTGCTGGAAGGGAAAGACTATGAAAAAAAGGTTTTAGCCTACCTGTGCCGCGATTATGCCTGCCGGGAACCGGTGACCGGTATCGCCGCTTTGCTGCGCTCCGTAAGGCTTAACCACAAAATTTGACACCCGGGGCACAATATTTAAATAAACCCTTCGTTTAGTCTTTTCAGGATGGGATAATGTTGAAAAAATTATTTTTTGAATCAATTTGAAAGTGATGTTAAATCAAAATAATCATTACATTTGCCCAATACCCTCAAAGTTAAATACGTTAAATACAATGAAGAACAGGATGTTCTACCTGGTAGCCTCAGTTGCTATCGTATCTACTTTTGCCAGCTGTAAAAAGTCTGGCAGCAAATCCGGAGGCGGTTATGCAGTGGACAAAGGTCAACTGATTGGCGTTGCACCCGCTTCCAAATGGAGTTTGCCGAAACCCCCGGGTATGGTTTACATTCCACCAGGGACCTTTCACATGGGTGCCAGCGATGAGGATGTGAGTTACGCGCTTACGGCCCGTAACAAATCTGTTTCCATCAGCGGATTCTGGATGGACGCTACCGAAATTACCAACAACGAATATCGCCAGTTTACCAACTGGGTAAGGGATTCCATCGCTGCAAGGCTCATGGGCTACGTGAAGCAAACGCCGGATGGCAACGAGGGTGTTGACTGGAGCAAAGCATTAAAGATCAAGTACAGCGATAAGGCCACCATGGAAAAACTGGATGCCATCATCGTTACCCCCGATAACCGCATCTTCGGTAAAAAAGAACTCGACGCTACCAAAATGAAGTACCAGTCGGAGATCTTCGATTACAAGGCGGCAGCCCTTAACAGGGACGCAAATGTTCCCCGTTCAAAATTCATCCTGAAAAGCGAAATTCCCGTTTACCCCGATACTTTGTGCTGGGTACGCGACTTCGCCTATTCCTATAACGAACCGATGGCCAAACAATACTTCAGCCATCCCGCTTTCGGCAACTATCCTGTAGTAGGGGTGAGCTGGAAACAAGCCACTGCTTTCTGCGAATGGAGAACCCATTACCTGAATGCTTACCTGTCTTCCAAGAAAAGAAACAGCGAAACAGATTTCCGTCTTCCTACCGAAGCGCAATGGGAATATGCTGCACGCGGTGGTCGCTCACAAGCGGATTATCCATGGGGCGGTTATTACCTGAGGAACAAAAAGGGTTGCCTGCTGGCGAATTTCAAACCAGGCCGCGGTAACTACCCTGAAGATGGCGGTTTTTATACAGTAAGGGCCGATGCTTACTGGCCAAACGATTTTGGATTGTACAACATGGCTGGAAACGTTGCAGAATGGACCTCTTCCCTGTATTATGAAGGTGCGTATAATTTCCAGCACGACATGAACCCTGATATCCGCTTTAATGCCAAAGAAACAGACAAGCCACGTGATAAACGTAAAGTATTGCGCGGTGGAAGCTGGAAAGATGTAGGGTACTTCCTGCGTACTGGCTCCCGTTCTTATGAATACCAGGATACTACAAAATCTTACATTGGATTCCGTACGGTAATTGATTTACCGCCAGCTCAAAAGAAACGTGGCAGGTAATAGTAAATCATTATTCCAACACTAATCAACTCATTGGCATACCTGTAATTTTTGCAGGTATGCTACAATTTTCGTGTAATCATCATTATCAAATAACCCCCAGTTAAAATTTAAACTTTTAAAACTATGGCTGCCAGAAAAAGAACGTTTTTAACCCTGATCGATGTGCTTGTAAGTGCGGGTGCCGCGGTGATCATCTTTGCTGCATGGGCAAAATTAACCCACCAATCTTATGCTGACGTATTGCTTACAGTAGGTATGTGGACAGAGACCGGTATCTTCCTTGTTTATGCCGCCATAGAGTGGATCAAACCAAAACATCATGAAGAAGACGATGCAGTTGAAGAAGTAGCAGTTGCTGCAGGCAATCCTGCATTGAAATCAATGGATAAAATGCTGCAGGAGGCTGATATTACCCCCGTTAACCTGAAAAGGCTCGGCGAAGGTTTCCAGAAACTGGGTACTACCGTGTCCGGTATTTCCGATGTAAGCGACGTGGTTAAATCCACCAGCGATTTCAGCGCAAAAACCAAGGAAGCAACCAATGCAATTGGTACCATGGCTACTGCTTTCACCAGCAGCGCCGCTACCATGAGCTCTTTCAACAGTGCTTCTGAAAGTGCAAAAGGATTCCACGAACAGGTTCAGGTATTGACCAAAAACCTCGGTTCTTTAAATACTATTTACGAATTGGAATTGAAAGAAAGCAACAACCACCTGAAAGCACTGAACAGCTTCTACGGTAAAATGGCTGAAGCCAGCCAGGCCATGATGAGCAGTGTTGACGATGCACAAAGGGCTAAAGAACAGATCGGCACCCTGGCGAACAATCTGGGCAAGCTGAACGCTGTTTACGGCAACATGCTTTCTGCAATGCAGGGACGCTAAGCGGCTTCGTGGAATACAGGTCGTTACAGGCCCGGCTTCCCATGAACACTGTAATGCAACCCAATGAACAATTCAACCAAATCTAAACAATCGTAAATCTAGAATATTATGGCTTTACCTAAAGAGCCCCGGCAGAAGATGATCAACATCATGTATTTGGTGTTGACAGCTATCCTGGCATTGAACGTATCGGCTGAGATTTTGGAAGCCTTTAAAACGGTGGACACCAGCCTGCAGGGGTCAACAGCGAGTATTGCAAACTCAAATACAGTATTGTACAAATCATTGAATGATAAATTAGCGGATCCACTTTCAGCTGAAAAAGCAAAGATCTGGCAACCAAAAGCTGCACAGGCAAAAGCTTTGTCTGACCAGATGAACGCCTACATCGACCAGTTAAAACAGGAATTAAAAACAAATGCCGGTTTAAAAATGGAAGACGGAAAAGAAAGTTTCAAGGAAGATAACCTGGACGCTTCTACCCGTTTATTTGAAACCAATGGAAAAGGAAAGGAGTTCCAGCAAAAGCTGGAAGATTATAAGAAAGCGATGTTGGCCATCGATCCCGAAATTGATGCGCAGTTTAAAAATAACTTTCCGGTTTCCACTGAAACATCTAAAGGACAGGAAGGTAAAGTAAAAGATTTCACAGCTACTTACTTTCACATGACCCCAACAGTGGCTGCCTTAACAATTTTAAGCAAGTTCCAGAACAACGTGAAGAATGCGGAAAACCAGATCGTAACTTTTGCCCATAACAAAATCGGACAGGTGGAAGTACACATGGACCAGGTAGGTGTATTGGTTGGACAAACCTCCAATTACCTGATGCCGGGCCAGGAATTAACGATCACTGCCGGTGTAGGTGCTTACAGCTCGAAAGCAAGCCCTAAAATATCTATCAATGGCTCTGGGGTTCCTGTAGTGAACGGACAGGGTTCTTATAAAACAAACGTGAGCGGCACAGGCGAACACAGTGTTTCAGTAAACGTTGTTTTCACAGACGAAAATGGCAAGGAACAAACCAAAACAGAAACCGTTAAGTATGTTGTGGGTGTTCCGGGCGGAGCAGCCGTGATGCTGGATAAGATGAACGTGTTTTACATTGGCGTCGATAACCCGGTTACTATTTCTTCAGGTTCCGGTTGGGATAAAACATCTGTTTCAATGGCAGGTGGAACCATTTCCGGAACAGGCTCCAACAGGATAGTAAGAGTTAGTGCCGCAGGTGCTGCAAGCATTACTGTTACTGCCGATGGCAAATCAAGCAAATTCGACTTCCGTATCAAACGTATCCCTGATCCTGTTTTCAAAGTAGGTGATGGTAAAGTACGTATGGCTTCGGTAGCTTTTAAAGGACAGCAATATTGCAGGGCTGAGCTGGAAAACTTCGATTTCGATACCAAGTACAGCGTAACCGGTGCCACCGTTTATTTTTCAGGCGCTAATTTCCCGAACGTAGTGACTACTTCTCTCAGCAGTAATAGTCTTGCCCCGCTCGCGGCTACGATGGCCCGTTGCGGTCCGGGATCGGTAATCACCTTCGACAACGTTAAAGTGAGCGGACCGGATGGTGGCAGAACAATAGAAGGTAAATCTATTGCGTTATATTAATGATCATAATTACTCAGGATATGAAAAAACATTTTGTAAGGATTCTTTTGTTGATGATGTGCGCAGGCTTAATGCCCGTAGCCATGCAGGCGCAAAAGAAAAAGACGGTGAAAAGAACGGCAACCAAGCGTACCACCACGCGTAAAACGACAAAATCGAAAACCAAGGCCAAGATATCTCCTACGGCTGCGGCGGTTGATACAGTTGCTACGCCGGTGGTTGCGGCCCCGCCCGTTCCCGATAGCCTGCCCATCCCGTTTGTGAAAAAATCACTGCGCCCGGATGAAGCGGTTGAAACCACCGTTTTAAAAGACAGGACACCCTTGCCTTACGAAAACCTGCGCGCCGATGATGCGATGTTCCGCCATAAAATATGGAGAGAGATCGATACCCGCGAAAAAATGAACCTGCCTTTCCGTTACTCAGCCAACGAGAACAACGGTAACCAGCGCTTTATTTCTATTTTGCTGCAGGCGATACAGGACAGTGCCGTAACCGTTTTCAGCAATGTAGATGACCGTTTTACCACGCCGATGAACATTGGTGAAGTAGCTACGGTGATCGCAGGCGACTCGGTACCGGTGCCGCAGATCGATTCCAACGGTGTTACTACCGGTGTGATCTACAAGCGCAACGACATTAACCTCGATTCTTTTTATAAATTCCGCATCAAGGAAGAAGTGATCTTCGATAAGGAAAGCTCCCGTTTGTTCTGGAGGATATTGGGTATCGCACCGGTAAAGAACGTGATCACTTCCATGGGTGTAAACCTGGGAGAAAGTGAACTGTTCTGGGTGTATTATCCCGATATGCGCCCCGTATTTGCCAAGTATGAAGTGTACAACGGCAAGAATTTTGGCGCCCGGATGAGCTGGGAAGAATTATTCGAAGGCCGCATGTTTTACGGGCGGATCATCAAAAGCACGATGGACAATCCTTACGACCGGTTTATCAAAGATATTCCTGGTCTTACGAACTACCCGATCCTGCAATTACTCGAAGGTGAGAATATCAAAGAAAAGATATTCAACTACGAGCAGGATCTGTGGAGTTATTAAAACTAACTACCTTAACCGGCCCCGGAAATTTTCCGGGGCTTTTTTGTGCGCATGCCTCGTCCTGAAATTATTTAAGGAAATACCTGTTTAGGGTATTGCCGTTACCATTGATTCCTATACCTTCGCACCGGTTTTTCATAGGATATTGGATTTTAAAGCGGGGCAGGATTTCCATCCAGCCCCTTTTTATTTTTTTAACCGGGAAGGCGTGAAGGCGGTAAGTTATTCACTGCGCGAAAGAAAAGATTGCCGGGAAGCGGGGAAGGCGAAGATTGTGAAAGAATATAATTCTTACCTGCTAAAAGAATCATTGCAGGTATAACTCATAATTCATATCTCATAATTTAGAATTCCGGGGGATGAAAATGATTGTAGATCAGCGTAGCTTTTGATTTTCCTACCAGTACGCTTAACTCATCCAGCGATTTTTCTTTTATATTTTTTACGGAACGGAAGGCGTTCAGCAACTGGTCGGCCGCGCTTTTACCGATGCCTTTGATCTGCACCAGTTCGTTTACAAAAGTGCCTTTGCTGCGCTGGTTGCGGTGAAAAGTAATACCGAAGCGGTGTACTTCATCCCTCACGCGCCGGATCAGTTTCAGGCTCTCGCTGTCCCACGGCAGCTTGATGGATTGTGTATCGCCGGGAAAGAACAATTCCTCCTCATTTTTTGCCAGTCCAACCACGGTAGTCATGCCCGGCATCCCCAGCGCTGTAATACTCTCCATAGCAGCGCTCAACTGCCCTTTACCGCCATCGATGATCACCAGTTGGGGCAATGGCCGCTTTTCATCCATCAGCCTTTTATAGCGCCTGTATACGATCTCCTTCATGCTGGCAAAATCATTGATGCCCACTACCGTTTTGATGTTGAACCGCCGGTAATCCGCTTTGCTGGGTTCGCCGTTCTTAAAACACACCATGGCCGCCACGGGATAACTACCCTGGAAATTGGAGTTATCGAAACATTCGATGTGATCGGGAAGCGAGGGTAACTGCAGGTCTTCCTGCAATCTATACAGCACTTTTAGCTTTTCTTCGGCCGATTTCTCTTCGAGGTTCAGCATCTTCTTTTTCTTCAGGTCCTCGCGGAAATAGTTCACATTCTTGAACGAAAGATCTAGCAATACTTTTTTATCGCCGGCTTTGGGAATGGTAAAAACAATTCCGGGGTCGGGGTATTCGATCGGGAAAGGAATGATCACTTCGCTGGCCTCGCTTTTAAAAACGCTGCGCAGGTCAGCAATGGCGAAGGAAAGTACTTCTTCGGGTGTTTCTTCCAGCCGCTTTTCCAGCGTGATGGTTTTTGTATTGATGATGCTGCCATTGTTCACTGCGAGGTAATTTACATAAGCAGCCTGGCCTTCTTCCAAAATAGAAAAAACATCTACGGTACCCATGCGGGCATTCACCACGGCCGATCTTGATTGGTAGCCCTGCAAATGTTCGATCCGCTTGCGGTAATGTTCGGCTTTTTCAAACTGCATGTTGGCAGCCAGTTCCTGCATCTCTTTTTTAAAATGCTGCAATACGGGCGACAGGTTGCCCTTGAGCAGGTTGGCCAGTTGCTTTAATTCTTCGTTGTAATCCTCGGCGCTTTGCAGTCCTTCGCAGGGTCCTTTGCAATTGCCGAGGTGGTATTCGAGGCAGACTTTAAATTTGCCTTTTTTGATGTTATTTTCCGTAAGGTTGAGCTTACAGGTACGCAGCAGGATGTGTTGTTTGATGAAATCGAGCAGTTCGCGCACTTTGTTCACCGAAGTATAAGGACCAAAATATTGCGAACCATCGTTGACCTTCCTGCGGGTGAAGAACACGCGGGGAAAGGGTTCGTTCTTGATAACGATATAAGGATAGCTCTTATCGTCTTTTAGGTTGATGTTGAACCGCGGCTGGTATTCCTTGATGAGCGAATTCTCCAGGTGAAAAGCATCCTGTTCGTTGCTCACAATGGTGAACTCGATGTGGTGAATGCGGTTAACGAGTTCGTGTGTTTTGTAGGAAGTAAAGGTTTTGGAGAAATAGGAGCTTACCCTTTTGCGCAGGTGCTTCGCCTTACCCACGTACAACAGTTCATTGGCCGCATCAAAATATTTATAGATGCCGGGCTGGGTGGGAATGGTACCTGCTATAAGTGAAAATTCGGATGCTGTCATCGGTAATTAAAAATCCCAGGTTACTTTTTGTTCGCTTTCAATTTTTGAACTGCCATCGGGTTGGTCAATGATCGTTACCATGGTACAGTACCGGTCGCTTACCCAGGTGAGTTGCACGGTTTTATCGGCAGCCGGTTTTTTTACCATGTAAACCTTTTTCACTTTCCCTGTTTCAACATCTACATAAACGTCCCAGCGTTTCAGTGTCATTGTTTCCGGGAGCGGTCCCAGGGGATCGTACGTAAAAGTAAAAGTGTTCAGGGTTTGGTCGCGGAATTTTTCTTCCTTAAACAAGCCGGTCATGTTGCTGCTGTCGATCTGCGGTTCCAAAAATTCCTTTATGGCAACCGGTATCTCTTCCGTTTTCAGCCATACAGAATCGGTGTGTTTACCAATGGTGGTGAATTGTAAAGGGTTCATGCTCCTGCCTTCAAAATCGTGCAACTGCCCTTTAATATAAGATGTTACGGGGAAGAAAGAAGGCTTTTCAACCGGTGCGGTGCCGGGCACCGGGTTGGTCGGCGGCGTTTTACTTTTACACGCCGTACCAAACAAAGCGAACATCAAAACAACATAGTATAGTTTCATGATTCAAAATTAAAACAATCGCATGCAAAACAATAAATGTATGCAGGTCGTTCAAAAAAAAGAACGTAACAAATGGTTACGTTCCTATACTTAAAAATTTTTTTAACAGGTTTTTTTAGAATCCTTTCACGATGCCGAGTTTCAGGCCAATGTTGTACAATTTTTCGGAAGTGGTGTATTGCTTTCCATAAGTGGATTGCAACTGGTAGCGGAACTGAGGTCCAGCCTGGATGCTCATGCTGCCTATCTTATAATGGATATAAGTTTCGATGCCGGTATTGAAATTCCAGCGGCGTAAAGCAGAGGGTTCCGTTACATAATTTTTGAGATCGGCGGTAAGCAGGTAGGCATTGCCACCGAAAACATAGGAAGGCTGTATGGAAGCGCCTGCATACCAATCTACCTTTTTATTGCTGGCCAGTTTATACGCTAACCCCAATGGAATTGAAACCTGGTAAGTGCGGTTGCGCAGGATCACGGCCTGGCCGGTATACACATTCCCATTGATGAGGGTGGATGGCCTGGTAGAACTATAGGTAAGGCCCGTAACCGGGTCGTTCATCAGTAAAGACGTTAATATCGGGTGATTGGTTTCGCGGGCTTTGATGCCATAGTTTGTATAGTTGAGCTGAACGCCGGCCTTGAAGCGAAGGTTTTTTGCAAAGGCGTAAGCAATGCCCACACCGGCTTCCAGGCCCAGTCCGGGCTTTTGGTTTGAAACCCTGTTGATGTCATTGCTGGCAAAAGCGGAGGCGTTTTGTCCTTCTATTTCATTCCTGGCAAAACGGTAGGAAATGGAAGGCGTGGCATAAAATTCCATCACCACCTGGTCTTTCCATTTTTTACGTACAGGCTTGTTGTGAAAAGCAAAGTCTTCGATCCATGCTTTTTCTTCGTTTGATAATCCTTTATTGGGTGCAAGAAGATTCGTTACGGTATTTTCTTTTGCCGCCAAAGGATCGGCTGCTTTTTCAGTCGCTGTTATTGTAGTGGTCAATGCATTGTCCTCGCCGGTTGTAGCTGGTGCATCGCTGGTTAAGCTGCCGGTTGTTTCGTTGGTGCTGTTGTTGCCGGTGTTGGTTTTGGCAACAGCGGTAGTATTATTTTTATTCGACCGGGTCGTGTTTTTTGCTGCCGTTGTTTTATTTGTGTTGTTGCCGGTGTTGGTTTTGGTCGCTACTGTATTTCCTGCATTGTTGCGCGACGCAATAACATTTTCTGCAGGGCTGTTAATGGCAATGCCTGCTTTGTTGTAAATGTTGATCCTGCTGTTCATGGCAGGCTTGTTTTTATCGGCAGGCGTAGTGAAAGCGATCGTACCCGTGGTTGTTGCATTGCTGTTGCCCGGGAAACCGGTGTTGGCTTCTGCAACGGTGGCGCTGGTCCAGTTATAGGTTAAATGATTGGTGCTGTTAAACCCTTTAACCGCGAAAGTATTGTAGATGTTTTTGTCGCGGATAAGCATTAAAGGAAAGCCATTCGACATCCTGGATTCAGTGCCGGTGGAAATATTGGCGTTTAAAACCTGGCCCTCATTCACCGGTCCTGTTTCGCTGGCGATGCCCGCGATGGAAGGTTCGGCGGCGATCAGTTCAAGCAATGGCTGTTCACCGGTGCCGGGATCTTCTGTGGATACAGTCTCTTCTTCGATGCCTGTTGCGTATAGTTTTCCGGGAACTTTATCTTTTTTAAGAGGATGGGTGGAAGGGGTATTGCTGTGAACGGAAATGTCGTATTGTACGAGTTGCGTGCGGTTGGTGGTGTCGGTATCGTTGGTATTGAGGTAGCCGGTAAGCATCAGTACCAATACGAGCACCATGCTTATGGTAACCGAAGGCCAGCGGCGGCTGGGATGCAGATCATTGTATAAGCTGTGCCATACGCGTTTTGAAGGGTACATCCTGAATTCATCAGATTTTTCCTTCAATAAGCGTTCAAGATCGTCCGTGTAAAAATTGTTGTCCATCTTTCACATTAAAGCTTTTAGTTAGCAGTTGGTATTTCAAATATTGGATATTGTATTCATTTTATTTAGGTCCGGATGACGCAAAAAACGACATTCTTTCCCTTGGTTTCTGAATGATCTTTTTCCTCACCAAAATCTCTTCCAGCATGGCTTTGGAGCGGGTGTACTGGCTCCGGCTCGTGCTTTCTTCGATGTCCAGCAGGTTAGCGATCTCTTTATGCGAAAAGCCTTCGATGGCATAAAGGTTCAATACGGTGCGGTACCCCAATGGCAACAGCCGGATGCATTCTACCACCTGCTTGGCCTGCATGATCGACGGGATCATGTCTTCCTTGATGTGGATGGTGTTGGCATGGATCAGGTCCACGCTTTCCGAAAACTTCTTGTTCTTTTTCAGGATGTTGATGCAGGTATGCACCACGATCCTCCTGATCCAGCCTTCCAAAGCGCCTTCGTTCCGGTATTGATGTATTTGGGTAAATACTTTGATCAGTCCTTCCTGCAACATATCCTCCGCATCTTCCCTGTTTTTGGCAAAGCGATAGCAAACGCCTAACATGCGGGGACTAAAACGGTTATACAGGGCTTCCTGTGCAGCAGCATTATTTTTAAGACATCCGGCTAGCATTAGCTCTTCCGTCATAAGATTTTAAGTTTACCCTATAAATATAGACAAATTGCGAGAGATTATAGCTGCATAGGCTGGAAAATAACAAGGAGGTTTATGGGTTTAAGGAGTTTAGAGGTTGAGGCGTCGCAAGTTTAGTTTAGAATGGGTTAGAAAGCTTAGTGGGTTTAGTTTGGAACGTACATTTTTCCAGATCCCCCCTCTTTCAGGAGCGGCATTGGGGATGAGGCGTTGAAAATAGTGGAATGTGGTTGAAAGAGGCCCCAAAACCAAGGAGGTAAATAGTTGCAACTGAATGGTTAATCATTTTTTTCGCACCAGGCTATCGATTGGATAGCGGGCACGCATGGCATTACGGGTGGTTTCCACCCAGGCGGCAAGGGTGATCTTTTGATCGGGAGTGAGTTTGGCGCTCCGGTGAGCGATGAGGTAGGACGGCAGGGGCATCTCATCGTCCTGTACCTGTTCCGCTATTTCCTCCAGTTTATGGTATTGTTTTCTTAATGAGTAGGACGCAAATTCGGAAAAGTTAAGTTCCTTTTTACCTTCCCGGATGTGATCATCGAGCCACCATGCCATAGGCTGCACTTTTGCATACCAGGGATAGGTGGTATTGTTGCTGTGACAGTCGTTGCAGCTGGTAGCCAAAATAGACTGCACGCTGGCAGGAACCGGGTAAAGCCTGCTGATGTCACTGGCGGCAATACCAACCGATTGGTTCTTTGCAGGTCTGAAAAACTGTATCACCACAAAAGCAAGGAGCAACAGCAATAACAGGTATTTCAGGAAAATTCTCATACAGCAGTTTTAGGTTTGTGAGATTAATATATCGCCGGTCATTTCGGGTGGTATGGGTAGTCCCATCATGGTTAAAATGCTCGGGGCAATGTCGCCCAGCTTGCCCGCCTTCACCGTGCCTTTCCAGTTGTTATCGATCACGAACAAAGGAACAAGGTTGAGGGTATGCGCAGTGTTGGGTGTACCGTCTTCATTGATTTCGTAATCGGCATTGCCGTGGTCGGCCGTAAGAAAAACGGCGTAATCATTTGCCAGCGCGGTAGTCACTACTTTTTCCACGCAGGCGTCCACGGTTTCCACGGCTTTGATCACGGCATTCCAAACGCCGGTATGGCCCACCATATCGGCGTTGGCGAAGTTCAGGCAAACGAAATCGGGCCTGTTGCTGTTGAGTTCAGCCACGATTGTATCGGTAACGCCGTAGGCGCTCATCTCGGGTTGCAGGTCGTAGGTGGCTACCTTGGGTGAAGGCACCATTAACCGCTTTTCATTTTCAAAAGGCACTTCCCTGCCCCCACTGAAAAAGAAGCTGACGTGGGGATATTTTTCTGTTTCGGCTATGCGTACCTGTGACTTGTGGTACTGTTGCAATACTTCGCCCAGCGTGTTCTTCAGGTCATCCGTATCAAACACCACTTTTACATCGTGGTAAGATTGGTTGTATTGCGTAAGCGTGGTATAATGCAGCGGCAGCGTCTTCATGTCGAACAAAGGCATGTCGGTCTGCGTCAATACTTCCGTTATTTCGCGGCAGCGGTCCGTACGGAAGTTAAAAGAAATAACGGCATCGCCGGGTTTGATCGTTGGGTTGGCAATGGAAGAATTAATGATCGGTTTTATAAATTCGTCGGTAATCCCTTCGTTGTAGGACTGGTTGATGGCCCCGGAAATGTCGCCCGTCTTTGTACCTATGCCATTCACCAGGCAATCGTACGCAAGTTTTATTCTTTCCCATCTTTTATCGCGGTCCATGGCATAGTAACGGCCAACGATACTCGCTAATTTTACCGGGCCGTCGCCGAGGTGCTGCTGCAGGTCGCCGATAAAACCGGCGCCGCTTTTCGGGTCGGTATCCCTGCCATCGGTAAAGGCATGAACAAGTACATCCGTTAACCCTTCGGCGCTGCACAGGTCGGCCAGGGCTTTCAAATGATTGATGTGCGAATGCACGCCACCATCACTTACAAGTCCCATTAAATGCAAAGTTTTGTTTTCTTTTTTGGCATAGTGTAAAGCTTCGAGGATGGTGTTGTTTTTTGCAAACTCCCCGCTGCGGATGGCTACGTTAATGCGCTGCAGTTCCTGGTACACGATGCGGCCGGCACCGAGGTTAAGATGACCTACTTCGCTGTTGCCCATTTGTCCTTCGGGCAATCCAACGGCTTCACCGCAGGTAACCAGGGTGGCATTAGGGTATCTATTGTAAAGACTGCTTACGAATGGCGTTTTGGCATGTTGAATAGCGTCGCTGCTTTTAACCTGGCCCAGTCCCCACCCGTCCATGATGATGAGGATAACTTTTTTATCTTGCATTGCGTAAAACTAAAAAATTTGCAGCTATTTTAACGGTATCAATGTCCTGAAGTGAGATTCAAGCTGCAAACGCCTTTATTTTAACACAGGTTGGCACGTTTTTCGCAAAATGCAGGTTGTTAAAAATTTAACAAATGAAAAGAATGTTTACTTTATTGGGATTGGTAGCCCTGCTTTCGTTTACCGTTGTTGCCGGCATCGAAGAGGTGGTGAGCGGGTTGAAAGCCGGTAATGCAACCCAGATCGCAAAATACTTCGACAACGCAGTAGAAATTACTTTGTTCGATAAAAGCAACAGCTACAGCAAAAGCCAGGCAGAACTGGTGCTGAAGGATTTTTTTGCCACCAACACCGTCAAAGGTTTTGAGGTGATCCACAAAGGCGAGAACGGTGGTTCCGAATACCGCATTGGTAATTTGTCCACGCGCACCGGTACTTACCGAACCACCATTTTTATGAAGCAGAAAGGCGATAAGCAACTGCTGCAGGAGATAAGGTTCGAAAACAAATAGATCTTTTGAAACCATGATACCAAGCCCCTGGAGAAAGGGGCTTTTTTTATTTCATGCAAAGTCGCAGAGCAGAACGCAAAGGCGCCAATTAAGGGCATAAAGAAGCCAATCAATAAAAGATTTATTTTCGCTGAAGTGACATGCATTCATAATTCCTAATTCATAATTAGTATGCTTTCTTACGATGAACAACTACACGAACTTATAAAGAATGCGCTCCGGGAAGACATCGGTGACGGAGATCATTCCACCTTGTCGAGCATACCGCCGACGGCAGCGGGCAAAGCCATCTTAAAAGTAAAAGAAGA
>Ga0247806_10000306_pt1 | contig 33124 bp, 35 predicted proteins | sample UWRJL059202B1_FD_179935 | JGI IMG/M metagenome (GOLD analysis project Ga0247806, IMG submission 179935) | Plant litter microbial communities from Arlington Agricultural Research Station in Wisconsin, United States - UWRJ-L059-202B-1 | ecosystem: Environmental > Terrestrial > Plant litter >... | reverse complement strand
AATTGGCCTGCTGAATTTTGAAGTAGCGTCCTCAGGAAATGTAGTTGCCCTGAGCTGGAAGACATCTTCGGAGCAGGACAATGATTATTTCAGTCTCGAGCGATCTGTAAACGGTACAGACTGGCAGCAGCTCGGCACCGTGGATGGCGCTGGCACCACGAATCAGCAACGCAGCTATACTTTTACGGATGAAGATCCTTTGCCGGGCATCCTATATTACAGGCTGCGACAAGTGGACCTGAATGGCGACGAGATCTTCTCTGCGATTGAATCCGTTGAGTTTACATTCAAGTCGAACGATAAAGTGCGCGTCTATCCGAATCCATCCAACGGTAAATTCCAGGTGTTTATTGCCGGAAGCGAGGTCAAGCAGGGAACGATGCGCGTGCGCGATTTCTCAGGGCATACGCTATTTGAACAAGCGGATTTGAAAGGAAATGTTTTTAACGTTGATTTGTCGAATCATTCAGCGGGTGTATTTCTGCTGGAAATGGAAATAGATGGAAACTTGTCGACAATGCGTGTAGTTACATATTGATCTTTCTATAACAACTTTACATTCCGGGCCTGAATTTCAGGCCCTTTTTTGTGGAATCTAAAACGATCCGCAGGAATTCTTCAGACTTCCCGTAATGTATCAGATTCCTGCTGACAAACAGTTGTCACAACCCCGTATTACATTTGTATTGTCAATCACTTAAACACGAGAAAAAATGGAAATGGATCACATCAACAGCTTTCAGATCATCGGCATGTCCGTAAGAACAAGTAATGAAGATGGGCGGGCAGCGACAGATATTCCCGCGCTCTGGCAGAAATTCCTGTCTGAGAACGGACCCCAGCAAATTGAGAATAAAGTAGACGGAACGCTGTATTGTGTGTACACGGAATACGAGAAAGACCACACGAAACCTTATACAACAATACTGGGATGCCGTGTAGACAATGGTGGGACAGTTCCATTCGGCATGGTTGCAACAACGATCGCAAGCGGTAACTACATGAAAAAGACGGCCATCGGAAACCTGAACGAAGGTATTGTTTTCAATGCGTGGAATGAAATCTGGAATACTGATCTGCCCCGACATTTCACGTCCGATTTTGAGGTTTATGGTACGAAGGCACAAAATCCGACGGCTGCTGAAGTGGATATTTTTATCGCATTGAACACAAGAGTACATTAAAATCCCCGATCATGTTTCGCAATACTTTCCATGTGCCTGCAGCTTTCAGCTTTTTTGAGATCCCGGGCACGGCATGTTTATGTGTGTGGGGCATTATGCGTGGAATTACAGCGGCGTTCCGCTCACTCTAAACTTGCTGTTGATACAGGCCGGCATCAAAAAAAAACGTATTTTCAGGGTTTCAAATAACAACCATTAATACGAACAGGATGACTCAGAATGAAGAATTGATCACCGCATTTTATACGGCATTTCAGCAAAAAAATGTGCCGGCAATGCAGGCCAGCTACGCAGACAACGCAACTTTCAGCGATGCGGTTTTCAAAGACCTTTCTGCGAAGGAAGTGCGCGCGATGTGGGCAATGCTGATTGCGGCAGGTAAAGACATGCAGCTGGAATTCAGCAATGTGAAAGGCACTGCACAAGGCGGAAGTGCCGATTGGGTTGCGACCTACACGTTCTCTCAGACAGGTAAGAAGGTTATCAACCGCATTCATGCCGAATTTGTGATTGAAAATGGAAAGATCACGAAACACACAGACAATTTCAATTTCTACAAGTGGGCGAAACAGTCACTGGGAACAACCGGTTTATTGCTCGGCTGGACTTCGACCGTGAAAAACAAGGTCAGGGAAACGGCTGGAAAGAACCTCGCAAACTTCATAAAAAAACAGGGATGAAAACAAAAATGTTAGGATTAAGGACCGCGATCTACCGCGTAGGAGATCTAGCCACAGCGAAAGCATGGTACAGCGATGTTTTCCAGGAAAAGCCATATTTCGATGAGCCTTTTTATGTGGGCTTCAACATTGCGGGATATGAATTGGGATTGCAACCCGAAAAAGAACCGGCAACGGATAAAAAAGCAAGTGTATTGACTTATTGGGGGGTAGAGGATGTGCAATCGGAATTTGACCGCCTGCTCAGCCTGGGTGCTATTGCAGATGAAGAACCACGGAATGTTGGCGGTGAAATCATCGTTGCGACCGTCAAAGATCCATGGGGAAACCTGGTTGGACTGATCTACAACCCGGAGTTTCATTTACCGGCGTAATGCCATGAATACTACGGAAATGCTGCAACTGCGCATGCAGAATCAGCAATTACTGACCAAAACATACAGCAGTCCAAAAGCCGTGGTGGGCGCATTAGGTGCTGTGCAGGCGCAGGATTTCCTCAGCGCCAAACAGGCGATTGCGGTGCGTCTGAACGATCATTCAGATGCAGCGATCGAAGCTGCCATTGCACAACGCGCGATCGTGCGCACATGGCTGATGCGCGGGACTTTGCAAATCGTGGCTGCGCAGGATATCCGATGGATGTTGTCCTGTTTCGGACCGCGTGTTCTGCAAATGTGCGCGACACGCTATCGGCAACTCGGACTCGATGCAGAAACATTGGAACGCGCTCATGCGGTTCTTCGGGAAAGACTGCATGACGGCGTACAGCTGACACGCGAAGATCTGGCCGATGCATTGGCTGCGGAAGGAATTCCGACTTCCGGTCCCGAACAGCGGTTGGCACATATTTTTCAGCATGCTTCCTATCACCAGTTGATTTGCGCCGGGAGCAGGCAGGGCAATCAGTATACGTTTACCTTGCTCGACGACCATGTCCCCGAATCGTTGGAATTATCCCCTGAGGATTCACTTGCCGAATTGGCCAGGCGGTATTTTACAACCCGTGGACCTGCAACCCTGAAAGATTTCATGTGGTGGACAGGACTGAATGGTACGACATCGAAAAAAGCCATCCTAAGCGCTGCAAAGACGCTGAAAGAGGTGAACATCAACGGAGAAATACATTGGATGTCAGCTGAGACGCAAACTCTGGAGGGAATCGACAAAACCAGTTTCTTATTGCCTGCTTTTGATGAATATGTACTCGCCTACAGGGACAGGAGCGCAGTGCTCGATCCAACATTTCAGGCAAAAGTACTTTCGAAGAACGGGATCTTTCATCCGGTGGTCATTCAGCAGGGAAAAGTTACAGGAACCTGGAAAAGGACGATCCGCAAGACGGAAGTGGCGTTAGAGCTTTTTCCATTCGGGAAATATACAAACAAAGACCTGGAAGCGTTAGAGCAGGCAATAGCAGATTACGGACATTTTGTCGGAAAACCGGTAGCAGTTAGGATCGCGACCTGAAATCCTCAAATAAATTGCGGAGCTCTACGAGTTCTTTTACCTTGTCGGCATTGCCTACCTGCTGGAAAGCAGAAACGAGGTTGGTCAGCATGCGGTTGATGATCACTGTATTCGGGCAAGGCTCGAAATAGGAACGTTCTGCCGATAATTTCAATTGCTCGAGAAAACGTTGAATGTCGGGCGCATCCAAAAGACTTCCTTTCGAATACGGATTGATGTAAAACAGAACGCCGTATGGGTTTGAATTGCCCGCTTGCCTGTTCGTGAAATTTTCATCCATGTAAGCCAGGATGAAGTGATTCGGGAGGTTCACCCCATACACCGGCATGCCCAGCGATTGCGCAATGATGCTGTAAATCAGGCTCAGGCTCAACGGATTTCCCTTGCGTGTTTCCAGTACCGTATTGATGTAGGAGTTGAGCGGGGAATGGAAGTTCTTAGAATCTCCGTGAAAATGATGTAAACCGTAGAACACCGCATTGAAAGCCCTGATCTTCTCAAAAGCCGTCTGCGTGTGATTGATCTCGAGCCAGATGTCTTTCCGGATGTGCTCAATGTCGGCGCGGACTTTCGCTTCGTCGAGCCCTGGATATTGGTAGCGTGCAACGATCAATGCGCCTTCCAGCAGGTCTTTTTCACCTGAATAAATCCAGTTTTTCAACGATTCGCGCACATCTTCGAACTGAATTTCGTGGATCAGGTTTTCAATCCTGTTTTGGAACAGCAGACCGAAATCACGGGATTCCCAGGAATGCTCGAGATATGGAATGGCTTCTGGTCCGTACGACAGCAATTGATCATGCACATGGGCATAAATCTGATCATCTGGATCATCTATGAGCTGGATCAATGCCTGGACTGACTGAATATTCAACATACACTACAAAGGTAGCGAACGGAAGCAGGCATCTCAATCGCTTCGGAATTAACTTTTTAAAGGTCAATTGTTAATTCATACAAAAAAGGGCCGAAATCGATCGATTTCAGCCCTTTTATATTCAAAAAAATAAGTAAATGCAATAATTTGATTTACAGCAATGCGTCGATGAGTTTATCCATGCTGTAACCTTCTGCTTCCGCGCGGTAATTGCGTACAATGCGGTGGCGGAGAATTGGTTTCGCAACGGCTTTCACATCTTCGATATCCGGTGAGAACCTGCCTTGCAGCGCTGCGTGACATTTGGCACCTACAATCAGGTACTGCGATGCACGTGGCCCTGCTCCCCAGCTGATGAAGTCTTTCGTGAGCTGCGGTGCGAATTCGCTTTCATGACGTGTTTTTCCAACGAGTTTAACCGCATATTCCAAAACGTTGTCCGGAACCGGAATTCGTCGGATCAATTCCTGGTATTCCATGATTTGTTCACCGGAAATAATTTGCTTGAGCTTGATTTTCGTATCGGTCGTAGTCGCTTTCACAATGGCCAGTTCCTCCACGTAAGAAGGGTAATCCACCCAGATGTTGAACATGAAACGGTCGAGCTGTGCTTCAGGAAGGGGATAAGTACCTTCCTGCTCGATCGGGTTTTGGGTTGCCAGTACAAAAAATGGTGCGGGCAAAGTATATGTGTGACCTGCAGCTGTAACGGAACGTTCCTGCATCGCTTCCAGCAGTGCGGATTGCGTTTTAGGTGGCGTACGGTTGATCTCATCGGCCAGGACCATGTTGTTGAACAAAGGACCTTTAATGAATTTGAAATTTCTGTTCTCATCCAGGATCTCGGAGCCCACGATGTCAGAAGGCATTAAATCCGGTGTAAACTGGATGCGGTTGAATGTAAGTCCAAGCGTTTCTGCAATCGTGTTCACGAGCAGTGTTTTAGCGAGGCCGGGAACTCCTACCAATAGCACGTGCCCACGTGAGAAAATCGAGATAAGTACCTGGTCGACGACCTCGTCCTGACCTACGATCACCTGGTGAATTTCATTTTTGAGCGCCTTGTAATGCGCGACCATATTGTTTATTGCAGCAACGTCTGACATGGTTGATTGTATCTTAAGTTAAGGGGTAACTACCCATTTGTGCTTGAATTCGCAGTTGGCGAATCCATCGTCCAGGCGAATATACGCGTTTTGGATTTTAGAATCGGTCCAGGCTTTTAGAATTTTCTCTTTTTTCCTGCTTTCTGCGGCACGTTGGATCAACGCATAATCGTCGTTGAGATTGGCTTTGTGCGGACTCGTTCTTTCCATGAGGCGCACGATGCGGATTCCCTGCTTGCGGCCGATGTAATCGTAATAGAGCGAAGGCGAAGAAATGTCACCTTTGTTCATCGCATCTGTGAGCAGGTAAATTTGCTGATCGACCTGACCGAGGTCTTCCATACTCCAGGTCTGCTCGCCGGTGATCGGGTTGGTGATAATCCCGCGGTTTTGCTTTGTATTTTCGTCATTGGAGTATTTCAGTACGGCAGCTTCCCAGGTGATGGAATTTTCCTTCAGCTGTTTGTAGCATTCTTCGATTTTCGTACTGGCTTCCGCAAGGCTGTTGCGCTCAAACTGAGGAATGATCAGGATGTGACGGCAGGTATAATCGTCGCCTTTTCTTTCGAGCAGCTGCACGATGTGGTAGCCATATTCTGTTTCAAAAACCGTGCTGATCTCACCTTCTTTCAGACTGAATACGGCAGCTTCAAAGCGGGCAACCATCATGCCGCGTGTGGCAGACATTTTTCCGCCCTGCGGTGCACTTCCCGGATCCTCGGAATGGATCCGCGCCATGGATTCGAAGCTTTTGCCCTTCAGGATGTCATTTCGCAGGTCATTGAGCGTATTCCACGCCCTGAGCTTGTCTTCTTTGCTGATCGCAGGGAAAATGACGATCTGCTGAAAGCTCAATGCTGCATTGATCAATGGGACACTATCGGTTGGGATCGTTTTGTAAAACTCTTCGATCTCTTTGGGTGAAACGGTGATGTCCTGCGTGATGCGGCGCTGCATTTCTTCTGTCATGAGCCGCTTGCGGATCAACGGTCGGAATTCGTTCTTGATCTGTGTGATTGTTTTTCCGTAAAACTCCTCCATTTTCTGGCGGCTCCCGATCTGTTGCTCGATGATGCGAACGCGGTTTTCCATTTCTGCATCTACCTGCGCATCGGTGATCACAATACTGTCAATCTCCGCCTGGTTCAACAATAAATTCTGGAACATCAGGTCCTCGAGCATCTGGCAATCGGTTTGGCTGGTCAGCGTATAACCCGCTTCGCTCGCCTGTGCTTTCTGCGCTTCTATATCAGACTGAAGAATGATGTTCTCGCCAATCTGCGCTGCAATTTTGTCGATCGAATTTTTACCGGTAGGCTGACCGAAAATGCCAAAGCTGACTACCAATAAAGGGATAAATAAAAATTTCATAGAATACCTGCTGTATTTGATGTGGTTCACTTTTGTAAAAACGGAGCGCTTGCCCGGAGTAAAGGACTGCTAATTTTTTGTAAAAATGACCAATGTTTTTATTGTTTCAGCCTTCTTTATCATAAATTAACAGAAAGCTTCTAAAATAACAAGATCCGCCCGTGAAGGCAGATCTTGTAAAAATAGGATTATTTATTGACCGATGGAATACAGTACTTCGTTGTAGACCTTGATCGGGTGTTTTTGATTCAATTCCGCCAACCAGTCTTTCTCGAGCTGATTCTGGAAATCTGAAGTGATCGCGCCTTTCGCTTCTGACAGCTCTTTCGGTCCGGCCGGGATGATCTCGTCGATTTTCACGACGTAGAATTTGCCATCTGCCTCATACGGCACATTGATCCCTTTTTTGAGGTTTTGTCCCGCCAGGAAAGGTGTTTCGCTGATCTCAAATTTATTGGTTCTGACGCGCAGGTTCAGCTCCGATTCCTTGTTGATCTTTTCGATCACGTGCTTGGATGTGATCGTGTCATTCTGGATCATTTTGTAGACCTGTGCAGCGATGTCCTTATTGTAGCATTCGTAAACCATCGCATTCGCTCTTTCTTTCCACTGGTATTTCGCTTTGTTCTGTGCGTAATAAGCCTGAAGTCCCAACGTATCTTTGCTGGCTTTGTTCCAGACTTTGTCCGTCATGATCTCATACAACAGGATGCCGTCGTGGTATTCGCGCATCAGGGCTTTGAATTCAGGGTATTTTGCTTCGAGCTTTGTCTCTTCATAATCGATGATCACCGATTTCTCCCAGCTTTTGTATTGCGTCGCAACCAGCTCTTTCGTAGTTGCCTTTTTAGAAATACGCGCATTGTTGGTCAGGTAAATTCCGAACTGCTGCTGCGTGTATGGTTTTCCATCCAGTGTGAACAGCACTTTGTCTGTCTTCAGGTTATTCGAGTTCCATTTGCCGGTATAGTACGTAGAGTCGATGTTCTGCTCAAACCAGGCCAGGCCTTTTTTGCTTGTATTTTTGTATTTATACTCTTTTTTGAGTTTTTCGACGAAAGAATCCTGTGTTCTTTTCGAGCGCTCGTCCCTGTTTACTTTGGCCTGCAATTCCTTTTTCATCTGGTCGAAAGACTGGATGTCCGTCCATTCGATCTTTTTGATAATGTGGTAGCCATAATCTGTCAGGATTGGTTCGCTGACATCGCCATTGTTTTTCAGCGCAAATGCTGCTTCTTCGAATTCAGGTACCATACGGGTTGTACTTCCTGAGCCGAATGCCGGCAAAACACCACCTTTTCCGTTAGATCCCGGATCGTCGGAATAGGTACCGGCGAGTTCTTCAAAATTTTCACCGGCTTTTACCTTCGCGTAAATCTCGTCGATTTTCTTGTGTGCATTTTCCATGTCTTCTGCCGGATCATCTTTGCCAACAGCGACCATGATGTGCGCCACTTTGATCGATCCGCGTGCCGGACGCTGGTCAACAACCTTGATCAGGTGATAGCCGAAACGGGTTCTCACAGGATTGGAAAGTTTTCCGACAGGTGTGTTGTAAGCTGCTTCTTCGAAAGGGTAAACCATTTGAAAAGCCGTGAAATAGCCGAGGTCACCATTGTTTTTAGCCACGGATGGGTCTTCCGAGCCGCCTTTGCCTTTCGCTACCGTTGCAAAATCTTCTCCGTTCTCAATGCGTTTTTTCAAGGCCAGCAAGCGGTTGTAAGCTCGCAAAGTATCCGCAGGCGTCGCATTTTCTTCCAGCCTGATCAGGATGTGCGAAGCGCGCAACTCTGTTTTTGTGCGGTTGTATGCCTGCTGCACCAATTCTGCATTTTTCGCATTGTCAACGAGGTACGGAAGTGACAGTGTTTTGCGGTAGCCATCCAGCTCTTTTTTGAGCTTCGGGATGGTGTCGTAACCCAATGCTTCCGCTTCTGCGACTTTCAGTTTGAATTTCTTGAAGAGTTCCATGTACTCGTCCAGGGACGCTTTGTCGTATTTCGGAGATGGGTTGTTTTTCAGGTAAATCTGTAAAAACTCCGAACGGCTCACCGGATGTCCATCAATTTCAAGAACAGTTGTTTCCTTCTGGGCAAATAGGTTTAAGCAGCCGACAAGGCCGATTAAGACAAGCAAATTTTTCTTCATTTCTTCAAATGGTTAATAGTAAATTCAGTCAAAAATACATTTTTGAGCGAATATAGATGTTATTTAACTGTTATTTCAGGCTGTAATTCGGTGCCTCGCGGGAGATCGTCACATCGTGTGGATGAGATTCTTTCATGCCTGCGTTGGTAATGCGCACAAATTCAGCTCCTTGTAGTTTTTCAATCGTGCCTGCACCGCAATAGCCCATCCCTGCACGAAGTCCGCCAATGATCTGATATACAACCTCAACAAGGTTGCCTTTGTAAGGTACGCGACCTGAGATTCCTTCGGGAACGAGTTTTTTGATGTCGTCTTCTGCATCCTGGAAGTAACGGTCTTTGGAACCTTTTTGCATCGCTTCGAGCGATCCCATTCCACGGTAAGCTTTGAATTTTCTGCCCTCGTAAATAATGGTTTCTCCCGGAGATTCTTCAACACCTGCGAGCATAGATCCGATCATTACTGTATTTGCACCTGCGGCAATCGCTTTCACGATATCTCCGGTATAGCGGATTCCGCCGTCCCCGATCAAGGGAACACCGGTTCCCTGGAGTGCCAATGCGACATCGTTAATGGCTGTCAATTGCGGAACGCCTACGCCGGCAATCACACGGGTCGTACAGATAGATCCCGGTCCGATTCCGACCTTTACCGCATCTGCACCTGCTTCAACGAGGTATTTGGCTGCTGCTGCGGTCGCAATATTTCCAACCACGACATCCAGTTGCGGATATTTGGCTTTGACTTCTTTTAATTTACCAACAACACCTTCTGTGTGTCCGTGTGCCGTGTCAATTACGATTGCATCGACACCAGCTTCAACGAGTGCATCTACGCGCTCAATCGTGTCTGCTGTTACACCGACTGCCGCAGCTACGCGCAATCTGCCGAAACTGTCTTTGCAGGAATTCGGGTGCTCCTGAACTTTAATGATATCGCGGTAAGTGATAAGGCCGATCAACTTGTTATTGCTATCTACAACAGGCAGTTTTTCGATTTTATTTTCTTTCAGGATTTCTTCTGCTACGGAAAGGTCCGTTCCATCCTGCGTTGTCACAATGTTTTTGCTCGTCATGACCTCCCGAATCGGGCGGCTCATTTGTTTTTCGAAGCGCAGGTCGCGGTTTGTCACAATTCCAACCAAAGTGCGGTCTGCATCGATGACCGGGATACCGCCGATCTTGTTTTCTTTCATCAGCTGCAAAGCATCTTTGACGAAGGCATCTTTGGAAAGGGTTACCGGATCGAGGATCATTCCGCTTTCGGAACGCTTCACTTTACGTACTTCCAGTGCCTGCTCGGCAATGGTCATGTTTTTGTGGATTACGCCGATTCCGCCCTGTTGCGCCATCGCAATCGCCAGGCTGGATTCAGTGACTGTATCCATGGCTGCAGAAACAATAGGTGTGTTTACGTAAATGTTGCGGGTGAATTTGCTTTTTAATTGTACGTCGCGAGGTAGAACTTGTGAAAATGCCGGGACTAAGAGCACGTCGTCGAAGGTGAGACCTTCTTTGACTTCGTTGAGATTTGTGAGTGACATTGAACCTATTTTTTTTAATAAATTCTTGCAAATTTAAGATTTTTTTCCGGGAAAACCATGTTTTGCTTCGCTAAATTGAATATATCCGGAAAAAGTGTTAATTTAATGCAAATAGATTTTCACGCAAGATTTAATATATTAATCTTGTAGTAGCTTACATATCCATTTTTGCACTGAAATTAATTTCGGAATTATGAAATACATTACCCTCCTTCTTTTTTGCGCAATTGTATCCATTTCCTGGGGACAGACGCCGCGCGATTCATCCCGGCTCATTCAGCTTTCAGGTGTCGTGGTTTCCAATGACAGTCTCGATCAGATGCCCTTCACAACGATCTTTGACCGAAATACGCGCAGGGGAACCATTGCGGATTATTACGGATTTTTCTCGTTGGTGGTGATACCCGGAGACACCCTGATGTTTAGTTATTACGGCTATAAAACGTCCTCTTTTATTGTGCCTGATTCGCTGACGGAAGACCGTTATTCGATTGTGCACATGCTGTATCGGGATACAATTAACCTGCCGGAAGTAACGGTTTATCCGTGGCCTTCGCGCGAGGATTTTGCACGTGCTTTCGTGGAGATGGAGCCTTATAATGATGCCTTGAGAAGGGCGCAAAGTCAATTGTCCGGAGAAAACCTCGCCTTTGCAGCTGCAAGGCTTTCTACCGATGGGTCTTTGAGCTATAGCTGGCAGCAGAATCAGCAGAATACGAAACTGTATACAATGCGCCAAAGTCCGGTTAACAACCTGTTGAATCCATATGCCTGGGCGTCATTCCTGCAATCCTGGAAAAAAGGACAGCTGAAAAGACAATAATTACTTTGTCTTTTCAGGATTTTCTGCTGGTTTCTTTTTCTCTTTTTTGGGCTTCTTTTCTTTCTTCTTTTTGCCCGTTTCCGGCATCGCGTCGTCTTCATTGCCCTTTGTGGCGGCTCCTCCAAAGGTGCTGATCTCTTTGCCTTTGTCGTTGAAAACATGTTCTTCAACAAGTATGTCTTTCTTGTATAAGGCCTGGCGTTTCATTTTCTGGTCCGGGAAGCGTTCTTCAAACCAGCCTTCTTTCAATCCTTTTTTATAGTTCTCGGAAATCTGTACAAATCCTTGGTAATACAAGGTCTTGAAAGATCCGTTCTTCACATCCATCGACCAGTTTTCTGTGCGTAACAAAGTGCCGTCGTCATAATAGTACACGCACTCGCCATCTTTTTTACCCTGTTTGTAATTGAGCTTTTCGATGACAATCCCTTTGTCGTTATAGATCGTAAACGCGCCATTCAACAGGCCTTTGTCATAGGTAGCCTCTTTTTCGAGCTTCGAATTCGCTCTGTATGTTTTTTTGACGCCCTGCAACACACCGTTCTGGTAATTTTCCCAACGCAGCGTATCGCCGTTTTTTGCAAAAAAGATGTGTTTTCCGTCTTTCGCCCCGGCAAAATAATTCATTTCCCAGGCCAGGTTGGCGGTACTGTCGTAATAATAGATCCATTGACCGTTCTCAACGCCCTGAACGTGGTTGCGGACCACCATCGGGCAGCCGGATTCATAGTAAGTCGTGTCGATACCTTCTTCCTTACCGTTCACAAAATTCACCCTGCGCTCGCGGATGCCATTGTTGAAGCAGGTCTCGCAGACACCGGTAAAAGGTTTCCCTGAATTGCTGGCAAACACAAGGTTATTGGAAGGGTCGAGGTCGAGCTTCTCATTGCAATCCACCGCGCCGTCCTTGCCGCATTCCCAATCGAGAAAACGTTGATTTTTGCGGGCGGCTGCTTTGTCATAACAGTTTTTCTTTTTCACAGGTGTAATCTGTGACAGCGAGATCGATACGCTCGAAAGGCATACCAGTAAACAGAGCAATAATTTCATGGCTTTGGTTTTTTATAAATGGATTTATCGTTTTAAGTGTTCCAGCGCGTGTTTCCACGGTTCGGAGAGTGGAACACTTTGCTGAGCGGTCTGATCGAAGCAAACGAGTACAGACTGTCCAATGGTGCGCAATTCATCCCCGACGAATAGTTCGTAGGAAACGGTAAAGCTCTTGGTTCCCATTGCTGCCAGGTAAACATAGATCTCCGGAATTTCATGGAGCAGCACAGGCCGCAGGTATTCAACTTCATTTTTGCGCAACAGGACGCCGTTCGAACGCCAATCCCAGTTGTCGCCCAGCAATTCGCGGAAATAATGGATGCGCGCCATTTCGAAATAACTGAGGTAGATCGCGTTGTTTACGTGACCCATCATGTCGCAGTCCGAAAAGCGGACCTGTATTTTGGCTGGGGATATCTTCATCTGTCGAGTTTGGAAAATTCTGAGTTATTACTGATGAATTCAGGGACAATTTCTTTCATTTTGGCTACGATCTCGAGGTTGTTCTGTGCATAGAACAGGCTGATGAGCTCCTTGATTTTCTCGAGCATATCATCGCCGGCCGGTCGCACCTGTGCGATCAGGATCTTCGGGTGATGTGTTTGCATCGTGCTTTCTTCCTCGGCGAGCAGTTCTTCGTAGAGCTTTTCCCCGGGACGCAGTCCGGTCACCTTGATTTCAATGTCTTTGCCTTCTTCCAGGCCGCTGAGCTGTATCATTTTTTTGGCGAGGTCGATGATCTTCACCGATTCTCCCATGTCAAATACAAAAATCTCGCCACCCGTGCCAATGCTGCCGGCTTCGAGTACGAGCTGACAGGCTTCGGGAATTGTCATGAAAAAACGGGTCACGCGGGAATCTGTTACCGTAATCGGCCCGCCTTGCTCAATCTGTCTTTTGAACAAAGGAATCACCGAGCCGTTCGATCCCAAGACATTGCCAAAACGGGTCGTGATAAATTTGGTTCCGGAACTGTTCGCCGCCTGTGCATACATCTCTGCAATGCGTTTAGATGCGCCCATGACATTCGTCGGATTGACCGCTTTGTCGGTAGAGATCATGACAAATTTATAGACATTGAACAAGACCGACAGGTCAACGAGGTTTTGCGTGCCTTTTACATTCGTATAGACAGCTTCAGAAGGATTTTCTTCCATCAGGGGCACATGCTTGTAGGCTGCAGCGTGAAACACGAATCCGGGACGGTAAACTTCAAAAAGCTTCTGCATCCTGTCGCGGTTGCGGATGTCGCCGATCACGACCGAGAACTGGAAAGAAGGGAAGTTCGAAAGTAATTCGTTTTGCAGATCGTACAAGGCGGATTCTGCCTGATCGAGTAAAATGACGCGTTCCGGTTCATAACGTGCAAGTTGCCTGACGATTCCGCTCCCGATCGAACCTGCGGCTCCGGTAACGAGAATGACCTTGTTGCGCAGTTCTGCACCGATCTGCTCTGCATTGAGTACAATCGGATTTCTGCCCAGCAGATCTTCAATACGTATTTTGCTGATCTGCCTGGTTGAAAACTCACCGTTGATCCAGCTTTTTGGGTTCGGCACCTGCTGTACGGAAACCTTATGCGCCAGGCAGATTTCGACAACTTCTTTTTTCTTTTGCTCGTCCGGGCGCTGGATCGCGACAATGAGCTGGGTGACGCCTTCGTCCTTAATGAGCTTCGACAATTGGGAGCTGTGGAAGATTGTAACGCCCTCAAGCCTGTGCCCGCTGATTTTCGGATTGTCATCCAGGAAACCAATGATGTCGTAAGAAATGCGGACGTCTTTTTCAATCGTTCTTTTCGTAATCAACCCGGAAACGCCCGATCCGTAGATCAATACGCGTTCGTGTACCTCCTTGCTTTTCTGCGATTCGAGGTACAGGAGTTTTACAGCAAAGCGCAATCCGACCATGAGGAAGAAGCACACAAAAAATTCCATGACCAACACCGAGCTCGGGAAAAGGAAATACCCGTCATAAAAATAATACCGCAAAAACCCGAGGATCAGGTAGATAAATGAAGTGCTGATGACGGCCAGGAAAATGCGGCGCAGGTCTTCTGTCGAAGTATGGCGCACAAGGCCTTTCTGGATCTTGAAAGCTTTGAACACAAGGAACTTCACAAGAAAATAAACAGGTAGAGATTCGGAAAGGATTTTCCATTCCTCAAACATGAGCTCAGGGCTCGCTTTGAGGTCGAAGCGGATCAGGTAGGCCATGGCCAGGGAAAACGAACAAAGCAACAGATCAATAACGCTGATTACCCATCTGGGTGTACTTTTGGGAAGAATCATAAGCAAATATAAAGAATTTGGCGGAAAAAGGGAATTCCGCAGGGCTTCATTTTCAGTACACGACGCTAAAAGCGCTTATTTTTTGAAACGGCGGTACACAGATTTTGTCAGCTTGAACCACCAGGGCGTGCGGTCCCAGTTGTAGCTGAAGTAGGTCTTGTCCGTTCCGCCCATGTTGAGGTTGAAGCGCCGAACACCTGGAACGGAAGATCCGCCGAAATCGAAGTGCAATTCCTGCGACTGTGCATATTGAATGGCTTGTTCCATACCGAGATACATGCCGCCTGCATCGCGGCTGGCGGGCATGGCGGCACCTTTGAGGTACGTAAGACGATCTGCCTGCTGCATAAAAAGCAATCCGCCGGTGAGCTCCTGCCCATTGAAAATGCCGTAGCTATGCAATTGACCGTGCGCTTCCAACTGTTGGAGAAGGGCTTGCAGACGCCGCAGGTTGGCCGGATTGAATTCACTGATCTTATCGCTCAGTTCGGCACAAATGATCGCATAGATTGCTGGCCAATCGTTGGTTTTTCGGATTTCCAGGGCGGATTTCCCCGCCTTTCGGACCATGCGTATAGCCTGTTGATTCAATTTGTAAGGGCCGGAAATTTGCTGGTAAATGCGTTCTGTGAACGGACTTATATTCCAGGGTTGAGTCGTCTGGAATTGTCCTGCCGGAAAGCTATCCCGGATTAGCTGTTGTGCTTCCCGCTGAAAGTGCATGTCTGTGCCGATAAAATCCAGCTCGCGCATGAACACGGGTGGGTAAAGCACGCGTATGCCGAGTTTTTCCGTAAAAGGCAAAGCAATTCCATTTTGAAAATCAGCATCTACAAGCACATACCAATCCTGTGCGCAGGCATCGAGGTACCAGCTACAGGAAAAAATACGGGCGCTGTTGTCGGCCACGAGTTGGTCCCAGCGGCTTTTGTCTAATGCGGATTGGTGAATGATTTTCATGGAAGCTGTCCAAAGGTAAGGAATGTGCAGCGATTTTTGAACCGGTCGAGGTACTTGTCAAGCATGCGGATCGAATATAAAGTATTTCCCTTCGGATGACCGATGAAAACAAGATCGCTTTCGCCTTTGCGCAAGGCGCGTCGTGTGATCGCAGCCAGTTTGCTGGCATAATAGCCGTCAGTGCTCGCGTGGTTCCAGGTGAAATGCGTCAATACCTGTTGTTTGCGTCCGGGCTGACTCAGGAAAATGCCGTCTCCCCACATGCGGTGTGTTTTCGGGTTTATTTTTCCGAAGCCGTACAAACGCCAGTAAAACAAGGGTGAATAGCGGTAAGATCCGATCGCATATTCTGTGAATTCTCCCTGTGGATCTGCGATGCAGACATCCGACTGAAAACGGTATGGATTGGTCCGGGGTGCATTCCGGAAATCAAAAGCATAAGCACCAGCTTCAAAATGTCCACCGGGAAATACGCTGGAATCGTACGTCAATCCCAGTTCACTGAATACTTGCTCCAACAGGTTGAAAGGCTGAATACACCAGCCGCCGGCACGGAATGAATGGGATTTTTGCCCTGTAATCTCATCGAGCCTTTGTTTGTAGGTCCTCACGATGCGTTCAATCTCAGGCATTGGAAAATCGGAAAGCTTGTAACAGTTGGTTGTGTCGATGATCCATTTTTGGCCGTCGTACACTGATTTTTCCCAGTGCGGATGAATGTGCAGCTGAATAGCTGAGCCTTGTTCCAGGATCAGCTCCATTTGTTCTGTCACGAGGTCGTGATCGCGTTGGAGCTTCGGATAAGCAGGAATCCATTTTTCGAGGCAGATCAAATAGCCGATATCGACAAAAAATGTCATCGGCGTTTGGTGTTTCCGGGCGAGGGACAATAATTCCCGCGTGGGTTCCAGCATGCATTTTTCAACAGTACCGGTTTCTGCCCCGAAGAAGAGCTCATAGTCAAATGTCAGAAATACATTCATACAGCGAAGTTAGCATTTGCCGGCGAAACCGGCCTGAGAAAAAAACGTAGTTTTGTGCCCGGCTGATACAGTCGTCTAAAAATAAAAAAGCAGCATGCAGGAGATAGAACGCAAATTTCTCGTCCGCGCGGACCAATGGGAAGCCCTCGAAAAACCCAATCCAACGGACATTGTACAGGCCTACCTGTCGGATAATCAACGCAGCACTGTGCGCGTCAGGATCAAAGGCACGAAAGGTTTCCTGACGGTCAAAGGAAGTACGAAAGGCATTTCCCGAACGGAATTTGAATACGAAATTCCCGTGGCAGATGTAAAAGCGATGGTCGCCGAAATGTGTGACAAAGTACTCGTCAAGCAACGGTATGAAATTCCGTTCGGACCGCATACCTGGGAAGTTGACGTTTTCGGCGGTAGCCTGGCCCCGTTGATCATCGCCGAAATTGAGCTCAATAGCGAAGACGAAACATTTGAGCTGCCGGACTGGGTAGGAGCAGAGGTTTCCGGCGATCCGCAATACTACAATTCCAACTTGATTCAAAAAAGCTAGATCAGAGCAATTCCCAGGCGCTCCGGTAGGTTCCACTGGCTTCGCTGTGTGCAATAAACGCCTGGAAAAACGGGTCGTTACCAAAAGTCACGCTGTCGCCAACAATGAACAATTGTTCCTGCGCGCGCGTCATCGCGACATTCATGCGGCGGTAATCCGTGAGGAAACCTAGTCGCGCTTCGTCGTTGGAACGCACAAGTGAGATCAGGATCGTTTCGCATTCCTGTCCCTGGAAACTGTCGACGGTCGAGATCCGCAGATTTTTCGGAAAACTTTCTTTTGCAAGTGCAACCTGTCCCGAATAAGGACTGATCAGCGCGCAACGCGCAGGATCCAGCTGGTTTTCCTCCATGATCTTCTGGATCAGGTCCAGCTCTCCCGGATTCGTCAGACTGCTGTTTTCATGCTGCTCTTCCTGAAAACCGGTTCCGGCTGTATCGTAAAAAAAGACGTGCTGACCTTTATCGGCCAGATGTGCTGGTGTTTCGAGCTGTCCGCCGTAAAAATACTGATTCGGAAAAGCAACAATTGATTCGCGCATGCGGTATTGTGTTTTCAGCAACAGCGGATGCGGATATTTTTCGAGCGCCACTTCGAGAAATGAAACATTGTAACCCTTGCGGATCGCTTCTGCGGACAAAACTGTTGGCGGCAATTGCAGGTGGTCACCCGCAAGCACAAGGCGGCTGATTGATGGAATGGCCACCCAGCCAAGTGATTCGAGGCATTGGCCGGCTTCGTCCATGAGCAGGGTGTCAAAATGCTGATTTTTGAGTGCTTTGTCGTGCAGTCCGATCGGCGTGCCACAGATGACAGAAGCTTCAGCGATCCACTTTTCGGCATAAAAGTCCTGCAGCGCGCGGATCTCCCGGCGGATATTCTTCACTTCCTGGATCAGCAGTTTGCGTTGATCGCGGTCGTCTTTGCCAAAGTGTCTTTTGTACTGGTGTGACATTTTGCGGTATTCTTCCGCGCGAATGCGCATTTTTTTGATCTGTTTTTGCTCGTTCCCGCTGGCGAGCTTCCCTTCCAGCGTGTGAGGCAAAAGGTCCGGGTGAATTTTGGCCTGGTTGCCAACGCGCATCGTATTAATGCCTTGTTTGACAAGCTGTAAGGCTATGTGGTCGGTCGCTGCATTGCTAGGCGCGGTCACAAGTACTTTCTCGCCGTTTTTGACCAGGGCAGCGATCGCTGCCACCAGTGTCGTTGTTTTCCCTGTTCCCGGCGGACCATGCACGATGACAAGCGGTTCCGAGCCATTGATCTGCTGAACTGCCATTTGCTGACTTTCATTAAGCTTTTCATCCGGTTCAATTTTGTAAGCGAGCGGAGCAGGCAACAAACGGTCATCCTGTAAATGCAGAAAATTGAAAAATGGTCGGGCAGGTGCCGTATCATGTGCATCGAGCTGCTGCAATACCTCGCGTATGAGCGTGCTGGTGCGTGTATCGGGTGCAAGCTTCACACCGACACCGTGATCGTCGATCCAGTCCGGGAAATCCGGTGCGAGTACACGTACTTCGCCCTGTTGTCCGTCGAGCCCAAGCAGCAAACCCTTGATGGAGGTTTCGTTCTCGAAAAAGATCTCCACGGCTGAACCATCGCGGAACCCGGAAGTATCCTGGCTCAGCGGAATGCGAAACGTAAATTCAGGATATTCCGCAAAGCCATATCCTTTGCGCGTGATTTTAACCGGATGCAAAGCAAGTCCTTCCCGTTTCAGGGTTTTGATCCCGCCGGCATCGCTGACAGAGAAACGGGCGATCTGTTCTTTGTCCTCCATTTGGAGGCCATCGAGTAAAAACTGAATGCGTGGATTTTGAATGGACATGTGCGGTTTGATCTGTTTTTGGATCCCAAATTTCGCAAATTATCCGGGATAGTATTCAGGAGGAACAGGAGAATTCCAATTTCCTTCAGGAGTCGGCTGTTTCGGACGAATAAAAGATGTATAAGTGAGTTCTTTGATTAGTTTTTAATCTTTACAAATCATTTAAAATGAGAAAATTGGAATTATTTGTTTGAAATCTAATCAAAAAGAATATCTTTGTTTTAAACTTATCTGCAACTATGTATAGTTCATTTGATATCGCGAAGAGAATACTGGCGCTGGCTCAAAAAGACAGCCAGCAAATCACGCCTATGAAATTGCTGAAGTTAGTTTATATCATGCATGGCTGGCATTTGGGGATCAAAGACGAGCCACTGATCAACGACGCTATTCAGGCCTGGAAATATGGTCCGGTTATTCCGGAGCTTTATCACAAAATCAAAAGATTTGGTACATCTCAGGTCGATCCTGATCTGATTGATCTGTACGCCGAAAAAGAATTGAATAAAGAAGATTCCGAATTTGTTGAAACAATCTGGGAAGAATACGGTGAAATGACAGCCATCGAGCTTTCTGCCCTTACACACATGCAGGGCTCTGCCTGGAGCAATACATACAATGGGCAGCTGCATGTGCCGATAACCAATGAGGAAATTAAACAATATTACAGGCAATTAATAGACCATATCGATCCCGAAGAACTCAGCTAAACCAAGTCGGATGAATCCTGAAAAACAAAATCGCACGATCCAGGACCAGATAAAAGCAGGCGTCAAAGCAGAAAAAGAAGTAAAACCCATTGATGAAGCCATTGAAAATGCGCTTCGTGAGCAGGATTCTTATTGTCATCCGCAAACAATGTCTGAACGTTTGGCTTGGGAAACATTACAAATGCAGATCAAAGACAACAAGTCTGAGCGAAAACTGCGCAGAGATCATGCGACTAAAACCTTTTGGTTTACGGTTGTTTGGACGCTATTTATCATTTTTATAATTCTTCTGAAAGGCTTCAAATGTATTACCTTGGACAGGGTGGAATTTTTGAGTGTTATTGGCGCGCTTACGGCAAGTGTATTCGGATTTTACCTGTTCGTGATGAAATTCCTGTTTGCTAAAATGACCAAAGATGAAAAAAGCGCCGGATAATTCCGACGCTTTCAATAGGTGATATTTTATTTACAAGAAGGGTATCTTTTTATGCGACCAAATTTCTTTCCTTGTCAAATCGTTTGTACGACAAAGTCACCATCAATACAGCGAGCAACACCATGGTGCCAAAGCTCAGAAAAAGCAAGCCGATGTCGAGTGTGCCGGCAATGAGCTCTTTGGTTGAAAGTACAACGTTTACAACCGGAATACAAGCCGTAATCGCATTCAGCTCGACACCCGGGAAGAAACCGACCATGGCAGGCAGGATCACGACCATATTGAGCGGCGTGATGACACTCTGTGCTTCCTTGAAGCTTTTCGCGTTGACAGCAATGGGGATCATGATGCCGGCAAAAAAAGTGATCATCGGGATCAGCAAAAGATAGAGCAAGAGGATGAATTTTAAGGTCAGAATCTGGTGGATGACCTCCAGCAGGCGCGGATCTTTCACAAGTTGGAAGACTTCAATCGACAGGAAAATACCGATCAGCGTAAAAGTCGCTGCCATGATACCTGAAAGAACGACAACGCCCATTTTTCCGACAAGGATCTGCCACCTGGAAACAGGCGTTGTGAGTAGTGTTTCGAGTGTTCCGCGTTCTTTTTCACCTGTAAACAGGTCGATGGCGGGATACATACAGCCGATAAATCCGAAGATGATGAACAAATAAGGAAGAAATCCACCGATCAGTTTGCCGATTGTTTCTTTGTCGGAAGCTACATTGCGGTAATCCAGCGCGTAAGGCTCCAGTTCGCTGGCCTGGATCTTCAGCTCGCTGTAGCGTTTTTGTTCAGCCAGCCTGGACAGGTAATCCATATATGCTTCCGCGCGGTCTTTCATCCCGATTTCGGTCACATTGTGGAAAATATACACCTCAGCGGGTGTTTTGGCGCGTAGTTTTTGTTCAAAATCAGGAGCCAGAAAAATACCGAACTGAAGACTGTCCTGGCGGATCAATTCCTGCATTTTCAAGGTGTCCTGAATGGGCACAAGGATGTTTTTGCCAAGGGTTTTCGGCGCAGCATTGAAGCTTTGAACGAAATCAGCATGCTTTTCAGGTGCAATGATCCCGATATTCAGCGGTTTTTCGGCTGCTTCCTTGGAAAAGCTCTCGGAAACTTTCATGAAGATGGTCATAATGAAAGGAAAGATCAGCACGGGGATAAAGATCATCGTGATCAGGGTCCGGCGGTCACGCAGGGTGTCCAGTAATTCTTTTTTAAATATCGTAGCAATCATGATTTCGTGTTTTCGTGAACGATTCGGATGAATTCGGCAGTCAGATTTGGGGTCTGCATATTTTCCCTGAAACTTTCCATGGTACCCTGATAAGCGATTTTTCCCTGGTGTACGATCGCGAGGTCATCGCATAGCAAATCAACCTCACTCATGATGTGACTGGAAAAAATAACAGTTTTCCCCTGGTTCTTGCAGTCGCGGATCAGGTGAATGATATTTTCCGCCGTGATGACGTCGAGTCCGCTGGTTGGCTCATCGAAAATAACCACCTGCGGATCGTGAATCATCGTACGGCAGATCGATACTTTTTGCTTCATGCCTGTACTCAGCTTGCCGATGCGCTTGTTCTGGAACTCGTTCATGTTGAGCAGATCAAACAAATATTTCTTGCGGGGCTCGTAATCAGCTTTTGAAACGCCGTACAGGTTCGCAAAATACCGGATTAACTCGTTGGGTGTCAAACGGGCGTACAAACCGGTCGAGCCAGTCAGGAAACCAATCAGCCTGCGGGCTTCTTCCGGATTTTTTACGGCGTCAACGCCCTGGATGCGGATATCGCCACTTGTAGGTTTGAAAAGCGTCGAAAGCATGCGCATCGTCGTTGTTTTTCCGGCGCCGTTTGGCCCGAGCAGGGAGAAGATACGTCCCGGCTGACAGGTAAAACTGATGTCGTCGACAGCTACCGCGATACGGTCTTTCGTGTCCAGTTCCTTCCGCTGCGTTTTGGTTAGCTCAAATTCCTTGCGGAGGTGATTTACTTCAATCATATGCAGTAAAAAATTGATTCCCGGCGAAGATATGCAATTCCTGAAAAAAAGCGACGTGTTTGGGTTAATGCTGAAAAAACCAAAGATTTGCGGAATCTTTCAGGGATGAATGGCCGGAAGGAGTTTTCAGTGGTCGCAATCCCGTCCAAGTCGTATCCCTGCTTTGTACAGCGCATCCAGCGCTTCGATTTCCTGCAAGAGGGCTTCGGAAGGAGGGATGTGCTGCAGTCGCGACAAATCGGGCTGGCCTGCATCTACCCACGCTGTATACCAGAAAGAGCCAACAGCCAGGATCGCCGCTTTCATGCGCCGTTCCACCATGCCGCTCATGCCCGCGTGGTAGGCCTGGGAAAAATCATAGGAATAGGTTTGAACTGTCAAATTGCCGCGTTGTTCGTAAGCATATTTCCGGTCAGTAGGGAACTGTGCTGTCAGCTCCTTTTCGAGCAAAAGCACGGTGTCGAGTGCAAAATGAGATTGCTGAACAGCCTGCCATGTAAAATCCAGCGGTTTGTCGAGGTACTGGCATTTGCCGGTGAAATAATCGTAGGTTTCCGCATTCAGCTCGACGAGCCTACTTTCCCAGAGTCCGTGAATGCCGCGCTGGCCGGTCAGCTGCCCATTGTAGTTTTCTGTGGTGTGCAGCGGCACATGTGCATCGCCGATGTAATGTCCGAGATCAGCTGAATATTTCAGGATCAGGTCTACATTGCGTGCTTCGAAGGCGCGCTGGAGCTTCAGTTTCATGAGCTGGATGTGCCACGGAACAATGCCGTAGGCGCGCAGCGTATCTTCGGTGTACAATTCAACCGCTTTCGTCCAGGAGCGCGGGACGGTTTCAAAAGGTGTCAGTCCGTAATGATCGATGTCGATGAAGTGGTTTTCCGCTTCGCCCTGTACAGCGTAGCGCCTTTTGTCGGGATCGACGGCATGCTCTGTAACATATTCGAGATGTTCTTTGTAAAAACCGAGCATTTCCGGCGGAAGTGTGAATACTGCCATCCGGTTGATGCGCTGGTGACCAAAAAATCCCCAGACGGCAACCGTTGGGGATTTTTGTATGAATGAGCTGCCGGACCAGATGCTGATCAGCAAAATGCATGTTATTTTAATTCGGTGCCTGAACCAATTTTCCATCGCGTAGTATAGGAATCACTTGTGACTGATTGGGTGTCAGACAATATTTGATATCCTCGTTCAGGTTCAGGTTTTTCAACCTGCGGCGGTGTGAGCTGGATTTCAGATAGCCAAAATAATTGTCCTTGGCTGAAAGATACAAATATTTTGCAGCAATCGATGAATCTTCGTCAGAAGTATATTTCCCGGTGTTGATCAGATACTCGGAGATCGCCCCGGCGCAAATCGTGTCTTCGAGGTTGAACTTATCCTGCCAGCCGGAACACAGGCAAAGCACATTTTTATCCTGTTTCTCGAGCCATTCGCACAAAGCCTGCAGGTTCAGGAATGAGCCTACAACCACGGTTTCCGCATCCTTGGCTACGTCAAGCGACTTGGTTCCGTTCGTCGTTGTCAGTACGATCTCTTTGCCACGGAATTCTTCTTTCATGTAACTGAAAGGCGAATTCCCGAAATCAAAACCTTCGACGATCTGTCCTTTGCGTTCGGCACCGGCGAGGTAGCCTTTGCGCTTGTATTCCATGGCTTCTTCGACCGTGGGCACAGGAATGATCGCCTCAACGCCATTGTCAAAAGCAGCGCAAATGGCCGATGTGGCACGAAGTACGTCGATGACTACAACGACTTCAAATTCATCTTTGTAATAAGCGTATTCTCCGGGTGTAAAGCACACCTCAACATGTTTTCGATTGTCCATAAGTGCTGCAAAGTTAGATAAAATGCACAATTACCGATTTTTTAACGTGTTTAATTGGATTTATCGACCTTTGAGCGCGAAATTCAGCGGCGAAATGAGGAAGCGGCACTTTCTTCCCCAACGCCGGTACCGGACTTTGCGGCGCAGGTCCAGCTTGTAGGCCTGTGCATTGGTGAAAAGGACGCCGATCAGGATCACCGTCAATCCGAGGGTTTGTACCGGTGTAATGCCCTGACCTGTGAAAATCCAGCCTGCAAAAACGGCTACAACGGGATTGATATAGGTGTGCGTACTTACCAAAGCAGGCGGACGTACGGAAAGCAGCCAGATGTAAGACAGGTAAGCGACAATCGAGCCGAATAGCACGAGGAATGCAAGTCCGATCCAGGAACTGGCAGGAACAGCAGCGATAGAAAATCCTGCCCATTCGCCACGCAGGGTTCCAACGAGCAAACTGCCAATGCCGGCCGCGAACAATTGCTGGGCACTGTTCATGAAAGAGGAGTGCGTAGCGGGGAAATTGCGGGAGAACAGAGAACCGAGTACCCAGGAAACGGAGCTGAGCGCGAGTACAATAAAGGCGGTGACTTTTACCGTATTTGCTGTGCCCGCATCTGTTTCTGTAACGCTCCCCTGTAGGAAAAGCAACAATCCCGCAAAGCCGACGACCAGGCCGGTCAGGATGAATTTGTTGGCGAAATAAGTTCTCCAGTTCCGGCGGTCAATCGCAATGAACCAAAAAGGCCCGGTGGCAATCGCGATGGCCGCTTCAGTCGAGCTGACATATTGTTCACCCCAGGCCACGAGCCCCGTTCCGCCGGTCAGGATCAATGTTCCGATGGTCGCATTCCGGCCCCAGTTGCGCCAGCTGTGATTTCTTTCTCCTTTGGCATGTCTCCACGCGAGGAGGATAAGGCCCGCGATCACGAAGCGCAATCCGGAAAGCATAAAAGGCGGAAAGCCTTTCAAACCATAAGAAATGGCCAGGAAAGTGGATCCCCAGATGAGGTAGATATTCGCGAAGGCGATTGGTACAAGGCGCCGCTGCACCCAATTTGTTTCTATAGACATAAAAATGAATTAAATGATTGGTTTTTCAGAGAATAAAAAAGCCCTTCGTCGGGAAGGGCTTGCAATTGGTTTAAGCATTACACTCAAAACAGGACCGCATCCCACGACAATGCCAATGCATACGCATACATGCCGGTTGAGGATTTTGTCTGGAATGTTTCATCGGTGTTTTCATGTTGCTTATTTGTTTAAATTAAAAAAGAGGCGCCGAGCGGATTCGAACCGCTGTAGAAGTTTTTTGCAGAACCTAGCCTTACCACTCAGCCACGGAGCCATTTTGTGATGTATTTGTATACAGTACTTTGAAATATCGTTTTTTCAGCAGGGAATATAGAAAATCAGTCAGTAAAACCAGGGAAACCCAGCTGAAGAGGTTGACAGGGATATTCAGCAAAGCAAAATGTTTGTACACGAACTGAAATACAAGTAGAAAATAACCTGCAAAAAAGAACTGCGCCAGGCGTTCTGCAATCCCAATGCTGATATTGCTGACGCTCGAATCAAAAGAAAAATACTTTTCACGCTTCCTTTTGGTCCGGAAATATTCGATGCCCAAAAGGATAAAGATCGCTGGAATGGCAAAAGCAATGGTATTGATGGCAATTTCTTTCATGTTTCTATTTACAGCTTATTTCTAATAAAAAAGTCCTTCGGCGTTGGCGAAAGGACTGGAAAAAATGGGTGTATTTCTTCTGATCCGCTCATGTAACGGGCATAGACTGACAATTCATTCGCATTGACAAATGTTTGATTTGCATGTGCTTTTCTGATTTTTGTACTGCAAAGTAAAACACAAATTCCGGGTTGTACAAGCAAAAGCACATTAAATTAATATAAAATCTATTGATTTAGTAGATTATATTGATTTTCAAATGGTTGCAAATTGTTAAAAAAGCAAACCGTCGAAGTAATAGCTACTCCGACGGTTTTTTAAATACATATAGTAAGGTGAAGGTATTAAGCCCGCACCTCCGATTCCGGACGAAATATTTTCGCATCGGCGACAAAAGTGCCGAACGGAAGCAGAGAAGCAATGCCAGCAAGGATGGTTGTTTTCCGGGACCATTTGCGGTCGACACTAACAGCGATCACGAGCAGTACGTACGCAATGAAAAGAATACCGTGGAGCATGCCGACGATCTGGTTCGGGGATTCCATGCCATAAATGCGCTTGAGCGGCATCGTTACTGCAAACAAGAGTAAATACGAAATGCCTTCCAGGATGCCTGCGATCCTTAAAATACCGAGTGTTGACTTGAAATTCATGAGCTATAATTTGATGCCCCGAAATTACGCATATTTTTGAGCCGGACTTGTTAAATCCAAATTACTTAATCTTCCTTTTTTCGAGTTCGAACAATTCGTCGCGTAGGCGTGCGGCTTCGAGGAAATCGAGGTCTTTGGCTGCTTTTTCCATGTTTTTGCGCGTGAATGCAATCGTTTTGTCAAGCTGCTCCGGCGTCATGTGGGACAGTACAGGGTCTGCAACGAGCATCGGCTGGGAATCGTCCTGATACGTTGCCCTGGCTGTTGGGTCTCCGTCAGCGACCTTCGTAGATTCGAGGATATTTCCTTTCGATTTGTTCAGCGCGGTTGGAACGAGTCCGTGGGCTTCGTTGTACTCGATCTGCATGCTGCGACGGCGTGCGGTTTCGGAAATCGTTTTTTCCATCGACATGGTGATGCGGTCGGCATACATAATGACCAGCCCGTTCACGTTACGCGCGGCGCGGCCAACAGTTTGTACGAGCGAGCGCTCATCGCGCAGGAACCCTTCTTTGTCTGCATCGAGGATCGCCACGAGGGAAACTTCCGGCAAATCCAATCCTTCGCGCAGCAGGTTGACACCGATCAGTACATCAAAAACACCGAGGCGCAGCTGGCGCAGGATCTCCACACGTTCGATCGTGTCGACCTCACTGTGGATATAGCGGCACGGGATCCCGAGCCTGTCGAGGTATTTCTGTAATTCTTCCGCCATGCGCTTCGTGAGCGTGGTTACGAGTGTGCGCTCGTCTTTCGGGATGCGGATCTGGATTTCCTCGATGAGGTTGTCAATCTGGTTGCCGCTCGGTCGCACTTCGATGATCGGATCGAGCAGGCCGGTAGGTCGGATCAATTGTTCGACGATGACGCCTTCTGATTTCTCAAGCTCGTAATTGGCCGGCGTAGCGGATACATAAATTGCCTGCGGGATCATCAATTCAAATTCCTCGAATTTCAGCGGACGGTTGTCCATCGCGGCCTGCAGGCGGAAACCGTAGTCGACAAGGTTGATCTTGCGTGCGCGGTCACCACCGTACATCGCACGGATCTGCGGTATAGTCACGTGACTTTCATCGATGACCATCAGGAAATCGCTTGGAAAATAATCGAGCAGGCAGAAAGGCCTGGTTCCCGGATCGCGCTGGTCAAAGTAGCGGGAATAATTCTCAATACCCGAACAATAACCTAGCTCGCGCATCATTTCGAGGTCATAGGAAACACGTTCTTCGAGGCGTTTGGCTTCAAAGATCTTGCCTTCGCGCTTGAATGCCTCGACCTGTACTACCATGTCTTCGCCGATCTGATCGATCGCACGACGCGTGGTTTCGGGACTTGACACGAAGATATTCGCCGGGTAAATATTGATTTCCTCGAAGGCATCGAGCTTGTTGTTCGAGACAGGATCTATCGCGTGGATGGATTCTACATCGTCGCCCCAGAATTCAAAGCGCACGGCGTAATCCGCGTAAGCCAGGAAAATGTCGATCGTATCGCCCTTGACCCGGAAAGTTCCGCGCTTGAAATCTTCGACGGAACGGGAATACAGGTTTTCCACGAGGCGCAGCAGGAATTTATTGCGCGAAATGCGCATGCCCTTGTGCATCGCGATGATGCTGTTCGCAAATTCGTGTGGGTTCCCGATACCATAAATGCAGGAAACAGAAGAAACAACGATCACGTCCTTGCGTCCCGAAAGCAGGGCGGAAGTTGTCGAGAGTCTGAGCTTTTCGAGCTCTTCGTTGATCGCAAGGTCTTTTTCAATAAACGTATCCGTCACCGGCAGGTAAGCTTCCGGCTGGTAATAATCATAGTAGGAAACAAAATATTCGACGGAATTGTCCGGGAAGAATTGCTTGAACTCGCCGTACAATTGCGCCGCGAGCGTTTTGTTGTGCGAAAGCACGAGTGTCGGTTTGTTGGTCTGCTGGATTACGTTGGCAACGGTAAATGTCTTACCGCTTCCTGTAACACCGAGCAAAGTCTGGTGCTGTATGTCTTCGTTGACGCCCTGAACCAACTGTCTGATGGCCTCCGGCTGGTCTCCGGTCGGTGAAAATTCTGAAACGAGGTGAAAATCCATGGATATTGTTTGGTACACAAATTTAAGCATTTATCCGGATAATCCCATGCAGTTGGAAGCGGCGGGCACGGCCTGTATTCTGTTAAGATTCATTAAAGTACACAGGAAATTTAGGTGAACTTCTGCACAGGCATGCAAAAGCATTCTATATTTGTAGCAATCGCATAGGATTTACCAATACCCATCGAAAACATGATCTGGATCGTTTTTATTTTGCTTATTTTCGGCTTGCTGGCGCTGGATCTCGGCGTTTTTCACAAGGCGGACAAAAAGGTTTCCATCCGCGAATCTTTGTTGTGGACCTCTGTCTGGGTCGGACTCGCATTGATTTTTGGCGGTGTGCTTTATTGGCTGTACGAGCACCACATCTGGGGACTCAACGCGGCCGATGTTCCGGCGAAAACCGCGATGATCGAATATTATACCGGTTACCTCATCGAAGAATCGCTGAGCCTGGATAATATATTCGTGATTGCGATGATTTTTTCTTTTTTCCGCATAGATCTGAAATACCAGCACAACATCCTTTTCTGGGGAATCCTCGGCGCGGTGTTCTTCCGACTGGTAATGATCCTGCTTGGAACTGCTTTTGTGCAGCGTTTCGAATGGTCGACGTATGTCTTTGGGGCGATCCTGATCTTCTCGGCGATCAAAATGATGAAAGGCGGGGACGAGAACCAGGATTTCCGCGAATCGATGGGCGTGCGGCTGCTTTCAAAAATTTACCCGATCGACTGGGACATCCGCAGTGGAAAATACTTCAAAAAAGTGAATGGAAAACGTGTAGCGACAGGCTTGTTTGCCACATTAATTGTCGTTGAATTTTCAGACATCCTGTTTGCCGTAGATTCCATCCCGGCGATATTCTCCGTTACGAAAGATCCTTTTATTGTCTTTACGTCTAACATCTTTGCGATACTCGGCTTGCGGAATCTCTATTTTTTCCTGTCGGGCATGATGGAGAAATTTCAATACATCAAGTATTCACTGGTCGCTGTGCTTTTGTTTGTAGGTGTGAAAATGATGATCGTACATTTCGTGGAAATTCCACCATTGGTTTCGCTGGGCGTTATCCTGGGTTCGATTACAATCGGCATTCTTTATTCGCTGTACAAAACAAGAAACACATCCCCGGTTGAGGATGCGTCTAAAGAAGAAGGGCTATGAATATCAACGTACTTGCTTTCTACGGGAGTCTTCCTGCTGATCGATCCTGATACCAGGAATGAAAAAGTAAAGTAATATACTGGACGAAGCGATCAATCCGGCTGCTAAGCCCGTATTCAAATTGATTTCATATTCCATGGAAATATAATCATTGTTGTTATATTTTTCTCCCCAATACTTATGCTCTGAAATCTCCACTTTTTTCTCGTAAAAATAATAGAATGTTCTGTGCATTGTAGCAATGCCAACGAGGGCGCCAACTATAATACCAATGGCAATAGCAACAATAATTTTAGCAGATTGATTTTTCATTTGTTCAGATATTATAAAACTCCGCGGGTCCGTAAAGGAGCGTTATAAAATATCAGGCGTGGACCCGTTAAAAATCAGACTCCTGCATGGAAAGCGTCGCCAAATACCTGAAACGGGAAATGCAAATGTGTTGTCCACCCCGTACTAACTGAGGAATTGGAAACAGATGATGTTACTTCCTGTGTTTGTGTTGGTAAAAAACGGCTTCTGATGCAAAAGAATGATTGACGCCTGATTGTTAGTCGAAACAAAAATAAGCGAAATCAAAACACCTGAACAAGAAGCGTTAAAATAAATAAGGAGAAATGAAGCTTTAAAATGATCAGAAAAAGTTATTTCATCCAGCCACCTCTTTTTTTCATGTGCTTGCGCACTGTGAAAGGATTTTTCTCCAATGTCATCGCGTAGCCTACAGACAATTCGTGTGATACGCCCAGGTTCGAGTGTCTCGTGAATACGGCGGAATCGAAGTTGTAGATGATGCGCAATCCGTTGTAGAAGAAGAAACCGAAAGATCCGACGATTGTATTGTCCGTTTTCGCGCCAACGCCCACCCAAACCAATTGGTTGAAGAGCATGTTGATGTCGAGGGACCCTTGTGTCGGACTTCCGCCCACGGCTTTCACCATCGCAGTCGGGTAGAGGATAAAATCGTCATGGTTCATGCGGATTTTATAGCCGGCACTTGCGTACACGTGATTGCTGGCCGTCTCAAGCCAGTAAGGATCGCTTTTCGGCAGATTATTCGCTACGAGGTAAGGCATGCTGACGTTGAAGTCGAAATTGTGCGAAGTAACGGAAATCCCTGCCCCAAAGTTAACGCCGGACTGTTTCAGCGCGCCATCCTGTAAGGTTGGTTCCAGGGGCGAGAAATACGTATATCGGTCCGAAACCAGCGATTTGCTGTAGAAAGCCGCTTTCACACCAAAACCGATCGCGACTTTGTCCTGGATCCAAACGCGGTAAGCGTAGTTCGCACTTACTTCCATCTGGTTGAAGAGATCGATGCGGTCGTTGGAAGCCATGAAGCCAACACCGTGGTTCCTGGAGAAATTGTAATGTCCGTTGAGCAAATACGTTTCGGGCGCGTTGTCCTGGCGCATCCATTGTTTGCGGGCAATGAGGTTTCCGCCGAATTTCGTGGTCACATCGATCGCCGCCGGATTATATACGCCGGGATTCAACATATACTGATTGATGGCGAGCCTGTTTTGTGCAGCTATTTTAAAACCGCAGATCAGAAAAAGTGCGAACGTGATATTTTTCATCTTTTCAAAGTGATTTTACCGCTGTATACATTTTCGTTTCCGTCTTCAAACTTATAGAAGTAAACGCCGTCAGGCAATTTGTCTTTTATGAAAGTATTATTGGAGTTCGCGTGGCCGTTCCAGTCGTTCATGTAAGGGGCAGCCTCGTAAACCTTGTCGCCATTACGGTTGAAGACTTTGAGTGTATTTCCCGGGTAATATTCTACGTTCAGGATGTGAAATGTGTCGTTGTTGCCATCTGCGTTCGGACTAAAAAAGTCACTGAATACGAGGATGGGCAAATCCATTCCGCAGAATGGCAGAACGGTTTCCGGTAAATTGTTTTGGGGCTTTGTACCGGCGGAGTAAAGGCTGGAAAATCCAGTCAGGATCAACAATCCGGTGGCCAGGATGTACTTTGATAACATGTGATAACGCGATTTTAGTAGTCCCAAATTTCAGCTTTTTTTCCGGAACTCGCGGCGTTTTGCGAAATAATTCTTTAGGGCGATTAAAAACACAGGTAGTCAAAGCCCCTGAAAACTTACTAAATTTGCAGCATGGCTCTCCGCAAGATCATTCACGTCGATATGGATGCGTTCTACGCTTCGGTGGAACAGTTGGACTTTCCCGAATTGCGCGGAAAGCCAATCGCTGTGGGTGGAAATGCGGAAAGGGGAGTTGTCGCGGCTGCCAGTTATGAAGCGCGACAGTATGGGGTCAAATCGGCCATGAGCTCGAAGCTTGCTGCGCGCAAATGTCCGGCGTTGATCTTCGTAAGGCCACGGTTTGAACGCTACAAAGAAATTTCCCGCAGTATCCACGAGATCTTCAGCCGGTACACAGACCTGATCGAACCTTTGTCACTCGACGAGGCTTTTCTCGACGTGACCTTCAACAAGGTCAACCTGAGCTCGGCGACTTTTATTGCCCAATCAATCCGGAACGATATTCGCAATGAGTTGAACCTGATTGCTTCTGCCGGGGTTTCCTACAACAAGTTCCTCGCCAAAATGGCTTCCGACCAGGACAAGCCGAATGGTTTATTTGTCATCCGTCCGCGGGATGCGATTGCTTTCATTGATACCTTGCCAATCGAGCGTTTTTTTGGTGTCGGTAAAGTCACAGCGGATAAAATGCGTGAGCTCGGCATTACAAACGGCCAGGAGCTGCGCACCCTGAGCCTGGAATTCCTGACTTCCCATTTTGGCAAATCGGGCGCTTATTTTTACAGCATTGCCCAGGGAATCGACAACCGTTCAGTAGAGCCGGAGCGCGAGCGCAAAAGTCTGGGCATTGAGAATACGTTTGAGTCCGACATCGCCGATAGTTCGGGATTCCGGCAGGAAGCGGCCAACATGCTGGAACAGCTCTGGAAAAGATACCAGCGGTATGGATTGATTGGAAAGACGCTCAGCATCAAACTGAAATACCACGATTTTGTACAGGTGACGCGTGCGCATACCAAACCCAATGGTCTGGCGACTTTCCCGGTCATTGAAGCGCTCGGGAACCAGCTTGTGGAGCAATTGCTGCCGCTCGAAAAGCCCGTGCGCCTGATTGGTTTCCAGATCTCCGGTTTTCTGCATGAGACGAAAGAGAGCGCGCCACCGCCTGTTTCAACCCAGATGACGCTCGATTTTTGATATTTTAGGCACAAAAAAAACGGTTTACCGAAAGGCAAACCGTTTTGTGATTTTGTCGAGAATCGGATTACAATACTGTAATGGATTCGATCAGGTCACCCGGTTTGATCGCATCGATCACTTCGAGTCCTTCCGTTACTTTTCCAAAGCAAGTATGGTTTCTGTCCAGGTGTGCCGTGTTATTTCTGCTGTGGCAGACGAAGAACTGGGAACCTCCTGTGTTTCTTCCTGCGTGTGCCATAGACAATACGCCGCGGTCGTGGAACTGGTTGTCGCCTGTCAATTCGCAGTCGATTTTGTAACCTGGTCCTCCGGTACCATCACCTTTTGGACAGCCGCCCTGGATCACAAAGTCAGGAAGCACACGGTGCCAGGTTAAGCCGTTGTAATATCCATCTTTCGCCAGTTTGACGAAGTTAGCTACCGTTTTTGGGGCATCTTTGTCATAAAAAGACACTTTCATTTCCCCTTTGTTTGTTTTGAT
>Ga0247806_10000305_pt1 | contig 33158 bp, 33 predicted proteins | sample UWRJL059202B1_FD_179935 | JGI IMG/M metagenome (GOLD analysis project Ga0247806, IMG submission 179935) | Plant litter microbial communities from Arlington Agricultural Research Station in Wisconsin, United States - UWRJ-L059-202B-1 | ecosystem: Environmental > Terrestrial > Plant litter >... | reverse complement strand
AAAAACAGGAAAGGTTCAACATAGAATACCGGCTCAAACGCTGGGATGGTGAGTATCGCCTCATCGCCGATAATGCCGTGCCGCGCTACGATGGCGACGGTTCCTTCGCAGGATTCATCAGCGCCTGCACCGACATCACCGAAGAAAAGCAATTCAACGAAATGTTGCAGGAAAGCAATAAGAAACTAAGCGGCTTTTTGGAAGCGATCGCGCAAATGACCTGGACCAACCTGCCGAACGGTGAAGTGGATTATTACAACCAGCGCTGGTATGATTATACGGGCATGGACTTCGAGCAGACGAAAAAGTGGGGCTGGAAAGACGTTGTACACCCCGACGACCTGGCTGAAACATTGCATAAATACATGCATTCCCTGGAGACCGGTGAAACCTTCGTGGTAGAGAACCGCTACAAGAGAGGCAGCGACGGCAGTTACCGCTGGCACCTCAACCGCGCCGTACCCATTAAAAACCAAAACGGCGAGATCATTGTATGGATCGGCACGGCCACGGACATCCACGAACAAAAAATGATCTCCGAAGAATTAAGGATCAGCGAAGAACGCTTTCGCCTGCTGGCCGATTCGATGGCGCAACAGATATGGACGGGCGACGCAGGCGGCAATCTCAATTATTACAACAAGGCCGTGTATGAATTTTCAGGGCTCGATTTCGAGACCATACAGAACGATGGCTGGATGAACATCGTACACCCCGACGACCGGCCCGAAAACATTACCCGCTGGATGCATTCCGTAAATACGGGCGAAGATTTTATTTTTGAACACCGATTCAGGCGGCACGATGGTACCTACCGGTGGCAGCTGAGCCGCGCGCGTCCTTATAAAGACAAGGAAGGCCGCATAAAAATGTGGGTAGGCACCAGCACCGACATCAACGACATCAAGGAATCGGAACAACAAAAGGATTTCTTCATCAGCATGGCCAGCCACGAGTTGAAAACGCCCATCACTTCCATCAAAGGATATGTGCAGATACTGCAAAGCATGTACGTCACATCGGAAGACGCTTTTTTAAAGAAATCGCTGGATACGGTGAACCGGCAGATTGTAACGCTCACCAGCCTTATCTCCGACCTGCTGGATATGTCGAAGATAAAATCGGGCAGCCTGCAGCTCAGCAGCGAAGAGTTCGATCTCAACGAAATGATCCGCGACACCATACAGGAAGTAAGTCATACCGAACCGGGATTTAAAATCGAGTTCAGCCAGGGCGACGACACCCGTGTGCTGGCAGACAAGGGCAGGATCGCGCAGGTACTCATCAACTTCCTCACCAACGCCATCAAGTATTCGCCCAACGCGCCGCTGATCAAAGTGAAAAGCGAAGTAAGAGGCGGCAACGTAATTGTATCGGTAGCGGACAGTGGCATCGGCATCAGCAAAAGCGAACAGGATAAAATATTCCAGCGTTTTTACCGCGTGGAAGGAAAAGATGAAAAGACATTCCCCGGCTTCGGTATCGGGCTCTTCATCGCTTCCGAAATCATACAACGGCACAAAGGAAAGATCAGCGTGGAAAGCGAACCCGGTAAAGGTTCTACCTTTTATTTTTCCATTCCCTTAATTAAAAAGTAAACAATGACAATAGGCAATCACCATATACTGGTCGTAGACGACAATGAAGACATTCTTTTCATGCTCAAAGCCATGTTGCAGTTCAACGGCTACAAAGTGACCATCAGCAGCACGCCGGAAAACATTCAATCCCTGATCAGGGAACATTCTCCCCACATTATACTCATGGACATGCTGCTTTCGGGCTCCGACGGGCGGGAAGTATGCCGGAAATTAAAGGCCGATCCTGAATTTGCAGCTATTCCCGTGATCATGATCTCGGCGCTGCCGCAGGCAAGGGAAATGTGCGTGGAAGCAGGCGCAGACTACTTTATAGCCAAACCTTTCGAGATGAACGAGCTGTTTGAAACGGTGGCCATCGCCGTTACCGCCAAAATGAACTAATTACAGAATTTTTTGGAATACTTTTTTCAATAGGGTGGATACCGTGCTATAAAAAACCCAAACCCATTCATGAAAAAAATATTGAAGTATGTACTGGCCCTGGTGGCCATCGGCGCTGTAGGAGGTTATATCTGGTGGCAGCAAAACAAGAAAGGGATTGTGAAAAATGCGGTGGAAGGGGTGGTGAGTAAAAAGTCCGACAGTCTTTATTTTATTAAATACGACAGTTCCAGCATCGACGAGATCGGCGGCAACGTGAGTTTCTATGGTGTATCCCTGCAATCCGATGAAACGCAGAAACGCGTCCTCGCTTACCAGGACAGTCTTCCCAACAGCTTATACATTATCCGCGTAAATGCCATCAGGGCATCGGGTGTGGATATTCCCGGCCTGTTGCAGAATGAAAGGGTGTCGGCAAAAAAGATCATCCTCGACAAACCTTATATACAGGTGATCAACACCGGCGCCGATCAACCCAAAGCTTTTACGTACGACGATACGCTGGCCTTATATAAAAAAATACTCGGCAAGTTCAGCAGCATCAAGGCCGATACCATCCAGGTGAATGAAGGCACCGTACTCATCACGAACAACAAGGGTAAGCCGCTTACTTCGCTGGAGAACATCAACATCAACCTGCGCAATTTTTTGGTAGATGAAACACACGACTACCAGAGCATCATCAGTTATTTCATCAAGGATGTAAAAGCCACGGTGGGTAATATACAGTTGCCCGAGTCGAAGAATAAAACGCGCATCAACATCAGCAAACTGGATTACGATGCGCAGCAACGGTCGCTTAAAGTAGGTTCGCTGCAACAATATAAAACCGGTAACAGCACACCGCTCGTTGATCTTTCCGGTATCGTGATTAGCGAACTCAACACCGGTGCTTTCATCAACTACCAGCAGTTGTACGCGGGCAATGTTACCTGCGCCGGCGGCCTGATCACAATCACTAAAAGATCGGGCGGCGGCGCGGCCTCGAAGAACAAGGCCTTGCAGGTTTCCTCCGACCTGGTGGAAAATGCCCGCATCGGCAGCGTGAACCTGGGCAATACAAAACTGGTGGTCCTCAATGCAGATGAACCTTCGGCAGCGCCTTTTGTGCTTAACGACGTACGGTTTATCGTGAGCAAAGCCGTACAGGTAACGGATGGTAAAACGATCGAGAACCTCGTGTCAAATGCCGAATGGCAATTCTTTTCTTCCGGTTTTTCCTTGTTTACAAAGAACAAGGAATATCAAATAACAGGCAGCGAATTACAGGCCGACAATGTGAAAGGAACCGCATCCATCAAAACATTGAAGATAATTCCACAACTCACCGAAGCTGAATTCGCGAAGCGCAGCGTACACCAGCGCGACCGGTTTGATTTGAAATATTCCAACCTTTCAATCAGCGGCTTAAATTTCAAAAAGTTCATTACGGAAAACATGCTGGAGATAGAGTTGCTTAGCCTTCAACCTTATATGAAGATATTCAACGACCGCACCGTGCCCATCGACCCCAACAGTAAAGTGGGTAAGTACCCGCAACAGGCATTGGCAAAGATGGATTTCCCGGTGTACATCAACCAGGTGAAGATGAACAATGGTTACATCGAGTACAAGGAAAAAGCGGCGCAAAGTACGCTGGAAGGCAAGACCTATTTTTCCAACCTCAGTGCCACCATCAGCAATGTCACCAACATTCCCGCACGCATACAACAAAATAAAATAATGAAGGTAGATGCGCAGGCAAAATTCTTAGGCACGGCCAGCCTCAGTACGCAATGGCTGCTGCCGTTAGATTCGGGGAATGCCACGTTTACTGCCACGGGTAAGATGGGTTTCATGAAAGGCACGGCGCTGAACCCGCTGGTAGAACCGCTGGCCATGGTGTCCATCAAAGGCGGCGATATAAAATCTGTAAGTTTTGAAATGAAAGGCAACGATTACAAAGCCGATGGTAACGTGTTGATCCTTTACAACGGATTAAAACTACAGGCGCTTAAACAAAATGACGACAAGGAATTAAAGAAGAAAGGATTGATCAGCCTTGTGGCCAATGTACTGGTGCGCAACAACAACCCGCAAAACGGCGTTACCCGTAAAAATGATTTTACCAACGAACGCGAACTCAATAAATCCTTCTTCAACCTGCTGTGGAAAAGCATTTTCGCGGGGGTGAAGAAGACGGCTTTAGGGAAAAACACGGAAGGCAATTAGAAATTAGGAATTAGAAATGCAAAGCTTCTTTTATTTTATAATACTCTAATTATTATGATCATCTGTTTAAGGTTTTCAGGGATATTTTCAGGAGCATTTATACGCTTGATCTAAAACATTTCTAATTTCTAATTCCTAATTTCTAATTAATAATGCTGGTATAATTTTTACAGCTTCTTCATTACATTCTATCCTTTCATCAATGAACACAGCTGGTCTTCCCAATCCCTGCAGGCACGCGCTCGAACTGATCTACGACCGGTACAGCAAACTGGTATATGGAATGATACATTTCAGCATTCCCAATGCGGACGCGGCACAGGGCGTTTTACAAAGGGTTTTTTCTTCGTTGGGCAAACAGGAAATTGAAGCCATTCATCAGCAGCGAAGTTCAAGACTGATGCAGGTTACAAGGAAATGTATCGCTGGGTATATTGAAAAAGAAAAAGTAAATACCGGGTTATTACCCTATGCAACACATTTAAAAAAGCTGGACGACAACGACCTGTTGCAACTGGCTTCCTGCGGCAGGTACAACCTTCAACAGCTGGGCATTTTAACCGGGCTCGATGAAGAAAGTCTCCGGAAAAAATTAAAGACCGTGGTGCAGCAATTCATCAGCAACAAACAAAGTGAGCACCCACCCATGTTGCCTGTTGATTTTATTCCTCAATATGTGTAACTAATTATTCTTCACGCTGCAAAACATTTTTTATTTGTGGATGTTTAGCTGTTTCAGCGCACCTATCCTATTACAGGCACTTTATTTGAATAAATCATTCACATATTAACTCGCACAACAACCTAAAATTTTTTTTATGAAAAAGACGATTCAAGTATTTATGATTGCCGGCATTTCAGTCATGGCAATGGTGGGATGTGACAATAACGACACTTCCAAAACCGAAGACAGGATGACAACCGATACCGTTACCAATACCATGATGACGGATACAACGATGAATACAATGCCACCTGATACGGCCAATAAAATGATGACCGATACCGGCGCCGGCAAAAGCACTTCCATGGCCAGGCCCAACCCGGCAAAAAAAGGGATGAAAGGCAGGGTAAACATCACCGGTATGCAGAAGGCAGGAACAGGTAGCATGGATGCCGATAAGGAAGGTATCTATGGTAATGCAGAAGTATTGCCTTCCTACCCCGGCGGCGAAAGAGCCCTGGCCGATTATTTTGCCAAGAACCTCCAGTATCCTGAAGATGCAAGCAGTGAAGGCGTTGAAGGTACGGTTAACATTAGTTTCGTTGTAGATGAAAACGGTCGTGCGTATTCACCCATGGTGGTAAGTCCAAAACTGGGCTACGGACTGGAAGAAGAAGCCATGAGGGTATTCAATAAAATGCCGGTATGGAATCCCGGTAAGATCAAAGGAAAGAATGTAAAAACACGTTACACGTTACCGCTTACGTTCCAGTTGTATTAAGACCTGCATACTGGATATCAGGTATTGCATAAAGAAAAAGGCCTCACAAAATGTGAGGCCTTTTTATGAACAAAGTTTACGTGCTTGTATTCAGTATCCAGTATTCAGGATCAGGTATCTAGTATCCAGCATCCAGTATCTAGTCCGTAATATTAATCTCCGCCTGTTCCACGAATTCTTCCAGTTGTATTCCAGAATGGCTTTCGGCAAATACGCAGGCGCCATTGCAGATCAGCAATGCCTGGGGCGATTCGTGGTACACGTCGAAATCTTCGGCGATCTTGTTGGAGAGATCGCGGTAGTTCAACAGGTCGAGGTAGTAAAAGTCGATGTTGGCAGGCGCTGTACTTCTTTCCAGGCGGCTCTTTGCCATGGCGCTAATGGAACAACGGGTGCTGTGTTTGAAGATAAACTGGGCTTTGGAAGCCGACAGTTTTTTAATGTCCTCCAGTTGGGAAGTGGTGGTCAGGTCGATCCAGTTCATAGGCCGCGCTGATTAATGGATGATCTTTTCTGTCATCGGGCAACCCGATTTACGGCTTGGACTGCAACTGCTGAAAAAAGCTGTTACCGATGCAGCCAGCACCAACACCAAAATTATTCTTTTCATGATCGAATGTTGAGTTAAAAAACTATTATTGCAAATAATATACCCGCAAAGGTAAATTACCAGCGGTAAACCGCGAAATTACTTTAATCCCTACTTTTGAAAGCTGTAAGCTGAATTAACTTAACCAAAACTTTGAAAATCCACCATGTTAACACTATCCAGGGCAATTGCTTTTATAGACCTTGAAACCACGGGCGTAAGCCTTTCTACCGACCGCATCGTTGAAATTGCCATCATCAAATTATTGCCCGACGGCACAAGGCAGACAAAAAGAAAACTGATCAACCCGCAGGTACCCATCCCCGCAGCTTCCAGCGATATCCACGGCATCACCGACGATATGGTGAAAGATGCTCCGACTTTCAAAATGGCTGCCAACGAAATAAAAGTTTTTATAGAAAATTGCGACCTCGGCGGTTACAACAGCAACCGGTTCGACATACCCATCCTCATGGAAGAGTTTTTACGCGCCGGCCTGGAAGTGGACCTCAGCAAAAGAAGGATGGTGGACGTGCAACATATCTTTTATACCATGGAACCACGTACCCTTACAGCCGCCTATAAATTTTATTGTGAAAAAGAACTGACCCATGCCCACAGCGCCGAAGCGGATATTGCCGCTACCATCGACGTACTGGAAGCGCAACTGGGCCGCTACAGCCAGCTCGGCAATTCCATCGATTCTATCCTGTCTGTGATCGGCGAAGAAAAGCTGGTGGATTATGCCCGCCGCTTCGGGTTCGATGATAAAGGCTGCGAAATTTTCAACTTCGGGAAGCACAAAGGCAAGGTGGTGATCGACGTACTGAAAGCGGAACCACAGTATTACGACTGGATGATGCGCGGCGATTTTCCCCTGCACACCAAGCAAAAACTCACCGAAATATTCAACCGCAGCCTGTTAAAAAACAATTAATTAGGAGAGCCCGGGCAAAACCTGTCCGCCCATTCCTTAATTTATTGTAAATTTGATGCAAGGCAAACTCAGCGAAATATTTTGGAGAAACTGGTCATTATACCCACTTACAATGAAAAAGAAAACATTGCACTCATCATCGATGCGGTGATCGGGCTGCAACAGCATTTTCATATACTGATCATTGACGATGGTTCTCCCGATGGTACGGCCGCCATTGTTCAATCCTTATTTCATAAATATCCCGGGCAGCTTTTCCTGGAACAGCGCACCGGTAAACTCGGTTTGGGCACGGCCTACATCCATGGTTTTAAATGGGCCATCGAAAAAGGCTATCGTTTTATTTTCGAGATGGACGCCGATTTTTCCCACAATCCCACCGACCTGCAACGCCTGTACGAAGCCTGTAAGAACGGCGCTGCCGTGGCTGTTGGCTCAAGGTATGTAAAGAACGGCGCGGTGGAGAACTGGCCTGCCAACCGCATTGCTTTGTCGAAAGGCGCTTCGCTGTACACCCGCATCATCACCTGGATGCCGGTGAAAGATCCTACCGCCGGTTTTGTTTGTTACAAAAGAGAAGTGCTTGAATCCATCAACCTCGACAACATCAGTTTTGTAGGCTATGCCTTCCAGATAGAAATGAAATTCGCCGCCTGGAAACTCGGTTTCAAAATTATAGAAGTGCCCATCACTTTTAAAGACCGCAAACTCGGCGCCAGCAAAATGAACAAGGGCATCGTAAAAGAAGGCATCCTCGGCGTACTCAAACTCCGCTGGCAAAGTCTCTTTAAAAACTACCGTAAAAAGGTCACCAACACCGTCTTCAACGAAACAACCATGAACTTCCAGCAACCCGATGTTGTACTGGAAGGGAAATGATTGTTTAATGTCTGAATTGTGATTAATCGTAAGTAAGATGATTTCCCTGATGGGTGCGACCAGGTAGTTATAGCATTTATAATTCTAAAACTGCTCAAACTTTTAAACACCCTAAAACGACCTTGAGCCTCTTTCAACCATCTTCAACATCCCCTAAAAGAATTTACAAACACAACTATATGAAATTGTAGCGCACCTACGGAGCGCCGTTAAATTATCATCATCTTCTTCTTCCACCGATATACTGTCCCGATGGGACAAAAAATATTTAATCCACTCTATCTAGAAACAGGTTGTTCCGCTGGAACAGAGGCAATAGTTATGGATTGGTCTTTGTGGTCCAGGATCTCCTTCAACTATTTTCAAGACCTCACCCGCAACCTTCCGAAAGCTTTCGGGACAGGCGCTCTCCTGAAAGAGAGGGGAGCTAGCTACATTACGTTCAAACTACCCCCCCCTAAACTCTCTAAACTTTCTAAACCCTAAACCCCTAAACCCTCTAAACTCTTCCTTAACCATCTTTTAACTTTCCCCCTGTGTAATTTTTTCACCCCCTGCATCCCATAGCAAATAAATCAATTGTTATGCGCACATTATTTTTATTCGCCGCGGGGTTATTGCTGCTGCTGGCGTTCAGGGCTGCTACGGATTTTACAGTAACGGGCAAAGTCGTGGATACGGCAGGCAAGCCCGTTCCTTTTGCTACGGTAAAAATCAAAGGATCGAAGACTGGTGTAGCTGCAGATGCAAATGGAAATTTCACGATTAACGTACCGCATGAAAATACCATACTGGAAGTATCCGGTACAATGTATGTGAAGGCGGAAATCAAAGTCGTAAAGAACCAGCCACTAACGGTGAGGCTTACCCGATCGCAGCAAGTGCTTAGCGAAGTGGTTGTTAGCACCGGGTATGCAACAAAAAGAAAAGCATCTGCAACCGCTGGTTACCAGAATTTTTACAGTCCTTCGGCCATCAATGATGCGCTGGCAGGAAGGGTAAACGGTACGCAGGTGCAAACTGCCGTAGATAAAAAGGGTAATGGCTATGACAACAATAAAGACTACAACAGGGAAGGGTATGATTTCATTACGGAGAATGCATTCCTTAAAACGAAAGACAACGCGCTCTCCACATTTTCCATCGATGTGGATGCGGCTTCCTACAGTAATACGCGCCGTTTCTTAAACGACAACCAGTTGCCGCCACCGGGCGCCGTGCGCATCGAAGAAATGCTGAATTATTTTTCTTACACTTACCCGCAACCAAAAACGGATGCGCCTTTTACCGTGAACACGGAGATCAGCGATTGTCCCTGGAATCCAAAGCACCGCCTCGCTTTGATCGGGCTGCAGGGAAAAAAGATCGCGGTGGAACAATTACCATCCGCCAACATTGTTTTCCTCATCGATGTTTCCGGTTCCATGTCGGGTCCCGGCCGGCTGGGACTGGTTAAAGAATCCATGAAATTGCTGACCGATCAGTTAAGGGAGCAGGACAAGGTTTCGATTTGTGTGTATGCCGGTAATGCCGGACTGGTGCTGCCTTCAACGAATGGTTTGCAGAAACAAAAAATTAAAGATGCTGTTAATGCGCTTGAATCCGGTGGCTCTACGGCCGGTGGTGCCGGCATCCTGCTCGCCTATAAAACCGCGAAAGAAAATTTTATCAAAGGCGGCAACAACCGCGTGATTCTTTGTACCGATGGCGATTTCAACGTTGGACAAAGCAGCGATGCGGCATTGGAAACCCTGATCGAGGAACAAAGAAAATCGGGGGTATTCCTTACCGTGCTGGGCTATGGCATGGGTAACTACCAGGATGCGAAAATGCAGAAGCTGGCCGACAAGGGCAATGGCAACCATGCTTACATCGACCAGTTGAGCGAAGCCAAAAAAGTACTGGTGAGCGAGTTTGGCGGCACTTTGTTTACCATCGCCAAAGACGTGAAACTGCAGGTGGAATTCAATCCTTCGCTGGTGCAGGGTTACCGGTTGATCGGTTACGAGAACAGGATGCTGAACAAGGAAGATTTCAACGACGATAAGAAAGATGCGGGTGAACTGGGCAGCGGGCATACCGTGACCGCGCTGTACGAGATCATTCCTGTTGGAGAAAATTCCGGGTTCCTCAAAGAAGTAGATACGCTGAAATACCAGCCGGAAGCAGGCTTCAGTCGCTCGAACTTCAGCAAAGAGATCATGACCGTAAAGCTGCGGTACAAAGATCCCGCCGGTGAAACAAGCCGGTTGATGGAAGTACCGGTATTGGAGCAGCGGGTAGCCCTGGCCGTTACCTCGGAAAATTTCAGGTTTGCCGCTGCTGTGGCCGAGTTTGGTTTGCTGCTGCGCAATTCGGCCTTTAAGCAACAGGCGAATTATAAAAATGTATTGAACCTGGCAGGGTCGGCCGTTGGCACCGACCAGCAGGGCTACCGCAAAGAGTTTGTAGAACTCGCGAAAAAAGCGCAGTCTCTTACAAAAAAATCAGATCGTAAGAAAACCAATGTAGAAGAGGAGGAAGAAGAGGCATTGTCTTTAAATAAATGAGTGGGAGTGGTTGTTTTAGCCGGGCCTTAGCGCCCGGTTTTTGTGTGCTCTAAAAAATCCGAATAATTTTTTAGAAATTTTTATGTAATCCAAAAATCACGTGCATCCGTTTATCAAAGGCACTGTTTATGCGGACCATTCTAACAGCATTTTTATTTTTTGCAGGGTTTCAATTATCCGCGCAAATATGCTTTAAGATACCCGGTAGGCTGCCTGTTCAATATCCCGATAGTACAACTATAGGGGCAGATGATTTTTTTAAGCCGAAAGTATTGGACACGGTAAGAATATCTGCTATTCATTGCCCCAGGAGGATATGCAGGACCGGGTGTACGTTAAGAGTAAAAGCAGATACGCTCGCAAAGGTTAAACCTGCTGCTAAAAATACACAAGTACTGAGAGCTATAGCAGCTCAACAAATTAAAACATATCCCAACCCGGTATCCATTGGAAATACCTTGAACATTTTCATGCAGTTGAATCAAACGGGCCCGCACGTCGTAGTGGTTAGGAATGCTGCGGGCCTGCTTGTTTTAAAAATGCCTGTTCAGTTAGCCGCCGGCCAGCAAAGGTTGAGCCTGCAAACGGACAAACGCTGGAGCGGGGGCATGTATTTTGTGAGCGTGCTGGATCAATCGGGATTGCAAATAGCAAAAAGCAGTTTTGTAGCAGGATAGAAAATTACACAGGAAGTTAGGTTGTTGTTTATACGCCGGTCATTGTCGCTGCCTTACAATTTTTAAAAATAAGCAGGAGCGACGGACCGGTTTTTTTATTACATTGTTGAAAGAATAATCATTATCATGGCGAGTTACAAGGTATCACTGACCAATCCCTGCCAAGAAAACTGGGACCAGATGCGTGTTGCTCAAAAAGGACGGCATTGCAATGCCTGTGCTAAAACCGTTGTTGATTTTACGCTGATGACGGATACCCAGATCGTCGATTATTTTCTTAAAAGAACCGGGGAGAATATCTGCGGGCGGTTTTTGTCCGCACAACTGGAAACACCCGTTACCCCTTACGTTCCGGTAAAAAGAAAAATAAGCTGGTACTGGAATTATTTTATCGGCTTATTGTTGTTGCTTACGAAGACCGGTTCTGGAAAAGCTCAAAACAACAATGTTTCTATAGGGTATGCAGGCATCAGCAATAAAAGCGTTCAGCAGCCCCAGCCGCTAAAAATAAAGGATGCACCGGTTGAAGACGGCAGGATAAGACTGCACGATAAAAAGACAAAGCCTGTTTACTTCGGTAAAGGCCAAGTTGCAGAAGATAACTGTTCGCCCCAAGGTAAGAATTTGGCAGCCCAGATACCTGGTGCGAGCGTACGTTCCCAATCACAGGCTAAATTAGGCGCCGAAACAATGGTCCGCCTCGGTGAAGCAGAGTTGACAAAACAGGGTCAAAGTGCAATATATGTGTTGGACGGAAAAATTGTTGCGAATGGTAATGACATTAACCCGGATGATATAGAGGAGGTTACTGTTTTGCAACCTGGAGCGGCTGTAGCTATATACGGCGTACAAGGCTGCCATGGCGCCATCGTTATAAAATTGAAATCACAAAAGAAGACTACCGCTATAAAAAATAAGCTTGTTGGCAACAAAGTCGGTAGCAAAATTCAGTAGCGTAAATTACACTTCACCCCGGTAGTAACGTTCATCATATTCCAATAATTATTTTTTTTATTTAAATGCCGGGTGAAATTGGTGCAATGTCTTCCGTAAATATTCCCTGTCGAGGTGCGTATAAATTTCCGTGGTGGTAATGCTCTCGTGTCCCAGCATTTCCTGTACGGCCCGCAGGTCGGCGCCACCTTCCACCAGGTGCGTGGCAAAGGAGTGGCGAAAGGTATGCGGCGAAATACTTTTTTTGATACCCGCTTTTTTAGCCAGTGCTTTCAAAATTAAAAACACCATCACGCGCGAGAGCCTGCTGCCGCGCCGGTTCAAAAATAAAATGTCTTCTTCGCCGGGTTTGATAGAAATATGCACGCGGATGTCTTCGCGGTAAATGCTGATGTATTTGATGGCATCATCACCGATCGGCACCAGTCTTTCTTTATCACCTTTGCCGATCACCCTTATAAAACCATCGTTGAAATGCAGCCCGCTCAACCGCAGGTTTACCAGCTCGCTTACACGCAAGCCGCAACTATACAGGGTTTCCAGCATCGCTTTGTTGCGGCCGCCTTCGGGTTTGCTCAGGTCGATCTGCGCGATGATTTTTTCTATTTCCTTAAAACTGAGGGTATCGGGCAGCGATCTTTTTTGTTTGGGCGCCTCCAGCAAAACGGTAGGATCGAGCGTACTCACCTGTTCCAGTAAGCAATAGGTATAAAAGGAGCGCAGCCCCGAAATGATGCGCGCCTGCGAAGAAGCCGTCATGCCCAGTTCGCTGATCCACTGCACAAATTTTTCCAGGTCTTTTAATTCCACCTCCTGCGGCGCTTTCTTTAAATCACTTGCCTGCAAAAAATCCGTGAACTTCTGTATGTCATGTACGTAGGCTTCCACGGAATTGTCGGCCAGTGACTTTTCAAGTTGCAACCACGCTTTGTAACCTTTTTTATAACCGTCCCACATTTAATAAAATTACTAATTAGTAATTACTAATTAGAAATGCATTGAAATCTTAGATAGCAGGATTGTATACCAACTTTCGGTCTTCCCGGTAAAGCGTTTTTAATTTTATTGAAACATGGCATTCATAATTCATAACTCATAATTTTACTACTTTCGTTTTATCAATCTTTATACATGGAGCCGATCAACCTTCGTTCTTTCAGGAGAAAAGTGAAACTGAATGCCAAACCCATGAAACGGTTTCTTACCAAAGTAGAGAAAGCGCCGCCGCGCGGATTGGATAAGGTAACGGCTTCGATAGAACCGGAAGTATGGGCCGTAACGGATTGCCTGAGTTGTGCCAACTGCTGCAAAACCATGACGCCTACCTATACACCGGCGGATATAAAAAGGATCGCTTCTCATTTCAAACAAACACCCCAGCAGTTTAAAGACCAATGGTTGCGCTATGAAAAGCGGGATAAGGATTGGCAGAACAGGGTAGAGCCTTGCCAGTTCCTCAATTTAACCGACAACAAATGTTCGATCTACGAGATCCGCCCGCTCGATTGCAGCGGCTTTCCACACCTGCCCAAAAAACGCATGATCGATTATATGCACGTGCACAAACAAAATATTTCTTTCTGCCCGGCTACTTATAAAATGGTGGAGAAGCTGCAGGAAAAACTGGGACTATAATTAGAAATTAGAAATTAGAAATGTAAGTCAGTACCCGGTATCAAGTATCCAGCATCCAGCATCCAGTATCAAGCATCCAGCACCCAGCCTTACTCATACACATCTTCTATCAAAAAATATTCCGGGTCCGCGGCTTTACGTAAAGTGATCGCCAGCACATCAAACTGCACCCGTAGCCATTGCGGATGTTGGTAAACATAGGCTTCGGCGGCATCGAGGAGGTGGCGGATCTTCTTTTTGGTTACCTGTTCTTCGGGTAAACCGAATGCCGTACCGCGTTTTGTTTTCACTTCTATAAAATGAAGAACGTTGTTTTTTTCGGCGATGAGGTCCACCTCGAACCGGCCGGAGCGCCAGTTGGCGACTATAATGCGGTACCCCTGGTCCGTAAACCAGTTTTTTGCCAGTGTTTCTCCTTCTTTCCCCGTATCGTTGTGCCGCGCCATCTTAAACTGTAATTAGCGTAATCTAAAACAATTATTACTTATTTTTGCGGAAAGAACTACGATATGCAACAACAAAACAGGTCAACGATCCTCATTGCCGTATTACTGGTACTGGCTGCTGCCTTTTCCAGGGTATTGATGTACCCCGATAATTTCAGTCCCATGATCGGCATGGCCATCTTCGCCGGCGCTGTCATCAAAGACAAACGTTTTGCTTTTGCACTCCCCCTGTTCGCCATGTTCCTGTCAGACCTTATTTTCGAAGTTTCCGGCATTGCCGATGGCTTCTGGGGCTGGGGACAACTGGTAGGCTACGGCATTTTCGCCCTCGTTACCATCATCGCGTTCAGCATGAAAAAGATCAGCGTGGTAAAGGTGGTAGGTTATTCCCTGCTGTCTTCCGTGTTGTTCTTTATTCTTTCCAACTCAGCCTTCTTTGTATTCGACAACCCGGTGTACCATACTTATACGCAGGATTTTAACGGCTATATCGATACCATGATCGGCGGCCTGCCCTTCTTTCGTACGGCTCTTGTTGCCGACCTCGTGTACAGCGGCGTATTATTCGGCGTTTATTATTTGGCAACGACATTCGCGGTTAAAAACCCACAATTACCAATTACTAATGACCAATGACTTTGAAGCTTTATGAGTTGAACGTTCTCTAGTAATTTGTAATTAGTCATTGGTCATTACAATAAAGCTTCGTATCCTTCGTCTACCTCCAAATCTTTTCCGTCCGCTGCCGCTGTGGCCAGTTCATCGCAACGGTTGTTGAGTGGATTGTCCGCATGTCCCTTCACCCATTGCATGCTGATGTTAAAATCCTGCGCGATGTTATGATAGATCGTCCACAGGTCTTTATTTTTTTTCCCACCTTTGAAATCGGTACGTATCCATTTGTTCAGCCAGCCTTCCTTAATGGCGCGCACCACGTATTGACTGTCGGAATAAATAGTAACCGGGATGTGTTTTTTCGTGAGTGCCTTCAACCCTTCGATCACGGCCATTAACTCCATGCGGTTATTGGTGGTGAGGCGAAATCCTTTGGATAGTTCCTTCCGGTGACGGCCATACAACAGGATAGCGCCGTACCCACCCGGACCGGGATTGCCACGTGAAGAGCCGTCGGTATAAATTGAAATCATTTATTACGAATTAGAAAGAATTACACGATTTTTTTATTACACGGAGTCGGCGGATTACACGGATTGCTTAACACAATTACGAATGACTAATTACAAATTTGCAGTTTTTAATAGGAGGCTCCCAACCCCAAACCCCAAACAAATTTCCGCACATACCCTCTTCCGGTTATAAAATATTTTTCCCATGACGTAAGCGCGCGGTGAACGATTACATTAGCACATCAGCATATTATCAAGTATCACATTTGCATTACACCTGGAAAACCCCCGTCTTAAATTCGTCAATATGCGGGTTCTGTGCCGCGGCTTTGATGCCTTCCGCGATCACGTGCCTGGTCTCGCCCGGGTCGATGATCGCGTCTACCCATAACCGTGCGGCGGCGTAGTAAGGAGAGGTCTGCTTGTTGTACCGGTCGATGATTTCCTGGAGCATGCGTTGTTCTTCTTCCTGGGCTATTTCTTTGCCTTTTGATTTTAATGCCGCCACCTGTATCTGCAACAAGGTTTTAGCCGCCTGTTCGCCACCCATCACCGCGATCTTCGCCGAAGGCCAGGCATAAATAAAACGCGGATCGTAAGCCTTGCCGCACATGGCGTAATTACCGGCACCATATGAATTGCCCACGATGATCGTGATCTTCGGCACCACGGAATTGGCCACCGCGTTCACCAGTTTGGCGCCGTCTTTAATGATGCCGCTGTGTTCGCTGCGACTTCCCACCATGAAGCCTGTTACGTCCTGTAAAAAAACAAGGGGAATCTTTTTTTGATTGCAGTTCATGATGAAGCGTGCCGCCTTGTCCGCGCTGTCGTTGTAGATCACGCCGCCCATCTGCATTTCACCCTTCCTGCTTTTTACGATCAGCCGCTGGTTGGCCACGATGCCTACGGCCCAGCCTTCCACGCGGCCATAACCGCACACGATCGTTTTGCCGTATTCTTCCTTGAACTGGTCGAAGCTGCCCGCATCCACGATGCATTCGATCAGTTTCACCATATCATAAGGTTTGCTGTTGCCATCGGCCTGGAAAGTATAGATCTCGTTCTTTGGCGGTGCCGGTGCTTTAGCCGCAATTTTGTCAAAAGGCGACTCCGTTATTTTGCCCAGCTTGCCCATGATCTTCTTCACCTGGTCAAGGCACTCTTGCTCGGTTTTAAATTTATAATCGGCAATGCCGCTGATGGCATTGTGCGTATCGGCGCCACCTAAGGTTTCATTGTCGATGTCTTCACCCACGGCGGCTTTCACGAGGTAAGATCCTGCTAAAAAGATAGAACCATTGCCTTCCACCATCAGTGTTTCGTCGCTCATGATCGGCAGGTACGCACCACCCGCCACGCAGGCGCCCATCACCGCCGCGATCTGCGTAATGCCCATCGCGCTCATCTTGGCGTTGTTGCGGAAGATGCGGCCGAAATGTTCTTTGTCCGGGAAAATCTCATCCTGCATCGGCAGGAACACGCCTGCACTGTCTACCAGGTAAATCACCGGCAGCCGGTTCTCCATCGCGATCTCCTGCATCCGTAAATTCTTTTTTCCGCTGATCGGGAACCAGGCACCTGCCTTTACCGTTTGGTCGTTGGCCACGATCATGCATTGGCGGCCGCTCACGTAACCGATGCCGCTTACCGTTCCACCCGCCGGGCAACCGCCCTGCTCTTCGTACATTTCAAAACCCGCGAAGGCTGCCAGTTCTATAAAGGAAGTATTGGGGTCGCACAGGTAAGCGATGCGTTCGCGCGCCGTTAGTTTGTTGCGCTCTTTTTGTTTGTCAGCCGATTTCTTTCCACCGCCCTCGTAGATTTTTTCCAGCCGCTGACGTACCTGGCTCCAGGCCAGCTTCATGCTGTCTTCGTTTTTGTTCGCTTCTATGTTCATATAGCTTTGTTCTGGCCGGGATTTTGTTGCCCGTATTTAAGTATATTCGTAGCAATAATCGGTACAAAAATATGGGTAATGAAATTAACCGCATCTTAAAACTGTTTGCCGACCTGCAGCACGGCGACTGCTGGATCGGGGAGAACTTTAAAACGGTATTACAGGGCGTCGATGCCAGGCAGGCTTCCAAAAATGACCATGGAAAAACGAACTGCACCTGGCAACTCGTGTCGCATATTACCTACTGGCGCAGCCGCGTGGTAAACAGGCTCCTCGGCAGCGATAACCCGCCGCCTTTCCCCGATTTCCTGCTGCCCGAAGTACTGGACGATGCCCACTGGAAACAAACATTGCTCGATTTTGAAGCCGCCTATCATTCGCTGCGCAATGCCATCCACGGGTTGCGCGACGACCAACTCGACAAACCGTCTCCCCGCGAAGGACAAACCTATTATGAATTGCTGCTCGGCTGCCTGCAACACGATGCGTATCACATGGGGCAATTGATGTTGCTGAGGAAGATAAACTAGATGCTGGATCGTACGCCCCGGTTCGTGCCGCACGAACCGAAAATAAATGCACACATAGCGCACCTACGGAGCGCCGTTAACCTGCAACTGTCTTTTCTACCGATATAATGTTCCTATGGAACAAAAGCAAAACTCACCGCCGCCGCCCCGGTTCGTGCCTCACGAACCGGAATATAGAACACGGTTGTTTTTTTGTAACCCGGCATTTATTCATCACTTAACTTCAGTGGCGTCGCACTCTTGTACCATAGTACATTATTCAGCCTTACATCTCGTTACAGCACACCCTGCAAAGTAATTTGTCATTAGTAATTCGTAATTATTCACGTGTCATCGCCGTTCATCAATCCAGTATCCGAATATCCAGCATCCGGCATCTATTTTCCAATGAACAGCTTCCCAATCTCCCTCACATCAAAATTTACGCCCTGCTGCCCGTTGGCCAGAAATGCAACCACCACATCATCATCGGGATAAAGGATCAACGCCGAACTGCCGCTGAACGAATCACCGGTATGGTACCAGATCCGGCGACCATCCCGGTCTTTGCCAATGTACCAGCCCAGGCCGTAACCGGTTGGTTTATGATCGCCCGTATATTGCGTTTCAAAAAGTTGTTGCTGCAGTTCCGGGTCGATGAAATGGCCGTTCAGCAAAGCATTGCCGAAGTGAACGAGGTCTTCGCCGGTGGACAATAACCCACCCGCCGGGTATTTATAGCTCAGGTCGCCCAGGTCGTTCGGGGCGCCGTTGGCATCATAAAATTTACCCCGGTTGCGGATGGAAACGCGGATATTATCACCCATGGTATTGCGCAACTGCAAAGGCTGCCATACATGCTGTTCCATATAAGAAAGATAATCCTGCCCGCTGATCTTTTCAATAAGGGCACCAATCAGGTTCCAGCCGAAACCGGAATAGGAAAATTGGGAGCCGGGCTCAAACAACAAACTGTCGTTTTCAAAAATGCGCAATGCCTGCGTGGCGTTGTCGAAATGTTCCGTGCGGATATAATCGGAGATATCGTCTTCCTTGTAATCGCGGAAACCTGCCAGGTGACCGGCAAGTTGACGGGTAGTAAAAGCATATTTTTTCTGCGGGTAGGACGGCAGGTATTTTTGTATGGGCGCATCCAGATCCAGCAATCCCTTCGATACCAGTTGCAGCAAGGCCACCGATGTCATAGACTTGGAAATGCTGTTGATGCGGAATTTTATAGAATCGTTCACCGCGATTTTATTTTCCAGGTCGGCATAACCAAAGTTACCCTGCCATCTTATTTTGTTCCTAACGCTAACGCATACCTGCATTCCGGCCATGCCGGTGGTTTCTAAAAAGTCATTGCATAATTTTTCTGCTTTGCAGGCAGCCATATCGGCACAGGGCTTTTCAACGGCCGCCCCTTTTTCACCCGTTTCCCGGTTACTCAGCAATACCGTTGCCGCTACAATGCCCCTTACTTTTTCCCATTTTGCAAAGCCTGTTTCCTTTACATAACAGGTATGACGTTGGGCGGCCGACGCGCCGGAAATGGCGATGAACGTGGCCGGCAGGTCGATAGCGCCCCAGCCTAATTGCTGCCGTTCCACCATCCGTCCTTCAAATTCCACTGAATCTATTTTTAAACGTTTGGGATGTTTTCGGATGAAATCGCGGTAGCCGTCGGCGATGGCAGCGCGGTCGTTTACGTCGGTGATCTGCTCAAAACACACGAAGAACGGGCCGTTAACCTGCTGGCCGGCCGGTGAAAGATCAAAATCGATCCAGCCTTTTCTTTTGGAAGCAGTAACGATGATGTTCTCCTCCAAGAGGTCGCTCCCCGGTTCGCCGGTAGCGGGGTTAACAGTCATCAGCCTCACGCGGAATTTATAGGACGGCAGGTTGTTCCTGAAGATCCGAAGCCTGGCTTTTTCAACATACAGAGGCAGGTTGCTGCCGGGCTCATCATTTACCAGCAAGGCAACAGAGCGGCCGCTGTAAACGGTATCGGGTTCAAAGGTGCCGCCCTGCCACGAGCGGTTGCCCGATTCAATCGTTTTATAAACCGGTTTCACAGAGCTGATGATGAGGGGTTTGAGCGCAATGATCTTTTTATCCAGGTAAACCGTAAGATTTTTAGTTGTTGCGGCTTTGAGGGATAAACTTTTACTATTGAACCCTAGGGAAGTGAACAGCAGCGTATCTTTCAACAAGCCCGCGGGGATAAGAAGAAAGAAACTGCCATCCAGGTTACTCGTTGTACCCACGGTTGAATGGGCGATGCCGATGCTGGCGTAAGGAATGGGTTGTTTCGTTTCACTGCTCAACAAATGACCGCTGATCGTTTGCTGTGCAATTGTTGTTTTACAAAACAGTAAAAGAGAAATGATAAAGAAGGAAAAACGTATCATAAGCGGCGATGGTTAGGGCCGGCAAGATAGGAGGTAATTAAAACGATAATTAGCCGCCAGTTGTTTTTACAAATTATTTAAGAAGGTGAGCAATGCTTTAAATTTCGCTAAAGCAAATGGATAAATCAACTTATTATGATTTAATATAAACTTTACGCTTAATCTAGTTAATCATTTACAACATTAACAGGCAGGCAGGCAAATGAGGAACCGAATGAGTATTTTAGACCGTCAAAACTAATTATGCTTACATACCCGCTGCTGTTTACAACGGATAAGGGAAATACTGCGCAGGTATTTAACCCGCAGCCCGATCATTTTACTTTCGAGGTGACCAATCAAAAGGGCATAAGCACATCTTTCACTTATACGAAAGTACAGGGCGCTAAGCCGGCCGAACGAAAGAGTGGCAAACTCAATACGGAAGAGTCAGATGTACTGAATACCTGGTTATCCCTGGTTTCCTGATCTTATAGTCGATTATTTTTTTAATAGTGCAAGCGCAGAGGGTATCATTTGTTGCCGGTCGTTTACAATGGTTCCCGGTTTATAATTTTCCCTCGGCGTACCGTTCACATGTTTCAACTGCACGCAGGGAAAAGAGAAACGTATTTTGGTAGCCGGCATTTCAAACGTATAGTTCTCTCCCAGCAAGCCCGCCATTGGCCTGCCCATGATGGTGGCTCTTTTCATCGCATCGAAACCGATTGCCATGCCTTCACCCATGCTGCCGGTCCACCAATCCACCAGTACCACTAACGGTTTCGTGTACACGGGATGGCGAGGCGATACAAGTTCCAGCGTACTGCGCGGGATGCCCGTTTCTTTTTCTTCTGCCGTATAAATATGCTGCTGGTAAGGTAGTGTCTTGCTGGTGAACCTGCCCATGATGGCCCGTGCAATCGTTGTATTGCCGCCACTGGGTGTTTCGCGCAGGTCGAGGATAAGGCCTGTTGTGTTCATCAACGTATTCAGGGTGCTGTCGAACGCCCTGATCAGGTCATTTTCTCCCAGGCTGTTGTTGATCCTGATGTAAGTTGTTGTGCCGTTCAGCAGCCTGCTATCCAACAGGCTGCTGGTTTGCTGTTCTGTACGGTTAACCATACTGTCGGGCTTAAAAGGCTGCGCATAACCTTTTACCGTGATCTCTCTTTTAACATCATGTGTACCTGCCAGCAACATATTCGCAGCATGATCATACATGCGTTTATCGTAACTGGTAACCGATTTTGGCAGGAAGGCTTTAACGGCTTGGGCAACAGGCACGCCGTTGAAATGCGTTATTTCCATACCCGGTTTAATACCACACTGCTCTGCATTAAAACCTTCCCTTACGGCGGCAACGAGGTAGCGGTTCTTTTCAAAACTCACCTGCAGGTCGGCACCGGTAGGTATGGTGCGGTTGGAGGAAGACGTATTCGTATTCAGGAAAACATGGCCATTGTACAATTCATTGTTTACCGTTTCCAGCAACCGGACAAAGCTGCGGTTGCTGCTAACGGTATCGGCTATGGGCTGGTAAATGTCTTTTACTTTTTTCCAGTCGATATGTTGCGTATGAAAGTAAGCAAAGTTTTCATTGATGCTTTGCCAGTAATATTGAAAATCGGATTGGTATCTGGACTGCCCTTCAGCCGTTACGGAAAATAAGGAAGCGGCAAGGGCAATAAAAAAAATGCGCATAACAGTGATGGTTATGCCATAAAGTTATTAAAAGGAGGTGGTATCCTGCTGCCGGTCAACATTTTTGATTTATGTAATGCTGTATTGCTTTTCCGTTTTTTCCTGTAATATATCTTTTGCTATTAATCCCGATGCTTCTTCGCAAAAATCAAGGCCGGAATAATCAGGGTTGTAGCCGCCGATATAAGGAACGGCCATCACATAAATGCGGGGATTACTTTTTCCATTGCTGCTTACGACCCTGAAACTATCGGTGATGGCAATGCCGGGCACTTTTAAATAATACGTGCCATCTGCTTCCTCCTTTATATTCTCATTGTTTTCCTTTTGTTTTTCCCTGCCCGCTTCGGCCGACCTGAACGGCAGTGTTGCGGCAGTAACGATGCCATCTTTTACAAGACTTTTAAACGGGAAATCATCGATGGATAAATGGCGCTGTCCAATGCAATCGACAAAGGTTTTATAAGCCGTGGCTTTTGTTTCGCCGGCTTCATCGCTGTAGTGATATACAATCCCGCCGGTGGGTACCGTTTCAATATGGCTGTCATCTCCGACGGCAATCAGTTCCAACCTGCCCGCCGCATGCAGGGCCATCAGTTCTTCACAGGAACCTTGTGGCACAAAGGCAATCACCAGTGAGATCAACGGCATCAGTTTTTTCTGCAACCTCAACATGTCTTCGGCAGAAAAATATTTGGCGGGGTAATTCATGGCGAAGCTGAGTACAGCCAGCATTTCTTTCCAATACACCGATTCTTTGCGGCGAATGGATTGCGCGGCTTCTTCATATTCTGCCCTGAACAATTCAAAAGGATCAGCCGCTTCCCGCAGTCCCATCATGGCATCGATGAAGGTTTCCATGCGCATGTCTTTGATGAGCGCATGAAGGAAGGGTTGCTTTTCTTTAAACGCATCTTTAAAATCTTTTTCAAAAATAAAGTCAAGCGAAAGAAAGCCATCGTTCTCTTTAATGTGTTGCGCAATGTCTTCTTTTGAAAGCAACTCTTCTTTGGAAAGGTGCGGGTCTTCCAGGTGAAAGCGAATGCCCGGCAGCAAGCCCTGCTTCGAATGCATGACGATCTTAAAATCTTTTGCTTCTTCAGCCGGCCGGAAAGAAAGGCGGTGCGGCGCTTCTTCTACAAAATGGCCGTGCATGCGGGCCAGCGTGCGGATGGCGTCTATGGCGGTAAGCGAACTGCCACGCAGGGCGACCGGGTGATTGAACTGCGACAATAGTTTGGAAGGCGGGTAAGGGGAATCGAAATAACCTTTCACTTTTCCTTCGAATGTTATGGGCCAGTTATGGCCGGTGCAAATTCCTGCATGATCGTAAATACCTGCAACCTCGTCATTCACTTTCACCGCTACTTTACCTTCAGCCGGCAGGTCTACGAGGTCGGTAACCCGGCATTCCAGGTAAATGTTGGTGATGATGCCTTTTGCTTCCGCCTGCTCTTTCAACAGGAGGAATTGAGCATGAAGGTACTCGCCGAACAAAAGGCGGGGCACCACTTTATAATCTGTCAAATTTTTTTTATCGAGGTTATACTGTAAAAGGGTAGACGAAGGCAAGGTTTGTAGCCATTCCACCAGTGGCGTCACGAGTTGGGGTATTTCATTACCCGAAACATTGGTCACGTGTTCCCGGTTGGCACCTTCGCAACTATAAGGCATGCCCTGGCCAAGCCGGTTTTTAGCCTCGTAAATGTCTATGGTACTGTTGGCAGTAGCCGTAGCTGACAGTTGTTTGTATAAGAAAAGGCCGCTGGGGCCTCCGCCAATAATGGCAATGCGTTTCGCTGGTTCCTGCATGATGGGTTGTATCGCTTAATGTTCCTGCATCCAATAACAAAGCAAGTACCGGATATGTTTAAAGTGTCATTTATGTAAATGCTTTTTTAACCGGGAAGACGGGAAGGCGGTAAGTAATTTATACCCCGGCCGTGTCACCATGAACCGGAATGTTTTGCCGGGAAGACGGGAAGGCGTTTTTTAACACTACGCTGCAGTTTATTTTTTTAACTGTTTAAGTGCGGGACGGAAGTGATAATTCTATTTACGAACGCGGTGCGCACTTTTCGAACTATCGGTATAAACCGCTATCTTATGCGTGCGCAATAAATAGGAAGACGGTGCTGTACTGCCGGCAGTAAGAAAACTAATGGCGCGGGATGGTTGTTGCGGCATGTGGCAATCGATGCAGTTCGCCTTGATGGCTTCGCCGATGGTGTTGATCTTTGGGCAAAAGTTGGTCGTCACGTCGTTGTGACAACTCATGCATTTTTGTGAATAGCCCGCCAGCCCGGCTATTGCATCCTGGTGCGGGTCGTGACAAGTGCCGCAGGTCATATTGCTGCTGTTCAAAAAACATTTACTTACCGACAACAAACTGTACTGGTTGCCGTGCACGTCGAATCCTGCAGCAGGCGGTGCGTCCAGCCGTTCCATAACAAAATGCGACAATGTATCGCCCATGCTGAATTTAAACCGCGATTCGAGTTTCATCTTATCATTCCCCGAATGGCAAACGGCACAGGCATCGAGTTGCTGGCGACGCGTAAAGTCGGCGCCCAGCTTCGCATATTTTGCTGTTTTTTCGTTGGGATTGTCGAGGTGAAAATTTACATGGTTGAGCGAAGGCCCGTGGCATCTTTCACAGTCGATGCCATAGATCAGCGTTGAGGGCTGCATGGTTTCCGTGATGCCTTTGGTGGAAGCGTTAAGGGTTTTGCTGATGTTGGAACTATGGCATTCAAAACAATCGGTGCCGATGAAACGGTTGAAATTTACCTGCGTGTTGGAGTAGCCCGGACTTGTGGCCCAGCCGTTGATCGCGTTGTAATGCGACAACGGCAATTCGTAAGGCTCTCCATCTTTCCAGTACAGCGCCGTTTGTGCATGTTCGCGGCCAAAGAGTACGTCGAAACGATAAGCTTTTGTTGCCACACCGTTTTCGTACAATACCTGGAACCAGCCACTGTCGCGTTTTTCCAGCATAATCTTTTCAGCATTGTTGAATACAAAAACATTGTTGCCATTTTTAAAATCGCCGTGGATATTTTCTTTGGTCGCTGGTAAAGTCGCGTTAAAGTGCGCCGTATTGATGAAAGAATCGTAAATGGCCTGGTGGCATTGCCGGCAGGTAGCGGCGCCGACATAATTGCTGCCCCGCGGGTCGGGCGCTGCATTGAAGCGGTGACTGCATTGCGACAGGAAGCCGACAAAACCTGCAAGCAGGCCAATGACCAGGAGGTATTTTTGATGGCGGACGATCATGATGGTTAAACAATATACATGCTTTAGCGTGCCTGCCAAAACATTTATCCCCGCTTGCAGATAAGCTGTAATTTCATACTCAAATTATTGCAATGACCCTTTACGAGCGAAAGATAGCGGAAGAACTGGCAGCCTGGCAAAAGCAAATGTTGCAGCGGCCATCCTTGTTGAACAATTTGTCGAAGCGCATTCAAACGAAGATCAACACCTGGATACCGGAGAAAGTACACCAGGCCATAACCACCACCATCAAGCAAATGATCCGTGGCGTATTGTTCGGCGCGAAACATACCACTGCCAAACCGATGGAAACGGATTCATTGCAAAAGCGCGAGATAGCGGTGGAAGAGCGCATCGAGTTTTACCGCAACACCGCAGCGGTGGAAGGCGGTATTACCGGCGCCGGTGGTTTGTTGTTGGGCCTGGCAGACTTCCCGATCCTCATCGGCATCAAGTTGAAGTTGTTGTTCGACATCGCTTCGATCTACGGTTTTAACGTGGATGATTATAAAGAACGCGTGTACCTGCTGCACATTTTCCAGTTGTCTTTTTCCAGTCATGTACACCGCAAAAAAATATTCCTCGAAATGACGGACTGGGATATTAAAAGCAAAGCCCTGCCGGAAGACATTCACCAGTTTGACTGGCGCAACTTTCAGCAGGAGTACCGGGATTACATCGACCTGGCAAAGATGGCGCAACTCATTCCCGTCATCGGCGCACCCGTAGGCGTGATTGTGAATTACCGGCTGATCAAAAAGTTAGGCGTTACTGCGATGAATGCTTACCGCATGCGGCTTCTGTAATTACTAATGACTAATTACCAATTACGAATGCAGGGAACGACCATAATAAGCATCGTTCATGAAGCAGAAAAAAATATTACCTATTACTTATTACCTATTACATTTTACGCCGGTATCGTAAAAAAGCTCACCCTTGCCATACCGCTGTTGCCATTGCCGGGTTGCGTGGCGTAGATCACGGCGCTGTAATTACCGGGGGTCGGAATGGTATAGGAGCCGCTGAACTGGCTGGTGGTGCCGGTATAGGTCAACAGGAAATCTTCACTAACGGTACCGCCTAGCTGCTGTACCTGTACGCCTACTGTAAAGAGTGAAGGATCCCAGGCTGTTCCCGGTGCGATCGGGCAGCCGCACATCATGGTCACGTTCGCTAAAAAGTCAACCGTTGTGGTATTGGCCGATGTAAGGTTGAGGTGGGTAGCGGGTTGCATCGCCTGTACCATCAGCCCGGGAATTTCGAGGAGCAGGCCGTCGCCGCCGGTAATGTCGATGCCGGGGATTATCCATTGCGTTGCAGTAACGGTATTGGCACTTTGCAGGCCGGCTTTCGGTCCCCAGGCGGTTATTTTTAAGAGAGCCGGTTCCGTTAAAGGAATGGCTGCCGTAAAAACCGAAGCGTCGCCGGTTGGATATACCTGCGTGCGGTTGATGGAAACGCTCATCAGGGTGGTTTCGCCCGAGCCGCCGCTGGTATTGCCTGCAGCATAGAGTTCGCCGGTTTGCGCATTGTGAATCGTTACGGCCGCGCCGCCTACATCATCGCCTAAAAATTTACCTCCTTTGGCAATAACGCGTACATCGATGTTGGTGAGGATGGACATAGAGTTGGGTTTAAGGTTAGGGATTGTAAAATAGGAATAATTATGAATTATGAGTTAGGAATTATGAATGCATTTGAGCCTGGCGAAATAAGCATAACGAGGGGAAGTAAAAATTATGTTCTGTCGACAATAGAATCACAGCTTTAAAAAACTGCCTTACATTCATAACTCATAATTCAAAAAGTTGCTTCCATCAGTATCCGCTTGAAAGGGTAGAAGACGGGTGTTTTTGGAAAATGTTCTTTTAAACTGGATTGGAAGGCATCGATGAAAAGCTGCCGGGTATTGCCTTCCAGCTTTTCGAGGTAAGGGATCAATGCGGTACCCGATACCCAGTCGAACAGGGCATCGGTATCTTTTAGCACCAGCGGGTAGATCTTTTCATACACGGTCATGGATTGGCTGCCGTTCTCAAAAAGCAATTGAGCATAGGCTTCCATGGTTAAAACCGGCGACGTTCTTTTCCAGTTTTGCAGGGCCGATTTAAAAGGTTCTTCTTCCGCGGTTGCTTCGAGTAAACGGTTGGTGCTATTTTGTTGCTGGTCGGGTATTTGAAGGGCGAGTTGCCCGCCCGGTTTCAGCCGGCCGATGAGCTTTGGAAAAAGCGTTGGGTGATCAGCTACCCATTGAATAGCGGCGTTGGAAAAAATAAGATCCCACTGTTGATCACTGTTTAATTGTTCTTCGATGGTTGAACACTCAAATTGTAAAAGATTGTTTTCAAAAGCGGCGGCCTCTTTCAGCATGGCTTCGGAAGAATCGATACCAAATACTACCGCGCCCGGCAACTGCCTGGCCAGTTCGCTGGTGAGTTCGCCGGTGCCGCAGCCTAAATCGATCACGTTCATGCCCGGCTTCACCGTTACCAGTTTCAACAGGTCGTAAAAAGGAGCGAAGCGTTCGGTTTTGAATTTGTTGTAGATGGCGGGATTCCAGGTCATGCTTTAATTTTTTCGTACCGTACCTGTAGAATCGAAATCCAGCGAAATCGAATTCATACAAAATCTTTTATAGGTCGGTGGCGGTCCGTCGTCGAATATATGCCCGAGGTGCGATCCGCAGCGACCGCAGGTGACTTCCGTGCGCACCATGCCATGAGTTGTATCAGGCTGGTAAGTGATGCTGTTCGTTCTTACCGGTTCAAAAAAACTGGGCCAGCCGCAGGTACTTTCAAATTTTGCATCGGAGAGAAAAAGCTTGTTGCCGCAAACGGCACAATAATAAGTACCCGGCGTGGTGGACTTGTTGTACTTTCCCGAGAAAGCTTTCTCCGTGGCTTTTTCCCTCGCTACGGCGTACAGGTCGCCAGGTAAGATCTTTTTCCATTCTGCATCGGTTACATTCAGCCTGGTCGTGTCGGTGGTGGAAAAATACGGGTTGCCCGGGCGTTCGGGTGTGTTGGCTGAATTGTTGCAACTGTACAGTACAACGAAGGCGAATAAGATAAATATGCGTTTGATGATCATAAGGTGTTAACAAGGCAATAAAGGTAATTGTTTTGGCGATGGGATTTAGTGGCTGAGCTGCTGTGAAACCTGTTTGGGGGGGGGGGTGGTGTTGATTGTAACAATCTTTTCACAAATCAATTATTACATTCAATTTATTATTCACGTTACTAAAACTTACAAAAATGAAATCCTTACTTTTCCCGTTGATGTCAGGCATTTTTATGTTGCCGGTAAATTTACACTTTGATGCAACAGCAGCACCAACCACTTCCACGGCTGCGGTGGTGAGTAATGAAAAAGCGGCGGTACTTGACCTGCAGCAGGCAGGCGGTTATGGAAGAATGGCCTGCATTGCTTTTAAAGGCCAGGACTATTGCCGGGCAGAGTTAAAGGATTTCGACTTTGATTTCAAATATTCGGTGGTAAGCGCTACGGTTTATTTTTCAGGCGGCAATTTCAAAGATGTGAAGAAAGGATACCTGACAAGCAACAGTTTAAAGCCAATAAAGGGATTGATGGATCAATGTGTGCCAGGCACCAACGTGGTGTTTGATGATGTAAAAGTAAAGGGGCAGGATAATGAAATAAGAACGATAGATGGGATTAGCTTGACCTTGTATTGATTAAAAAATACCGGAAGGGAGATGAAGACGCTTTAAAATCTTCCATCTTCCTTCCACCATCTTCCATAAAAAAACCTCCATTTAAGGAGGTCTCTTTTTCAATTGGTGCCCACGAAAGGAATCGAACCTTCACGCCCTTGCGAACGGCAGATTTTGAGTCTGCTGCGTCTACCAATTCCGCCACATGGGCTTCTCCGAACCAGCAGTGGAACGGGGCTGCAATATTACATTATCCCGCCAATCTGTCCAAAATACGTTGCAAGTATTTTTTCTTGTAGTAATAGTCTTTCACTTTCAGCAGGTCGGCTTCGGTGGTGGTGGCATCGTCATAACCAGACAGGATGGGCTGCACAGCATTGTACAATTCCTTTTCAATGGCTTCCACGGCGTCTTTGGAGCCGGCATCCAGTTCCTCGTTGAGTTCCATCATCTCCATTAAAAAATCATTGGGGAGCTGGTATTTTTCGCCTTCTTCCAACAGGCCTTTTAATTGCAATACATAGGCAATGGTAGCATCGGAATCTTTAAAAATGCGGAGGGCTTTGTTGGCCGCCGCAGATTGTTCCAGCGCATCGGATTGTTCGGCCTCGGTACCCTGCGTAAAAAAATCGGGGTGCTGCTTTTTCTGCAGGGCAAAATATTTCGCTTTAAGCGTAACCGGGTCGATGAGGAAACCAACCGGCAGGTCGAAGAGTTCGAAATAATTCATAAGGCAAAGTTACTGGTAAATGCAAAGTAGGGGTTTTAAAAGTCAAAATTCAAAAGTCAAAACCAAAAACTGCGAAGAAAGCTGGGGCGTGTAATTAAACCATCATAGCAAATACTTTAATCCCACAAATCATAGTTCAGAAAATTGCGGTTCGTGGGGACACGAACCGCGGCACACCAACCGAGGCGATATAAAATCAGAGTCGTAAATTGCGCCTGAAATTAACGATATGCTTACGATAGGATTGATAAGGGAGGGCAAGTCCCCGGCCGATAACCGGGTGGCCCTCACACCGGCGCACTGCCGCTTTTTACACAAGAATTTCCCGGCCATTAAAGTGATCGCCCAGCATTCGGATACGCGCTGCTATTCAGATGCGGAGTACCGGTCTGCCGGCGTGGATGTACGGGACGACATGAGCGGCTGCGACCTGCTCCTGGGCATCAAGGAAGTGCCGGAGAAAATGCTGATACCCGGCAAAACCTATCTCTTTTTCTCGCATACCAAAAAGCTGCAACCACACAACCAGCAATTGTTCCGGGCCATACTGGATAAAAAGATAACCCTGATCGATTACGAATGCCTGGTGCATGAAGACGGGCAGCGGGTGCTGGGATTCGGCTTTTTTGCCGGCATCGTGGGCGCACACAACGGCATCCTGGCCTATGGTAAACGTACGGGCGCCTACTCACTCACACGCGTACACGAAAGCAGGGATTACCGGCAACTGATCCGCACCTATTTCGGCCTTAAACTGCCCAATATAAAAATAGCGGTGACCGGCAGCGGTCGCGTTGCGCACGGCGTACTGGAAGTGATGAACCTGATGGGCGTTACCGAAGTGGAGCCGGACGAATACCTGGAACGCAACTTCAGCTACCCCGTGTATGTGCAGTTGAAAGGCGCCGACCTGTACACGCACAAGCAACTGAAAACCTATAAGCGCGAACATTTTCATACCCACCCCGAAGAATACCGCAGCCGTTTCCTCCCTTACATCCACAGTACCGACATCCTCATGAACGGCGTGTACTGGGCCGAAAACGTACCGCGGCTTTTTGAAAGTGCCGACATCAGCGAAACCTTTTCCATCGATACCATCGCCGACATCACGGATGATGAGCATGGTTCCGTACCGATCAACCTGGGCGATCAAACGATTGAAGATCCCGTGTATGGCGTGGACAAAACGACCAAGGAAAAGACCGCGCCTTACCTGCCCACCAGCATCGACATCATGGCCGTGGGCAACCTGCCGAACGAACTGCCGCGCGACGCCAGCCAGTACTTCGGCGAACAACTCATCAAATTCGTACTGGAAGACGTGATGAAAGGCGGCAGCCCGCTGCTGGACCGGGCAACGATTGTTAAAGCAGGTAAGATCACGGAAGGGTACGGGTATATGGAAGAATACGGGAGATAATTACTAATTACGTTGCACCAATATCATAGTCAATCATCCTATCATTCAAAATCACCCTTCAGGCAAATACAGATAATATCCATGCAGTAATTCAATGAACCGCCTGGTATAGCTATTGTCTGCCTCTTTAATAATGATGGTTGCTTCTTGTTTAGTGGTTGGAGTTTTTTCAAAAAATAAAATACAGCGAAGATAAGGATGGGCTGCCGTATGTTTTACGTTTATACTTTTTGAAAGGAATAGGCCATGTTGATTTGCGATGCTGATGCAATATTCCAGCCGGTGAAAGGGGAGCAGCAGGGCTAATTGTCCGCCCGGGGCTGATAATTCAACTGCCTTTTGCAGCAATACATCCAGCGTAAGTTTACTGTCGTGCTTAGCCGCATTTTTTTGCTGATCGGGTGATAAAAGATCCTGCTCATAAAAGGGCGGGTTGCTGATGATGAGATCGTAGGGGTATTGGTTAAAATCTTTGATGTCTGCTTTAAATAAATGCAGCCTCTCTTTCCAGGGCGAAGCGTTGAAATTTTGTTGCGCTTCCGTGGCCGCGGATTCGTCTATCTCTACCGCGTCGATGATGGCCGCCGTTTCCTGCGCGATCATCAAACTCAGCAAACCTGTGCCTGCGCCGATGTCCAGCACGCGGCTTACTTGCTTTCCTTTCACTGCTTCTGCTATCACGGCGCCAAATAAACAGCCATCCGTAGTCACCTTCATCGCCGAATGCTGCTGGTGGACGGTGAATTGTTTGAAGTGGAAGAAAGGATTAGGCATGAAGAAATGTGCTGATGTGATAATATGCTAATGTGCTAATTTTTGTTATTATTGATCTACATAATTTACGAAATCAAGCTACAAGAAAAGTGCTGTAGAAACCAAGGCATTAGCATACCAGCACATTAGCTAATCAGCTAATTACATTTCGCTTCTCGCACTCGGCCCCACCCCCAACTCCGTAAAATCATTTTCCAGGTAGCGGTAATAACCGGCGATGGCGATCATAGCGGCATTGTCGGTGCAATATTCAAAAGCGGGAATGTAGGTTTGCCAGTTCATTTGTGTGCCGAGTTCCTGCAAGGCTTTGCGCAACCCGCTGTTGGCGCTCACGCCGCCGGCGAGGCAGATCCCGGTGATACCGGTTTGCTGCGCAGCTTTCTTTACCTTGTTCAGGAGGATGCTGATGATGCGGGATTGAATGGATGCACAGATATCAGCCAGGTTTTCATCGATGAATTTTTTAACTGTTGCGTCATCTGCTACGAATGCTTCCTTGTACACATTACTTTGTCCCGCATTCTTCAGAAAATAAAGGATCGAGGTTTTCAGGCCACTGAAGCTGAAGTCGAGACCTGGTATCTGCGGCTCCGGAAAGGAAAAGCGTTTAGGGTTACCGTTAGCGGCATATTTGTCGATCAGCGGCCCGCCGGGGTAAGGCAATCCCAGGAGCTTGGCAGATTTATCGAATGCTTCGCCGGCCGCATCATCGATGGTTTCGCCGAGTATTTTCAACTTCGAAGGCGATTCGCACAATACGATCTGTGTATGCCCGCCGCTTACCGTAAGGCAGAGGAAGGGAAACGAAGGCTTGCGTTCGGGTATGAGGTTGGCCAATACATGCGCCTGCATGTGGTGTACGGCGATCAGCGGTTTGTCCAGCGCCAGCGCCATCGACCGGGCAAACTGTGCACCCACCAGCAAAGAACCGATGAGTCCCGGTGCGCGCGTAAACGCAATAGCGTCTATGCTTGCGGGTGAGCAGCCGGCTTTTTTCATGGCAATGTCCACCACCGGTACAATGTTCTGCATGTGCGCCCTGCTGGCAAGTTCGGGTACCACGCCGCCAAAAGCTTCGTGTACGGCCTGGCTGGCAATTTCGTTGGATAAAATAAGTCCATCGCGACAAATGGCTGCAGAGGTTTCATCGCAGGAAGATTCTATGGCGAGGATTACAGGCAAACGAAATAACTTTTAGTGAAACGCGAAATTACGAAAGCAAATGTGAAGATTTGAAAATATGAAAATGGCTCAATGAAGAAGAGACGAATGCTGCTAACTTCCCTCTCTGCAGGAGAGGGGTTGGGGGGAGGCCCATAACTCATAATTATTTACTCCGTATCG
>Ga0247806_10000304_pt1 | contig 33215 bp, 26 predicted proteins | sample UWRJL059202B1_FD_179935 | JGI IMG/M metagenome (GOLD analysis project Ga0247806, IMG submission 179935) | Plant litter microbial communities from Arlington Agricultural Research Station in Wisconsin, United States - UWRJ-L059-202B-1 | ecosystem: Environmental > Terrestrial > Plant litter >... | reverse complement strand
CGCGTCACGCCCATCGGCGGACTCGGCGAAATCGGCCGGAACATGACCACCTTCGAGATCAACGGCAAAATCCTGATCGTCGACTGCGGCGTGCTGTTCCCCGAAGAGCACCAGCCCGGTGTCGACCTGATCCTGCCGGACTTCACCCCGATCAAGGACCGCCTCAAGGACATCGTCGGTGTTGTGCTCACGCACGGCCACGAAGACCACATCGGCGCCGTTCCCTACCTGCTGAAGCTGCGTCAGGACATCCCGCTGATCGGCTCGGGCCTGACGCTGGCGTTCATCGAGGCCAAGCTCAAGGAACACCGCATCACCCCCTACACCCTGCAGGTGAAGGAAGGCCAGAAGGAACGCCTCGGCCCGTTCAACCTCGAATTCGTCGCGGTCAACCACTCCATCCCGGATGCGCTGGCCGTCGCCATCAAGACCGAGGGTGGCAGCGTGCTGCACACCGGTGACTTCAAGATGGACCAGCTGCCGCTGGACAACCGGATCACCGACCTCCGCGACTTCGCGCGCCTCGGCGAGGAGGGCATCGACCTGTTCCTGGTCGACTCCACCAACGCCGACGTGCCCGGCTTCACGCCGAGCGAACGCGCCATCGGCCCGGTCCTCGAAGACGTCATCGCCCGCGCCCCGCGCCGCGTGGTCATCGCCAGCTTCTCCAGCCACGTGCACCGCGTGCAGCAGGTGCTCGACGCCGCGCACGCCAACGGACGCCGCGTCGCCCTGCTCGGCCGCTCGATGGTGCGCAACATGACCATCGCCGCCGACCTCGGCTACCTCAAGGTGCCCGACGGTGTGCTCATCGACTTCAAGAAGGCCGGGAACATCCCGGACAACAAGATCGTCTACATGTCCACGGGTTCGCAGGGCGAGCCGATGGCTGTGCTCAGCCGCATCGTCAACAGCGAACACCAGATCGAGGTGGGCCCCGGCGACACCGTGATCCTGGCCTCGAGCCTGATCCCCGGCAACGAGAACGCGGTCTACCGCATCATCGACGGCCTGACCAAGCTCGGCGCCAACGTCGTGCACAAGGGCAACGCCAAGGTGCACGTCTCCGGACACGCCGCCGCCGGTGAGCTCCTGTACGTGTACAACGTGCTGCGCCCGAAGAACGTGCTGCCCGTGCACGGCGAATACCGCCACCTGGTGGCCAACGCCAAGCTCGCCGTGCAGAGCGGTGTCCCCGTCGAACGGGCCATCCTCGCCGAAGACGGCACCGTGCTCGACCTCCGCAACGGTGACGTCAAGAAGGTCGGCCAGCTCGACCTCGGCTACGTCTACGTCGACGGTTCCACCGTGGGCGAGATCACCGAGGCCGACCTCGTCGACCGGCGCACCCTGTCGGAAGAGGGCTTCATCTCGATCATCGTCGTGGTCGACAAGTCCACCGGAAAGATCATCGTCGGCCCGGAGATCCACGCCAAGGGCTTCGCCGAGGACGACTCGGTGTTCGACTCCGTGCGGCCCAAGATCGAGGCCGCCCTCGCCGAAGCCGCCCAGAGCGGCAGCCACGACACGTACGCGCTCACGCAGGTCGTGCGCCGCACCGTCGGCCGCTGGGTGCAGGCGTCGTTCCGTCGTCGTCCGATGATCGTCCCGATGATCATCGAGGCGTAACTCGTCAGCACGCACGCTCAGACAGCCCCCGGCCGCCCCACGGCGCCGGGGGCTGTCCGTTTTCCGCGCGCCCGAAGTGGGGTGTCATCCTTCAGGCTGATATTGGCCGGGATGGGCCGGATTCGGCTTCCGGCTGCTATCCGCTGCCTCTAGGATCGAGCCAGCCGGCGTGTGTATGCGCCGACCGGAACCTGGGGGAAATCAGTGAACGTAATGCGCAAATGGGTCTTTCCCATTCTTCGCCTGCTGGTCATCGCGGCAATCGCCGTCGCGCTGGTGAAGCTGGCCTTCTTCGCCGACACGGCCGAGGCGCAGGACCCGGCCCAGCCCAGCGGTGAGGTCGTGGAACCGCAGGTGCCCGTGGCGCTGGGCACCATCACCAACGATGTGACCCTGCCCGGCACGGTGTCCTCAGACGCCGCGGTGCCGGTCAAGGCCGTGGCCGTCGGCACCGTCGACGAACTCTTCTTCGCTCCCGGCCAGACCGTCACCGCCGGCGACAAGATCTACGACATCAAGGTCGAAACCGTGCTCGACCCCGTCGAGACCACCGATGAGACCGGCCTGGTCACGATCGAGCAGCCCAAGCCCGCGATCACCTTCGAGAAGGTCTACGCCCCCGCCGACGGCGTGCTCAGCGCACTCACCGTCATCCACGGTCAGTCCGTCGCCATCGGCGACATCACCGGTCAGGTGGCACCGCCCAGCTACTCGGTGAGCGGCACCCTCAGCCCCGAACAGCAGTACCGCCTGGTCACCCAGCCCACCGAGGCCTCCATCGCCATCACCAACGGCCCGGCTCCGTTCACCTGCACGGGCCTGCGCATCAGCACCCCGCTGGCGGGCGCGGATGCCGAAGCCCCCGGCGCCGACACCGGCTCCGGTGCTCCGGCCGGCGGGTCCGGCACCACCGTCAGCTGCGCCATCCCGCCCGAGGTCACCGTGTTCCCGGGCCTGGCCGCCCAGATCACCATCGCCGGCGGTAAGGCCGAGAATGTGCTCGTGGTGCCGACCACTGCGGTGAAGGGCTCGGCGGAGACCGGCGTGGTCTGGTTGGTCGCCGAGGACGGCAGCACCGAAGAACGCCCGGTGACCCTGGGCATGAACGACGGAACCTCTGTGCAGGTCGTCGAGGGACTCGCGGAAGGCGACCTGATCAACCAGTTCGTGCCCGGTGCCGTCGCCGAGGAGTGCACGGTAGACCCGTCCGGCATGGAGATCTGCGCCGAACCCGGAATGACGCTCCATTGACACTCCTCCACCTGGCGGGCGTGACCCGCACCGTGCAGCTTGTCGACGGTCCACCCCTGACCATCCTCAGCGGTGTCGACCTCGACGTGGCCGTGGGGGACCGGGTCTCCATCGTGGGGCGCAGCGGCTCCGGCAAGTCCACGCTGCTGAACCTGCTCGGCCTGCTCGACAACCCGACCAGCGGTGAGCTCGAGTTCGACGGTCGCCCAGTACGGTCGTTCTCTTCGGCGGAGCGGGACCGGGTTCGCGGTCGTGACGTGGGCTTCATCTTCCAGCAGTTCAACCTACTGCAGGGCCGCACGGCCCTGGAGAATGTGATGACCCCGCTGCTCTACGCGCAGGGCAAGCAGTTCTGGCAGCGCGCCAGGATCGCCACCGAGATGCTCGACCGGGTCGGCCTCGGCCACCGGCTGGGCGCCATGCCCGACAAACTCTCCGGCGGCGAGCAGCAGCGGGTGGCCATCGCCCGCTCGCTGGTGCGCGGACCCCGGCTGATCCTCGCCGACGAACCGACCGGCGCGCTCGACCTGGAGACCGGCGCCGACGTGATGGCCCTCCTCGACGAGGTGGCCACCGGCTCCGGCGCCGCGCTCATCACCATCACCCACGACCCCGCCATCGCGGCGCTGGCCACCCGGCACCTGCGTCTGGACCACGGCGTGCTCACCGTCACCAACACCTCGGCGGAGCCGGATGCGCCGCGCGGCGTGCTCGAGGCGGTGCCCGCATGAACCGGTTCGTCACCAACATCGTCGGCTCCTTCGTCGAAGCGTGGCAGGAGCTGCGCATCCACAAGGTGCGGGTGATGCTCTCCCTCATCGGCGTTGCCGTCGCGGTCTGCGCCATCACCACGGTTGTGGGCCTGGGCGCGGTCGCGCAACAGTCCATCGTGGAAGGCAACGAACGTGCCGGTGGCCGGCCGGCCACCCTGTCGCTCTACGTGGGCACCGCGGACGGCACCCCAGTGGACCCCGACGTGATGCAGGACCTCTGGTCGACCTCCGTCGACCGGTACAGCATCGAGTACGCCAGCCGGGTGCTCTACTCCAGCCAGACCGTGCAGTTCACCGATGGCGCCACCCCCGTGGCCGTGACCGGTGTCGACCAGCCCTACGGCACCATGCACCGCGTGAAACTGACCGACGGAACCTGGTTCAGCCCCGACGACGCCGACCGGCTGGCCCCGGCCGTGATCGTGAACCAGATCTTCTACGACCGGCTCGGCCAGCCCGACCTGGCCACGCATCCCACCACCACGCTGCTCGGCGGGGTCCCCACCACCGCGGTCATCACCGGGGTCTACCCGGTGAGCACCTGGGAGACCGAGCCGGCCATGTACCTGCTCACCGACACCCTGATCGGCCTCACTCCGCCCGAGCAAGCCGCGAACGGCGGCCTGACGCCCAACTACGAACTCTGGGTGCCGCCGGAAGCCAGCGACGACCTCACCACCGCCATCAGCCGGGACTTCAGGAGCGCGCTGGGCGCCACCACCGACGTGCAGCTGAACCGGCAGGACTACGCCGCATACAACGAAGACCCGTTCGCCTCGATCAAGCTCCTCGTCGGGGGAGTGGCCGGGTTGGTGCTGCTGCTCGGTGCCCTTGGCCTGGTCAACATCGCCCTGGTCACCCTCAAACAGCGCATCCGCGAGATCGGCGTGCGGCGCAGCTTCGGCGCCACCGCCGGCCGGGTGTTCTTCGCGGTGATGATGGAGAGCATCGTCGCCACCGTCGTGGCCGGCGTCGTCGGGGTCATCGGGGCGGTGCTCATCGTCACCAACCCGCTCGTGCAAGGGTTCATCAGCCAGGGCATGGTCACCGACTTCCCGCCGTTCCCGGTCGAGGCGGCCTTGCTCGGCCTGGCCTGCGCCACCGGCGTCGGCGCACTGGCCGGCCTCCTGCCCGCCCTAGTGGCGGTCCGCGTCAAGGTCATCGACGCCATCCGCTACTGATATGTCTCGCGAATGCGGCCGTGTGGTCACCTCAGCCCCACTGACGCAGCCACACGGCCGCTTTCGCGGGCTGGAGCAGTGTGATTGGGCGTGGGATCACGCGGATGTCGGATGGCGGCGGTACCGTGGAGAACATGGCTACGAGCACTAAGTCGACCGGGCGTGCCCGCAGCACGCCTGCGCGCGGCACCGGAACGACCGCGCGCACCAAGGCCGGCACCACCACCTCCCAGAAAACCGTGAAGTTCCCCGCGGCCGAGACCAAGCCGAACCTCGGTGTGCGGATGTGGATGGGCCTCGCCCACGTGGCCGGCGGCGCCGCCCGCGCGCTCGGCCCCGAGCAGCTCTCGAAAGAGGAGCGCCGGGACGGCCTGCCGTTCTTCCTCGTGCTCCTCTCCGTCGCCGGAGCGGTCATCGAGTGGTTCCTCATCAACGACCCCATCGCGCAGACCCTCGACGCCTGGAGCTTCGGCGGCCTCTTCGGCCGGGTGGCCTTCGCGCTCCCGGTGATCATGCTGCTCTTCGCGGTCTGGTTGTTCCGCAACCCCAGCTCGGTGCATGACAACGGCCGCATCGGCATCGGCCTGTCCCTGCTGCTGGTCACCGTCTCCGGGCTGTGCCATATCTTCGCCGGCCAACCGGCCCCCAGCGAGGGCATCGAGGTGCTCGCGCTGTCCGGCGGCGTGATCGGCTGGATGATCGCGGCCCCGCTGATCTTCCTGATCACCACCGTCGGCGCCGCGATCGTCGTGATCCTGCTGCTGATCCTCAGCCTCTTCATCATCACCAAGACCCCGCCGAACAAGATCGGTGAACGCAGCCGGGAGTTCTACGCCTGGCTGTTCGGCGCCCCGCTGCCCGCACCGGAGGAGCGTCAGGCCGCGAAGGAAGCCCGCACCGAACGCATCCAGGCCCTCAAGACCAAGCAGATCGAACTCGACGGACTCGACGCGCAAGACGACGACACCGACGACGCTGTGCTGCCGTGGTGGCGTCGCAATACCAGCAAACGCGAGGAAGACCCGGACTTCTCCAGTTCGGTGTCAACCGGGAGTGACTACGAGGCCGAGCCGCCCGCCGCCGACCCGCTCAGCACACTGCTCAACCGCGGGCCGGATGCCGCTGTCGGCGGGTTCGACACCGCCCTGGAGACCGCCCAGCCTGTGGTGCCGGGCCGCCAGGACCACTACGGCACCGAGGTCCTCGAAGACCTGCTCAAGGCCGAGGAAGCCGTCAAACGCTACACCGGCGAGGTGGCCGCGGTCCCGCACGCGAGTGGGCTGCACGCCGACGACCCGGAAAACCACACCGAGGAACTCGGCGGCCTCGATGCCCTCGACGAGGCGACCACCGCCGTCGACCGGTCCGCCACCGAGATCTCGTTCGGCGAACGGCCGGACCTGCCCTACGTGCTGCCGTCCGCCGCCACCCTCACCGCGGGCCCGCCCGCCAAGGCCCGCTCGGCGGCCAACGACGAGGTCGTCAAGTCCATCACCGATGTGCTCGGTCAGTTCTCCGTCGACGCCAGGGTCACCGGCTTCTCCCGCGGCCCCACCGTCACCCAGTACGAGATCGAACTCGGCCCGGGCGTCAAGGTGGAGCGGGTCACCGCGCTGAGCAAGAACCTGTCCTACGCTGTCGCCTCCAACGAGGTGCGCATCCTCTCGCCGATCCCCGGCAAGAGCGCCATCGGCATCGAGATCCCCAACACCGACCGTGAGATCGTCACCCTCGGCGACGTGCTGCGCTCCACCACGGCCACCAACAGCACCCACCCGATGACCATCGGCGTGGGCAAGGACGTCGGCGGCGGTTTTGTCATCGCCAACCTCGCCAAAATGCCCCACCTCCTCGTGGCCGGGTCCACCGGTAGCGGTAAGTCCAGCTTCGTGAACTCGATGATCACCAGCCTGCTGATGCGCGCCAAGCCCAGCGACGTGCGCATGGTGCTCATCGACCCCAAGCGGGTCGAGCTCGCCGCGTACGCCGGCGTTCCGCACCTGATCACCCCCATCATCACGAACCCCAAGAAGGCGGCCGAAGCGCTGCAGTGGGTCGTGAAAGAGATGGACATGCGGTACGACGACCTGGCCAGCTTCGGTTTCCGCCACATCGACGACTTCAACAAGGCCGTCGTCAACGACGAGATCGTGCTGCCCGCCGGCAGCGCCCGCACCCTCAAGCCGTACCCGTACCTGCTGGTCGTCGTCGACGAGCTCGCCGACCTGATGATGGTCGCCCCCCGCGACGTCGAAGACTCGATCGTGCGCATCACCCAGCTGGCCCGTGCCTCCGGCATCCACCTGGTGCTGGCCACCCAGCGCCCCAGCGTCGACGTCGTGACCGGCCTGATCAAGGCCAACGTGCCCTCCCGCCTCGCGTTCGCCGTAACCAGCGTCACCGACTCCAGGGTCATCCTCGACCAGCCCGGCGCCGACAAACTGATCGGCCAGGGCGACGCCCTGTTCCTGCCGATGGGCGCGTCCAAGGCCCTCCGGGTGCAGGGCGCCTGGGTGAACGAGGCCGAGATCGAGAAGGTCGTCAAGCACGTCACCCAGCAGGCCCGGCCCGACTACCGGCCGGATGTCTCCGCCGAGGCGCCGCGTAAGGAGATCGACTCCGACATCGGCGACGACCTCGAGGTGCTGCTCGCCGCCGCCGAACTCGTCGTGTCCACCCAGTTCGGTTCCACCTCGATGCTGCAGCGGAAGCTCCGGGTGGGCTTCGCGAAGGCCGGCCGCCTGATGGACCTGCTCGAGTCCCGCGAGATCGTCGGCCCGTCCGAGGGCTCCAAGGCCAGGGACGTGCTCGTCACCGCCGAGCAGCTGCCCGCCGTGCTGGCGAAGCTGCGCGGCTCCGACGCCGAGCAGCACGCCGCAACGGCCCGTTCGCAGTTCGAGGAATCCCAGCGGCAGCAGTCGCACGAGCAGGCGACCCCCGACCCCCGCTACGCCGACGACCCGGTCGCCAAGATGAGCGAAGGGTACGCTGAAGAAGAGGGCGACTCGGACGAAGACGCCTGGCAACTCACCGACAGGGACTGACCCCATGGCTACACCCATCACTCCGGCCACAGCCTCGAACTGGAACCTGCCGAACATCATCACCGTCGTGCGGATTCTGCTTGCACCGCTGTTCTTCTGGATGCTGCTGGCCGACGGCGGCGCCGACGGCGCCCTGCGCTGGTGGGCCGCCGTGCTGTTCATCGTGGCCATCGCCACCGACGGGGTGGACGGCGCCATCGCCCGGCGCTACAACCTGGTCACCGACCTCGGCAAACTGCTCGACCCGATCGCCGACAAGATCCTCACCGGCGCCGCACTGATCGGGTTGTCCATCCTCGCCGAACTGCCTTGGTGGGTCACGATCCTGATCCTGGTGCGCGAGATCGGCATCACGGTGTTCCGCTTCGCCATGTTGAGCGACCGGGTCATCCCGGCCTCCCGCGGCGGCAAGCTCAAGACCATCGCGCAGTCCGTGGCGATCTCCCTGGCGCTGCTGCCGCTCTGGCTGGTCTTCGGCGACTGGATCCACTGGGTCAACACGATCACCATGACAATCGCCCTCGCCCTCACCGTGTACACCGGCATCGAATACCTCGTCGCCGCCCGCCGGCAGAACAGCCAGGCCAAGCCCTCGAACCAGGCCTGACGTGCCCGGCGCCACGGATCGTGCCGCCGCGCTGGTCGCCGCACTCACGAGCCGCAACCTGACCATCGCGGTGGCGGAGTCGTTGACCGGCGGGCTTCTCGTGGCCGAACTCGTGCGCATCCCCGGCGCATCGGCCGTGGTGTGCGGGGGAGTGGTGGCCTACCAGACGCCGCTCAAGCACAGCCTGCTCGGCGTGGACTCCACCCTGCTGGCCGACCACGGCGCCGTGCACCCCGAGGTGGCCAGGCAGATGGCGACGGGCGTGCGCACCGCCCTGGCCGTCGACGGCCGCCCGGCCGATATCGGCGTGGCGACCACCGGTGTGGCCGGGCCGCACGAACAGGACGGGCAACCGGTGGGCACGGTCTACCTCGGTCTGGCATTCGGGGATACCGTGGAGGCTATAGGCATCCGGCTCGTGGGTGACCGCAGCCAGATCCGGGCACAGAGCGTTGAGCACGCGCTTGAAGCTGTGTGTCAGCTGATGGAAACCGGAAAGCTTCAGATCGCGGAATAGTTAGTGTTACCGGCGGGTTACAGAACACATATTCACAAGAAAAGTCCAGTGATCCTCGGTACTCTCGAGGTGTCGGATGGATAAGGTACTGTTGGCAATCCGTCACACGAAACTGACCCGGTTGAGTGGGCCCCCATCAGTTCAGACAGCACGAAGAAGGAGGTTCCGATGATTCTTGTTCGTCAGGAAATCGGCGATGTGCTCAGGGACTTCCGCCTGCAGAAGGGGCGCACGCTGCGTCAGGTTGCCAGCAAGGCCAGTGTGGCCCTCGGTTACCTGTCCGAAGTGGAGCGCGGCCAGAAGGAAGCCTCTTCGGAGATTCTGGCTTCCGTCGCAGAGGCGTTGGAGACCCCCATTTCTGTCATCATGCGCGAGGTCGGCGACCGCCTGGCCGTCATCGAGGGAATCGATCGTTTCCCCGACACCGTGCCCGACGAGCTGGTTGCGAAGTTCGATGCCAGCCTGATGGTGCGCTAGTCGGCTTGCACCGACTGGTTCACCCAGGCCAGCACATTCGAATGAGTCCACGATGCGATTGAGCGAATTCCGCCAAGCCCTGAAAGACGAGTTCGGCGAAGGCTACGGCCGGGTCCTCACCCGGGACCTGGTTCTGGGCGGTCTCGGCCGCACGGCCGACCAGGCCCTCGCGGGCGGTGTGCCCGCCCGTGACGTCTGGTTGGCCCTGTGTGCCGAGACGGATGTGCCGCCGGCCCGGCGTCACGGTGCGGGCCTGCCGCCCGCGCGCAGCTAAGTCGAACAGCCAGAGATAACGAACCATGTCCAGAACGGCCCGGCCTCACCGCCGGGCCGTTCTGCGTGCATGGACGGCATCCAGGTTTCCAGCCGGATCCGATCTTCGAATAGTTCCCGACACACCGCGTCAACGTCGAATACCTGTTCGGTCCTTGCTAGGCTCCTCCACAGTAGTAGTCGAAGACGGATTGTGCACCGTCGTGGCCGCTCCCGGCCAGTGTCGGGGGTGCCGCGTACAGTCGGGCTCGTCAACGACACCGCGCACTTGCCTTGTCGAGGGCGGTCGCCGGGGTCTTCCCGGTGGCCGAAACGACAGCCTATAGGCGCCACGCGCACGACCAACAAGGAGCACACCATGGCATCAGCAGCAGACCGCGAGAAGGCACTCGACACCGCACTCGCCCAGATCGACCGCCAGTTCGGCAAGGGCTCGGTCATGCGCCTCGGCAGCGACGAGCGCGCACCCGTCGAAACCATCTCCACCGGGTCGATCGCGCTGGATGTCGCCCTCGGCATAGGCGGCCTGCCCCGCGGCCGCATCGTGGAGATCTACGGCCCGGAGTCCTCGGGTAAGACCACCCTCACGCTGCACGCGATCGCCAACGCGCAGAAGAACGGCGGCATCGCCGCGTTCATCGACGCCGAGCACGCCCTCGACCCGGAATACGCGAAGAAGCTCGGCGTCGACATCGACGCCCTCCTGGTCTCCCAGCCCGACACGGGTGAGCAGGCCCTGGAGATCGCCGACATGCTCGTGCGAAGCGGCTCGATCGACCTGATCGTGATCGACTCCGTCGCCGCCCTCGTGCCGCGCGCGGAAATCGAGGGCGAGATGGGCGACTCGCACGTCGGTCTGCAGGCCCGCCTGATGTCCCAGGCCCTCCGCAAGCTCACCGGTGGTCTCAGCCAGACGAACACCACCATGATCTTCATCAACCAGCTGCGCGAGAAGATCGGTGTGATGTTCGGCAGCCCGGAGACCACCGCCGGCGGTAAGGCGCTGAAGTTCTACGCCTCGGTTCGCCTGGACATCCGCCGGATCGAGACCCTCAAGGACGGAACCGAAGCCGTCGGTAACCGCACCAGGGTCAAGGTCGTCAAGAACAAGATGGCACCGCCCTTCAAACAAGCCGAATTCGACATCATCTACGGCGTCGGTATCTCCCGCGAGGGCAGCCTGATCGACTTCGGTGTCGACCAGGGCATCGTGAAGAAGTCCGGCGCCTGGTACACCTACGACGGCGACCAGCTGGGTCAGGGCAAGGAGAACTCACGCAACTTCCTGCTGCGCAACGCCGACATGGCCAACGAGATCGAGACCAAGATCAAGAACAAGCTCGGCATCGGCGCGGAGGGCAAGGCCGCCAAGAAGGCCACGGACGACGCAGCCACCGCCGCGGCCGCTGCTGAGGCGGCCGCCTCGGGCGCCGCCACCGGAACCGACGGTGCCAAGGTGCCGTCCATCGCGGCCAAGGCAGCATCCCGCAAGGGCGCGTAACTGGCATGGTCCACTTCGAAGCCGCACCCCAGAAGCGCGCCGACCGCGCCGGTCTGGCGTCGGTGACCTACCTGCCCGGTGCAAGCCCGACCGAGCAGGCGGACGACCTCGCCGCCGAGGCGGCCGACGAGCGCGACCGCGCAGAGAAGCTGCTCCTGCAGCGCCTGCGCGGGCGGTCGCTCTCGGTCGTCGAGGCGGAGAAGCTGCTGCGGTCCACCGACATCGACGAGGAGGCGGTGCACGAGATCCTCGAACGCTTCGCCGACCTGCACTACCTCGACGAGGAGAAGCTCGCCGACCAGATCATGCACAGCCACCATGAGCGCAAGGGGCTGGGGCGCAGCGGGGTCGCCGCCGAGATGCGTCAGCGCGGCCTCGAGGCCGAACTGATCGCCGAGAAACTTGAGGAGATGCCGGATGACGAGGCCGAGCGGGCCACCGAGCTGGCGCTCAAACGTGTCGGCCAGCTCGACAGGTTCGATGACGCCACCATCGATCGCCGGCTCACCGGGTTCCTGATGCGCAAGGGTTACGCCTCCTCGGTCGTGCGGGATGCCGTCAAGGCGGCCCTGGCATCCCGGCGGGGCTCCGGCCGCACCTCCACGGTGCGGTTCCGCTAGGTTCACCCGCACGGCGGGCCCGCTGGAAACGGCGGGCCCGCGCACGCGTAAACTGAGGGAACTATGACCAGTGTCACCGCACCATCCCTCGCCTCCCCGCCGTCCGCCGACCCGTCGCCGCACACCGCGACCGTGATCGCGCCATCGTCGGCGGCGAGAGACGACGAGGGCCGCGCACGCACCTACGAGGTGCGCACCTTCGGCTGCCAGATGAACGTGCACGACTCCGAACGGCTCAGCGGATCCCTCGAAGCGGCCGGCTACGTGTCGGCGGACGGCGCGGAAGCCGACATCGTCGTGATCAACACCTGCGCGGTGCGGGAGAACGCCGACAACAAGCTCTACGGCAACCTGGGCTACCTCGCCTCGGTGAAGCGCAAGCACGCCGGCATGCAGATCGCCGTCGGCGGGTGCCTCGCCCAGAAGGACAAGGCCACGATCCTGGAGAAGGCGCCGTGGGTGGACGTGGTCTTCGGGACCCACAACATGGGTTCACTGCCGAGCCTGCTCGAGCGCGCCCGTCATAACGGTGAGGCACAGCTGGAGATCCTCGAGTCCCTCGAAACCTTCCCCTCCACCCTGCCCACCAAACGGGACTCCAGCTACAGCGGCTGGGTATCCATCTCGGTCGGCTGCAACAACACCTGCACCTTCTGCATCGTTCCCGCGCTCCGGGGCAAGGAGAAGGACCGCCGGCCCGGTGAGATCCTCGCCGAGATCCAGGCCATCGTCGACGACGGTGCCATCGAGGTGACCCTGCTGGGCCAGAACGTGAACTCCTACGGCGTCGAGTTCGGCGACCGGCTCGCGTTCGGCAAACTGCTGCGCGCCGCCGGCCAGATCACGGGCCTGGAGCGCATCCGCTTCACCAGCCCGCACCCCGCCGCGTTCACCGACGACGTCATCGACGCCATGGCTGACACCCCCGCCGTGATGCCACAGTTGCACATGCCGTTGCAGTCCGGCTCCGACCGGGTGCTCAAGGCCATGCGCCGCTCCTACCGGTCCACGAAATTCCTCGGCATTCTCGAGCGGGTCCGCGCCCAGATGCCCGACGCGGCGATCAGCACCGACATCATCGTCGGATTCCCCGGCGAGACCGAGGAAGACTTCCTCGAGACCATGCGTGTGGTCGAGGAGTCCCGCTTCGCCACCGCGTTCACCTTCCAGTACTCCATCCGGCCGGGCACCCCGGCCGCCACCATGCCCGACCAGGTGCCCAAGGCCGTGGTGCAGGACCGCTACGAACGGCTCATCGCGCTGCAGGAGCGCATCTCCTGGGAAGAGAACCGCAAGGTCATCGGCCGTGAGGTCGAGCTGCTCGTCGCCAACGGCGAGGGTCGTAAGGATGCCGACACGCACCGGCTCAGCGGCCGCGCGCCCGACAGCCGCCTGGTGCACTTCGATGTGCCCGCCGGCAGCGACCTGCCGCGCCCCGGCGACATGGTGACCGTGACGGTCACCCAGGCCGCTCCGTTCCACCTCATCGCGGACTCCCTCGACGGCGCGCCCCTGCGCATCCGCCGCACCATCGCCGGAGACGCCTGGGACCGCGACCAGGCCGAGTCCTGCGGCGTGCCCACCCCGGCCGGCGCCGGCAGCGCGGTTTCGCTCGGGCTGCCCACTCTCCGGGTCGGCAGCCCCGCGAGCCTGAACCTCAGCAGCCTCAACCAGCACGGTGGCGCGACGACGATCCCGATCTACCCGGTCGACGACGCGGAACGTTAACCCGCGGTGCTCCTGGTCATCGTCGGTCCGACCGGCACCGGCAAGTCCGACCTGTCGCTCGACCTCGCTACCCGGCTGAGCGAGAGCGGCCGGGCGGCGGAGATCGTCAACGCCGACGCCATGCAGCTGTACCGCGGCATGGACATCGGTACCGCCAAGCTCGCCCCCGCCGAGCGCCGCGGGGTGCCGCACCACCTCCTCGATGTGCTCGACGTGACCGATGAGGCCACCGTGGCCCGCTTCCAGGGTGAGGCCCGGGCCGCGATCAGTGGGATCCTCGATCGCGGCGCGGTGCCGATCCTCGTCGGCGGGTCCGGGCTGTACGTCTCGTCCGTCGTCTACGACTTCCAGTTCCCCGGCACCGACCCGGTGCTACGCGCCCGCCTCGAGACCGAGCTCGTGGAGCAGGGCCCCGGTCTGCTCTACGAACGGTTGAAGTCCGTGGACCCCGCCGCGGCAGCCCGCATCGGCGCCAGCAACGGCCGGCGCCTGGTGCGCGCCCTCGAGATCGTGCAACTGACCGGCGCCCCGCACGTCGCGGTGCTGCCCGGCGACCCGGTCTACTGGATGCCGGCCGTGACGATCGGGCTGCGCCTGCCTCGTGAGGTACTCACGCCGCGGCTCGACGCCCGTGTCGAGCGGATGTGGGCGGCCGGCCTGGTGGACGAGGTGCAGGGGCTGCTGCCGCGGGGCCTGGAGAACGGTGTGACGGCCAGCCGGGCCATCGGCTACGCGCAGGCGCTGGGCCAGCTGCGGGGAACCCTCAGCCAAGCCGAGGCGATCGACGCCACCCAGCAGCTCACCCGCCGCTACGCCCGCCGGCAGGTGAGCTGGTTCAAGCGCGACCCGCACACCCACTGGATCGACGCCGACGACCCCGACCGCGTCGCCCAGGCGGCCGTGCACCTGCCCTGAACGGGCTGCTCAACGGCGGGCCGGGACGCCGTGCCGAGTCCCTAAACTGAGGGCATGGGTATCGATCTGCACTTCACCAAGGGCCACGGCACCGGCAACGACTTTGTGCTGGTCAGCGACCCCGACGGCCAACTGGACCTCAGCCCCGAGCAGATCCAGGGCATCTGCGAACGTCGGTTCGGCGTGGGCGCCGACGGCCTGATCCGCGCCGTCCGTTCCGCGAACCTCGACGCCGGCGCCGCCGCGCTGGCCGAGGACGACACCGCGGAGTGGTTCATGGACTATTGGAACGCCGACGGCACGGTCTCGGAGATGTGCGGCAACGGCATCCGCGTTTACACCCGGTTTCTGATCGAACAGGGCCTGGTCGAGATCGGCCCGGGCGAGACCCTGGCGATCGGCACCCGCAGCGGCGTTCGCGACGTACAGAAGAACGCCACCGGCTACCAGGTGGACCTGGGCCGCTGGCGTCTGGAGCCCGGGGAGACCCTGGTGCGGGCCAAGAACCTCGCCGTCGCCCGGCCGGGCCTGGGCATCAACGTGGGCAACCCGCACGTTGTCGTCGCCCTCGCCGACGAGAACGAGCTGGACAGCGCCGACCTCACCTTCATCCCGCAGCTCGACCCCGAGCCCGCCGACGGCGCGAACGTGGAGTTCGTGCTGCCGCACGACCCGCTGGTCGTCGACGGCGTCGGCCGCATCCGCATGCGGGTGCACGAGCGCGGCAGCGGTGAGACCCTCTCCTGCGGCACCGGCGCTGTCGCCGCGGCGCTGGCCACCCGGCACTGGGCGGGCCAGGGCGCGCCGAATCAGTGGCGGGTGGAGGTCCCCGGTGGCGTTCTGGGCGTCCGGATGTTCCCCACCGAGGACGGCGAGCACGTCTCCCTCTCAGGCCCCGCCGCCCTCATCTTCGACGGAACCCTAAAACTCGCCTAACCCCCTCGCGAGCCGTGAGGAAAACCCCAGAAATCCCGGATTTCTGGGGTTCAGGTCACGGCTCGGCGAGCGGTCAGGGGAGTTTGTGGGTGCGCAGGATGCGGAAGCCCTTGTCGGTCGCGTAGCGGGAGACCTCGAGGGCGTCGGGGAACTCCTCGGCGAGCCAGCGCTGCAGGGAATCGGAACCGAGGTTCCGCTGCACCACGAGCCAGGCATCCGTGCCCGGCGTCAGTCGCGGCAGCCAGTGTTCGAGCATCGAGTGCAGTTCGGCTTTGCCCACCCGAATGGGCGGGTTCGACCAGATGCCGGCGAACGAGACCGTCTCGGGAACATCCGCGGGCAGCACGGCGTTGATATTGGTGAGCCCGAGGTTGGCGGCGTTGATGCGCACCAGTTCGAGGGCTCGCTCGTTGACATCGACCGCCCAGACGGTGGCGGACGGGTCGGCGAGGGCCAGGTGCAGGCTGATCGGGCCCCAGCCGCAGCCGAGGTCCAGAACATCACCGCCGCCGGAGGGCAGCGGTGCCTCCCGCATCAGAACCTTGGTGCCGGTGTCGATGTGCTCGGGGGAGAAGATCGCGTTCGCGGTGGTGACCTCGCGGATCGCTCCGGCGATCTTCACGGTGATCTGCCGCAATTTCAGGTCGCTGCCCGGAGCCGACGAGAAATAGTGTTCGGAAGCCATACAGCGAACTTATCGAAAAAAGAGGAACTAGAGTTAAAGCAATGACTGATATAAACGCTCCACACGACGACGATGACGATGTAGTTGCGCGCGTGCTGGCCAGTGCGGAGAGCCGGTCCACCGGTTACTCGCTCTTCGCGAGCGGGTCGGCGCAGGCCCTCTCGGCCCGCCCGTCCAGCGGTGGCTTCGACGGCAGCGACCACGACGGCGAACAGACCGAACGTGAAGACCGCAACGCCCTGCGCCGCGTCGGTGGGCTGTCCACCGAACTGCAGGACGTCACCGAGGTCGAGTACCGCCAGCTGCGCCTCGAGAACGTGGTGCTGATCGGCGTGTACTCCGCTCGCAGCCTGCTCGACGCCGAGAACTCCATGCGAGAGCTGTCGGCCCTGGCCGAGACCGCCGGCGCCACCGTGCTCGACGGTCTGCTGCAGCGCCGCGCCACCCCGGACCCGAGCACCTACCTCGGTAAGGGCAAGGCCCTCGAGCTCGCGTCCATCGTGGCCGCGCTCGGCGCCGACACCGTGATCGCCGACACCGAACTGGCGCCCAGCCAGCGGCGTGCGCTCGAAGACGTCGTCAAGGTCAAGGTCATCGACCGTACGGCCGTGATCCTGGACATCTTCAGCCAGCACGCCAAGAGCCGCGAGGGCAAGGCGCAGGTTGAACTCGCCCAGCTCGCCTACCTCCTTCCCCGGCTGCGCGGTTGGGGTGACTCGATGTCGCGCCAGGCCGGTGGCCAGGTCGGTGGCGCGGGTGCAGGCATGGGTTCGCGCGGACCCGGTGAGACGAAGATCGAACTCGACCGTCGCCGCATCCACACCCGGATGTCGAAACTGCGCAAGCAGATGATCGAGATGAAGCCCGCCCGCGAAGCCAAGCGGGCCAACCGCAAGCGCAACGCCGTGCCCTCGGTGGCGATCGTCGGTTACACCAACGCCGGCAAGTCCAGCCTGCTCAACCGCATCACCAAGGCCGGCGTGCTCGTGGAGAACTCCCTCTTCGCCACCCTGGACGCCACCGTGCGGAAGTCCACCACCGCCGACGGCCGGCTGTACACCCTCACCGACACCGTCGGATTCGTGCGCAACCTGCCGCACCAACTCGTCGAGGCGTTCCGCTCCACCCTCGAAGAGGTCGCGGACTCCGACGTGATCGTGCACGTCGTCGACGCCTCGCACCCGGACCCGGCCAGCCAGCTGGCCACCGTGCGTGAGGTCATCGGCGAGGTCGGCGCCAGCGACATCCCGGAACTGGTGGTGTTCAACAAGAGCGACCTGGTCAGTGACGACGACCGGCTCGTGCTGCGCGGCCTGTCCCCGCACGCGATCTTCGTGTCCGCCCGCTCCGGCGAGGGTATCGCCGCGGTGCTCGAATCGATCGAGGCCATGCTGCCGCGCCCCGAGATCCGCCTCGACCTCCTTGTCCCGTACGACCGGGGTGACCTCATTCCGATCCTGCACGAGCAGGGCAAGGTGCTCGCCCTGGACTACGCCGAGACCGGCACCCTGGTGACCGCGTTGGTGTCGCCCGGTATCGAAGCCCAGTTCACCCCGTTCGTGGTGGCTCCGGCGGTCACCGCCTGACCTGTTGCACGCCCCGGGCGGCACCCGCATCCTGATCGGATGGGGTGCCGCCCGTTGTCGTTGACCGGCCGGTTTGGCCGCCGGAGGTAATAATCGGCCATGCGACTGTGCGGCAGGAAAACCCGGGGTTAGAGTCGTCTCGATCGGTGCGGGGCGACAGACGAGCCCGGCACCCGCACGCGAGAAGGCCCCAGGTTTGCCTGGCGGTCCGCGGTCGCCAGGCCCGTTCCTGGTGCACCACCCATGCCGAATGAGGAACCATGACAGAGACGCCCACGGCCCTACCCGCGGACCCCGCCTGTCGGCCCGGCACCCCGTTCTCCTTCGAGCTGTACCCGCCCAAAACGGATGCCGCCGCGACCGCCCTGCACACCACGATCGACGCCCTCGCCGCTGCCGGCCCCACCTTCATCTCGGTGACCTACGGAGCCAGCGGCTCCTCCCGCACCTCGTCCCTGGACGTGCTGCGCTACATCCGCCAGGCCACCACGGTGGACCCGATGGCGCATCTGACCTGCGTGGGATCGTCGCACGCCGAGGCGAGCCGCCTGATCCGCGAGTTCCTCGACGCCGGCGTACGCAGCTTCCTCGCGCTCCGCGGCGACCCGCCCGACGGCCTGACCGAGAACGACTCCTTCCTCGGAGACCTGCACAGCGCCGGCGAGTTGGTGCAGCTGATCCACCGGGTGCAGGCCGAACGGGTGCCATATCAGGAAACCCCGATCCCCGGCCTGCCACGGGCCCGCGCCGTGAAGACCGAACGCGAGCACGTGCGCATCGCCGTGGCCGCGTTCCCGAACGGCCACCCGCGCTCACGCTCCACCGCGCAGGACATCGACACGCTGCTGGCCAAGCAGGCGGCGGGCGCCAACCTGGCCATCACCCAACTCTTCTTCCACGCCGACCATTACCTCAGCTTCATCCAGCGGGCCAGGGAGGCCGGGGTTGAATTCCCGATCCTGCCCGGCATCATGCCCGTCACCAGCCCCGGCCGGCTGCGCCGGATCCTGGAACTCTCCGGTGAAGAACTGCCCTCCGACCTCGCCATCCAGCTCGAGATCGAACCCACCCCGGAGGGGCAGCGTGAGATCGGCATCGAGCATGCCGCCGTCCTGGCCGAGAGGCTCATCGCCGGCGGCGCTCCCGGCCTGCACCTGTACGCCTTCAATCAGCACGAGACCGTGCTCGCCGTGCTCGAGCGCGCCGGCGCCCTGACACCGGCGCAACCGGCCGTCTGCTCCGTCGTCCCGTCGCCGACTCATCCCTCGCTCAGCCCCGCCAGCACCAGCACCGGAACCCACTCCACGAAGGACTACTGATGACCGTCCCCGTCCCCGCATTCCCCACCGGAACCATCCTCGGCTACCCGAGAATCGGCCGCCGCCGCGAGCTGAAGAAGGCCGTCGAGGCCTTCTGGGCCGGCCGCATCGACTCCGTGGAGCTCGAAGCCGCCGCCGCCGGGCTGCGCCGCGCCACGCGTGCACGCCTCGTCGGCCTGGGCCTCGGCCGCACCGACTCCTCGATCCCCGAGAGCTTCTCCTTCTACGACCAGGTGCTGGATGCCCAGGTCGCGGTCGGCGCCATCCCCACCCGGTTCCAGAACCTCGTCGACGCCGACGGTCACCTCGACCTGGCCGGATACTTCACCCTCGCGCGCGGCACCGACGACACGCTGCCGCTCGAAATGACCAAGTGGTTCGACTCCAATTACCACTACCTCGTACCCGAGATCGGCCCGGACACCACCTTCCACCTGGCCAGCGACCGCATCGTCCGCGAGTTCGAAGAAGCCGTCGCGGATGGCTTCCTCACCCGCCCCGTCATCGTCGGCCCGGTCACCCTCCTGCTCCTGGCCAAGCCGAGCGACGACGCACCGTCCGGTTTCCACCCGCTCGACCGCCTGGCCGACCTGCTGCCGGTCTACGCGACCCTCCTCGAACGCCTCGCCGCCGCCGGCGCCCAGTGGGTGCAGCTGGACGAGCCCGGCCTGGTCAGCGAGAGCATCGACGTCCCCCGCGACGTGGGCCTCGCCGCCCTCGCCCAGGCCTACAAGACCCTGGGCGGCCTGGCCACCCGGCCCGCCCTGTTCGTGGCAGCGCCCTACGGCAGCCTCGACGACGCCCTCCCCGTGCTCGCCGCCACCGCGGTCGAGGCCATCGGACTTGACCTGGTGCGCGGTACCGTCCCCACGGCCGTCCCCGGACTGGCCGACGTGACCCTGGTGGCCGGCGTCATCGACGGACACAACATCTGGCGCGGCGACCTCGCGGCCGCGTTCGACACCCTCGGTGAGCTCAGCGCCCTGAGCCAGCACATCGCGGTGTCCAGCTCCACCTCTCTGCAGCACCTGCCGCACGACGTCGAGGACGAGACCAGGCTCGGCGCCGACCTCACCGGCTGGCTGGCCTTCGCCGACCAGAAAATCGGCCAGGTCGCCACCCTCGCTCACGGCCTCGGATCGGGCCGGGCCGCCATTCAGGCGGACCTCGACGCGGCCACCGCATCGCTCGCTGCCCGCCGGGTCTCGCCCGGCGTGCGTGACGGCGCGGTCCGGGCCCGACTTGATACTCTCACCCCGGCCGACTTCAGCCGCGGAGACTACGAGAGGCGTCTCGCGGCCCAAGCTGCCGCCCTGAACCTGCCGCCGCTGCCGACCACCACAATCGGCTCATTCCCGCAGACCGGTGAGATCCGCCGTGCCCGCGCCCGCCTGGCCTCCGGAGACCTCGCCCCCGACGACTACCGCGACCTGATTCGCTCCGAGATCGGCCGGGTTGTGCAGCTGCAGGAAGACCTGGGCTTGGACGTGCTGGTGCACGGCGAACCCGAACGCAACGACATGGTGCAGTACTTCGCCGAGAACCTCGACGGCTTCTCGGTGACCGAGAACGGCTGGGTGCAGTCCTACGGCAGCCGCTGCACTCGCCCGTCCATCCTCTGGGGCGACGTGTCCCGGCCGGAGCCCATCACCGTGGACTGGAGCCGCTACACCCAAACCCTCACCGAGAAGCCGGTCAAGGGCATGCTCACGGGCCCGGTGACCATCCTCGCCTGGTCGTTTGTGCGCGATGACCAGCCTCTGGGCGACACTGCTCGCCAGGTGGCCCTCGCGCTGCGGGACGAGATCGCCGATCTGGAGGCCGCGGGCATCCGAGTGGTGCAGGTCGACGAACCGGCCCTGCGCGAACTGCTGCCGCTGAAGAAGAAGGACCACGCCGACTACCTGGACTGGTCCGTCGGGTCGTTCCGGCTCGCCACGGCCGGAGTCGCCGACCGGACCCAGATCCACACCCACCTCTGCTATTCGGAATTCGGTGTGGTGATCGACGCGATCCGCAACCTCGACGCCGACGTCACCAGCATCGAGGCCGCGCGGTCGAAGATGGAGGTCGTGCAGGACATCCGGACCAGCGGGTTCGACCACGGCATCGGACCGGGCGTCTACGACATCCACTCACCCCGGGTGCCCGGCGTGGCGGAGATCACCGAACTGCTCAAGCGGGCGCTCGAATCCATCCCGGCCCGGCAGGTCTGGGTAAACCCGGACTGCGGCCTGAAGACCCGCGGTTACGCCGAGACCGTCGATTCGCTGCGGAACATCGTGGACGCCACCCGCGCGGTGCGGGCGACGTTGGTCTGACCGGACGCTGACAGAGAAACAGGCCCGGTCCCTCGCGAGGGCCGGGCCTGTTTCTGTTGGAGCGGGGGATCAGACCGAACGCAGCACCGCGACGACCTTGCCCAGTACCTCGGCGTAGTCGCCCAGGATCGGCTCGAAGTTGGTGTTGCGGGGGAGCAGCCAGGTGTGGCCGTCGCGCTGCCGTAGCACCTTCACGGTGGCCTCGCCGTCGAGCATGGCGGCCACGATCTCGCCGTTCTCCGCGGTCTTCTGCTGACGGATGACCACCCAGTCGCCGTCGCAGATGGCGGCGTCGATCATCGAGTCACCGACGACCTTGAGCATGAACAGTTCCCCCTTGCCCACCAGCTGGCGGGGGAGCGGGAAGATCTCGTCGATCTGCTGGTCCGCCATGATCGGGATACCGGCGGCGATCCGGCCGACGAGCGGCACCATTGCCGCGTCACCCACCTGGATACCCGCCTGGTAGTCGTCGGCAGCGCCCGGCGTGACCTCGTCGGTGGACTGCGGCAACTCGATGAGCACTTCCAGCGCACGCGGCCGGTTCGGGTCGCGGCGCAGGTAACCGCTCAGCTCCAACTGGTGCAGCTGGTGCGTCACGCTGGACAGCGAGGACAGGCCGACCGCGTCGCCGATCTCGCGCATGCTCGGCGGATAGCCGCGGTCGCGCACCGAACGCTGGATGACGTCCATGACCGCTCGCTGTTTATCACTCAGGCTCTTGCGTCGCCGCGTGGTGCCCTTGTCCCGAGGTGTGCTCTCCTGTGCCACGTTATCGCTCCTCTTGATAGGTCTGAATGTTCGGTTGTGGTGCTCGTCGGGCCCGCAAAGCGGTCTGACCGGTCCGTCCGGGGCTCCTGTCGACCGTGGTCGCGAATCCGTCGGACGGGAATGTCGGTGGTGTCTGTTTGAGTACTGCTACCCGATCGAAACTGTAGTCAAACCGACGGAGATTCCTAGACATGCATTCGAGTGTGTTGCGAAATCTCTTTTCATATTATCCGGAAACAGGGTTGATTGTTCGAACACTCGAAGATATATTCGGAACATAGATTCGCATCCGGCTCTCCCGGCCGAGAGCCGGATGCGTTACCAGGAGGTTGACATGAGCGCAGCATACGCAGTGAAGCCCGGCACGTTCGCCGGAAGCTCGACCCGTTCCACGGCCCATGCGACGGCCACCGCCGCTCCACGCACCCACCTGCGGCTCACCCGCCGCGGACGCATCGTATTCACCACCCTCGCCGCCGTGCCGCTGGTGCTGGGTTCCATCATCATCGCCGTCAACGGCGGCGTCGCCGCTGCGGAGGGTACGGCAGGCGTCGGCGCAGCCGCGTTCGAGTACGTCACCGTCGATTCGGGACAGTCGCTCTGGGAGCTCGCGCAGTCGATCGCGCCCAAGCAGGACCCCAGGGACGTCATCGCCGACATCGTGAACCTCAACCAGCTCGCCTCAGAGGCCGTGCAGCCCGGCCAGCGGCTGGCGCTTCCCGCCAGCTACTGAGCCCCGCCGCACCCGGAGCTAGCCGTAAAGGCCGTATAGAGGCAGAGCGGTCGGCCGCCGCGGTGCGCAACTAAGCTTGTTCGGTGACCAGCCTCGACGACCTGCCCCTGCGCGCCAACCTCCGCGGACAAATCCCCTACGGTGCACCGCAGCTGCACGTGCCGGTGGCGCTGAACGTCAACGAGAACACCCACCCGATCCCACCGACTGTGGCCGCGGACATCGCCCAGGCCCTCACCGACGCGATCCTCACGGTGAACCGGTACCCCGACCGGGAGTTCACCCCGCTACGGGACGCCCTCTCCGGCTACCTCGGTCACGGCCTCACCCGGGACAACATCTGGGCCGCCAACGGCTCCAACGAGGTGCTGCAGCAGGTGCTGCAGGCCTTCGGCGGGCCGGGTCGTTCCCTGCTCGGCTACGCGCCCACCTACTCGATGTACTCGATCCTGGCGTCCGGAACCGACACCCGGTGGATCCCCGGCGGACGCGACGCCGACTACGAACTCTCGCCAGAGACCGCCGCCCGGTGGGTGCACGAGACCGCGCCCGACATCGTGTTCCTCTGCTCGCCGAACAATCCCACCGGCACGCCGCTGTCGCTGGAGACCATCGCCGCCGTCTACGACGCCACCCCCGGCATCGTCGTCGTCGACGAGGCCTACGCGGAGTTCGCCCCCGTCGGCACCGACAGTGCCCTCACCCTGCTGGCCGGTCGCCCGCGCCTGCTGGTCTCCCGCACCATGAGCAAGGCCTTCGCCTTCGCCGGAGTGCGACTGGGCTACCTGGCCGCCGACCCGGCCGTCACGGATGCGCTGCGGCTGGTTCGCCTGCCGTACCACCTGTCGGCGCTCACCCAGGCGGCCGCCGTTGCGGCTCTCGCGCACACGGGGGAGATGCTCGCCATGGTCGACGACATCCGGGTGCAGCGCGACCGCATCGTGACCGAACTGGCCGCGATGGGTTTCAGCCCGTTGCGCAGCGGCAGTAACTTCGTGCTCTTCGGCGGGGTCGCCGACCCGCGCGCCGTTTTTGAGGCCCTGCTGGCCGAGGGCATCCTGATCCGGGACATGAGCATCCCCAATCACCTGCGCGTTTCGGCCGGCACGGAGGCGGAGACGAGCGCCTTCCTCGCCGCCATCGCACGGCTGAGTCCGTCAGCCGAATAAACTAACGCCATGAGCAACGTCACGCCCTCGCCTCGCCGTGCCCACCTGCAGCGCGAAACCAGCGAATCGAGCATCGACCTCTCGATCGACCTCGACGGCACCGGGGTCAGCGACATCCACACCACCGTGCCGTTCTACGACCACCTGCTCACGGCGTTCGCCAAGCACTCGCTGACCGACCTCACCGTGCACGCCAAGGGCGACATCGAGATCGACGTGCACCACACCGTCGAAGACATCGGCATCGTGCTCGGCCAGGCCATCAAGCAGGCCCTCGGCGACAAGTCCGGCATCTCCCGCTACGGTGACGCGCTGGTCCCGCTCGACGAGGCCCTCGTGCAGGCCGTCGTCGACATCTCCGGCCGCCCGTACCTGGTGCACACCGGCGAACCGGCCGGTTTCGAGTTCCACCTCATCGGCGGGCACTTCACCGGTTCGATGGTGCGGCACGTTTTCGAGGCCATCGCCTTCAACGCCGCGCTCACCGTGCACGTCACCGTGGTGGGCGGCCGTGACCCGCACCACATCGCCGAGGCCGAATTCAAGGCGTTCGCCCGCGCCTTCCGGCAGGCCAAAGCGTACGACGCTCTCGTGAGCGGCATCCCGTCGACCAAGGGTGCACTGTGACCAAGGTCGTCGTCCTCGACTACGGCACCGGCAACGTGCACTCCGCGGTGAAGGCACTGGAGCTGGCCGGCGCCGACGTGACCCTCACCGGCGACCGGAAGCTCGCCCTCGAAGCCGACGGGCTGCTTGTGCCCGGCGTTGGCGCGTTCAGTGCCGTGATGGCGGCGTTGAACGACGCCCACGGCGGCGACATCATCGACAAACGACTCTCCGGCGGGCGGCCCGTGCTGGGCATCTGCGTGGGCATGCAGGTCATGTTCGAACGCGGTGTGGAGCGCGGCACCGACACCGAGGGGCTCGGCGAATGGCCCGGCATCGTCACGGCGCTGCCGGCTCCGGTGCTGCCGCACATGGGCTGGAACACCGTCACCCCCGACCCCGACTCCGTGCTGTTCCGCGGCCTGGAAGAGGAGCGGTTCTATTTCGTGCACTCCTACGCCGCACAGGAGTGGACCCTCGACGTGATGCCGCCCTTCCCGGTTCCCCGCCTCACCTGGGCCGAGCACGGCGCACCGTTCCTGGCCGCGATCGAGAACGGCCCGCTGAGCGCCACCCAATTCCACCCCGAGAAGAGCGGCGACGCCGGCATCCGCCTGTTGTCGAACTGGCTCGGCACTCTCCGCGACTAGTCTTCCCACCTGCCGGTCGCCGCGCGCGGCCGCACAATCACGAAAAAGGCACCATCATGAGCGAGTTCACCAAGACCCCGAAACTGGTCCTCCTGCCGGCCGTCGACGTTGCCGGTGGCAAGGCCGTGCGCCTCACCCAGGGTGAGGCCGGCACCGAGACCAACTACGGCGACCCGATGGATGCCGCGCTGGACTGGGCGAACCAGGGCGCGGAATGGATCCACCTCGTGGACCTCGACGCCGCATTCGGCCGGGGCAACAACACCGCGGTGCTCAAGAAGGTCATCAAGCAGCTGCGCGGCGTGAATGTGGAACTGTCCGGCGGCATCCGTGACGACCGGTCGCTGGAGGCCGCCCTCGGCACCGGTGTCAAGCGCATCAACCTGGGCACCGCGGCGCTGGAGAACCCGGAGTGGGCTGCCAGCGTGATCGCACAGTACGGCGACGCCATCGCGGTGGGCCTGGACGTGCGCGGCACGACCCTGGCCGCCCGCGGCTGGACCAAGGACGGCGGGGACCTGTGGCAGGTTCTCGACCGCCTCGAAGAGGCCGGTTGCACCCGTTACGTCGTCACCGACGTCACCAAGGACGGCACCCTCAAGGGACCGAACATCCAGCTGCTGCGCGATGTGATGGAGCGCACCCACCGCCCCGTGATCGCCTCCGGCGGCATCGCCAACCTCGACGACATCGCCGCGCTCCGCGAGCTCGTCTCGCTCGGCCTCGAGGGCGCGATCGTGGGCAAGGCCCTGTACGCCGGCGCCTTCACCCTCGCCGAGGCGCTGGATGTCTCCGGCGCGTAACCTCGGCTCCACCGGCCGGCCCGACGAACCGGGGGAGGCCGGTGATTCCGCCGGTCAGCCCTGGGCGGGCCGGTCGGTCGAGCACACCGCGTTCGATGACGACGACGGCGCCCCGCCGCCGGCGCTGATCGACGCTCTCGCCCGCTTCCACGCCCGGGAACTGGGCGAGGAGGGTGTCATCGACGCCCTCCGTTCGTCGCGCCTGCTGATCCCGCTGGTGACGGCGCTCGGCGACGACGACGGTCCGGCGGACGAGGCCGGCCCGCACGGCCTGCGCGTCGACAAGACCCAGGAACTCTCGATCATCACCGTCGCCGGCCCGGACGGCCGCGCCGTGCTGCCGGTGTTCTCTTCCGCGGCAGCCATGCGCGCCTGGAACACCGACGCCCGGCCGGTACCGGCCGACGCCGCGCGGGTGGCCCTCGCGGCAGCCCAGGAGAACACCGACCTGGTGGTGCTCGACCCCACCGCGGCCACCGAGTTCGTGGTGCGACGGCCCGCGCTGTGGGCCATCGCGCAGGACGTTCCGTGGACGCCCAGCTACGCCAGCCGTCAGGTCGCCGCCGCGTTCGAAGAATCCATCACCAGCGAACTCGCCGCGCTCTCGGTGAGCCTCACCGCCGGCGACCCCGAGTCCCGGCTGGCCGGGCCCGAGCTGATCGTGCGGCTCGAACTCGCCGACGGCCTCAGCCGCGCCGACCTGGACGCGACCCTCGCCCGCCTCGCGGCCCGGTGGGCGGCGAACGACGTGATCGCCACCGGCGTCGACTCCCTGCGGGTGCAGCTCGTCGCATCCGCCTGAGCGCCGGTCGCGCCGCAACTGTTGCCGAAGCGGGCATCTGCGTCCGGCACACCGGCCGCAGTTGTCCGATCGGGCAACAGTTGCGCAGGATGGGCCGGGCGCGGCGACCTGATTGGCCGGGAATTCGCGGGTCGGGTGGTTATGTCGGAGGTATCGGCGAGGATGGTGGGGTGACCCAGATCCTGCAGCGCCTCTCACCGGCCACCCGCACGTGGTTCTCCGGCGCCTTCGACGCGCCCACCGAGGCGCAGCTCGGCGCGTGGGACGCCATCTCCCGCGGATCGCACACCCTCGTCGTCGCCCCCACCGGGTCGGGCAAAACCCTCGCCGCATTCCTCTGGGCCCTCGATCGGTTGTACTCGGCCTCCACCGCGGTCACCGCGACTGCCGACGCACCGCCAGCCGACCGCCAGCCCGCCGCTTCTGCCCCTGCCGGCGGACGAGCGACGAAGACCACCGCCGCGACGGCAGCCTCACCGGCACCGGCACCCACCGGCACCCGGGTGCTCTACATCTCACCGCTCAAGGCCCTCGGCGTGGACGTGGAGCGCAACCTGCGCGCCCCGCTGGTGGGCATCGGCCAGGCCGCCGAGCGGATGGGGCTGGCTCCGGTGCGGGTAACCGTCGGAGTGCGCAGCGGCGACACCCCCGCGGCCGACCGCCGCACCCTGGTGAAGACCCCGCCCGAGATTCTGATCACCACGCCGGAATCGCTGTTCCTCATGCTCACCTCCGCCGCCCGCGAATCGCTGCGGGGCGTGGACACCGTGATCATCGACGAGATCCACGCCGTCGCAGCCAGCAAACGCGGCGCGCACCTGGCCGTGTCGCTCGAACGCCTGGACGCTCTACTGGCCAAGCCGGCCCAACGCATCGGGCTGTCCGCCACGGTGCGGCCGGCGTCCGAGGTCGCCCGGTTCCTCGGCGGCGTCGCGCCGGTGGAGATCGTGGCACCCAAGAACGAGAAGCGGTTCGACCTCAAGGTGGTCGTGCCCGTCGACGACATGACCCAGCTCGGCGCCGTGCCTGCTCCCGAGGGCGCCACCTCCGCCGCCGCCCCGCAGACCGGGTCGATCTGGCCGCACGTGGAGGAGGCCATCGTCGACGCCGTGCTCGCGCATTCCTCCTCCATCGTGTTCGCCAACTCCCGCCGTCTGGCCGAACGGCTCACCGCCCGGTTCAACGAGATCTACTCCGAACGGCTCGAGGCCGCCGACGCGGCCGAGCTGGTGCTGGCCGGTGGCACGGATGCCGCGGCCGCCGCATCCTCCCCGGTGCGCGCCCCGACCCCGCCGCGGCCGCCCGCCGAGCTGATGGGCGGCAGCGGCCAGACCGAGGGCGCCGAGGCACTGCTCGCCCGGGCGCACCACGGCTCGGTGAGCAAGGAACAGCGGGCCATGATCGAGGACGACCTCAAGTCGGGCCGGCTGCGCTGCGTCGTCGCCACCTCGAGCCTGGAGCTCGGCATCGACATGGGCGAAGTGGACCTGGTCGTGCAGGTCGAATCGCCGCCATCCGTGGCCAGCGGCCTGCAGCGGGTCGGTCGAGCCGGCCACCAGGTCGGCGAGATCTCCCGCGGCATCATCTTCCCCAAACACCGGGCCGACCTGATTCACGCCACCGTCGCCGCCGAGCGAATGGTGTCGGGCATGATCGAGTCGCTGCAGGTGCCCGCCAACCCGCTCGACATCCTCGCCCAGCAGACGGTGGCGGCCGTGGCCCTCGAACCGATCGATGCCGAGGAATGGTTCGACGCCGTGCGCCGCAGCGCCCCGTTCGCCACCCTGCCCCGCTCCGCGTACGAGGCCACCCTCGACCTGCTCGCCGGCCGCTACCCGTCCGACCAGTTCGCCGAGCTGCGGCCGCGCATCATCTGGGACCGCGACACCGGCCTGCTCACCGGCCGGCCCGGCGCCCAGCGTCTCGCCGTCACGAGCGGCGGCACCATCCCCGACCGCGGCCTGTTCGGCGTGTTCATGGTGGGCGGCGACTCGGCCACCGGCCGGCGGGTGGGTGAACTCGACGAGGAGATGGTCTACGAATCCCGCGTCGGCGACGTGTTCGCGCTCGGCGCCACGAGCTGGCGCATCCAGGAGATCACCCACGACCGGGTGCTGGTGCTGCCCGCCTACGGCGAACCGGGCCGGTTGCCGTTCTGGAAGGGCGACGGCCTCGGCCGGCCCGCCGAGCTCGGCGCCGCCATCGGCGCGTTCCTCCGTGAGATCTCCGCGCTGAAGCTCGACCAGGCCCGCGCCCGCTGTTCCGCTGTGGGCCTGGACGACCGTGCGGTGACCAACCTGCTGGTCTTCCTCGACGAGCAACGCGCCGCCACCCGCTACCTGCCCACCGATCAGACCCTGGTTGTCGAGCGGTTCCGTGACGAGCTCGGCGACTGGCGGGTCATCCTGCACTCGCCGTTCGGCCTCACCGTGCACGCGCCGTGGGCCCTCGCCGTGGGTGCCCGGGTGCGCGAACGGTTCGGCATCGACGGCGCCTGTGTCGCCAGCGACGACGGCATCGTGGTGCGCATCCCCGACACCGAGACCGAACCGCCCGGCGCCGACCTGTTCGTCTTCGACCCCGACGAGCTGGAGCAGATCGTCACCGACGAGGTCGGTGGCTCGGCCCTGTTCGCGTCCCGGTTCCGCGAGTGCGCCGCCCGGGCGCTGCTGTTGCCCCGGTACCGGCCGGGCAGCCGCTCACCGCTCTGGCAGCAGCGGCAGAAGGCCTCCCAGCTGCTGGACGTGGCCCGGGAATACCCGTCATTCCCGATCATTCTCGAGACCATCCGCGAGTGCCTGCAGGATGTCTACGACCTGCCCGCCCTCGTGGGGCTGGCCCGGCAGGTGGGCAGCCGGGCGATCCGGCTGGTGGAGACCAGCACCGACTCCGCCAGCCCGTTCGCGAACGCCCTGCTGTTCGGCTACGTCGCCGCGTTCATGTACGAGGGCGACTCGCCCCTGGCCGAACGCCGCGCCACCGCGCTGTCCATCGACTCCGGGCTGCTGGCCGAACTGCTCGGCCGGGTGGAATTGCGGGAACTGCTCGACCCCCTGGTGATCGACCAGACCGACGCCGAACTGCAGCGGCTGGCACCGGACCGCCGGGCCAAGGGGCTCGAAGGCGTCGCCGACCTGCTGCGCGGCCTCGGCTCGCTCACCGTCGCCGAGGTCGCCGAGCGCCTGCATCCGGCCGCCGACACCGACACTGAGACTGACACTGACGCCGAGATTGATGGCGGCACCGACGCGACGACCGTACCCACGGCATCCCTCGCCGAAGCACGGGCGCATCTGGACGCCCTCACCGCGGCGCGGCGGGCCCTCAAGGTGGGCATTGCCGGTGAGGAACGCTGGGTGGTCATCGAAGACGCCGGTCGTCTGCGCGATGCGCTCGGCGTTCCGCTGCCCCCGGGCATCCCCGAAGCGTTCACCGAAAGCGTGCGTGACCCGCTCGGCGACCTGGTCAGCCGGTACGCCCGCACGCACGGCCCGTTCACCACCGCCGACGTCGCGGCCCGGTTCGGCTTCGGCACCGCCATCGCCCTGGGGGCGCTGCGCCGGCTCGCGGATGCCCGCCGCCTGGTCGAGGGGGAGTTCCGCCCGCACGGCTCCGGCACCGAATGGTGCGACGCCGAGGTACTCCGCCGCCTCCGCCGCCGGTCGCTCGCCGCCCTGCGGCACGAGGTGGAACCGGTCGACCAAAGCACCCTGGGCCGGTTCCTTCCGGCCTGGCAGCACGTGGGCGGCAAGCTGCGCGGCATCGACGGGGTGGTCTCGGTGATCGAGCAGCTCGAGGGTGCCCGCATCCCGGCCTCCGCCTGGGAGACCCTGATCCTGCCCGCCCGCATGCAGGACTACAACCCGGCGATGCTCGACGAGCTCACCAACGCCGGTGAGGTGCTCTGGGCCGGCGCCGGCAGCCTCGCCGGCAACGACGGCTGGGTGAGCCTGCACCTGGCCGACACCGCCCCGCTCACCCTGCCCGTACCCATCGAACTGGACACCACCCCGCTGCAGCAGGAGATCTTGGCCACCCTGGGCAGCGGCGGAGGCTACTTCTTCCGGCAGCTGGCCGATTCGGTCGGCAGCCAGGACGACGGCGCACTTGTCGACGCCCTGTGGGACCTGGTCTGGTCGGGCCTGGTGAGCAACGACACCTTCGCCCCGGTGCGGTCGCTGGTCTCCGGCGGTAAGACGGCGCACTCCACCCGCCGCGCCGCGCCGCGTGCCCGACTACACCGCGGCCGCGCGCTGCCCCGGCCGAGCATGCCCAGTCGGCAGGGCCCACCCACGGTGTCCGGCCGCTGGTCCATCGTGCCGGTCGCCGACACCTCCTCCACCCGCCGGGCCCACGCACTGGGCGAGACCCTGCTGGAGCGCTACGGGGTCGTCACCCGCGGCGCCGTCATGGGGGAGAACGTGCTCGGCGGCTTCGCGCTGGTCTACAAGACCCTCAGCGGGTTCGAGGAGATGGGCCGCTGCCGCCGAGGCTACTTCGTCGAGGGCCTCGGCGCCGCCCAGTTCGCCACCGCCGGCACCATCGACCGGATGCGCGGCTACGTCGACCAGCAGGAACGCGCCGAACGCGGCGATCGGTCCGCCCCCGTCGCGGTGACCCTGGCCGCGACCGACCCGGCCAATCCATACGGCGCCGTGCTGCCCTGGCCCGCCCTGCCCGAGGGCACCGGGCACCGGCCCGGCCGGAAAGCCGGCGGCCTGGTGGTGCTCGTCGACGGGCAACTCGTTCTCTACGTGGAGCGCGGCGGTAAGTCGCTGCTGGTCTTCGACCCGGTCACTGCGGATGCGGATGCGGCGGGGGCGGAGTTCGACGGAGCCGACACCGACACCGGAGCCGAGCGCACCCCCGAGAAGTCGCCGGCGACCCGTCCGGCATCCGTCAGACCCGGCACACCGCGTCAAGCCCCGACCGAGACCGTTCTTGCAGCGACCCGGGCGCTGGCCGCAACCGTCACCGCCGGCCGGGTTCCCAAACTGGCCGTCGAAACCGTGAACGCCGAGTTCGTGCTCGGCACCGTGGCGGGCGACGCCCTGCGCGCCGCCGGTTTCACCGAGACGCCGCGGGGGTTGAGGCTCAGTGCCTGAGGGCGACACCGTCTACCGCAGTGCCCGCAGCCTCGACGAGGCCCTGCACGGCGTCACACTCACCCGGTGCGACATCCGGGTGCCCGCTTTCGCCACCGTGGACCTGACCGGACAGGTGGTGCAGGAGGTGATAAGCCGCGGCAAACACCTGGTGGCGCACGTGGGGGAGACAAGCATCCACTCGCACCTGAAGATGGAGGGCACCTGGCACCTCTATCGGCACGGCACCAAGTGGCAGCGCCCGGCGTTTCAGGCCCGGATTGTGCTCGAGACCGCGGACTGGGTGGCTGTGGGGTTCGAACTGGGAACCCTGGAACTCTTCCCGTCCAGCGAGGACGAGCAACACCTGGGCTACCTCGGCCCCGATCTGCTCGGCCCGGACTGGGACGCCGCCGAGGCCACACGACGACTTGCCGCGTCGGGGGAGCGGCCGGTGGCTGTGGCGCTGGGCGACCAGCGTAACCTCGCCGGGCTCGGCAACGTCTACGTGAACGAGCTGTGCTTCCTGCGGGGGCTGCTGCCCACCCGGCCGATGGCGGAGGTCGGCGACCCGGCGGCCCTGGTGGCGCTCGGGCACCGGCTCATCCACGCCAACCGGGACCGCAACGAGCGCACCACCACCGGCAACCTGCGCCGGGGGATGGGCGTCTTCGTCTACGGGCGGGAACGGCAGCCGTGCCGCCGCTGCGGCACGCGCATCCGCTCAGGCCAGCTCGGCCGCAGCGAGCTTGAACAACGGGTCACCTACTGGTGCCCGCGCTGCCAAACCTGACGCGCAACGCGTCTGTGTGTCGGCCCCGTTCGCCGGTCGAGACCTTGGCGACGCGCGTGTGTGTCGCGACCGATCGTAGGTCGAGCTTGTCGAGACCTCGCGAGGTCGTCTCACGGGGTCTCGACAAGCTCGACCGGCGGACCAGCGAGTTAGTTGACCGGGCCGGTGAACTTCTCGCCGGGGCCCTGGCCGATCGGGTCGGGGATGCTGGACGCCTCGCGGAACGCCAGCTGCAGTGAGCGCAGGCCGTCGCGCAGGCTGCGCGCGTGCATGTCCGAGATGTCGGGGGCGGATGCCGTGATCAGGCCGGCGAGGGCCGTGATCAGCTTGCGCGCCTCATCCAGGTCGATCTGCGTCTCGGGGTCGTCGGCAAGGCCCACCTTCACCGCCGAGGCGCTCATCAGGTGCACCGCCGCGGTCGTGATGATCTCCACCGCCGCC